>Ga0335397_10005816_pt1 | contig 16040 bp, 15 predicted proteins | sample MAT04_FD_205740 | JGI IMG/M metagenome (GOLD analysis project Ga0335397, IMG submission 205740) | Freshwater microbial communities from Lake Fryxell liftoff mats and glacier meltwater in Antarctica - MAT-04 (spades assembly) (version 2) ... | reverse complement strand
CCCTGCCCCTGCCCTGACCCCGACCGCGACCCCGGCCCTGCTCCCCAGTGCGGGCGCTTCGTCCACGCCCACGTCCACGGCCACGGCTGCGCGATACGCACCCGCGGCGAGCACGGCGGTGGCGCCGAGCGCGTCGGGGAACGTCCCCGAGGCGACGGCCGACGACGGCGGGACGACCGGGCCCGGTCACGTCATCATCAAGGCGCCCTTCTGAGATCGAGCGCGTCGAGTAGACTACGCGCCGATGAGGCCGTTCATCGCGCGCGTGCTCTCGGCGTTCGGCACTCGCCGCGCTCGTCGCGCTCGCGACGCCCGCACACGCAGAGACGCGCGACGAGGCACGCGTGCAGTTCGCGACTGGAGCCGACGCTCGAGCTCGATCGCGCCGGCACGAACGGCACGCTGCCCGACTCCGCGCGGAGCGACGTCGACGCCTTCCTCGCCGAGATCGCGGCCATCCTCGTCACCGTCGACGTGCATCTCGAGCCGCCCGCCGCGACGATCGCCGTCGACGGACGACCGCTGGAGCCGACCACGTCGGGCGCGATCCCGACCCTCACCGCGGGCCTCGCCGCCCCCGGCCCGGGGCAAGCGCCGCCCTCGGGTGACTTCAAGCTCGAGGTCGACCCAGGCGCGCACGTCCTCGTGCTGTCGCGCCCCGGCTTCGAGGACATCGTCCGGCGCGAGACGTTCGCGAAGGGCCGCACCGCTTCCCTCGACCTCGTCCTCGCGCGCCTCGACGGTGCGCTCGAGGTGCGCGCCGATCGCTCCGGGTCGGCCGTCGCGGTCGACGGCATCGACGTCGGCTCGGCTCCCGTCACGGTGCGACGGCCGGCCGGCCGGTACCACGTCGCGGTGCGCAAGGCGGGCTTCGTCACCTTCGAGACCGACGCGGTGCTCGAGCCCGGTGGGCGCGTGGAGCTCTCGGCGCCGCTCGCGCCGGAGAAGACGCCCATCACCAAGACCTGGTGGTTCTGGACGGTCGCCGGCGGAGTCGTCGCCGTCGCGACAGCGACGACGTACTTCGTCACGCGTCCAGACCCCGAGCGTCCTGCAGCCAACGGCGGAGGCCTCGGTTGGGTGCTCCGCGCGCAGTGACCTTCGCGGCGCTCGCGCTCGTGGCGGCCGCATGTGGAGCGCGCGAGCTCGAGCCGTTCGGCGAGGTCGTCGTCGTGGTCGACACCGATCTGCCCGTGCCGCGCGTGGCCTCGGGGCTGCGCGTCGACACCTACGGCACCGACGGCACGTGGCTCGAGTCACGCGACATCGCGCTCCGCGATCCGCGCGACTGGCCCGCGAGCTTCAGCGTGCAGGCCGCCGACGACACGCGCGAGCACGACGTCGTCATCCGCATCCGGGTTCACGGCGAACGGATGCGCGACGTCGTCTCCGGACCCCGCCTGGTCGTCGCTGGCCGCGACGTGACGCCACTCTCCGAGCCCGAGCCATCGCTCGCCGTCGACCGGCTGCTCCTCGTCCGTCTCCGCCCCGGTGAGCGAGGCCGCGCTCGCGTCGTCGCACGCGCGTCATGTGCCGGGAGCTCGCCGCGCCTCGACCCCGCGGCGCCCGCGACGTGCATCGACGGCGAAGGTGACCTCGTGCCCTTGTCGGTCACGTCACTCGAGCCCGATCTCTCCACGCCTTCCGCGAGCGTCGCCGATACGGCCGCACGGACGCCCTGCACCACGAGCACGTCGAGCGAGCGCGCGTGCCTCCCTGGTGGTGCATTCGTGCTCGGCGCGGACGACGTGCAGGTCGTCCCCGACCCGACGCTCCCCGCCCTCCCTGACCGCATCGCCAGGGTCACCACCTTCGCGATGGACGTCCGCGAGGTCACCGTGGGGAGGTTTCGCGAGGCGATGGCCCGAGGCTTCGTGCCGGACGAGCTCCCCGCGACGACGGAGGGCGACCTCGGCAACACGGCGGAGAACGCATGCTCGTTCAGCGCGGCCCCGCGCGGCCGGGAGGACTTCGCGCTGAGCTGCGTCACATGGCGCACGGCGCGTGCATACTGCACGTTCATCGGCGGCGAGCTCCCGACCGAGGCCCAGTGGGAGTACGCGGCGACGTCGGCGGGGCGGCCCGGCAAGTCGATGTTCCCCTGGGGTGACGAGCCTCCCGATTGCGCGCGCGCCGTCTACGGTCGCCTCGCGCTTGCCGGCCTCCCCGGCGGTTGCGAGAAGGAAGCCGGGAGCGGCCCTCGCCCGGTCACGCTCGGCGGGCTCCTCGTCGCGCCGGGCGACGTCTCCGCGAGCGGCGTGCAGGGCCTCGGCGGTGGCGTTGCCGAATGGACGCGCGACAGCCCCATCGCGTACGACGCCGCGTGCTGGCGCGGCACCAATCCGACGTGCAGCGACCCGTCGAGCGACGCACACGTCGTCCGCGGAGGCGCGTGGGCATCCACCGCGATCAACGTGCGGAGCACGGCTCGCCTCGCTGCGCGCAAGGCCACCTCCTTCATCGGGCTTCGATGCGTCTACCCGGGTTGACGGCGGCGCTCGCGCTCGGGTCGCTCGTCGCGCTCGCGCCCTCCTGCGCACGCGAGGCGCCGGCGGAGGGCCAGCTCCTCGTCTTCGTCACGACCGACGCTCCCGTCGGCCCTGGAGGCGTGACGCCGCTCTTCGATCGCATGCGCGTCGAGATGTTCCTCCCCGGTGAGGCCCTCGCATGCGCCGATTGCGCGCGCGAGTTCGCGCTCGACGACGATCGCATGGCGCGGGGCGAGGCGTCGTCCGGGTTCTTCCCGCGCGTGAGCACGCCTGGCCATCGCGCGCGCGTGCGGCTCTTTCGTAGCGGCGGGACGGCGAGCGGCGAGCCGCGGCGCGCATCGACGCTCGAGAGCATCGTCGCGCTGCCCGAGGTCGGGCCCACGGGCGTCACAGAGGTCACCGTGCTCCTCGAGCTGGCCGACCTCGCGCATCCGCGAGGCTCGCTCGACGCGCCCGTCGCCGCCGACTCCGGCCGTCCGCCGCCAGGCATCGTCGGGAGCTTCGCGGGCGCGCGCAGGCTGTCGTGCGCCGGCGCAGTCCAGGAGAACGAGGCCTGCGTACCCGGCGGCGCATTCTGGATGGGCAACCCACGCCTCGACGTGCTCGACGCACGCGAGGCCGACGGAACGTCCGAGCGCGTCGTCGTCCTCTCGCCGTTCTATCTCGATCGCGCGGAGGTCACGGTCGCCGAGATGCGCGCTGCGCGCGTCGCACGCGTGATCGACGACCCGGTCGAGGCGACCCCCTCGCAGCCGGGCTGCATCTACACCGCGGCCCCCGGCAAAGGCGACGACCTTCCGGTGAACTGCCTGTCGTGGCAGCGGGCACGTGCATACTGCACGAAGGTGGGCAAGCGCCTGCCGAGCGAGGCCGAGTACGAGTACGCGGCCGGCGCCCTCGAGAGCCGCGCGTTTCCGTGGGGTGGAGACCTCCCGTCGTGCGCCGACGCACGCCACGGAGGCGGCGCGAGCTGCCCGGAGGTGAAGGGCCCGGCGCTCGCGGGGAGCGGCGCGCGCGATCGCGTGACGTTCGGCTCCGCGAGCATCGTCGACCTCGCGGGAAACCTGCGCGAGCTCGTCGCCGATCGTTTTCGCCGCGGCGACGAGCCGTGCTGGGGCGACGGCGTCTTCGTCGACCCCGTCTGCGAGCTCGACCCCGCGGAGGCGCTGGTGGCGCGCAGCGTGCGCGGCGGCTCCTATCGCGACGAGGGAACGCTCCTGCGCGCCGCGCTCAGGGGCTTCGTCGAGAACGAGCGCTTCGCGATCAGCGAGCTCGTCGGCTTCCGCTGCGCACGCGACGCGCGCTGAGCGACGCGCCTGCCGCGCTCACTTGCAGTACTGGCAGACGCTCCTGCACTCGGTGCCCTGGCTGCAGGTCTTTCCCTCGGAGGCGTCCGGCATGCAGCACGAGCTGCCCTTGTTCGGGCCCTCGAGGCAACGACCGTTCAGCGAGGCCGACGAGCAGCTCGAGCTCGAGGAGCCCGAGGTCGACGTCGAGCCGCTCGTACCGCCGGACGTCGTCCCGCCGGACGTCGTCCCGCCGGAGCTCGAGCCCTTGTCGTCATCCGACGAGGAGCACGCGGCGACCGTGAGGGCGAGGAGGAGAGCGGAAGAGAGAGAAGCGATGCGGGGGAGGTTCATGCCCACGAGGACACGGCCCCTCGGGCGAAGTCGCATCGCATTCGACCGAGCGCGGTCGATTCTGCGATCGACCTGGATTCAAGGGCGTTCGAGGGCGCGAACCAGGCTGAGGTCGAGCGTCGTCCGGCACGCGCGCGTGATGCTCGCGAGCTCGGCAGGGTCCAGGCGGGCGCTCTCGCCGAGCCTCCGCCGTGCCCCCTCGACGACCGCCTCTCGCGCGCGGCCGATCCAGCGCGCCACCGTCGCGCGATGCACGTCGTAGATCCGCGCGATGGCGTCGATGCCGAGCCCCTCGAGCAGCGAGAGCCGGAGCACGTTGCGATCCTCGGGCGGGAGATCGGCAAGGGCCTCGTGGACGGCGAGCTTGTATGCGGGGCCGTACTTCGCGACGATCTGCGCCACCTCCGGATCTCCCGCGGGCGCCGCCACGTCGAGGAGGGCGTCGTCGGCCGCGGAGGGAGCCGGGTCGGCGATGCGCCGCCGGCGCGCGTTGAGCGCCGTGCGCATCACCACCGCGCGCAGCCAGGAGCGGAGCGCGCCTCGGCCGCCGTACTCGAGGATCTTCGGTGAGGCGCCCACGAAGAGCTTCTCGCGAACCGTCTGCAGGACCTCGTCGACGAAGTCGCGATCGCCGCGGAACGTCGACAGCGCAGCGACCATGTCGCCGCGGTAGGTAGCGTCGAAGTACGCGAGCGCTGCCTGCTCGCCCGCGGCGCATGCGCGTGCGAGCACCAGATCGACCACCTCGACCGGCGCATCGCCGGCCGCGACCGACCACCGCGTCACGTGGGCCTCGAGCAGATCGGAGGCGAGCGCGAGCGGAGGGAGGACGCGACGGGCCTCGTCGATCCGGGCGTGCAGTGTCTCTCCTCCTCCCATCGCTCGAACGTAGCGTAATCTCGCTGGCGGTGGAGCACCTCGACGAGAACGACATCCTCGCCCTGCTGGAACATCGCATGGCGAAGGAGCAGCGTGCCGCCGTCGAGAGCCATCTCGACGCGTGCCCCGCGTGCCTCGAGCTGCTCGCGATGGTCGCCTCGGCATCACCGGCGCCGCTCGAGCTGCGGCCGACCGAGCTCGACGTCACACGCCACCTGACCGCATCGCGGCTCGCGGCAGGAGACCGACTCGCCGAGCGCTTCGTCCTGGAGCGCATGGTCGGCGAAGGCGGAATGGGCGTCGTCTGGGCGGCGCGGGACGAGCGCGCGGCAGGTCGGCGGGTCGCCCTCAAGATCCTGAAGGAGGTGACCGCCGCCGAGAAGCGGCGCTTCCTGCGCGAGGCAGAGGTCATGCAGTCCTTCGAGCACCCCGGCATCCTCGACGTGAAGGAGGCGGTCGGCGTCGGCGACAACGTCCTCCTCGTGATGGATCTCCTCGAAGGCGAGAGCCTCGGCGCGCGCCTGGGGCGCATCGGGCGGCTCGACGTCGGCGAGGCCGTCGCCGTGCTCTTGCCGCTCGTCGACGCGACGATGGCCGCGCACGCTCGCGGCGTCATACATCGCGATCTGAAGCCGGAGAACGTCTTTCTCTGCGCGGACGGGCGCGTCGTCCTGCTCGACTTCGGCATGGCGAAGCTGACGGCCTCGTTCGACCTCGCGATGTCCGGTTGGATGACGGAGAGCGGGCTCATCCTCGGAACGCCGCACTACATGGCACCCGAGCAGATCTACGGGGAGCGCGACGTGGACGCGCGCGCCGACGTGTGGGCGCTGGGCGTCGTCGCCTACGAGTGCCTCTCCGGGGAGCGGCCCGTCTCGGGCAAATCGTTCGGCCAGATCGTGCGCGCGTTGCAGCGTCGCGAGATCGTCGATCTCGCCGAGCGAGTCTCCGCGGTGCCCGCCGCATTCCTCGCGCTCGTCCGGCGCATGCTCTCGCACGAGCGCCAGGAGAGGCCGGCGCTCGAAGAGGTCCGCGCGACGCTCGTGGCTCAGCCGCCGTCCTGAGCTGGCGGACCGCAGAACAGGCGAATCGTGTCGACGAACGACTGACACACGCCGTTCGTGTCGAACGCGGAGGCCAGCGCCTTGGCCGGACACGACTTGCGCATGGTGGTGAGCGCAGGCGCACACGGTCCGTCGACCGTGGTGAGCTGGTCGGCGCAGAGGTCCTGGGCCTTGCGATCGGCGCAGCCGTCGCATCCGGCGATGAGGCACGTGGAGACGCGATCGATGGCCTTGCCGCACGTCTCGTTCGCGCCGAGGAGCATCGCGCAGCCCCCCACGTTGCCGATGTAGCCCTCGTGGCCCGACACCACGGCGGGCCACGTCGGATCGGAGAGGCGACCGACGGCGCACTCCGCGCATGACGCGCCGAGCGCCCCGGCGATGTCGCTCTCGGTGACGAGAGACTTGGCGGCGATCGCGCTAGCGAGCTTGGTGAGGTCCGCCTCGGTGCATGCGGCGGCTTGCTTCGCGACGGGCGGCTGCCACGCGTAGACCGCGGGGGTCTCGCCCGGGCAACCCTTCACGCGCGAGGCCTCGGCAGCAGCGTCCTCCGGCTCGGCGCCTGCGTCGCCGGCGTCGTCGCTGGCCGGCGGGGTCGAGGCGGTGACGGTCGACTGCGAGCATGCCGCGAGGATGCCGAGGACGACAAGAGAGGAGAGCGCCGCGGCAGCCTTCACGCGGGCGAGCGTAGCATCACGGCCCCGTTCGGCCCCGTTCGGCCCCGGGGGTCCCGCCCGGACGGCACCTTTACGCCGGCAGCGGCACTTTCGAGGGCCTGGGAACTTCGCGCGAACCGAACGGTCCTCCTCTCGCAGCCTGAACTGCGGAGGTTCCCGATGGGCGGAGTGAATGTCGACAGCGGTGGCAAGGGCGGACGGCGGACGCTCGACACGGAGATCAACATGATCCCGATGATCGATCTCCTGATGGTGACGGTCTCGTTTCTGCTGATCACGGCGGTATGGACGCAATCCTCACGCATCGACGCCAACGCGAACGTGCCAGGGCAGGCCACCGAGGAGCCGCCGTGCACCGACCCGTCGGGCGCGCCGTGCAAGCCCGAGGCACGTCTCCACGTGCAGTCGACCGACCCGGCGAAGTTCGTCCTCGTGTGGAAGGAAGGCGCCACCGTCGTGCGCACCGCCGAGGTGCCGCGCGAGGCGAGCCGCACGAAGGTCGGCAAGGACGGCAAGACGATCGTGGCGTTCCCGGCGCTCGCGGCCCGCATCAGCGAGGAGTGGAAGACCGCGGGCGTGCACCGCGACCCGAGCGACAAGAAGTTCGACAAGGCGGTCGTCCACGCCGGCAACGACATGCCCTACGGCGAGATTGTCGCCGTGATGGACGCGGTCTCGCAGCCGAAGCGCACCTTCGCGAACGGAGGCCGCACGGCCCAGGCGGCGGCGTTCGAGATGACGTTCGCGACGGACTGACGCGCGCTCGAGCGGGCTGGGGGGACCGAGAACAGAGAACAGAGAATCGTCGAACGGCGAGAGGCTTGAGAGAGGCTCCCGGAAACATTCCGGTTCCTCATCTCGCCATTCTCTGTTCCCGGTTCTCTGATCTCGATCCCCCCGCGCGCTCACTCCGTGGCGTCGAGGGAGCCGATCGCGCCGTCGACGGCGCTCACGCTCTTGTCGAACGGCTCCTTGTCGCCGGCCGCCTCCACCACGAACACCTTCTTCGTCGTCGCGAAGACCGTCACCCAGTAGCGGTGCTCGCGGCCGTTCTTCGTGGTCGTGTAGCGGAGCTGCGTGCCTGCGAGGCCCTTCGCGGTCTTCACGTTGCGCGTGCCGTCGGCGACGTAGCCCTTGTCGCGGAGCGTCGCGTCGAGCGTCTCGGCCCAGAACTCCGTGTTGGCCTTGACGTCGTTGGGCTCGGTTCGCGTCGCCAGGACGACGCCCTTCGCGCTCGTCGCGCGGTAGCTGTAGCCGCCGCTCTCCTCGAGCGTCGCGAAGCCGTTCGGGGTCGAGAGACGTGCCCCGTGCGTGCAGGCCGCGGAGCCGAGGAGGAGCGTGAAGAGGACTGCGATGCGTGCGGTATACATGGTTTGGCTCACTTGCGAAGCGACAGGAGGGGGTCGATGCCGACCTCGCCGACCCAGGGGATCGGAAGGTCGATGCCGGTGCGCGCCGGCGGCGGGGGCGGAGGCGTCACGACGATCGGCACCACCTTGGGCTTGGCCGTCAACGCCACTGAGATGACCGACATCGAGGCGCGCGTGCGGAGGAACTCGAGGCGGCCCTCCATGCGATCGATCTCGAGGGCGACTCGCTCGAGCTCCCGCTCGACGGTGAGCATGTCCTGGATGCCGTTCGCCTTGCCGAGGAACTCCTGGAGGCGCGTGCGCGTCGCGCGCAGATTGCCGAGGCGCACCTCGAGGTCGTGGAACTCCTCGGAGACGTCGTCCGCCGTCACCGACCGACCGACGACGCCGCCGAGCGCGTCGATCTTCGTCATCGCCTCGCGAAAGCTCGCCGAGGGCACCTTGATCTGGACGCTCTGGTCCTTGCGACCGGCGATGTGACCGCCGAGGCTCTCCGCGACGTCGATGACCTTGTCGATCGTCTTCGAGATCGCATCCTCGTCCGCCATCATGCGGAGGTCGCCCTGGTAGATGATGACCGGCGCACGTGTGGACGGGCCGGCGTTCTTCGCGGACTTCGTGTCGGCGCTCTTCGCGGGGCCGGCCGGCGGAGACGGTGCTCCCGGCTGCGCGTGCATCGCCCCACCGGCCACGGCCGGTGCTTGTGGGGCGGGCGACGGCTGGGACGGAATCTTCTCCTGCGACGCGGCGGGCGCCGAGAGGTCGCCACCCGGCGCCGCATAGGCGGCCTTTGCCGACATCGGCGCCGCGGCCGGAGGCGCCGCCGCCGCGCAGCCGGTCTGGACGGCGAGCAGCGTGAGGAGGACGGGAAGACAGCGAAACAGGCGAGAGCGGGGCTGCATCATGGGCTCGACGTGTAGAACGCCGGCCTCGTGCGGCCCTTACACGGCGGGGTCGGCTTCGCGGGTCATCTCCAGCATCGTCGTGCGAAAACCGAGCTTCTTGAAGAGATGCTGGGCCGCCTCGTTCTGGATGGCCGTGAGCAAGAGGACACGCGGCGCGCCCTTCGCGGTGAGCCTGCGGACCATCTCGCCTACCAGCTCCTCGCCGAGGCGATTCCCGCGCGCGCTCTCGTCGACGTACACGTCATGGAGCTTCCCGCACGCGTCGAGGAGCTCGTTGTAGCTGCGCGGCTCGAGTCGCCCGTACGCGTAGCCGACGATCGCACCGTCGGAGCCACGCTCGGCGACGAGCAGCACCACCGCATCGCTCTCGAGCTCTCCGGCGAGGTAGCGCGCGTACCCGGCCTCCGGGCTCGCGAGGTGGAGGAAGCGACGCGGGTCGAGGTCGTGGTGCATCCGTACGAGCTTGCCCGCGAGCTGGGAGGCAGCAGGCAGGTCGACCTTGGTCATCGCGCGAACGGTGAAGGCGTCGTCACTCACGGCGAAGGAGGATAGTGCGTTCGCCGGAGATATGGGTATGGCGAGCGTGTCGCGCCGCGCGGGGCGATGTCCGGACGACGCGTTCGCCGCGGTGCTGCGGCGCCCAATTTCCAGGCCCGAGCGGCACGTTCGCCGGGTGTGCCACGCGCGGCACGCACGTTGCGAAGGAGCGCATCCGATGAAGAAATCGCTGCTTGCTTGCCTCGCCTTCGCATCCGCGGCCGCCGTGCTCGAACCCGGGCGCGCCGAGGCCTGCGGGGGATGCTTCGTCCAGCAGTCGGAGCGTACGGTCGTCACCGACCACCGGATGGCGCTCTCGATCTCGACGACGCAGACGGTGCTCTGGGACCAGATCCGCTACAGCGGCGACCCCGCCGAGTTCGCCTGGGTGCTCCCGGTGCGCGCCGGCGCGACGATCGAGCTCTCCACCGACGCGTTCTTCACCGCGCTCGACGCGAGCACCCAGCCCGTGGTGTACGCGCCAAGGACCTACGGCGGCGCCTACGGCTGCGGCGTGACGGGCTGCGCGGCCGACTCGATGAGCTCCGCGGGAGCGGACGGGCCGGGGCCCGGACAGGTGCAGATCCTCTCCCAGTCCGTGGTCGGTCCGTACGAGACGGTCACGCTGCGAGCGACCGACTCGGGCGCGCTCCGCAGATGGCTCACGGGCCACGCGTACGCCATCCCGCCGGCGATCGGCCCGGTCATCGACGCGTACGTCGCCGAGTCGTTCGACTTCATCGCGCTCCGTCTCCGGCCCGACTGCGGCGAGCGGTCGATGCAGCCCGTGCGCATCGTCACGAAGGGAGCCGACCCCACGCTGCCTCTGCGCATGGTCGCGGCTGGCATCGGTGCGCGCGTCGGCCTCACGCTCTACGTCATCTCCGAGGGCCGCTGGCGGCCGCAGAACTTCCCGGAGGCCGAGGTCGCGTCGCAGAGCATCCTCTGGGACCGAACGCAGAACAGATCGAACTACGAGCCGCTCGTGCAAGGGCTGATGACGGGCGGCGAAGGGCGAACGTGGGTGACCGAGTACGCGAGGAAGGCGCAGCTCTACGCCTACACCGACCCGCGGTACGGTGCGGGCGGCGCGAGCGGCGCGACGCCCGGGCTCGCCGACACGTACTACAGCCAGTGCTTCGCGGCCTCCTCGCCGTCCACCGGTCGCGCGGTGCCGAGCAACAAGCCATTCACCCCGTGCCGCAACGAAGCGGACGCCGGGCTCGCCACCCAGGATGCGGGCACGAACGGCGGCGAGGACGCGAGCACCGCCGACGGGGGCGAGGTCGACGCGGGCGACCCCGACGCGGGTGAGCTGGATGCCGGTGACGTCGACGCCGGTGATGCCGACGCCGACGGCGGAGCGGACGGCGGCAGCGCACACGACGCCGGCACGGTCGGCACTCCCGACGCCGGCCTCGACCCGCCCAGAGACGTCACCGCCTGCGCATACCTCGACGATCTCACCGTCGCGATGCGCGGCCTCCACCCGCAGGACATCTGGGTGACGCGCCTGCGCGCGTCGCTTCCCGCCGGAGCGCTCACCGGCGACCTGCGCCTCGAGGCCGCGCCCGGCCAGAGCGAGGTGACGAACGTGCACTATGCAACCGGTTACACGGACGAGGCGAGCGCCGGCACGGGCACGCGAAACGCCTGCGTCAGCGCCCCCAAGCAGCGCACGGCCTTCGGCAGCTGGGCGCTCGCCGCGGTCTCCGCGATCGCCGCGGTCGCGCTCCTCCGCCGTCGTACCCGGCGCTGACGCGGCGCGGCCGGTCGGCTACGCTGCGCGGGTCATGCCGGAGCTCCCGGACGTCAACGTCTACATCGAGCACCTCGAGCGGCGCACCGCGGGGCACGTCCTCGAGCGCATACGCCTCGCGAGCCCGTTCGTGCTGCGGACGGCCGACCCGCCGATCGCCGCCATATTCGGCCGAGAGGTCCGCCGCGTCTCACGGCTCGGCAAGCGCATCGTCTTCTCGTTCGTGGCCCCGAAGAAGGAGGAGCCGCTCCATCTCGTCATCCACCTCATGGTCGCGGGGCGCTTCCGCTGGAAGCCCGCGGGCGCCCCGATCCCCGGGAAGCTCGGCCTCGCGGCGTTCGACTTCGCGGGCGCGACCGGCAAACGCGTCGTCGACAAGGAGGCGGGCACGCTCATCCTCACGGAGGCGAGCAGCAAGAAGCGCGCGAGCATCCACGTCGTCCGCGGTGACGCCGCGCTGCTGGCGCTCGCTCCCGACGGGCTCGAGGTCCTCGACGTGAGCACCGCGGCATTCGCAGAGCGGCTCCGCTCGGAGAACCACACGCTGAAGCGCGCCCTCACCGACCCGCACCTCTTCAGCGGCATCGGCAACGCGTACTCCGACGAGATCTTGCATCATGCATGCATGTCGCCGGTAAAGCTCACCTCGCGCCTCACGGACGAGGAGATCACCAAGCTCCACGCCTCGATCCGCGAGGTGCTCGTCACGTGGACGGACCGCCTGCGCGCGCGCTCCGGCGATTTTCCCGAGAAGGTGACGGCGTTCCAGCCGGAGATGGCGGTGCACGGCAAGTACGGCCAGCCCTGCCCTCGCTGCGGGACCCGCGTGCAGCGCATTCGCTACGCCGACAACGAGATGAACTACTGCTCCAGGTGCCAGACCGACGGCAAGCTCCTCGCCGACCGCTCGCTCTCGCGCCTCATGCGAGGCGACTGGCCGAAGACGCTCGAGGCCCTCGAGGCCAAGAAGGAGCGCTCGCGCGAGCCGGCGCTCACGGCGGAGCCGTCGCCACCACGTTGAAGAGCTTCTTCTGCTTGTCGTCGATCTCGAACTTGCAGACGCCGACGCTCACGTTGTTTCCCTCGGGGTGGCGGCACGTCTGGTCGCGAAGGATCGCCTCCTCGCAGTGGCACGGCGTCCCCGGCGCAACGCCGCTCTCGCACTCCGGCTCCTTCGGCTGCACGACGGCGTAGCGTCGACGCGCGTGCGCGGTGGTGACCGTGGTCGGCGTCTTCCCCCTCGCCACGAGCGTCGCGAACGCGAAGAGCTGCGGCCGCGTCCCGCTCGAGAGAGCGAGCACCTCTGCAGGGCCGCGGGCGAGGTCCTTGGTGACGGCCTGCGCGAGCTGCTCCTTCGTACAGAGCGGCTCGTCCTGCTTCGTCGTCTCTCGGCCGGTGAGCGGGCCCTGCTCGTTGCAGCGGAACGAGGCCGTGCAGACGTCCTCGCCGAGCTGCGCGGCGACGTGCGGGCACTCGGTGCCGGCGGCGGCGATCGCGAGCAGCGCGGCCTCGACGAGCGCCTCGCGGCCGGGCAGGTCGATCTCCTCGGGCGTCCCCTTCGCGTTCGCGGTGTCGAGCGGCTTTTTTCCGAGCACCTCGCAGCCGAGCTGCGAGCCTTGTGCCTTGTCGACCGACGTCAGCGAGCGAAGCATCACCGCGGTGGCGCGTGGCTTGCGCACGGGGTCGGTGAGCTCCTTGATCCGCGCCGCGAGCGCCGCCGCACGCGCGGGCTCCCGGAGCGGCGTGAGCGCGACGGCGCGCTCGAGCCCCGCGGTCGGCTTACCGCGCTCGAGCAGACCTGCGAGCGCAGCCCTCACCTCGGCGGCGCGCGGCTCGGGGAGCTTCGCGAACGCTTCCTCCCACTCGTGACCGTCGACGCCCGCTCCGTCGATCAGCATGCGTGCGATGCCCGCGTCGCCCTTCGCCTTCGACACGTCCGCCACGAGCTTCGCGCGCCTCTCGCCCGCGGTCTCGAAGAGCGAGCCGAGCGCGTGGTCGAGGTCGGGCGCAGCACGAAAATCGATGGGCGCCTTCGTGACGGGCCCGAGGTAGGCGCCGGAGCCGACGACGTAGACGAGGCGAACGTCGCCGGCGGCGCGAACGAACGCGAGGCGCGCGCCCGTCTCGTCCTGCATGATCGCGGGGTGCGCGGCGTCCGCGAGCTCTCCGCTCGGCAGCGCGACGACGCGCTCGGCGATCGCGAGCTCGGCAGGCCCGGCGTCGGGCCATCGGACCTCGGCCGGGCTTGCCGTACCGCCGCTCGGCGCAGGCGAAGAGCCCTTGCACGCCGCGAGCGCCGAGAGGGTCACGAGCACGAGACACGCCAGCTGCCGGGACGAGGAGCGAAGCACGGCCCGATGGTACCCGCGGGCCGCGCGCTGCGGGCTGGCAAAGCTGTCGGGCGTGGTTACGATCGAGCCGTGTCGAAGCGGATCGCCCTGGGCTTCCTCGCGGGCGTGCGTGCGCTCTTCGGCGGCGTCGGCTTCGTCGTGACCACCCCGTCGGCGTGGGGCTGGGCGATGATCCCCGCGGTCGTCGCCACTCTCCTCTTCGGTGGCGCCGGCGCGCTCGCGATCTGGGGCGGCAGCGCGCTCTCGGAACGCATCGTGGGGGACGTCGCCGCACACGGCTGGTCGGCGGTGGGGCTCTGGGCGCTCCGCGTCCTCTTCTGGGCGGTCGGGCTGGTCGTCGCCTTCGCGATCGCGATGTCTCTCGCGCAGCCGCTCTCGGGCTTCGCGCTCGACGCGATCGCGCGGAAGCAGGAGCTCGCTCTCGGCGGGCGCACGTGGCCCGATCAGCCGCTCGTCGCCAGCGCCTTCCGCTCGCTGCGCGTCAGCCTGACGGGCCTGGTCGTCGGCCTCCCGATCCTCGGCGTCCTCGCGCTCGTCACCGTCTTCTTTCCGCCCGCGGGGGTGGTGACGTTGCCGCTCAAGTTCATCGTGACGGGCATCCTCACCGCCTACGATCTCCTCGACTATCCGCTTTCCCTACGAGGCGAGAACGTGGGCGCTCGCCTCCGGTTCATCCGCGCGAACTTCCCCGCGGTTCTGGGGTTCGGCGTGGCCGCGGCCGCCCTCCTCCTCATCCCCGGCGCGGCCCTGTTTCTCCTGCCTTTCGGCGTGGCGGGCGCAGCACGGCTCGTACACCTGAGGGAGAGGGCCCCGGAAGGACGGCTGGATCACAACTGACCATCTTGACCTGTCCTCTCGGATGGTGAGACGACGGGGGTAGCCATCATGAGCACCCCGCTCGTCATCAACGACAAAGTCACGCTCCCCGGTCACGACCTCGAGTGGACGGCCGTGCGCGCGTCCGGCCCGGGCGGCCAGAACGTGAACAAGGTCTCTTCGAAGATCGAGCTGTCGTTCGACTTCGAGGACTCCATCGCGCTGAGCGAGCCGGTGAAGGCGCGGATCCGCGTCCTGGCGAAGAACACACTCGACGCCGAAGGCCGCCTCCTCGTGACCAGCCAGAAGACGCGTGACCAGGCGAAGAACCTCGCCGACGCGCGCGACAAGGTGAAGGAGCTCGTGCTGAAGGCGCTCGTCGTCCCGAAGACGCGCAAGCCCACGAAGCCCTCGAAGGGCGCGAAGGTTCGCCGCCTCACGACGAAGAAGAAGGTGGGCGCCAAGAAGGCCGCCCGCAAGCCGCCGCGCCGCGACGACTGACGGGCTACTCGGCGTCGGCGAGCGACGGAGACGAGATACCGGCGAGGACGGCTTCGGTCGCGGGGACGGGCGCGGCCAGCGAGCGCGCAGGCTTCTTCGCGGGCACCGGCGCGACGTCGCCGTCGATCACCTTCTGCGAAGGCACGTGCAGGTCCCACACGATGCCGACGAGGGCGAGCGAGCGGAGCACGTAGTAGGTCATGTCGATCTGCCACCAGCGGAAGCCCTGGCGGACCGAGCGCGGGTAGTAGTGGTGGTTGTTGTGCCAGCCCTCGCCCATCGTGACGATGGCGAGCACGGGGTTGTTCTTGCTGTCGTCCGTCGTCGTGTAACGACGCTTGCCCCACATATGGGAGAGCGAGTTGATCGTGAACGTCCCGTGCCAGAGGAGCACGGTAGAGACGAAGAAGCCCCAGAGCAGCGCGAACCACCCGCCGATGAAGAAGAGCGCCACGGCGAGAACGACCGCCGGCACCACGTGCCACTTGTTGAGCCAGCGGAGCTCCGGGTAGCGCGCGAGGTCGGAGACGCGCGAGTAGTCGGTCTCCTCCGTCTCGCTCGAGAGGATCCACCCGACGTGCGAGTACCAGAAGCCGTAGTCGCGGTACGAGTGCGGGTCCTTCGGCGTGTCCGAGTACTTGTGGTGATCGCGGTGGTGCGCGGCCCACCAGAGGGCGCCCTTCTGGATGCTCGACTGCGCGAGCAGGGCGAGGAAGAACTGGAAGGCGCGGCTCGTGCGGTACGTCCGGTGAGAGAAGTAGCGGTGGTACCCGCCGGTCACGCCGAACATGCGCACGTAGTAGAGGGCCAGGGCCAGGGCGATGCCCTTCCACGAGACCCCCATGAACGCCACGCCGACCACTGCGGTCACGTGAACGGCATAGAACGGAAGGCTGACGATCCAGCCGAAATCCCGCTTCTTCATTGGTTTACCCTACGCGACGCTTCGTCACGGAACGGTCAGGATACGGACACATATCGGCAGCCCTCCGGGCTAGAGTGGGGTCGATGCCGGCCGAAAAACGCGAAAATTTGCGCGCCGAAGCCCTCGG
>Ga0335397_10005814_pt1 | contig 16041 bp, 15 predicted proteins | sample MAT04_FD_205740 | JGI IMG/M metagenome (GOLD analysis project Ga0335397, IMG submission 205740) | Freshwater microbial communities from Lake Fryxell liftoff mats and glacier meltwater in Antarctica - MAT-04 (spades assembly) (version 2) ... | reverse complement strand
GGTGCGGCACCCAACCGCCGAACTGGCTGGTATCCCAGGCCTGCGCAGCGGTGCCCATCAGGCCACCGGGATCGAGGTAGAGGTACAGCTTGGTGTCGGCGGGCATGCGGCCCGGGGACGAGCAGAGTGCTGGCACGTATGCCAGCGCTGCCAACAGCAGCACGCTCAGGCGGGTCGAGCGGAGACGACCGGGCAGCGGCACCCGATCAGCTCTCGTGACGGCGGATGCGCTCGCCGATCGGCGAGTACTTCACAATGCACACGACGGCCCGGACGCCGTCGCGCCAACCGATCTTCTTGCCGTCGGCGTACGTGCGACCGTCGTAGGTGATGCCGACCTCGTAGATGCGACAGCGCAGGCGAGCGACCTTGGCAGTGATCTCGGGTTCGAAGCCGAAACGGTCTTCCTCGATCTCGAGCGACTGAATGATCTCGCGACGGAATGCCTTGTAGCAGGTCTCCATGTCGGTGAGATTGAGGTCGGTGAACATGTTGGAGAGTTCGGTGAGCATCTTGTTGCCCACCGAGTGCCAGTAGTAGAGCACCCGGTGCGGGCGGCCGCCGAGGAACCGCGAGCCGTACACGACATCGGCCTGGCCGGACTCCAGCGGCTCGAGCAGCACGCCGAACTCCTCGGGCGAGTACTCGAGATCAGCGTCTTGGACGACGACATAATCGGCGGTGGCCTTGGAGATGCCGACGCGCAGCGCAGCGCCCTTGCCCATGTTGTGCGGCTGGAGCACCACCCGGATGCGCGGGTCGCTGCAGGTTGCCAGCAGCTCACGTGAGCGGTCGGTGGAGCCGTCGTCGACGACGATCACTTCGGCCACCCACGGCGAGTGCAACACCCGGCCGAGCAGGTGGAGGATGGTGGCTTCTTCGTTGTAGCACGGCACGACAACACTGAGGCACGCGCGTTCGATGGTCGCGGTCATACGGCGAGGATCCTAGCGATTCGGGTGGTTCTGGACAGGTTGCGGACGGCGGTCACGGGATTGCCCCGTACACGCCATAGAGCGCGGTGAGGCCCACCAGTCCGGCCGAGCAGGCGCCGACGACGTATGGCCACCACTCGCGATCGTGGCGCTCTCTGGCCTCGAACCACGCCGCAGCGGCGATGAGCAGCGGGAATGCCGTGAACAAGAAGCGCGGCCGGGCGGTGACGGTGCTCGGCAACAGCATCAGCAACAGCACGATGGCGATGTAGGCGTTGAGCGCGGCCGGCAATCTGTGTTTCTTCAGGAACCACAGCAGCAGCACCATCGCGAGCACGCTGACCGCCGTGATGGTGTTGGTGGGCGAGGTGAGCGGATGCGTGAACGCCTTCACCGTGCGACGGATTGCAGTGAGCCCGAAACTGGTGCCCTCGCCCCACGCCTCGGTCTGCACCCGGAACCAGACGCCCGCCTCGTTGGTATGCGCGCTGAGCCACACCTGGAATCCGATGAATCCGATCGGTGCCAGGATCGGCGCGATCAGCGAACGCCATTCACGGCGTTCGCGGATGGCGAAGAACGAGGCGATGGCGCAGGCGGCGATGAGCGCCACCCCGTTGGGCCTGGTGGCGGTGCCCACGGCAGCGAGGATGCCCGCCAGCCACCATTGGCGGCGCACCAGGAACAGCAAACAGCCGGCGGCCAGGACGAGTAGCAGCGCCTCGGTGTAGGCGAAGGAAAGCACGAAGCTGCCCGGGAACAGCGACATCAGCACCATGGTGCGTTCACTGACCCGCAAGCCGAACAGCTCGCGGGCGAGCAGTCCCGCCAGAAACACGGCGAGCGCGCCGAGAACGAAGTTGGTGACCAATGCAGCCACGGTGTCGCTTCCAGGCAGCACCCAGTCGACCGCCCGAACGAGCATCGGATACGCGGGGAAGAACGCTGCCCGCGCGTCGCTCATCTCGTACGTGATGTTGGGAGCGACCGACTGCGGGTAGCCGGAGCGGACGATACGCAGGTACCAGATGCCGTCCCAGGAGGTCAGCACGTCGAGCATCGGCCGCAACGCACTCTTGGGAATTGCCCTGTCGATGTAGTGCGGGTCGGCCCATCGCGCGCCGGGAAGTTCGGCTTCCACGAGGTTCGCGTCCGCCCGCAGTTCGGCGGCGACGATGGCCGCGCCGATCGATACACACAACCGCGAGTAGAGGTAGACCAGACCGGCTTTGCACAGCACCCGGCGCCAGGCTGCGCGGTCGGTCGTGGCATCGACGACAGGTTCGAGGCTGGGGGAGTCTGGGGTGTCGGTGATGGTCATCGGGCGGCGTTCAGCGATGTTGTGAGCGTGAAACGCAGCGACGCTAACACCAGTGGGTGGTCACCAACGGTTCATGGCCACCACCCTGCGCCGTGGCCCGAACTGTGGTGCGCGGTGTCCGGCCAGCAGTAGCAGCCGGATGACCCGCCCACGCTGACCGGCGTACGGCGCAAGTAACGCGAGCATCTCCTCATCGGTGCCGCGCGGTTGCCCGGTGAGCGCGTAGGTCACCGTGTTCTTGAGGTGGAAATCACCGACAGCCACCGCATCGGGGTCGGCGTGGGAGGTGGCGAGCACCGACCCGATGGTCCAGGCGCCGACTCCTGGTAGTAACGCCAGCTTTGCGGCGGCATCGGCAGGGGGGAGCAGACCCCACTCGTGCAGTTGGTCGGCGTGGCCTGCCACTTGGCGCAAGGTGACGGCTCGCTTGGCCTCGATGCCCCATGGGTGGAACGCCCAGGTGGGCTGTGGGTGCAGAGCCAATGATGCCGGCGGTAGCCGCAGCCCTGGGCAGGGCCCAGGGGCCGGTACGCCCATCTGGTACACGAGTCGGTGCCATTGGCGGTTGGCCTCGCCGGTGGTGATGCGCTGAGCGAGGATGGTGGGCAGCAGCTCGTGGTAGAGCGTACCGCTGGCCCCGAAACGCACGTCGGGGTGGTTGCGTTGTGCGGCGAGCAGCGCCGGGTGGCCAGTCTCGAACACGTGGCCAGGGTCCAGGCTGCCGGTCATCGCCGGGACCTGCGCGAGCAGCCAATCGGCCCCTGGCCCCCACGCGGCCGAGCGGGTGGACCCATCGCGCCAGTCGAGGTGCAGTGTGCCGGGACCATAAGGGGTGAGCGTTGCCCGCCAGAACTCGCCAGCGGCGAGACGGGTGGTGGGGTCGCCGGCACCGAACCGGTACCCGGAAAGCACCTGCCGAAGGGGGTCGCGCATGCTGGGTGAGAATGATCGCGGCACGAGGGCGACTGTAACTCGTCGGTGCGACACCCGATCGGACAGCATGTGGCATGGCAGTCATCGAACGCACCGAACCCGCTGACGGCATCGTGCAGCTCACGCTCAACAGGCCGTCGTCGCTGAACGCGATGACCGCTGAGATGGTGCAGTCGCTGCATGAGCACCTCGCCGCGATCGCTTTCGATCCCGTGGCGCGTGTCGTCATCCTCACCGGCTCAGGTCGTGGCTTCTGTGCCGGGCTGGACCTACGCGGCTACGGCAGCGCCCCTCACACCGAGCACCTCGGTCGCACGCAGACCGGGTTCGCGGTGCAGAAGCACATCGCGTCGCTGATCCCGGCGCTGCGCTCGTTGCCGCAGCCGGTGATCGCTGCGGTCAATGGTGCTGCCGCTGGCGGTGGGTTTGCGCTGGTGATGGGCTCCGACATCCGCCTGGCGGCACGCTCGGCGAAGTTCAATGCAGCGTTCATCCGCATCGGGTTGTCCGCGTGCGACATCGGTACCAGTTGGCTGTTGCCGCGCCTCGTCGGCATGGGCCGGGCTCAAGAACTGATGCTCACCGGCCGCATCTTCGACGCCGAGGAGGCGTACCGAATCGGCTTGGTGGTCGACCTGCTCGACGACGACACGCTGCTCGACGCGGCGCTCGCCAAGGCACACGAGATCATGCTCAATTCGCCGTTCGGAGTTGCGCTCACCAAGGAAGGCATGTGGGGCTCGATGGAGATCCCTGCGATGCAGACTGCGATCGACATGGAGAACCGGCAGCAGATCATGGCGTCGGCCACCGACGACCATCGCGAGGCGATGACTGCGTTCTTGGAACGCCGCCCGCCTCGGTACACCAATTCCTGACACCAGGTGTGAAGCAGATCAGCCCCGACGGGTTCGTCAGAACTGGCGCAGGGTTTGCATACTGCGCATCGAGCGGGCAGTAGAGGTGCTCGCTGCAGTCTCGGGGCGCCGTGTCACGGCGTGAAGAAGGGTTCCGTCTGTGGGGTGATGCAGAGCCCGGAGCGGTTGGTTCAGCTGATCGACGCTGCGCGCACTGCGACCGGTGCCTCGCCGCCGATCAGCGGGTGGTGGCAGGCCACGAAGTGGCCGTCGCCAACCTTGCGCAGCTGAGGTTCCTCGGTGCGGCAACGTTCGTCGGCCGCTGGGCAGCGCGGGTTGAACCGGCAGCCGGGCGGAGGCATCACCGGTGATGGCGGCTCTCCCTGGATGGCCACCTGCTGGACCGCAACGTCGGGGTCCGGCACGGGGATCGAGTCGATCAACAGCTTCGTGTAGTGATGCGCCGGAGCGTCGTACAGCGAGTTGGAGGGCGCCACTTCGCAGATCTTGCCGAGGTACATCACCTGGATGCGGTCGCTGATATTCTTCACGACCGCAAGGTCGTGAGCGATGAAGACGAGCGTCAGCCCGTGCTTGGCCTTGAGGTCTTCCAGGAGATTGAGCACTTGCGCCTGCACGCTCACGTCGAGTGCGCTGACGGGTTCGTCGCAAATGATCAGCGTCGGGTCGAGGACGAGAGAACGTGCGATCGAGATGCGCTGGCACTGGCCGCCGGAGAACTGATGGGCTTGACTCTCGGCTGCACGTTGCGGGTCGATGCCGACTTCCTCGAGCAGCGCATCCACTTTGCGCAACTGCTCGGCGCCGGTGCCACGCTTCCAGATGGCCAGTGGCTCGCGCACGATGTCGCGTACCTTGCGTCGCGGGTTGAGTGACGAGATTGGGTCCTGGAAGATCATCTGCATCTTGGTGCGGGCGGCGCGCATCGCATCGGCGGGCAGTGCCGTCAGTTCCTGGCCCTCGAACACCACCGAGCCGCTGGTTGGGCGGGGGAGCATCATCAGCGCTTTGCCGGTGGTGCTCTTGCCGCAGCCGCTCTCGCCGACGACACCGAGCGTCTCACCGCGCAATACGTCGAAGCTGATGCCGCTGACGGCGTGCACCTTCAGGCCGGTGCGGCCCACCGGAAACTCCATCACCAGGTCTTCGACTCGCAGCAACACATCGTCGGAGTTACGCAGGTGCGCCTTTCCACTACCGGCCATCAGCGGGCACCTACCTTTTCTGCTGCCAGTTGGGCTGAGCGTTCGCGGTGTACCGGCGACCCCACCGGGTACCAGCACGCAAAGACGTGTTCGGGATGTTCGGCGTTCATCAGCGGCGGCTCTTCCGCGCGGCAGCGGTCCTGTACGAACGCACAGCGCGGGGAGAACCGGCAACCCCGCGGAGGGTTGACGAGATCCGGGGGACGGCCGGGGATCACGTTGAGCCGAGTGTGGCTGGGATCCTCGATCTTGGGGATGCTGTTCAGCAGGGCCTCGGTGTACGGCATCTTCATGTTGGCGAAGAGGACGCGGGTGGGAGCCTTCTCGACGAGCTTGCCGCCGTACATGACAGCGATCTCGTCGGTGTGCCCGGCCACCACGCCCAGGTCGTGGGTGACGAGTATGACCGACATGTTGCGGTCGCGGCGCTGCTCGCCGATGAGCTCGAGGATCTGTGCCTGCACCGTCACGTCGAGCGCAGTGGTGGGCTCGTCGGCGAACAACAGCGTGGGGCCGCACGACATCGCAAGGGCGATCATGATGCGCTGCCGCATGCCACCACTGAGCTCGAACGCGTATTGGTCGAGCCGCTTCTCGGGCTCGGGAATGCGCACGTCCTGCAGCAGCCGGAGCGACGTCGCGCGGGCGTCGTCGTTGCTCATCCCGAGATGGATCTTGAGGCCTTCGCCGAGCTGTTTGCCAACCTTCATCACCGGGTTCAGCGAGGTCATTGGATCCTGGAAGATCATCGACATCTCTTTGCCCCACACCTTGCGGCGTGCCTTGAGCGAGAGATCGATGATCTCCTGGCCCTCGAACACGACCGAGCCTGAACGCTCGGTGTTGCGCTTGGGCAGCAGGCCCATGATGGAGCGTGAGAGCACGGTCTTGCCGGAACCGGACTCGCCGACGATGCCCAACGACTTGCCACGGTCGAGGGTGAAGCTGACGCCATCGACCGATTTGACGAGGCCGCGATCGGTGCGGAACGCCGTGTGCAGGTCGGTGACCTTGAGTAGCGGTCCTTCGACCTGACGGGAGGATGCCTGAGTTTGCGGGCTCATCCGATGGCCTCTCGGGAGTTGAACTTCTGTGCGAGCACATCGCCCAGCAGGTTGACGGACAAGACGGTGAGGAACATCACGAATGCCGGCATCAGGGAGATCCACCAGCCGCCGTTTCGCAACGGCTCGGAACCGGCAGCGATCATGGCGCCCCAGGTGGGCACCGGCGCCTCGACGGAAAGGCCGAGGAACGCGAGACCGCCTTCGGCGACGATCAGCAGGGCCAGGCCGGTGAGGGCGAAGGAGAGCAGCGTCGGCACGATGTTGGGCAGGATCTCGCGGAACAGGATGCGGCTGCCCTTGGCCCCGAGGCTGCGGGCGGCGACGACGAAGTCGCGCTGGGCGTAGGCAATGGTGTTGGCTCGTACCAGCCGGGTGAGCGGCGGGATGGAGAGGATCACCAACGCCACGATGATTGGCCAGAGCGGTCGTGAAGTGGCGGCGTCGGTGCTGTTGGGGTCGTTGAAGAAGGTGACCAGGAAGATGGCCAACAACAGCGCAGGGAACGCCAGCAGTACGTTGGAAAGGTTCTCGATGACGGTGTCGATCCAACCCCTGAAGTAGCCGGCGACCATCCCGAGGAAGGTGCCGATCAGCAGGCCGAAGGTGATGGCCAGGCCGGCGATGATCAGTGAAGTGCGGGCGCCGAGCATGGAACGGGCGAACAGGTCGCGGCCGTTCTTGTCGGTGCCCATCAGCCCGAGGTGGTCTGGCGTGCCCTGCACGGGCTTGGGTGTCTCGGCAAACGTGGCCCACACCGGCGGGATCTGTGCGAGCCGCAGGTTGCTGGTGAGTGCATCTGCGCAGGTCTTGCTGTTGGTGGGGCAGTCGTTCGGGATGTAGGGCAACGAGTTGGCGCCGATGGCGCTGATGGTGATGAAGGCCAACCAGGCGATGGCCAACCACTTGGTGACTCGGCCACGACGGCGCACCTTCACCTTGCGGACGGGTTCCTCGTAGAGGACCGGCACCACTGGGGCATTTTCGTCGGTGATGACATCGATGTCGGTCATGGTTACCCCAGCGCCCGGTGTGCGCGCACTCGTGGGTCGATCCAGGCGTAGGCGAGGTCGACGAAGAAGTTGATGAAGATGTAGATCAGGGCGAGGATGACGACGGCGTACTGCACGGTGGGGTATTCACGGCGGAAGATGCTCTCGACCGTGAGCCGGCCCATACCGTTGAGCAGGAAGAACTGCTCGACGATGACGACGCCGCCCATCAGGGCACCGATGTTGACGGCGGCCGAGGTGACCAGCGAGAACAGCGAGGGGCGCAGCGCGTGCTTGAACAACAACTGTCCAGTGCCCACACCCTTGGCCCTCGCAGTAGTGATGAAGTCGTTCTGCAAGGTGCTGATCATGTCGGACCGCAACACCCGCATGTACCCGGCGTAGAGCGGGATGGCAATGGTGAGCGTGGGCAGGAAGAACGCCTTGAAGTGGTCCATCGGGTTGTCCCAAATGCTGGTGTAGGTCGATGGGTACGGGATGAACTTGGTGTTGACACTGAACAGCAGGATGAGGATGGGAGCCACGATGAAGTTCGGCATGCTGAGCATGGCGAACGCCGAGGTGGTAGCCGCCCGATCGAAACGCGAGTTCTGCCGATAAGCGGACCACACTGCCGTGGGCACTGCCAACGCCAGGGCCAGGAACTGGCCGTACACCATCAGGTAGGTGCTGACGGGTAGCCCCCGCTTGACCTCGGCGGCGATGGACTGGTTGGTCTGGAACGTTTGGCCCCAGTTACCGGTGAGGAAATTCCCCATCCAGCTGAAGTACTGCTCGATCAGCGGCTTGTCGAGCCCCAGTTCCTTGATCACTGCTTCTGCCTGCTCCTTGGTGGCACCTGGCCCCGTCTTCAAAGCGACGATGACGTCGGTGCCACCAGGAAGGAAGCGCAGCGCGATGGAGGTGAGGAAGGTGACCACCACCACGACGAATATGGTTTGCGCGAGTTTGCGAAGCACATATCGCATACGTGGTGATGGTCCCTTCAGCTCTCAGTGGTCTCGTTGAACTACTGGTCGACCCAGACGGTCATCGGGTAGAAGGTGCCGGCGATGCCGGCGCCGAAGATGGCGTTGCCGCCCTCAGGCAGTTCGAAGGTCACCGGACCGTGGACGCCCTCCTTGTACAGGATGTCCCAGATGGTGTGGCTGCCCCACAGGTTGTAGCACTGGGTGCCGAACAAGCGGTTGACCTCTTCGGCGATGGCCTTCTTGCGGGCCGGATCGGTGCTGGCACGGTTCTCTTCCAGCAGGGCGTCGAGCTGCGGGTCGCGGATGCGGCCGAAGTTCAGCGCCAGATCACCGACGGGCGGTGCTGCGTCGGAGTGCCACCAGTGGTACTGCATATCGAGGTCGAAGCCACCGTGGTTGCGCCACTGGAACACCTGGAAGTTGCCGAGCAGGGCCGTGACGATGTAGTTGGCCTGGTCGATCTGGTCGATGGTGACCTCGTCGATGCCGGCCTGCGTCCACCATTCCTGCTGCTGCTGGGCGACGGTCAGGTTGGTCTGGTCCTGGGTAGTTGCCAGTGACAGCGACAGCGGGCCGGGGTTCTCGGCCTTGTACGCAGCGATCAATTCCTGCGCCTTGGCCATGTCCTGCGCCTCGGGGTAACCGGTGCTGTCCAGGTAGCCGACCATGGTGGGCGAGAACGGACCAAAGGCGATCTGGTTGAGGCCAGCACCAATGGTGTCGATCAGCAACTGCTGATCCGACGCGTAGGCCAGTGCACAGCGAACGCGAACGTCGGTGAGGGGCGAGCCTTCCTGCGAAACGTGCAGGAGGGTGTAGCTCGTCTCGGCGTTGTTGGCGATCTCGGTGGACAGGAACTCGCCGGACTCACGGTTGGCGACGATGGTCTCGGAGTTGGTCGTGTGGATCATGTCCACGGTGCCGCTCTTGAGCGCATCGCGACGGTTGAGGCCGTCGGCGATGGGCCGGAACTCGATGGAGTCGAGGTACGGGTACGGAGCGTTCCAGTAGCCGGCGTTCTTCGTCATCTTGAACACTTCGTTGGGTTTGTAGTCCGCGTACACGAACGGGCCGGTGCCGACGGGCTTCGACTTCAGCGAGTTGTCGGTGTCGCTGGCGGCCAACCACGTGGGCGATGCCTGATAGCCGGCCTGACCCATGATGGCGAACGGGAAGGCTGCCCACGAGGTCTTGGCGGTGACCACCGCAGTCATCGGGTCGGCCGGGTCGATCGCGATGGAGTCGATCGCACGGAAGATGTTGCCGGTGAGGATGCCCGCCTTGGCGCGAGTCAGGTTGTCGACGATGGCGGCGCCGTCGAACGGCGTGCCGTCGTGGAACGTGACGCCTTCGCGAGCTGTGATGCTCCAGACGGTGAAGTCTTCGTTGGGCGTGACGGCGGAGGCGAGGTACGGGCTCCAGCCACCAGAGTCGTTGGGCAACGTGAGTGTGTCGAAGATGTTGCGGATGACCTGGTGACAGGCGATCGCGCAAACCATCTCCGAGGGGCGCCACGGGCTGGACGTGTCGGCTTCGATGGCGAAGATCAAGTTGCCCCCAGCAACCGGAACTTCTTCCGCTGCGCTGGTCGGCGGCGGTGCCGTGGTGGCGACAGCCGTCGAGTCAGAGCCGCCGGCGGTGGTCTCCGAACCAGGCGACGACCCTTCCGTGGTCTTGCTTCCTTCGTCGTCGCCGCCGCAAGCGGCGCCGATCAGACCTGCACTGATGACCAAGGCGGCCAGCAGCCGGCCCGGCGTGCGCCGTGACGGTGCGTTCAAGTGACCCATCCTGATTCCCCCATTTCGTGTGTGCGTAGTTGCTCGTGCCGAGGCGTCGTTGGGGTCGGTGTGACCCCCATCACACCTCGGTGTGCGCACCTTAGCCACATCGAAGCGGCCGCCGGCAACACGGAGGTACGGTCGAGGCATGCGCGCGCTGCGAGTGGACTATGTGGTATTGCCACTGCCTCGGCGCTATTCGCCACACCATCGCGGGTACGAGCTCGGCATGGCCCGGCACGCCGTTGCGGTGGCCGCTGGCGTGCCCGTGTACCGCGACCCGGTCACCGGCAACTCGGTGTTCACCGCCGTCTTCCTTGCTGATCGGGGGTTCTGCTGCGACAGCGGTTGCCGCCACTGCCCCTACGCACCTGACGCCGGTTGAACTAGCGTCGGCACATGGCCACCGATCCCGTCGCTTCGCTGCGAGTGAACCCTGCAAAGCCCTTCGTTCTCAAGAGTCACGATCCGGCGGCAACCCTCGGCTGGGAGAAGGAGTGGGCGGCGGGCGAACTCGAACGGGTCAAGGTCAGGCTCGACGTGCTGCAGCAGCAACTCTTCGCCGAGAAGCGGCGCAGCGTGCTGTTGGTGCTCCAAGCGATGGATGCTGCTGGTAAAGACGGCACCATCCGCACCATCCTCTCTGGTCTCAACCCGGCCGGGTTGACCGTCACCAGTTTCGGCGTACCCGCCGGTCCTGAAGTGCAGCACGACTATCTGTGGCGCGTTCACAGGGAGACCCCCGCCAAAGGGTACATCGGCATCTTCAACCGCAGTCACTACGAGGATGTGCTGGTCGTGCGAGTCAAGAACTTCGCGCCGCGTTCGGTGTGGTCGAAGCGTTACGACCACATCCGCGGGTTCGAGCAGTTGCTCGTCGACGAGGGCACGACGGTCATCAAGTGCTTCCTCAACGTCTCCAAGGACGAACAGCGCGAGCGATTGCAGGAGCGCGTGGACGACCCGATGAAGCGGTGGAAGTTCCGGCTCGGCGACCTGGAAGACCGCGCCCTGTGGCCTAAGTATCAGCAGGCGTACCAGGAAGCCGTCGAGCGCACCAGCACGCCGGACGCGCCGTGGTACGTGGTGCCCGCCGATCGCAACTGGGTGCGCAACCTGGCGGTCGCCAAGATCCTGTTGCATCACCTCGAGCGGCTCGATCCGCAGATCCCGCCGCCGGAACCCGGCATCGACGGCCTCGTCGTCGAGTAGCAGGGTCGTTGGCTGGCAGGGTCGTTGGCTGGCAGGGTCGTTGGCTGGCAGGGTCGTTGGCTGGCAGGGTCGTTGGCTGGCAGGGTCGTTGGCTGGCAGGGTCGTTGGCTGGCAGGGTCGTCCTCGCCGGATTGTTCACGTGCGCGTAATGCGCCGAAAGCAGGTCCGGCGTATTGACGAAATGTACAGTCGTCTCACCATGGCTGTGTTCACTCCCACCTCGTTGTCCGAGGCGCTCCTAGCGTTGGCGGAGTCGCCCGCCGCCACGCTGCTGTCGGGTGGCACCGACCTGATGGTCGAACTCAACAGCGGGCATCGCAGGGTCGTGTCGGTCATCGCGGTGAACCGTGTCGTCGAATTGCGCTCGTGGCGTCACGACCCGGTGGCGGGCACGCTGCATCTCGGGGCCGGCATCACCTACGCCGAGATCGCCAGCGATCCCATCGCACAGTGGGTGCCGGCGCTGGCACAGGCGGCCCGCACGGTGGGGTCGCCGCAGATCCGCAATGCGGCCACCATCGGTGGCAACCTGGGCACGTGCTCGCCCGCGGGCGATGGCTTGCCGCCGCTGGCGGCCCTCGACGCTGTGGTGCACCTCGCCGCGCTGGGCGCCGAACGCTCGGTGCCGTTCGCCGAGTTCATGGTCGGACCCAAGCGCACAGCCCGGCTTCCCGGCGAGCTGATCACGGGCGTGACGATTCCGCTCGCCGCCGGTTGGCAGGGATACAGCAAAGTTGGTGTACGCAACGCGATGGTGATCGCGACTGCCAGCGCCGCACTCGTCACCGACACCCAAACCGGTTCGGTGCGGCTGGCACTCGGCTCCGTCGGCCCGGTCATCTTGCGCTGCCCCTTGGCCGAGGCTCATGCCGTCGAGCACGCCGACTTCGCCGGTCTGAGCATCAGTGAGGCCGCGGTGCAGGAATTCGCGGTGCTCTCGCGCGATGCGGCGCGGCCCATCGACGATCACCGATCATCCGCCGCGTATCGCCGCCACGCCGTCGGCGTGCTCGCGGCCCGACTCTTGCGGAGGGCGTTCCCCAATGGCTGAGGCAGCCGACATGACCGATGGCCCGATCGGCAGCAACGAGGCCTATTCGTTGCACGTCAACTGCGAGCGTCGCGACGTGCGCGACGCGTGGGTGGGGGAGAGCCTGCTCTTCGTGCTGCGCGAGCGCCTGGGCCTGATGGGCAGCAAGGGCGCATGCGAGCAGGGCGAGTGCGGTTCGTGCAGCGTGCTCATCGACGGCGCGCTGGTGTGTAGTTGTCTCGTGCTCGCCGCGAGCGTGGTGGGCCAACAGGTGCTGACCATCGAAGGCGTCGCACCGGTCGGAGCGCCCACCGATGTGCAGCAGGCGTTCGTCGATGCAGGCGCCGTCCAGTGTGGGTTCTGCACCCCGGGCTTGATCATGGCGACGCACTCGCTGCTGGAGCGTTCGGCCGAGCCGACCGAACTGGAGATCCGCGAGGAGTTGTCCGGCAACATCTGCCGCTGCACGGGGTACGGTCGCATCATCGAGGCCGTGCAACGTGTCGCAGTCGCTCGTCGCTCAAGGGCGTCGTCATGACCGACGCAGCAACTCGTACCGAACTGCGCGGTCGGCTCGGCGACAGCGTCGCCCGTCCCGACGGTGTCGCGAAGGCGCAGGGCTCGTTCGCGTTCTCAGGCGATCTCACGGCCGACGGTTTCCTGTGGGGCGCTACGTTGCGCTCGCCGCACCCGTATGCGCGGATAATCCGCATCGACGTGTCGGGCGCGTGGAAGATCAACGGTGTCGAGGCGGTCATCACCGCCGCCGATGTTCCCGGTGCGGCCACGTACGGACTGATCAGTCACGACCAGCCGGTGTTCGCGAGCGATGTCGTCCGCTTCGTCGGCGAACCGGTCGCGGCGGTAGCAGCCAACCACCCCGACACCTGTCGGCGCGCCCTGGCTGCAATCGTCGTCGAGTACGAGGTGCTCGTGCCGCTCACCGACCCGGAACGCGCAATCGACGGTTCGCACGAGCCAATCCACCCCGACGGCAATGTCGTGCGTCACCAGCGCATCGTCCGCGGCGACCAGACGATCGAGGGTCCTGTCATCGTCGAGGGCACCTACCAGTTGGGCATGCAAGACCAGGCGTTCCTCGGCCTGGAGGCCGCGCTTGCGCTGCCCGACAGCGGTGGCGACGGCATCGAACTGTTCGTGGCCACCCAGTGGCTGCACGAGGACCAGAAGCAGATCGCCGCATGTCTCGGGTTCCCGGTGGAGAAGGTGCGGCTGACGCTCGGCGGTGTCGGTGGTGCGTTCGGCGCTCGCGAGGACATCAGTCTGCAGGTGCACACATGCCTGCTGGCGCTGCGCACCGGGCGGCCGGTGCGCATGGCGTACAGCCGGCAGGAGAGCTTCCTCGGGCACGTGCACCGGCATCCGTGCACCATCTGGATGCGGCACCACGCGGGCCTCGATGGGCGCATCCGCCGTATCGAGGCGCGCTTCGTGTTCGACGGTGGTGCCTACGCGTCCACGTCCTCCGCGGTGCTGATCAACGGCATCACGCACACGCAGGGGCCGTACAAGTGCGAGCACGCCACCGTGGATGGTTGGGCGGTGCGAACCAACAACCTGCCCTGTGGCGCGATGCGCGGCTTCGGTGTGGTGCAGGCGTGCTTCGCACACGAAGGGCAGATGGACAAGCTGGCGGCCGCTGTCGGACTCGACCCGGTGGCCATCCGGCTGCTCAACGCGATGGAGACGGGCGATCGCCTGATCACCGGGCAGGTCATCGAGAACGTGGCGCCCGTCGCTCGTTGTATCAACGAGACGGCAGCGTTGCCGCTGCCCGACGAGCCCGTGGGCGGTCACGACGGCAATCCGCTGCGCTTGCCGGGCGGCACCGGGCTGACCGCCGACCGCTCCCACATCCGTCGCGGCATCGGTTGGGGCGTGTCCATCAAGAACCTGATGTACAGCGAGGCGTTCGACGACTATTCGACGGCGCGGGTGCGGCTGGCCGATGGTGTGGCCTCGGTGAAATTCGCCACGGCCGAGGTTGGCCAGGGGTTCGTCACCATCGCCGCACAGATCGCCCGCACCGTGCTGGGCGTCGACGACGTTGTGCTCGAACCCATCGACACCACGGTCGGCTCGGCCGGCTCCACGTCGGCCTCGCGGCAGACCTGGATGAGCGGCGGCGCGGTTGACGGCGCCTGCCGGCTCGTGCGCGAGCGGCTGTTCGAACTGGTCGGCAACGCGCATGGCATCGACCCGCTGCGCCTCGCGATCGACGGCGCCGATGTCGTCGACACGGACGGGCCGCTGCGTGTGTCGGTGGTCGAGGCATCTGCCGGCGTGCTGATCGAGGAGACCTTCGAGCACCACCATCGTCCGACAGAAGACCTCGACGAAGACGGCCAGGGCAACTGCCACACGGCGTTCGCGTTCGTGGCCCATCGGGCGGTCGTCGACGTGGACCCCGAGTTGGGCCTGGTCAAGGTCGTGCAGATCGCTACCGCGCAAGACGTCGGCCGGGCGCTCAATCCACTCAGCGTCATCGGTCAGATCGAGGGCGGCATCGCCCAGGGCGTGGGGCTGGCCGTCATGGAGGAGATCATCCTGATCGATGGTCATGTGCGCAACGCGAGCTTCACCGACTACCTGCTGCCGACGTTCCTCGACATGCCCGACGTCGAGATCTCGCTGATCGAGGAACCAGACCCGATGGCGCCGCTGGGTGCCAAGGGCGTCGGGGAGCCACCCACCATCTCGTCGACCCCTGCGGTTGTCGCTGCCATTCGCGACGCGCTGGGTCGCGACCTGTACCGAGTGCCCGTGCGGCCCAGCGACATCTGCCTCTGATGGGTGCGCACTACGCGTGTCGTGCGCTGTTCTTCGCGCTCCGCGCTGCGATCGGTTAGGTTGCTCGGCGTGTCGAACGAACGTGAAATCATGTCCTGGGAGATCTTCGGCGAGGCATCTCGTGCGCTGGCACAGATGGTGGCCGACGACTACGAGCCCGACATGATCCTGTCGATTGCCCGTGGCGGTCTGCTCATCGGCGGTGCGCTCGGGTACGCCCTCAGTGTCAAGAACGTGTACACGATGAACGTCGAGTTCTACACGGGTGTCGATGAGCGCCTCGAGGTGCCCCGCATCCTGCCGCCCGCTCCCGACTTCGTCGATGTGAGCGATGCCCGCATCCTCATCGCCGACGATGTTGCCGACACTGGCCACACGCTGCGCAGCGTGATGGAGTTCTGCGCCGGCAAGGTCGCCGAAGTCCGCACTGCATGCCTCTACGAGAAGAGTCATTCGGTGGTCAAGTGCGAGTACGTGTGGAAGCACACCGACCAGTGGATCAACTTCCCCTGGAGCGACAAGGACCCCGTCGCCAAGCGCGACTGGTCCGTCAAAGACGCCTGACACACCTGACACGCCGGAGTCGCCGGGGTCGCCCAGCGTCGAAGCATCCGAGTGCCACGCTCCCGTCCGAGTGCCACGCTCCCGTCCGAGTGCCACCTCGTCGCCCGTGGGTTCGTTGGCCACTCGCACGGCGCGCCCACACTCGCGTGGCGCGCCCAGCACTCGGATGGCGCGTCAGCGGGTGGCGAGCACCGTCATTGCTGCGTTGCGGCCGCTGGCACCCCACACCCCGGCACCCGGGAAGGTGGCCGCGCCGGTGATGTACAAGCCCTTCACCGGCGTCTCGTAACGAGTCAGCTCCGGGTTCTTGTTGTGCAGCGCCGCCA
>Ga0335397_10005811_pt1 | contig 16044 bp, 13 predicted proteins | sample MAT04_FD_205740 | JGI IMG/M metagenome (GOLD analysis project Ga0335397, IMG submission 205740) | Freshwater microbial communities from Lake Fryxell liftoff mats and glacier meltwater in Antarctica - MAT-04 (spades assembly) (version 2) ... | reverse complement strand
TGAATCTGAATTCTTCAATCTGGTTTACAGCAATAAGGGCTTTATGAAGATAAAACAGGAAAAACGGGATCTTATTCTGTTTGCAAAAGCTGTAGGCATCGGTGCAGTCAATTTCGGATACTATCCCGAAAAATGGTTCGTCCATCTCACTGAAGAACCTGAAATGTTCCTTCCGGTTCCAGTTTTCAATATCCAGGATTCTTTCCATATTTATAGGATTTGAAGGATTTCGGACAGGTTATTTACAGTTACGAACTTGCTGCTGTCAGTTTCCTCATGATGCTGCTCATGAAGCCAGGTTATTTCATAAGGAATGTGAATGGCTTTGGCACCAATATTTATGACCGGAAGAATATCCGATTTTACCGAATTCCCGACCATTACAAAATCCTGTGGCTGGATATCGAGACGATTAATAAGTTTCCTGTAATTGTTTTCCTTCTTATCACTCATTATTTCAATATGGTGGAAATATTTTGCCAGTCCTGATTTTACCAGTTTCCTTTCCTGGTCAAGCAGATCGCCTTTTGTTGCCAGTATTAATTTGTAGTTCGGCTGCAAACGCTGCAAAACCATTTCCACATTATCGAGCAAAGTGATTGGTTCATTGAGTAAGTTTTTACCGATTTCAATTATCCGGCTTATTTCAACCGAAGTTATTTTGTTATCCGAAATCCGTATTGCAGTTTCAATCATCGATAGCATAAACCCTTTGGCGCCAAAACCATACATTTCAAGGTTTTGCATTTCGGTTTTAAACAATTCATTGGTTGCTTCCTTTTCTGAAAACCAAGGTTTTAAGATTTCGAAAAACTGCCTTTCTATTGCTCTGTAATTGGGTTCATTAACCCAAAGTGTATCGTCGGCATCAAAGCCAATAATTTTAATTGTAGCCTTCATAAATAATATTCAGATTCAGAGTATTCATTTGATAAAACAGTTCGCAAAAAGCTGGAAAACAAACAGTAATACCTGATATTGCGAAACTTAATTATGGTTTTGCAAATATATAGGATCGCAGTAATTCAGATCAATTATTTTTCGAAATTAAACAAAAAAGTCATGACTGAAAAATACAATTTCACCTTTCTTTTACAAAATGATTCCGGGTTTTTATTCAGAGGAAGAACACTGATTATAATAACTTTAGATTTAGATTTCTTCATCCGGAAAGCAAATTGAGTTCAGTTAATTGAAAACAGCTCATGAAAGCCCATCCCTGAAATTAATGACGGGCATTTATATGCTTGTGCAGATGATTGCTATAAGAAAAGCCTAACCATAGCCAGCATGATCCGCTCTTAATTCAAAAGCAGAGTACAAAATTTGCAGCATAGATTTCATAATACTACCCTACAGTGCAATACGCAGTGCTGCAGCAATTAGGGAATCCGAAACCGCACTGTGATAGGCAAGAATAATGAATGTGGTAATGCTTCCCAAAAAAAAATGAAATTTTCCGCCTGGTTTGCCCGATTCAAATATAGAAAAGCGACGGAATATAGCCTGGTTTATGCTTTAGAAAATTCGAGTTTTATCCGGCGTTTCAATCTTCGGTATTTCAAAGTTCGTATGATCCGGTTAAAATCAATCGGATTCTCAAAATAGGCAATTATATATTCGGGGTCTAGTGTTATGTACATTGTAGTATTCTCCATTCGTTTGTTAATATCTATTCTCGCCGGGATTATCTCCCTTCCTTTTGAAAAGGCAACTGCCTTAGGCGATTTAATGTATTGATAATATGTTACTTGTAAATCATCAATCGTTAATTATAGATCTTCAAACAACTACAACAACACATATGCCATAATGTTTAAAACGGGTTTGGAGCCATAAATGCGCCAAAATGACACTTAAAACAGCTAAAAATAAAGGATTCAGGTTGATTCTCCAGTACGAATATCACTCAAATTATTCATGACAAGCACTGATCGAATTATATAACAAATAACTGAATTTCATGATCTTAAATAATTTTAGTAAGTGTATATTAGACACTATGTCAGATGACTGCCATTCTGTTTGCTGACAAATGCCACTATCCCGTAATTGGTATCTGCCTTTGAGATTAAGAAACCGGGAAAAATTCAACTTTTTATCGTATAATAATAACCTACTGATGTTAATGATTATACCTGCTTGTATTTTTACTAAATTTCAGAAATCCATAAACAGCCACAATACGCTTAGAAATAATATTTCTCTGATTTTAACATTTTTTATTATATTAAAATACTACATATGTAAAATTCACCGTTACTTTGAACAATAATATATCCTGATTGTCATCAATTATATAATTTATTCACTGTATGCGAATCAAGTACTTTTTCCCTGTGCTTCTTATTGTGATTGCCAGCAGCCTTGCACAGGCGCAAAAACCAGCAAGAACCACTATCAAAGGAGTTCTACAGGACACCACTCATGAAGTGATCCCTTTTGCAACCATGATGTTGCTTAACCCTGCCGATTCGGCGCTGGTAAATTATACTTCGAGCAACGACAAGGGTGAATTTACGTTCAGCAATGTAAAAAACAGTGCTTACCTTTTCAAGGTTTCGCATATGAGTTATCTTCCGCTGCAAATATTAATTCAACCATCGCCTGCAGCAATTAATGATTTGAATATTGTGGTGATGAAACCTATTTCGCAGATGCTGATGGAGGTTGTGATACGTGCTGCCAAGGCTCCCCTTCGCATCAAGGGCGATACGGTGGAATACGATGCTACAACTTTTAAGGTGGCACCCGGATCGACTGTCGAAGATTTGCTTCGACGACTCCCGGGAATTGAAGTGGATGCCGACGGAAATATCAGCACCCAGGGTAAGGACGTGAAGCGAATGTATGTGGATGGAAAAACATTTTTCGGCGACGATCCGAAAAGTGTTACCAAGAACCTTGGCGCCGAATCCATTTCGAAAGTACAGGTGTATAACGAAAAATCGGAACAATCGAAACTTACCGGTGTGGATGACGGTTCGAAAGAAAAAGCTATGAATCTGGAGCTGAAAGCCGAATTTAAAAAAGGTTCATTTGGGAAAGTTTCAGTGGCTGCCGGTAATGAGCAACGCTGGGCAGGCCGTGGTAACTACAACCGCTTTAACGATAAAACCCAATTTTCGGTAATTGGCTATGCCAATAACATCAATCAAACCGGCGTAAACTGGGAAGACTACGGGGAATTTAAAGGCAACAATTCCTTTAACGAATATGACAACGGCGATTTTGGATTTAACAGTTCGGGCAGAAGATACTTTTACTTTAGCAGCGACGACTCTCCCGTGAGCAATTACGACGGGAAAGGACTAACTAAAAACTTCGGCGGAGGAACCAATTTTAATTATGATCATAAAAAAACAAAATTCAACGCCAGCTATTTTTACAACCAGACAAAGCTCGATTTTGCACAGGAAAGCAATCGGCAGACCTTTCTGGATGCCACTAAGTCATTCACAAAAAACGATACACTTCAGAATTCCGATTTCCGCTCCAGCCACAGCATAGCAACCCGGTTTGAACAGGAATTCGACTCCAGTAACAAACTTATAGTGAAAGCAAATATCCGCTTTTCGAATAACAATAATAATACACTTAACAATCAACAGTTTTCGGATTACCAATTACTTCCATATAACTCGTTGAACCTTAATAATAATACGGATTTATCCTCCTATAAAGTTACTTCAGCAGCTATTTACAGACATCTTTTCAAAAAGAAAGGAAGGGCTTTTGCCATTAGCGGCGGATACAACGCGAACAAGAGTAACGGCGACGAAAATTATAGTTCAATCAATTCCTTTTTCCAGGCATCCACTCCTACCGAACAGATCAGGCAATGGTTTATTAACAATAAAAACATTTCAGAAGTTAAAGCAGGCGCTCTTTATTCGGAACCCTTATCCAAAAGATGGTTTTTAGAGTTTTTCTATAATTATAGCAATCTGAGCAATAATAATAACAGGCAGCTCACAAGTCCGGTTGCTTTTCCTGAAATTGGCGATAGTCTGAGTAATTACTATGAGCAGATGACCTCCTACAACCGCGTAGGTTCAGTTCTCAGGTATTCCTTTAACGGATTAAATGCATCCATCGGTATGGCTGCCCAACAATTGAAACTCAACGGGCAATATGCTTCCGACAAAGGCCAACCCTGGGATAGTATTGGGGTTACCAAATCCTACCCTAACTATACCCCAAACCTGAACCTGAATTATGAGTTCAAGAACAACCTGCGACTGGAAGCAGGATATTCGAACAGCATCAATGCCCCGCAATTCAGCGATCTGCAACCTATTAAAAACACAAGCAATCCTGCTTACCAGATTGTCGGGAATCCGGACTTGGTACCTGAAAATTCACATAACATCAATACCGGGTTGTATTACTGGAACCCGGCTTCATTTTCAAACATAGGCGGCAGCGTTGATTTTGGCATCACAAACCACCCGATAGTATATAACCAGAATACGGTTTTCGAGGAAGGAAAAGGTATAGTTACCATATCAACTCCTGAAAATATGGAGCAGAGCACGAGCCTCAGTTCCTGGTTATGGTCGAATATCCCGATTGTAAAAACCAAGCTTGCAGTCGATTTTAACGCCGGGGTGCGTTACAACAAATCGCCAACCCGTATTAATGGCACACTTGATCAGATACAGTCGAATGGCATTAATTTCGGAACCAATTTGAATTTTACACCCAGCACCAAACTCGTACTTACGGCAGGTGGTTCCGGTGGTTTTAATAAAATAAGGTATAACGAAAAAAAGGATCATGACCAGAAATTTTATAATTATACACTCCGATCGACTATAAAATGGCAGTTTGTTACACGTATGTTTTTCGAAAGTAATTTCAATTATGCGGTTTACAAAAATGAAAGCTTTGGTTTCGATCAATCCATTCCTTTGTGGAATGCTTCGGTGCGGCGTATAATCGGCAAGAAAAACAAGTTTGAGATGCGGTTCGCTGCTTTCGATATTTTTAATAAAAATGTAAATATCAATCAGTTTGCTAACCAGAACTATATTCAGACCAGCAAAACAAATACCCTGGCGCGATATTTTATGCTGAGTGTCACATACAATATGAAAGGTTTTGAAAATAAGATCCAGAAGAACCGTTTCATGTAAATATCTGATCGTTTCATTAATTATAAGCATCAATATTACAATTAACTTTAAATCAATCCAATAGAATGAGAAAGCACTTTCCGGTATACATACTTTTTGTTGCAGGTATTCTGATTATGCATACCAGCGGGCTTAAAGCTCAAAAAATGGAAGGAACTATCAGGTACCTGCGTACACAAAACTGGGCAAAAATGATGGCATCAGTCGATTATATAAGCCAGCAGCAGCGCGACCGCATGATGTATATGTGGGGTAATCGGTCGGAATGGAAAACATATACACTTCTAAATTTCAATGCCACTTCATCGAAATACGAAAACTCGGAAGAAGAAGCCGAACCCGGAAATGAAGGTTGGAGTAACCGAAAGGAAACATTTTTTATGAAACGGGATTTCACAGAAAATACAGTTTTCGACGGAATTACTTTTCTTGGAAAAACATACCTGATTCACGATTCAATTGTGCCACCGCGATGGAAAATACTGAATGATATGAAAGAAGTTGCCGGGCATATATGTATGAATGCTTCCTTGACCGATACCTTGCGAAAACAGAATGTGGCAGTTTGGTTTGCACTGGATATGCCTGTGAGTTCAGGGCCTGATCGCTTTATAGGACTGCCGGGAATAATCCTTGAAGTTGATATTAACAATGGTGCTCTTATAATGACGGCAGATAAAATTGATATAAAGCCACTTACCGTTGAACTTGATGTTCCCGCTAAGCTTAAAGGCAAAAAAATTGATATAGCGGAATATACCCGTTTAATTGAAAAACAGATGAAGGAGCGCCGGGCTGCCGAAGAACCCTGGTTCTGGGGAATCAGCTATTGAAATTTAGCAAAATCAGAAAATATAATTCTTTGGTTAGGTGAGTTTTGGGAATTTATTTATACAATCCATAAAAAAATAAGCAAAAGTAAATTGAAATAAATATTCCGGATTTCAGTTTTCTAACCAAACCACGATCAACCTATTGCGACAACTTAAACTGGCACTATTTCATTACTGATTTATATATTTTGACCTTCTTTGGTTAATAAATACAATAAATATGAAGTTTGCTTGTTATACTTATGCAAAATGTGAATACTTTTGTAATATAAACTTATCTGTAAATCGTAATCACCACCTCTTTAATATGAAGAAAATAGCAGCACTTCTCGCAACTGTAGTTATTCTCACAATACTGCTTTCCTCTTGTGGCTCATCGGAAAAATGCGCTGCATACGGTGAATACAAGGACTACAAAGTTGAAACCAGGTAAATAATACGTTTTACAGTATTATTATTTCATCACATTCCATGCATCAAAACTGTAGCTTAATTGTTTATTTATTAAAAGCAAAGCAGATGCGGTTATTGCTGGCGGTTGTTTTAATCTCACTTTTCACTGTTTTCCCATCAATAGTTAAGGCTCAGGATGTACCCGAAGCCGACACTGTTGATATGGGCTTTTTACTGCGTAGAGAAAAGTCGGGCAATGTTATGATACATACGTTGGGTTATGGTGTAGGATATCGCTTTGGGGTGAATAAAACATATTTTAAAAACCGCATGTTCGAATTCGATTTGCTCGAAATGCGGCCTCCGAACCAGGTGAGGCGATACAACCAGACTTTCCCAAACCCGCGCAGTTATGTTTACGGCAAACTCTACAATCTGTTTATTGTCCGTGCAGGTATCGGACAGCAGGTTTTAATGAACCGGAAACCATACTGGGGTGGCGTTGAGGTGAGAGCCTTTTATTATGGAGGACTTGATATTGGACTGGCTAAGCCAACTTATTTATATATAGCCTATTATACAATTGATCCTTCCAATAATCGTCCGGTTTTCGACAGGACTTTACTGGAACGATATGACCCTGAAAAGCATTTCCCTTATATTGGTTCAAATCCGACCCCTCCACTTAACGATATTTACGGTAGAGGACCGATACTTAGCGGATTCTCAAACATTAAAATATACCCGGGACTCTATGCAAAAGGAGGTTTTAATTTCGAGTTTAGTGCACAGAATGATCGCATTAAATCCGTGGAAATCGGAGCCGCCGTAGATGTATTTCCAAAACCAGTCCCGGTAATGGCTTTCAGCGACCCAAGCTATTTCTTTATCACCGGTTACCTTAGTTTCCATTTCGGGAAAAGGTATAATTAATTTTTTTTTATATCGGAATGCGGATGACGGATTGTTAACCGGCAACTCAATTCATTATTCATTATTCACTATCACTTTCATCTAACTAAAAATAACCTACTGTATATGAACCTATTACAAAGTCCATTTTTCTTCACTTCTAAGCTTTATCTTTACTCCGGTTATTTCCAATTAGCGCGATAATTACCGTGTAAGTCTTTTTACTACTTGTACTGAGAGCAGTTAAATATTCGTTATTAAAGCGAATCAAGGGTTGAATTCATGTTTTATCTTTAGGGCATTAACTCTTCCAAAGTTTAAAACTTTGGAAGAGTTCGCCTGGCAGCTAATAAGTTACAATTTCAACTCTTCACTCTTCATTATTCACTATTCACTATTCACTATTCACTATTCACTAAGTCTCCCCTTCTCCCCTTCCCTACTTCATCCCCTTAATTTCCATCTTTCTCAGTTTAGGTGCAAAACCGGCAGTTACCAACACAATCAATACCGTCATTCCGCCACCAAAAACCACCGAAGGAATAAGCCCCATAAGTCTTGCGGCAAGTCCTGACTCAAAAGAGCCTAATTCGTTGGAAGAGCCTACAAAAAGGCTGTTAACTGAAGCAACACGTCCACGCATTTCATCAGGAGTGTACATCTGTAATATGGTTCCTCGTATAATCACGCTTACATTGTCGAACATCCCACTGAGTGCAAGTAAGCCAAGCGAAAGAAAGAAATTCCCTGACAAAGCAAAAAATATGATACAGGCACCGAATCCTCCAACAGCCCATAAAAGCTTAATACCCGACCGGTGTATAGGAGGATGATAAGCAAGTATCATAGCCATTAGAACAGCACCCAGCGCAGGAGCCGCACGCAGGAAGCCAAGTCCTTGCGGTCCGGTATGTAAAACTTCGGAAGCAAATACAGGGAGCAATGCAACTGCACCTCCAAATAATATGCCGAACATATCGAGTGCCAACGCTCCAAGCAAAACCTGATGACCGAATACGAATTTTATACCGGTCGAAAGACTTGTAAATATTTTCTCTTTTACCTGGCGTAATGGCAAAGGAACAGATTTCGAGGTATAAAAAAATGAAAGGCTCAAAGCAGAAAAGAAAACAACACAGATAAACGCGGCATGTATTCCGGCAAATCCGTACAACAGTCCTCCGACAGCCGGTCCCGAAACGGCAGCAATATGCCAGATGGTACTGTTCCAGGTCGAAGAATTTGCATACAGGCTTCGCGGAACAATCTGTGCCATGTATGCCGATTGGGCCGGATAAAAGAAAGCCCTTGCCAAACCGGTGACTGCAATTACAATGTAAAGCGGCAATACTCCTGAGGTTAGGTACAAGGAAGGCATGACATAACTCATGTAAAGCAAAACGATGGCAGCTAAAACATAAACGGTTGCAGCTATCGAAATTATCGTCTTCCTGTTTACCAAATCTGCTACATGGCCGGCAAATAAAGCCATGGCAAGAAATGGAATTGCTTCCGAAAGGCCTATAAGTCCGAGCGAAAACACATCATGAGTAAGATCGTAAACCTGCCAGCCAACAATTACACTCTGCATCTGAATGGCGAAAGTGAGAAAGAAACGACCTGTGATAAACCTGCGGAAATTGCCGATACGCCATACGGCATAAGCATCATTCTGATTCTGAAACAATTTTAATATACTCAACGTTCGGATTTCTGTTAAATAAATGCCTCTGCAAAGTTATTGATTTTGAATTAAACAGTCAGATTTAATGGCTGCCGGATTTTAGTAAACAAAACAAAGTCCAAATAGGATCATTTTGCGGATGATATGATTGCAGCAATAGCAGTATCTATCCTTCCAAATGTAATAGCAGCCAGTGAATTGAAGATGAAAAGTATCTGAAAAACTCTACAACCTGGTTCAGAATTTTATCGGAACTGAATTAGTAGAACATCAATCTTTGATAAAAAACTTAGATTGTATCTTTCGATAAATTTACAAAGCCAGTTCCATCCCACACAGGAACAGCCTTGGAGGTATTGAGCAGGAAGCAATGTTGCAGATCTTCGAGCTGACCAAGTTTCACCAACCGCTGATAATGATTTGCTTTTTTTACCACTTCCAGCAGGTTAATTTTTGATGATTGCCAAAGCTTTATCGAAACTTCTGATGCATCGCAAATATGCCTGAATTTTCCGGATATTTCCAGTGATTCGGCAAGAGCTCCGGCACAAAGGGTATCTTCGAGGCTAAAAGTATTTTTCCAGCCTGAGCAAAGAATCACAACATTTTTTTGCTGATTGGTTAACCAAGCGGATATTGCACTAATGTTTGCAAAAGCAGCCACTGCGATATTACCCGAACTTTTTGCCATTTCAACAGCTTGCGTCCCGTTGGTAGTGGAGTAAGCCAGGCTTTTCCCCTCCAATTTACTTTTCAAAAAAACCACAGGCGAATTGCCATAATCTGCAAAATCCACCTTATTTCCATCGCGCTCAGCGGCTGTAAGGTATCCTTTGTTTTTAAATTCCAGTAATTCCTCCAGTACCGATACAGGAATTACAGTCTCGATCCTGCTGTCGAATGCGGCACAAAATGCTGTGGTGGCGCGCAATACATCAATAACAACAACAATATTTTCATCAATAGTTGTACGAAATTCAAATAATGCAGGCGACAAAATAACCTCAATACTATTCATGGAACAAATCTATAAAAAAATGCGCAGCTAAATTTACATTTTGCTGCGCATTTCCAAAGTTGTAATTTATCGAACGGAGGTCTAACCTTTGTAAAAAGGTGTCTTCACCACCTGTGCTTTAAGTGCTTTATCGCGAATGTTGATAAATATTTCGCTTCCCGATTTCATATAAGCTTTTGGAACATAAGCCATCCCAATACCTTGCTTAACTGATGGACCCATGGTTCCGCTGGTTACAATACCAATTATGTTACCGTCGGCATCTGCCACGTCATATCCATGTCGGGGAACGCCACGGTCAACCATTTCGAAACCCACCAGGCGGCGTGATGTTCCGTCTGTTTTTTGTTTCAGGAAGATATCCTTATTTATGAAATCTTTATCATCCGTAAATTTAGTTATCCAGCCAAGGCCAGCTTCAATCGGCGAAGTGGTATCGTCAATATCATTTCCGTAAAGACAGTAACCCATTTCGAGGCGAAGGGTATCGCGGGCAGCCAGTCCGACAGGCTTGATTCCGTATTCAGCGCCGGCTTCCATAACAGCATCATAAATTTTCACAGCATCTTCGTTTGCCATGTAAATTTCGCATCCGCCTGAGCCGGTATAACCAGTTGTAGCAAAAATCACATCTTTAACTCCGGCAAAATTCAGCTTTTTAAAGGTATAATACTCCATATCCGTAACCACCGTATCGGTAAGCTTCTGCATCGCTTTCAGAGCAAGTGGTCCTTGTACTGCAAGCTGAGCAATTTCATCGGAAGCATTATACAGCACAGCACCAGCTTTATTCTGGCTGAGCATCCATTCCCAGTCCTTTTCAACATTCGATGCATTTACAACCAAAAGGTAAGTTTCAGCATCTACGCGGTAAACCAGCAAATCATCAACTATGCCGCCTTTGCCATTTGGAAGGCATGAATATTGAACCTTTCCGTCGATAAGTACAGAGGCATCATTGGAAGTTACATACTGGATAAAAGACAGTGCATTCGGACCTTTCACCCATATTTCACCCATATGTGATACATCAAAAACGCCAAGTTTGGTGCGAACGGTTTCGTGTTCATCGTTAATCCCCGAAAACTGTATCGGCATATTGTAGCCTGCAAATGGAAGCATCTTTGCGCCCAGCGCTTCATGAATTTGTGTAAAAGCAGTATTTTTCATGTAATAAATATTAATATGTTTAGTTATTAACAGATGGCATATGCATTAAAACAATTCGTCAGGCGAATGCCCGATTTAATCTGCATCACTTTCCTGAACACGGCAAAAGTAAGAAATTGGAATCATCCATAGCCATTTAAAGCAATTAAGTTTCAGAAATTTTATTCAGATAGTTTTTAGCGGCAACGGATGAAAATTATTTAAGATAAAAATCACTCTTTTTTATTTCCGGTGCAACCTTTTCGGCATTTTCATTCCCTTTTGTACTTTGGAACTACTAATAAAAGTTATCAGATTTCCGGGTGGCTTTTTTCTACTTTTGCAGAAAAATCATATATATGCTTAAAATTGGAGTTATTGGAGCCGGCCACCTGGGTAAAATTCACATTAAATGTATTAAAGAAATTCCGGAATTCGAACTGACAGGTTTTTTTGATACGGATAAATCAAATGCTAAGGCAGTAGCCAACGAATTCGGAATCAGGAGTTTTGATTCAATTGATGAGTTGATAACCGCATCCGAAGTAGTTGACATTGTAACGCCTACCATTGCTCATTTCGAACTTGCTGCCCGTGCATTAAAGAAATTCAGGCATGTGTTTATCGAAAAACCGATAGTTACAACACCTGAAGAAGCACTGAAACTAATTGATATTGCCGACGAAGCAAATGTAAAAGTACAGGTCGGACACATTGAACGCTTCAACCCGGCTATGGTTGCAGCACTGCCGTTCATTGACAACCCAATGTTTATTGAGGTTCACCGTCTGGCCGGTTTTAATCCACGAGGTACTGATGTTCCTGTAATACTCGATCTGATGATCCATGACATCGATATCATACTGCATACCGTTAAAGCGAACATTAAGACGATAAGTGCCAGTGGAGTAGCCGTTATTACTGATTCTCCCGATATAGTGAATGCCCGGATTGAATTCGACAACGGATGTGTGGCCAATTTAACTGCAAGCAGGATATCGCTCATACCTATGCGTAAAGCCAGATTTTTTCAGCGCGATGCTTATGTTTCGGTCGATTTCCTAAATAAAAAGACAGAAGTTGCGTTTCTTAAAGGAATTAACGGAGGTGAAGTAAATCCTTGTTTACCTGTACTGGAACCCGGAAACGGAAGAGAAGCAAAGCAAGTTCATTTTGAAATACCTATGATTATACCAACTAATGCCATTCAAACAGAACTTACAAGTTTTGCCCATGCGATTATATCCAATACTACTCCCAACGTTACTATTTATGACGGTTACAAAGCATTGAAAGTCGCTCATCAGATACTTGCAAAAGTGGAGGAAGCCATAAGTAAACATAAACCTGTCTAAAGCCAAACTTAAAATAGAGAAATCCTTGAAATAATTTTAAACCTTGAAACCCCGAATCCGCTGCAATAGCCTTCATAATTTTATGCTGAAAACGAAAAAGCTTGAACATGACTGCACAGAAACATATTTTTCATAAACACATTAGCTACTTCATTACATATAATTAACACTTATTAATGAATAAAAGAGTACAAATCGCCAAATTCGTTATTGCTGACCTTTTATCGGCAGCTATTGCCTGGAGTATCTTTTTCTTCCTGCGCAAATCAGCTGAATTACAGGCTATACAAGATACATTGCAAATCGTTCTGAATGACAACAAATTTTACTCCGGAATAATTGCTGTCCCACTTTTCTGGCTCCTTTTGTATACACTTTCAGGCTCCTATCACAATATTTATCGTAAAGCCCGTATGAGCGAATTAGGGCAAACGCTGAAGATCACTTTTATCGGTGTTATTATCATCTTCTTTGCCCTTATTCTTGACGATGTTATCAAAACCTATAAGGATTATTATCACCTGTTCATCAATCTGTTCCTGCTCCAATTTCTGATAACTGTTACATTCAGGCTGATACTTACTTCGCAAAGCCTTTATAAACTGAAACGCCGTATCATTGGCTTCAACACTATTATTGTCGGGAGTAATGGCAATGCAATTTCAATTTATAATGAAATTGAGAGCCAGCCTAAGTCAGCATTCAACCGCTTTGTGGGCTTTGTTCATGCTGTGGAATATCCAAGCTATAAACTCGAAAAATTCATTCCCAACCTGGGGCATTTCTCAAACCTGCACCGGCTAATCACCGAAATGAATATCGAAGAAGTAATTATTGCTACCGAACGGTCGGAACACAGAACTATTGAACAAATCATCTCTGAAATTGAAGATACCGATGTACTCATTAAAGTGATACCTGATATGCAAGACTTCCTCCTTGGTACAGTAAAAACCACATCTATTTACCAGACTCCTCTCATACAGATGTCCTTCGACTTTTTGCCTCTCTGGCAGTTAAGCCTAAAGAGATTTATGGACATTGTTCTGTCTGCAATTGCTATTCTCATACTGTCACCGGTCTATCTTTTTTGTATGATAGGCGTCAAAATGTCGTCGAAAGGACCTATATTTTACACTCAGGAACGTGTGGGAATAAGGGGTAAAAAATTTATGATACCCAAATTCAGGACCATGATAACCGGGGCCGAGAATGGCACACCAATGCTATCTTCAAAAAATGATAGCCGGGTTACGCCTTTTGGACTCATGATGCGAAAAACGCGCCTCGATGAAATACCCCAGTTTTTATCGGTTTTAAAAGGAGATATGTCGCTTGTAGGACCAAGACCTGAGCGTCAGTATTTTATCGACCAGATTACAAAACGTGCCCCTCACTACCGGCTTCTGCTTAAAGTAAAGCCAGGTATTACATCATGGGGACAGGTAAAATACGGTTATGCCGAAAATGTGGACCAGATGATAGAGCGACTGAAATACGATATTCTTTACCTCGAAAATATGTCGCTTGCAATGGATATCAAAATAATGGCTTATACGTTGCTTACTGTGATGAAAGGAAGCGGGCAGTAAGGGATTTGGGATTTGGGACTTAGAGATTTAGTGATGGGGTGATGGGGTGATGGGGATGGGGAGATGGGAGATGGGGTGATGGGTAAATCCTACTAAAAGTAAAACAAATGAAAACCAGTTTACTTATTCTGATTTTATCTTCACTCATTGTTTTGAGTTGTGATAAAGTAAATAAATACGAAAGTACCGGAACAATAACCGGGGCGGATATGGCGATGTGTGCCTTCTGCGGAGGTTATTTCATTGAAATGAGCAGAACAACATACCGCTTTGAGAAAACAGAATTACCGGATTATTTCATATTTGCAGACGAACAATTGCCTTTGAAAGTTGAACTGGATTGGAGCCTGAAAACAGAGATCTGCACAGGTTTAAACTGGATTAAAATATCGAAAATAAAGATAACGCAATGAAAATCATCAAAGTCAGAATTCTAACCGGCTACAATGTATTGATTACTGCATTAATGACATTGCTGGGCTTTGCAACAGCCTGCGAACGTTTTCCCCGCATGGAATATGGCACGCCGCATGCTACGTTTATCACCAAAGGAAAAATAACATCCAATCACGACAACCAACCTGTAACCGGAATTCAGGTCAGAATGGTGGCTGATTCGAACAGAAGAGCGGTTGATTCAATAAACAGCGGAAGCGATGGAACTTACCAAGTGTCCGACAATTTTGGATTTCCTGTTGCCCAATTCTATACCATTCAATTCAGAGATATCGACGGAGCAGTAAATGGCGAATTTCAGAATCTTGATACGGTTGTGGAGTTCAAAAATCCGGTTTTTAATGGCGGCGCCGGGAATTGGTACGACGGCGAAACTCAGAAGGAATTCAACGTTAAACTGAAACCTAAAAAATGAGCGTATCGGTTATCTCTTTCAGAAAACTATTGGCTCTCAAACTGCATTCGCGGTATAAGCGAAATGTAACCAAACTACATACCCTGAATTATATACTATGGGAATGTACGCTTAAATGTAATTTATCCTGCAAACATTGCGGTAGCGATTGCAAAAAAGATTCCGCTGTAGCTGATATGCCTGTTAATGATTTCATAGCTGCTATTGATCAGATTATACCCATAGTTGAACCCAATAACACCTTGGTAGTTTTTACCGGCGGCGAGCCATTGGTACGAGTAGATATTGAAGAAGCCGGTAAAAAACTTTACGATAAGGGTTTTCCCTGGGGAATTGTAACAAACGGTTTTTTGTTAACCCGGCAACGTCTTAATTCATTGATGAACGCCGGAATGCGATCAATAACGGTTAGTCTTGATGGACTGGAAGCATCACATAACTGGTTGAGAGGAAATGCCAGGAGTTTCGAAAGAGCTTTTGCAACTATCAAAATGCTGGCTCAAATCTCTGATTTAAAGTACGATGTAGTGACTTGTGTTACACGGAAGAATTTTAAGGAATTGCATCAATTAAGAGATTTGCTGATAGAAAGTGGAATTCAGGATTGGCGCATTTTCACCATTTTCCCTATTGGGCGTGCAAAAAAGAATGAACTTTTACAGCTTTCTCCTTCGGATTTCAAGTTACTTTTCGATTTTATTCAGCAAACACGAATTGATGGAATGATAAAACTGAACTATGGCTGCGAGGGCTATCTTGGAAAATATGAAGGCGAAGTGCGCGACAATTTCTTTTTCTGCAGGGCAGGCATAAATATAGCCTCAATATTGGCAGACGGTTCGATTTCTGCCTGCCCTAACCTGAGAGACAATTTCATACAGGGTAATATATACAAAGACAGTCTGGCAGATGTATGGATGAACAGGTATGAGAAATTCAGAGATAAGAGTTGGACCAAAACTGGGAAATGCGCGGGATGTGAATCATACCAGTATTGCGAAGGCAATGGAATGCATCTACGCGATGAAAAATCAGGCGAGCTCTTATTTTGTCATCTGGAAAGAATAGAAGAAGGTGCGAAAGATTCGTTATGCTCTTT
>Ga0335397_10005808_pt1 | contig 16048 bp, 17 predicted proteins | sample MAT04_FD_205740 | JGI IMG/M metagenome (GOLD analysis project Ga0335397, IMG submission 205740) | Freshwater microbial communities from Lake Fryxell liftoff mats and glacier meltwater in Antarctica - MAT-04 (spades assembly) (version 2) ... | reverse complement strand
TACGCTTTCGGATCGGTGCTGAACTTCGCCTGGCACTTGGAGCTGCAGAAATAGTACGGATGACCCTCGTGCTCAACGTGATGCGCGGACTGCGCCGTCACGGTCATACCGCAGACCGGATCTTTCAACGCGTCTGGTGTCTGCGCAGTCGCGGCGTGTTCATGGTGCATGGGGTTCATGAGAGCATTCTTTCGTCGTCAGTTGGCACGATTGGCGCTTACTTACAAACGTACGACAGGCCTTGCCATCGCATGGATGTCAAGGGCTTTCGGGCTTGGGGCTTCAGCCTTTGCGTCCGCATTGCGATCATCGCCTGGCTTGCCACCCCTGGCGCCGGGCCCCATTCGGCCCATCGTGCTCAAGCCAGGGGCGGTGGGGGTGGCCTGTGCGATCAGAACAGTGGCGGTGGTAGCCGGGTGATGACTGTCATGCTGGGCGTCGATTGCGGCCCATGTAGACATGGCCATCGTGGAGCCGGCGACAGCGGAAAAGGTCGAGATTGTGCGAACGAAGTTCATGTGGAGTCCCTGGCAGTTGAATCGGAAAGTGCATGGAGCTCGTTCCATGGGAGATCCGAGCTTGCGCTGCGTACCTTGCGGTACAGGGTCAAGTCGAATGGATAGGCTGAGTAAAACCACGCGCGCGCGTGGCTCTCGGGTCGTCAGCTGCTATCGGGCTATAGCGTCAACCGCACATAGCGGGTTCGCAGCGGCAGACCTGCGCGCGTGAGGCGCTCGATGCGGGCAGGTTGCCGCAGATCGAGCGCAGCGACCGATACCGACCAATCCATCGCGAAAGACGGCAGCATGGCCATGTCTGGCAGTTCCATGCCCGACTGCCACTTGACGATGATCTGCGACGTGTCATCGCAGACCTTGAGACACGGAGCCTCACCTGGGGACTGGTTCTGCGCGTGGCTAGCCAAAGCACCGGCATGACCCGGCGAAACGGCAGGCGATTCTTTGGTGGCCACGAACAATGGATCAAGATGCGTGGTGCGATCTTGCAACAGGCACGCATTTGCCCACGCCGCACCCACCGCAAAAACCCAGGACACCAACATCGCCGAAGCGAAGCGGCGCTTGATTCGAGGTGTATGCAAGAGTGCCATGGCGATGCGATGGGTTTGGCCCATCCCATGTTACGGCGCCGCACGGATCACGCGTTGATCTTGGTCAAACCTGCGTAAAAAATTCGCAAGCCCGCCATCAGCGGATAAGTCGTATTGCGGTATCAGCCCACACACCCGTCGGACGGACCGTAGTAACCTAGGGGGGAGGATAAAAATCCATCATGAGCAAAGCCCAGTCACACGCATTGGATCCCGCCATCGTCAAACGCCTGGGAAGGGCCAGCGGACATCTGAGCAGCGTGATCGCCATGATCGAACAGGAGCAACGTTGCCTGAACATCGCCCCCGCTCGACAAGTTCAAACGCATCACACGCTATCTCTGAGCGCCGCATAGAACCGCCATGATCGATTTGCTTCGCCATCGCACGTACCGGCATCTGTTCGCAGCGCAGGTGATCGCGTTGATCGGCACCGGATTGGCAACGGTCGCGCTGGGCCTGCTCGCCTACGATCTGGCTGGCGCCAATGCGGGTACGGTGCTTGGCACGGCGCTGGCCATCAAGATGGTGGCCTATGTCGGCGTGGCACCTGTGGCGACAGCATTGGCCCAGAGCCTGCCCCGACGTGCGCTGCTGGTGGGTCTGGATCTGGTTCGCGCCGCAGTGGCCCTGGCGCTGCCATTCGTCTCGCAGGTATGGCACGTGTATGTTCTGATCTTCGCGCTGCAGGCCGCCTCCGCCGCGTTCACGCCCACCTTCCAGGCGACGATTCCCGATGTGTTGCCCGACGAAAAGGACTACACCAAGGCCCTGTCCCTGTCGCGACTGGCCTATGACATGGAGAGCCTGGTCAGCCCGATGCTGGCGGCGGCGCTGCTGACGCTTGTCAGCTTCCATGACCTGTTCGCAGGCACCGTGTTCGGATTTCTTGCGTCTGCCTTGTTGGTCGCGTCTGTCGTGCTGCCCGCCAGTGCGCCGCAGCCGCGCCGGGGCATTTTTGAGCGCACGACCCGCGGCATGCGGATCTACCTGGCGACTCCCCGGCTGCGTGGTCTGCTGGCAGTCAATGCAGCGGTGGCGGCAGCGGGCTCCATGGTGTTTGTCAACACCGTGGTGATGGTGCAATCGGGTTTCGGCCTGACGCAAAGCGCCACCGCGGCGGCGCTTGCTGCATTTGGCGCAGGGTCGATGTTGGCGGCGCTCGCGCTACCCAGGTTACTGGAACGATGGCAGGACCGAACCGTGATGCTGTCGGGTATTGCCGTGCTGGTGTTGATGCTGTTGCTTGGCGCAGTGGGCCTGGACTACCGTGGTCTGCTGGGACTGTGGTTTGTGGCGGGTCTGGCATACGCCACAGCCCAAACGCCGTCCGGGCGATTGCTCAGGCGATCATCGCATCCGGCCGATCGTCCAGCGCTTTTTGCGGCGCAGTTCGCGTTGTCCCATGCGTGTTGGCTGGTTTTTTATCCATTGGCAGGATGGATAGGCGCAAGTGAGGGAATGCCCGCCACATTCATGGTTTTGGCGCTGGCAGCCCTGGCCGCCACGGCGCTGGCCGTTGTCATCTGGCCTGTGCATGACCCCGAGGTCGTCGAGCATGAACACACGGCATCAGAGCTTGCACATTCCCATGGGCCCGCCGGCGTCCTCGTAGGCCACGGCATGCGGCACGCACATGCATTTTGTATCGACGATCAGCATAAGCATTGGCCGCACGGTGCACATTGAGCCGTTGCCAGCAAAGCATTGCAACTGCGTCCGGTCGCGCTTTTCGGAATGCGCGACAAAGCCGCTTTGGTCTTTGTACTCGTTGGGACTGGGGGCTTTAGCAGCCACAACCGCTGAACTTTTCCGAAGCCCGGGTATCATGATTCCATGCGTCGTTGGTTTTTCGTGTTGCTGATTCTGCTGTTGCCCCTGCGCGGATGGGTAGGCGACGCCATGGCGATGCAGATGGCGCTGCAGGGTTCGCACGCGCAGGCGTCTGGCACCATGCAACATGCCGATGGTGATTCGCAGCCAGTGCAATCGCATCTGAGCATGACCGCCTTGACGGCAGACGATTGTGGCGGGCATGCAGGTGCGCAGGACACCAACGACGCCGTGGAGACCACGCACTGTGAAGCCTGCGCCATGTGCCAGACCTGCCACACGGTTGCCGTGCTGCTTTTGCCTGATTCGTTGGCGGCTGCGCAAGTCAGCCCGCTGTCGACGTCGGCGACCATACAAGTGTTCGTCAGCGCCGATCGTGCGCTGCTCCTGAAGCCACCCATTTACTGACTCCCCAGCCTAGGTGCGTCTGCAGTGTCCCGAAATCGGGTCGCGGGTCGTGCAAATGTGGTTTCCCGACCACTGTCTTGCTGTTTTGGAGTTCCACTTGAAGAAACATTTTTATCAAGGCGCAGCACTGCTGTGCCTGCCCCTGGCCGCTATCGCGCAGCCAAGCGCCACCGACCCGGCGGTATCCGCACCTGCGGTGTCGTACCGTTCGGTGTTTACCGATACCCCCAAAGGCGTTGAAACCGAAAACCTGGATTGGCGGGCTGCCAACGCCGAGGTGGGCAAGAACCTGCGCGGTCATATGGATATCGTCAAATGGGAGGCCGCCCAGGCCAAGGCACAGGCGTCCCAGCAGCCAGCGCCTGCCGGTTCGCCCTCCAACCCGGGAGCTACAAAGCCATGAAGCGCCAGAAACAATTGCGGGGCGGCCCATCGCGCCACTTGCGTATTGCGATGGTCGCAGTGGCCGTCGTCGTGTTGGGCGGCTGTGCGTCCCTGTCACCGGATGCAGGCCTGTCGGATGTGCAGACTCTGGTGACCGGCAAGACCGGCCCGGTCGACGCCCGGCTTTCAACAGGCGACAAGACCAAGGCGGCTCCCGCGGTGGTGGCCGACCTGCTCCAGGAACCGTTGTCGGCAGAGTCTGCGGTTCGTATCGCGCTGCTCAACAACCCCGCCATGCAGGGCTCGCTGGCCACGCTGGGCGTGAGCGACGCGCTGCGGGTGCAGGCGGGAACTCTGCCCAATCCCCACTTTGCGATCGGCCGTTTTCGCATGGGCGACGAGGTGGAGATCGAGCGGGTGCTCAGTTTCAACCTGATCGGCCTCTTGAGCCTGCCCTGGAAAGCAAAATGGCAGAACCAGCAGCACGAGTTGGCCAAGCTGCAGGCCGCGCAGGACGTGATCCGGCTGGCAGCCGACACCCGCAAGGCCTGGATCACGGCGGTGGCTGCCGCGCAAAGTGCAAGCTACATGCAGGATGTCAAGGAAGCCGCTGAGGCCGGCGGTGAACTGGCGCGGCGCATGGCACGGGTCGGTAACTGGAGTAAATTGCGCCAGGCGCGCGAGCAGGTGACGCTCAATGATGCGGTGGCGCAGCTTGCGCGATCGCAGCAGGCCGCGTTTGCAGCGCGCGAGAAGCTGAACCGGTTGATGGGGCTTTGGGGCGCGCAGACGAACTACCGTTTGGCGGAACGCCTGCCGGATCTGCCCAAGGATGCCCAGCAGATCGCCGATGTGGAGGCGCGTGCCCTGCGCGAGCGGCTCGACGTACGCTCGGCCATGGCCGAGTCGTCGTATGTGGCCAGTCAACTCGGCTTTAGCAAAGTGACGGGTTATCTGGACGGCCTGACGCTCAGCGCCACGCGCACCAGCGTGTTCGACAACGCAGCGCAGACCAAAGAGTCGCAGCGCGGTGTCGAACTCGAACTGCCGCTGCCGATCTTTGACTGGGGCGGCGCGCGCAACGCAAGGTCCCAGGCGATGTACATGCAGTCTGCCGCCCGGGTCCAGGCCGTGGCCGTCAATGCGCGTTCCGAGGCCAGAGAGGCGTATTTCGGCTACCGCACCGCCTACGACCTGGCGCGCCACTACCGCGACGAGGTGGTTCCGCTGCGCAAGTTCATCGGAGACGAGATGGTGCTGCGCTACAACGGCATGCTGGCCAGCGCCTGGGACCTGTTGGCCGACAGCCGGGCCCAGGTGATGGCGGTGAACAGCACGATCGAAGCCCAGCGCGACTTCTGGCTCGCCGAGACCGACCTGCAGACCACGCTCACCGGCACCTCGCCCGGTGGGCTCGCCGCTGCGCCCGCGGGCGCCGCAAGCGTTGGTGGTGACGCAGCCGCTGGCCATTGAGCCCGCCCACACATGCGCACCCTCCGCAAACCCACAAGAGAACAGACACATGAATAGACGCAACTTTTTTGGCGGCGCCGCAATGACAGCGGTCGCCGTCGCATCCGTGAGCCGAGTGGCGATGGCCGCCTTGCCCGAACCCGTGATGATGGGTAAACCCGATACGGCCCCGCCACTGGTGCCCAGCACCGGACGACCCTACAACCCCGTGGTCACGCTCAACAGCTGGACGCTGCCCTGGCGCATGAACCAGAACGTCAAGGAGTTCCACCTGGTGGCCGAGCCCGTGGTGCGCGAGATCGCAGCTGGCATGAATGCCACCTTGTGGGGCTACAACGGCCAGAGCCCCGGACCCACCATCGAGGTGGTCGAAGGCGACAGGGTGCGCATCTTTGTGACCAACAAGCTGCCCGAACACACCACGATCCACTGGCATGGCCAACGCCTGCCCAATGGCATGGACGGCGTGGGTGGCCTGAACCAGAAACAGATTCCGGTGGGCAAGACCTTTGTCTACGAATTCATCGCCCGCCGGCCCGGCACCTTCATGTACCACCCGCACGCGGACGAGATGGTGCAGATGGCGATGGGCATGATGGGTTTCTGGGTTACGCACCCCAAGGAGAAGCACCCGCTGATCCAGGAGGTACAGCGCGACTTCTGCTTTCTGCTCAACGCCTATGACGTCGACCCGGGAAGTACCACGCCGATGGTCAACACGATGACGGACTTCAATCTGTGGACCTGGAACAGCCGAGCCTTCCCCGGCATCGATTCGCTCAACGTGCGCCTGGGCGATCAGGTGCGCATCCGTATCGGCAACCTGACCATGACCAACCATCCGATTCATCTGCACGGCCACGAGTTCGTCGTCAGTGGCACCGATGGCGGGCCGACCCCGGTCGGCTCACGCTGGCCTGAGGTCACCACCGATATCGCGGTGGGCCAGATGCGCCAGATCGATTTCCTGGCTGACGAGGAGGGCGACTGGGCGTTCCACTGCCACAAGAGTCACCACACCATGAATCCGATGGGCCACGATGTCCCCACCATGATCGGCGTGGACCACCGCGGCCTGGTCGCCAAGATCCAGAAGCTGGTGCCCGACTACATGGTGATGGGCGAGCGCGGCATGGCCGACATGGGCGAGATGCAGATGCCGATTCCGGACCAGACGCTGCCGATGATGACCGGCACCGGGCCCTACGGACCTGTCGAGATGGGTGGCATGTTCAGCATGCTCAAGGTGCGCAAGGGTCAGAAGCCGGGCGACTACAGCGACCCGGGTTGGTACCAGCAGCCGGCAGGCACCCAGTCGTTCGAGTGGACGGGCAGCCTGCCCGAGCCCGCACGCTTCAAGTCCGAGATGGCCTCGACCGACGGTAAGGTCCCGGGCTTGCAAGGCTCCCCTGTCGCGCAGGTTGCCACCCCCACCACCACATTGACGGTGCGCAAACCCGGCGCCGGCGCACACAAAGGCCACTGAAGGAGGCATCGATGTCGACATGAATGGCTGCCCCGACTATTCACCACTGCGATCCAGACACCCCATTGAACAAGGGAATCACATGAAAAAACTGACCACATTCATCACCTCCGTCATCCTCTCCGGCACTGCCAGCCTGGCGTTCGCGCATGGCGACGCGGCGCACGCGAAGAAGGACATGCCCATGAAGATGGAGCAAAAAGCCTGGGGCATTGGCGGCACTGCCAAGGCCGTGACCCGCACCATTGCGGTCTCGATGACCGACACCATGCGTTTCTCGCCCGAGAAGATCGACGTGAAGCAGGGTGACACGTTGAAGTTCGTGCTCAAGAACGACGGCAAGGTGTTGCACGAGTTTGTTATCGGTACCAAAAAGGACCTGGACGAACACGCTGCATTGATGGTCAAGTTCCCTAACATGGAACATGACGAACCCTACATGGCGCATGTGAAACCCGGCCAGACCGGCACCATCATCTGGACCTTCAACAAGGCCGGCAGTTTCGATTTCGCCTGCCTGATCGCGGGCCACTACCAGGCTGGAATGATCGGCAAGATAACGGTCGCCGCCAAGTAGATCCAATGCGGGCGGCGCATGGATTTGCGGCCTGCAACCCCCATTTAGCATTCACCTCAGGGAAACATCATGAAAACCACGCAACTCCTCGCCACCCTGCTTCTGACCCTCTCCGCCAGCGCCATGGCCACCTTGCCGATGGCGGACGGTGAAGTGCGCAAGATCGACGTCAGCGCCAAGAAAATCACGCTCAAACATGGCGAGATCAAAAACCTGGACATGCCCCCCATGACCATGGTGTTCCAGGTCAAGGATCTGGCCATGCTTGAAAAGGTCAAGGTTGGCGACAAGGTGCAGTTCACGGTGGAGAACGCCAACGGCGCGATGACCGTGCTGACGATCGAGCCAGTGAAGAAATGACCTGATGCTGCCGGTTGGTCCTGCGCGGGACGACGATGGAAACAGAATGGCTTGATGTTGAAGTCCTGATTCGCGTGGGCGCCTTCGCCGGTGTGTTCGCGCTGGTGGCGCTGTGGGAGGTTCTGGCGCCGCGCCGCCAGTCTGCTACGCCGCGTAGCCGCCGTTGGCCGTCCAACCTCGGCATCGTGGTTCTCAATACCTTGCTGCTTCGCCTGTTGCTGCCGGTGACCGTGGTAGGGTTTGCCATGCTGGCGCAACAGCATCAGTGGGGTGTTTTGCACCTCATCCCGATGCCGCCATGGGCGCAGGTGACCCTGGCCTTCGTGTTGCTGGATCTGGCGATTTACCTGCAACACCGACTGTTTCATAGCGTGCCGATGTTCTGGCGGCTGCATCGCATGCACCATGCTGACACCGAGTTCGACCTGACCAGCGGATTGCGCTTTCACCCGTTGGAGATCGTGCTGTCGATGCTGATCAAGTTCGCGGTGATTGTGGCCTTTGGGGTGCCTGTGGTGGCCGTTCTGTTTTTCGAAGTGATGTTGAACGCCACCGCGATATTCAACCACGCCAACGCCCGCCTGCCGCTGGAGTTTGACCGTCGACTGCGTTGGATTCTGGTAACTCCTGACATGCACCGGGTCCACCATTCGGTACATCGGCAGGAGACCGACTCGAATTTCGGCTTCAACCTGCCGTGGTGGGACCGGCTGTTTCGTACCTACCGAGCGCAGCCACAAGACGGTCATACGGCCATGCAGATCGGATTGCCTGAATTTCGGAACCCGAAATGGTTGCGCCTGGACCGCTTGTTGCGGCAACCCTGGGCGAAGTCAGAGCGTGATGACAATTGAAGCGATCTTCCCTCGAATCGGTACTGCGCAGCCCCTTGTTGCCAACCGATTCCCCATCAATGCCTTGGAGGAAAAATGAAGTCTGTTGTCCAGATCGGTGTCGTGTGCGCCTTGGTACTGGCATTGGTGACGGCGCTGCTGGTAACGTTCGTGGGCAATCCGTTTGCCGCAGCACCCGCAGGCAGCTTGCGACCTGACGACGCACGGTTGCTGGCGCTGGGTGAGCAGGTGTATGTTCGCAACTGTGCCACCTGCCATGGCGCGCAGTTGCAGGGCCAGCCGAACTGGCAACAACGGGATGCGCAAGGCTTGTTGCCGGCGCCGCCGCATGACGCGACCGGCCACACCTGGCACCATCCGGACGAGGTGTTGATCCGCATCACCAAGTACGGTGTGGCCAGCAGCGCCGGGCTGAAGTCGTATCAAAGCGCAATGCCGATTTATGACGGTGTGCTCAGCGACGAGGAGATCGTCGCCGCCCTGTCATGGATCAAGGCGCAGTGGCCGCCCCACATCAGGGCCAAGCACGACGGTATGAACGCGGCCGCGGCAAAGCAGAAATGATGGCCGCAGATCGCGGCCCATGCCCCATGGCGACTACGACCCGGTGCCCGTGCCGGGAATCAGGCTGCGCATCAGCGCCACCGTGGCCGGGTTGTCCCAGGTAGCGCGCCCCAGCCTGCGGCCGATTTCGCGACCCTGTGGGTCGATCACCAGCACCAGCGGCACGCCGGTGGCCGAATACCGCTCGGTTGCTTCACCGAAGGTATCGGCATAGGCGCGCAGCCTTGTCACGCCGATGCGTTCCAGAAATGGCTGCGCCACCGGCAGGCCACCCTGATCGATCGACAAGGCGATGACCGCGAAGCCCTGGCCGCCCAACTGCGCCTGCAACGCGTCAAGCGTCGGCAACTCCTCGCGGCAAGGTGCGCACCAGGTGGCCCAGATATTGAGCAACACGACACGGCCGCGAAATGCCGCCAGGTCTGTCGGCTGCCCACTCGCGTCCGTGAAACGCAGGTTGGCCAGCTGGCGGGGGCGCGCATGCAAGTGCACCGCAACCTCGCCCGCATCCATTGTTTCCCGAGCCCAACGCCAAAGCCCGGCGGCGCCGAACAGGCCTGTGACCAGGGCCAACCCGAACCAGGTCCGTCGCATGACCGAACGCGGCGCGCGGTTCGGTTCACCCGGTGGCACAAGTCGAGGGGGAGAACCGGGCTGTCGCTCAGCCATGTCCCTGCCCGAGTTCATCGAGGATGGGGCAGTCCGGACGCTGGTCGCCGTGGCAGCAGTCGACCAGGGTCTGCAGGCTGCGTTTCATCGTGCTCAGCTCCTCGATACGCCTATCCAGATCCGCCACATGCGATGCAGCTATGCGCTTGACACTGGCACTCGAACGGCGCTTGTTCTGCCACAAGGTGAGCAGCTCGGCAATCTCCGGCATGCTGAAACCCAGGGTCCGTGCGCGCTTGATGAAGCGCAGCGTATGCACGTCCTTGTCAGAGTATTGCCGATAGCCCGATTCGGTACGTACCACCACCGGCAGCAGGCCGAGCGATTCATAGTGCCGCACCATCTTGGTCGACACATCGGCGCGTTTGGCAGCTTGCCCGATCTGCAGGTGGGCGATAGATGGGGGTGTTGTCATCGGGTCTTACCTTTCCATCGACGCAGCGTCAGCGCATTGGTCACGACGCTGACACTGCTCAGCGCCATCGCCGCACCCGCGATCATCGGGTTGAGCAGGCCGAAGGCGGCCAAGGGCACACCGACGGCGTTGTAGACAAAGGCCCAGAACAGGTTCTGCCGGATCTTGGCGTAGGTCTTTCGCGAGATGTCGATCGCGTCGGACACCAGTGCCGGGTCGCCGCGCATCAGCGTGATGCCCGCCGCATGCATCGCGACGTCGGTTCCGGTCGACATGGCAATGCCGACATCGGCGGCCGCCAGTGCAGGTGCGTCGTTGATGCCGTCCCCTACCATCGCCACCGTGGTGTTGCCGGCACGCAGTTCACCGACGATGCGGGCCTTGTCTTCGGGCAACACGTCGGCGCGGATCTCGTCAATGCCCAGTTGTCGGCCCACCAGCTCCGCGCTGCCGCGGTTGTCACCGGTTACCAGCACGGTGCGGATGCCTTGCTGTTGCAACTGCGCAATCGCTGCCTTGGCGCTGGCCTTGACGGTGTCGCCGAACGCGAACAGGCCCAGCAGCGCCGGCGGCCCGGTGACGTCGGCCAGCCAGGACACGGTACGACCCTGGGTGCGCAGCGCATCGGCCTGTGTCGCCATGGGCGCCAGGTCGACCTTGAGTTCTTCCATCAGCCGCGTGCTGCCCAGGCGCAGGTCACGTTCGCCGACCCGGGCTGCCATGCCGCGGCCGGCGATGGCGCGCAGTTGCGATGCCGCCATCACCGTGGCGCCTGCCTGTTGCGCGGCATTCTGCACCGCCCGCGCCAGCGGGTGCTCGCTGCCGGCCTGGATCGATGCACCCAGCCCGAGCAGGGCGGTGCGATCGCCATCGACCGCCTCGGCCTGCACCAGCTGCGGTTTGCCTTCGGTCAGCGTGCCGGTCTTGTCAAAGCCGATGACCCGCACCTTGTGCGCAATCTCGAGTGCCTGCGCGTCCTTGATCAAGATGCCATGGCGCGCCGCCACACCGGTGCCGGCCATGATGGCCGTGGGTGTGGCCAGACCCAAGGCACAGGGGCAGGCAATTACGAGTACCGCCACCGCATTCAGGATCGCGTTCTCCCAGTTGCCGGAGCCAAGGCCCCAGGCCAGCAGCGTGACCAGGGCGATGACTATCACCACCGGCACAAAAACCGCGCTGACCTGATCGACCAGGCGCTGGATCGGCGCCTTCTTCGCCTGGGCCGACTCCACCATGCGCACGATGCGGGCGAGTGTCGACTCGGCGCCGATGGCGCTGGTCTTGACGACCAGCAGGCCTTCGGCGTTGACCGCACCACCGGTGACCTTGTCGCCGGCGTGTTTGGCCACCGGCAGGCTCTCGCCGGTGACCAGCGATTCATCGACTTCGCTGACGCCTTCGACCACCACACCGTCTACCGGCAGGCGCTCGCCGGGGCGCACCACGACCAGGTCGCCCAGGCGCACCTGCCCGATCGGAACCTCCTGGTCCTGGCCGTCGCGGCGCACCCGGGCGGTTTCCGGGCGCAGCGCGTTGAGCGCCCGGATCGCCGCGGTGGTCTGGCGCTTGGCGCGCGCCTCGAGCCACTTGCCGAGCATGACCAGCGTGATGACCACGGCTGACGCCTCGAAATACAGATGGGGCGTGCCGTGCTCGGCATGTTTGAACATCAGATACAGGCTCAGGCCGTATCCGGCCGATGTGCCCAGGGCCACCAGCAGGTCCATGTTGCCGGCGCCGGCGCGCAGAGCGGCCCAGCCGCCGCGGTAGAAACGTGCGCCCAGCCAGAACTGCACCGGTGTGGCCAGCGCCAGCTGGATCCAGCCGGGCAGCGACCAGTCCAGGCCCCATGGCATCACCAGCATTGGCAATACCAGGGGGAATGACAGCACCGCCGCAACCGCGATCGGCCACCAGGTGTTGTCGTGCGGGTGCGCGGGCTCTACCGTGTCCTGCCCGGGCTGGGTAGCCGCGCCTGCGACATACCCGGCCTTTTCAACCGCTGCGATCAGACTCTCGACCGACGTCTGGCGATCGGCCACGGTGACCTGTGCTTTCTCGGTGGCCAGATTCACTTCGGCCGACAGCACGCCAGGCACCTTGTACAGCGCCTTTTCGACGCGAGATACGCAGGATGCGCAGGTCATGCCTTCGATGGGCAGCGTCCAGGCGACCGTGTCTGATGCAAGAGGCGGGTCGGCGGTAATGGTGGTGTTCATGATGTTTCTCGTGGCGGCAATGATGGCATGCTTCTCAGTGCATCAGTATGAACCTTCCCATCATGGTAGGGTCAAGCGCCGCGTTCGCGTACCCATGTCGCGTCCATGGTCATGCCATGATAGGGCTTGACCTTGACATTGTGGCAAGCTTGATAGTGCCAGGGTTCAACAACCCCTCGGAGATTCCCATGATTGAATTCACCATCAATGACATGAGCTGCGGTCACTGCGCCAGCGTCATCACCAAGACCGTCAAAGCCCTCGATTCCGCCGCTAAAGTCGACGTCGACCTGGCGCACAAGAAGGTGACGGTCGAGTCCACCGAGGACCGCGCTGATATTGCCGCGGCGCTGACGGAGGCAGGCTATCCGCCGGCCTGAGTTTTGTCCGGTCGCCGGATACCCCGGCCCTGAGTGACTACACTTGCCGGCCATGAAACCCTATCGTCTTGCGTCGGCCCTGTGCCTCGTGCTGAGCCTCGGACATGCCAGGGCGGCACCCGCCAGCGTGTTTCTGGAAGAACTGACGACCCAGCAGGTGGCTGCAGCGCTGCAACAAGGTACCAGGACCATCATCATTCCGGTGGGGGGGACCGAACAAAGTGGCCCTCACCTGACGCTGGGCAAACACAATATCCGGGTTCGGGTGCTGGCAGGCAAGGTGGCCCAGCAACTGGGTGATGCGCTGGTGGCGCCGGTGCTGGCATATGTGCCCGAGGGCCGGGTCGATCCGCCCACCGAACACATGCGTTTTGCCGGCACGATCTCGATTCCTGAGTCGGCTTTTGGCGCCGTGTTGGAGGGTGCGACGCGCAGCTTCTGGCGGCATGGTTTTCACAATGTAGTGCTGGTCGGCGATCATGGCGGTTACCAGAGCAGCATGCAAGCGCTGGCCAGTCGCCTGACGGCCTCCAGCGCCAAGAGCGAAAACCGGGTGTTTTTCATAGCGGCCTATTACCGGGCTACGCAAACCAGCTATGTCGACAGCCTCAGGGCGCAGGGGCTGAGTGCACAGCAAATCGGCAGCCACGCGGGCAGCGCCGATACCGCGTTGCAGATGGCCGTCGCTCCGTCATCCGTGCTCCCTGAGTTTTTCGAGCAGGCGGCGCGTGATGGGGCCAAAGGAGGCACCCTCGGCGACCCGCGAGCCGCGAATGCAGCCCTTGGGCAGGCTGGAGTGGACGCCGTGGTGCGCGACTCCGTCGCGGCGATTCGCAAAGCCGTGTCATCCCCACGCTGACCTCGCGCGTTATGGGTGAGTTGGCTGCGGCGCCGCCCGCTTCGCGGTCGCTTCCCACTCCCTTTCTTCCCCATTTTTTCTATCTCAGCATGAACAAGCGTCGAATGGCACTGGGTGCGGGGCTGGCAATGATTGCGGGTCTGGCTTCGGCCTGGGTCGCGTTGGCCCAGACAGGTACTCCTGCGGCAACGAGTTCAGCGGCTGCGCTGAGCCGTGCCACGCTCGACGTTGTCCCCGGCATGCCACCGGTGGTTGACCCGGCGAACCTGTACCGGGAGACCGGCGCCAACCAGTTCAGTCCGGCGGTCGCCCACGCGCTGGCGCGGGTTTACGTTCCCAATCGCGCGGCCAACACCGTCTCGGTCATTGACCCGGCCACGCTCAAGGTGGTCGACACCTTCAAGGTGGGCGTGCACCCGCAGCATGTGGTGCCATCCTGGGACCTGCGCACCTTGTGGGTGGCGAACAATGCCGAAGGACGCACCGACGGCAGCCTGACACCGATCGATCCGCTGACCGGCAAGCCCGGCACGACGATCGCCGTGGACGACCCCTACAACATGTACTGGACGCCCGACGGCAGGTACGCGATCGTGGTCGCAGAGGCCTACAAGCGGCTCGACTTCCGCGACGTGGCCACCATGCAGGTGCAGTATGCGATCGAGACGCCCGGTTGCGCCGGCATCAACCATGCCGACTTCTCTATCGACGGGCGCTTTGCGCTGTTCACCTGCGAGTTCAATGGCAGCATCACCAAGATCGACCTGGTCAACCGCAAGGTGCTCGCGACCATCAAGCTCAGTGCGTATTTCGACCGCCCGGATGCCCTGGCCCTGATCGCCCAACCGGGCAAGAAGCCGCGCAAGATTCCGGACCCGGGCCAGCCGGGCAACGAGATCTGCACCACACCCGGCATGCCGCAGGACGTGCGGGTCTCGCCCGATGGCAAGACCTTCTTCGTGGCCGACATGATGGCCGACGGCGTGCATGTGGTGGATGGCGCCAGTTTCCGTCAGATCGGCTTCATTCCCACGGGTATCGGCGCCCATGGTCTGTATCCGAGCCGGGACGGCAAGAGCCTGTATGTGGCCAATCGCGGTGGCAATCAGATCCGGGGCAAGCCGCTGGGCAAGGGCAGTGTGTCGGTGATCGACTTTGCCAGCCGCAAGGTGGTCCAGAACTGGCCGATACCCGGTGGCGGTAGCCCCGACATGGGCAACGTCAGCGCTGACGGCCAGCACCTGTGGTTGTCAGGCCGCTACGACGATGTGGTGTATCGCATCGATACGGGCAGCGGTGCAGTCGACAAGATCAAGGTCGGGCGCGAGCCGCATGGCTTGACGGTGTGGCCGCAGCCAGGACGATATTCGCTCGGGCACACCGGCAATCTGCGCTGAGGCACCGGGCTGCCAGAGTCGATCAGGTCGGCGCAGGCCCCTGGACATAGATCGTCAGCGGTACGCCGGTGCCCTTCTCGAAATGCAGTACTTTTTCGATCAGACGTTGGCTGAATGCATTGCCGGCAGGCAGCATCATCAGGCCGCTGGGCGAGAAAAGATCACGCGACAGGATCATGTTCTCGACCAGGTCGTTGCCACTCAGGACCAACTCGTTGGGCGGCGCCGTGAAGGCCTTGCTGGCGGCGGCCTTGGCAGTGGCTGCCGGCGGATCTCCGTTGAGCACGGCCAGAAACGCCTCGATGACCCAGGGATCGTAACGTTTGCCGCTGGAGGTCTCGATCACCATCTGGGCTTCGCGCGGTTTGAGGTGCCGTGGCACCAGCGTGCCGATCTGCAGGTTGCCGTAGTCTGCGCATACCGCCAGGATGCGCGCACCGATCACGATGGCGCGGCCGCGCAGATGATTCGGGTACCCGCCACCGTCAAAGCGCTCTAGTTGTGCACCAATGCTGCCAGCCGCGCCACGCAGGTCCTGCAGCGGCATCAGCAACTGCTCGGCCCGCGCCGGGTGGGCGCGGTAGCCCTGCAACTGCCACGGCTTCATGATGGCAACCGGTGTGTCGAGCAAATCATCCGAAAAGGCCAGTTTGCCGACTTCATGCAAAAGCCCGGCAACAAAAACCTCCTGCACCAGCACGGGCTCGAGTTCGAGCCGCGTAGCGACTTTGCGCGCCATGTCTGCGACGCGCCGCGAATGACCGGCCATCTGGGTGCGTCGGCTTTCGATCAGGCTGGCGAAAACCTTGAGCGACACGACAAAGTTGTTCTTCAGCCGCTCGTTGACCTGGGTCAGTTCCGCCTTGGTCGCGCTGGCATTCTGTTCCAGGCTGTTCTCGAGCGCGCGCAGTTCTTCGGTGCGTCGTTGGGACGTCGCGGCGATCTCGGCACGTTCCCGCAACTGCCGGGCCTGGTCATTGGTCTCAAGTACTTGCTCGATCAACTGGTCGTCGTTCCATGGCTTGGCGATGAAGCGGGTTATCTCGCCGCGGTTGA
>Ga0335397_10005803_pt1 | contig 16060 bp, 9 predicted proteins | sample MAT04_FD_205740 | JGI IMG/M metagenome (GOLD analysis project Ga0335397, IMG submission 205740) | Freshwater microbial communities from Lake Fryxell liftoff mats and glacier meltwater in Antarctica - MAT-04 (spades assembly) (version 2) ... | reverse complement strand
CCGACGGCAGGTGCTTCGCGTTGTGGAGCTGGTGGACCATCGCCTTGAAGTCGACCGACACGCCGGGCGTCCCGCCCGCGGTGGCGTTGTTGCGGTCCTCGGCGCCCGCCGTGTGGCAGAGCAGGCAGAGCCGGACGCCGACGCGGGTGCCGCCGTGGGCGCGCACCTCCGTGTGGCACTTCTCGCAGGCCGCCTCGTTGACCACCTCGCGCACGTCGAGCGTGGTCGCGCCGCCGACCAGGAAGTCGAAGACGCTCGACCCCGCGTCGCGGTACGACGACTCACTGGCCTCGACCGAGCGGAACATCTCGAGGCCGACGGAGTACGTGCCGGCGACGACCGGCTGGCCGGTCCGCTCGCCGTCGTCCGACCCGAAGGACGGCGAGTCGTTGACTGGCGCGGCGAACACCGTGGGGAACGGCGCGACGAACGCGTAGACCCACGTCGCGTCGCCGGCGTAGTACGCCTCGTTGAGCAGGTCGAACTGCGGCACGACGACGCGCTGGTAGTCGTTCGTCGGGCCCGAGACGTAGATCGACCCGGACGCGAAGTCGCCGAGCGCCAGCGGGGCACCCGCGTCGTCGCGGAGTTCGAAGGTCACCCAGACCGCATCCCCCGGCTGGACCGAACCGCCGGCGCCCGAACCGCCGTTCACCGTCAGGACGTCGAGTTGGACGCCCGGCAGCGGGTCGGCCGCCCCGAGCACGACGACCGGCGACGTGGGCGGCGGCTGCGCGGGCGGCAGCCCGCCGCCCCCCCCACCGCCACCTCCGCCACCGTCGCCGCCGCCCCCACCGCTGCCTCCGCAGCCGGCGAGGAGTGCAAACACGACGGACGTCGCGATCGAGAGCCAGGACTTCTGCGTGCGTGTGCCCATGGGGACCCTCCACCCGTCGTGTGCGCTCAAGGACCGAACCGGTCCGGCCCCTCCCGCGCAGCGATGAGTGCGCGAGATCGGGAAGCGAAGTCGGAACCACCGCGGGGTGTTCGGCGGTGGAACACCCGGGGCACCGCAATTGCCGGGCCGAAGGCCCCGCACCGCCTGCGGCGCACCGAGCGCGCACGTAAGTTCCGCTTTGTCCCCTTCGGCTCCCCTTCGGCTCCCCTTCGGGCCCCTTCGGACCCCCCCTCTCGCTCGAATGCAACACCATCGCCGCGCGCCACGCAACGGCGGGGTGGGGAATCCCCTCCATGGGACCGCGGACTCCTTCTCACGCCGAGGCCCGCGGGTGCGCGCGCCGACAGTCTCGACACGTCGCGAAAACGACCGGGCCGGGCGTCCCGCGAGGAACGCCCGGCCCGGAAGACCTACGGAAGCACGCGGGTCAGCGGTGGCAGCGCTGGCACTCCGTCCCGTTGTCGAGGTGCGGGACCGGCGGCGCGCCGCCGGGCCCGGGGCCCGCGGGCAGGTGGCAGGTCCGGCAGTTCATCCCGGGGACGTGCCACGCCGGCTGGTCCGTCGCGCTCTCGTGCTGCGGCTCCTCCTGGTGGCAGACGCGGCAGCTCTCCTCGCGCGCGATCGGGAAGTGGCACTCGCCGCAGTGCGTGGACGGGTTGGCCGTCCAGCGCCCGCGGTGCGACATCGGCGCGGTCTCCTCGTGGCACCGCACGCAGTAGTCCGTCGTGTGGCAGACCTGGCACGACTTGCGGTCCATGGCCGCCATCACGCCGTGGCTCTTGAGCCGCCACATCGTGTCGTGGCTGCGCGGGAGCTCCTCGCGATGGCACCGGTCACAGAAGACCTGGTCGTCGTGGCACAGGTCGCAGTGCTGCTCGGCGCGCTCGCGATCGTTGCGGGCCAGCGCCCCGTGGCGCTCCTTCCACAGGTGCTTGTGGGAGGCCGGCTCGGTCTTTGCGTGGCACTCGGTGCAGAACGACTGCTGCGTGTGGCAGAGGTCGCAGTGCTGCTCGGCCCGCTGCTGGGCCGTGCCGCCCAGCTTGCCGTGGTCGGCCTGCCAGTTCGTGAGGTGCGACGACGGCGCCCGGTCGGCGCGGATCTCCTTGTGGCAGGTCTCGCACGCGTTGTTGCCGCGCTTCTGCTCGTGGCACTGCATGCAGGCGGCCATGGTGAACCGGACGCCGACGAAGCGCTCCGCGCCCTTCATCTCGCCGTGGCACGGGAAACACGAGGCCGAGTCGGTCGCGTGCTTGGCGTGCGAGAAGCGGACGTCGCCGCCGTACGAGGCGATCGCCTTCGTCCAGCGCGGCGCGCCCTCGGCGGTGAAGAAGACGGCCTTGACCTTCTGGGCCTCCGCCTTCTTCTCGTCCTCCTCGTCATGGCACTCGGCGCAGGTCGCCTCGTACGTCATCTTCCGCGGCTCGAAGGGCTCGCCCTCCTTCCGCTCCTTCATGTGGCAGTCCTGGCACTCGAGCCCCTTGTCGAGGTGGGCCGCGTGCGGCATGCGTGGGCCGGAGGCCACCGCGAACGCCCCGGGCACGGTGCGGGCGGCGCCCGCGATGGGCGCGCCAGCCATGGAAGAGGAGATCGAAGAGGAGGAGGAGGAAAACGACGGGACGGGGATCCTGCCGCGGGCGCAGGAGAGCAACACGATCCCGGCGACGACCGGGACCGCCCAACGCAGGGTCTTCTTGGCGGGGCCCATGGGGTCTCCGATCAGAACTCGAAGCGCGCGCCGGCCTGGACGGTGACGATCGTGCCGACGTCGTCCGCCTCCTCGACGCGCAGGGAGAGGTCGAACTTCCAGCGGCCCCACGGGGCGTAGGTGGCCTTCGCGTACGCCCCCCACGAGTCGATGTACTCGTCGGCGGAGTAGATGTCGGTGCGGTAGAGCGCGTAGTCGAGACCGGCCACGAGGCGGAAGACGTCGCTCGGCTCGTACCGGGCCTGGCAGCCGCCCCCGAACGTGTCCTCGTCGTCCGACAGCCAGTAGTCGCCCGTGAACGAGAACGACCAGCACGTCTTCGGCAGGCCGTCGAGGGAAAGGGTGGCGTAGAAGCGCCCGAACTCGCGGTTGAACGTGCCCGCGTCGGCGTCGTCGTAGAGCGCGCGGCCCGTGCCGCCGACCTCCACCGTGACGCACTCCGAGAGCGACTTGGCGACGGCGAGGTGCGCGTCCCAGTAGGGCATGAGCGTCTGCTCGATCGCGTAGTACGGGTCGAGGTCGTAGGCGAGCGCGTTCTCTTCCTCGAGCTGGGTGCGGAAGGAGCCGCGGACCGTGGCGTCGTGCCGGGGCAGGAACGCGTTGACGGACGCGCCGAACTCGCGGGGGTCGTCGTCGACCTGCTGGTACCAGAACCGCGCGTTCGTCCACGCGCTGAAGCGCTGCCGCAACTCGGCGGTGATCAGGTTGTTCGTCGGCTGGCCGTAGAACTCGTTCTCGTCCTCGACGTAGACCCAGTCGAGCTTGAAGTCGCCGCCCCGCCACGGGCGGACGGCGAAGCCGAGGCCGCCGATGAAGTCGCCCTCGGGCGAGGCCTCGTAGATGTGGCCGGGGACGCCGGCGAACGCCGCCACCTGGAAGTCGGCGCAGCCGACGGGGGCCGTGCGCACGTGGACGCCGTCCACCAGGAAGGGGTAGCCACCGTCAACGTCCTGCCGGCCGACGCGGACGCGCTCGAGGACGCCGGACGCGAACCGGTAGCTGGCGTACAGGTGGTAGATCCGGCCCGTGACCGCGGAGTCGAACGTGTCGTCGACGCCGTCGAAGACGTAGAAGCCGTTGTTGTCCTGGTCGCCGTCGAGGTCCTCGGCGAGGCGGCCGTAGAACGAGCCGGACCAGCCGACGTCGCGGTCCTTGCGGTACGTGACGGTGCCGTATTCGTACAGGTCGTTGTCGGCCTCGCCGTCGCCGCTGCGCGAGCGGTAGCGGACCGCGATCGACCCGTGGAAGCAGCACGACTCGCGCCACGGCCTCACGGCGACCGGGGCGTCAGACGGCAACACGCCGACCACCGCGGACTTCTCCGCGGCCGTCGGAGCCGGGGGCGGCGCCGCCTTGGGGGCCACGTCCGCCGGCAGGACCTCGGGCTTGCGCGCGGCAGGCGCCTCCACCGGGGGAGCAGCCACGGAAGGCGCCGCGGACGGGGGCGGCTCGGCGGCCGGCGCGGCCGGCGCCTCAGGCGCGGGGGCCGAAGCCTCCGGTGCGACCGGCGACGTCGGCATGTCCGGGGGCTCGGCCGCCGGCGCGGCCGGGGCCGGAGGCGGGAGCGGAGCGTCCTCGGCGCGGGCGGTCCCGGCGCTGAACAGGAACACGACCGTCCCGAAGACGGCCGCACCGAAGCGGCGTGCTGTCGAACCCATCAGAGCCCAACCCTCCCTCCCGCGCGAACCCTCTGCAGCGCAACCTGCCCCCAACCGAGCCCCAACCGAGCCCACCGGGACTTCCCGACGGCAGCCGACGGCGGAGGACCCTCCCAGGACCCCCGCCGCCGGACCGACCGTCGTGCGCCTAGTGCTGGCCCTTCAGCGGCACGTGATCGTGGATCTTGTCCTTCGCGTCCTTCGCCTTGGTGAAGTCGAAGACGTAGTCGGCCGGCATCGTCGGGCACTCCTTGACGTGGCAGGGCGCGCACGTCTCGGCCTTCGGCTTCACCGCGCCGAGTTTCTCGATGTCGGCGTGCTTGAAGTCCGGGTGGTCCTTCTTGTACGGGCCGTACAGGCTGCCCGGCCCGTGGCAGGCCTCACAGGTCACGCCCTGGGTGAGCTTCGCGCGCTCTTCCTCGGCCGGCGTACACGCGACGCCCGCGGCCGGCGGGGCCGGGTAGCCCGCATCGGTGCCATAGCCCGTCGCGTGGCACTTCAGGCACTTCGGGTCCTTGGTGTAGTCGGCCTTCGGGTCGAGGCCGCCGGCCGTCTTCTTCTCGGCCGCGACGTCGGGCTTCAGGCTCTCGAACGTCTTCGCCATCCCCGTCTTCTTCCACGAGGAGTGCTGCTTGAAGTGACACTTCTTGCAGGCGTCCGCGCCGACGTAGGTCGGCTTGGGATCGTCGGCCTCGGCCGTCGGGCGCGACGAGAGCAACCCGCCGACGACGCCCGCCGTCGCGATCACCGCCGCGACGAGCCAGAAGGAACGCACCGAGGGATGAAGCATGGCGATCTCCGAGGCCGGCCCCGTCCTCCAACGCCGTTCGCGGGCGCCGCAGGACCGCCGACCCGACGAATCTTACATCGGTCGGGGGAACGAAAACGAGAGGCGTCCCGCCCGCGACCCCGCGAACGGAGGGTCGCAGGCGCAAATTGCCGCACCATTTCGGTACGGATTCCCGCGCCCTCCCGGGGTCAGGTGACGAGTCCGTACATCATCAGGAAGAGGAGCGCGAGCGCGATCGAGAGCAGGGTGCCCCCGACGATGTACGCGCGACGGACGAGCGCCGGGTCGGGCGCCGGCAGGGCCTCGCGCTCGAGGCGCCCGTCGGCCTTCATCCGCGCGTACTCGGCGGGCCGCTCGAGCTGCAGCTCCTCCTCGGGGATGCGCCCCGTGAAGATGATCGGGTCGAGCGGGAACTTCCCGGGCCGCAGGTTGGCGTGGAAGAAGTGCACGCTGAAGATGAAGCCCGTGGCGAGCAGCGCCTCGTAGCTGTGGAGGATGTGGGCGAGGTTGACGGTCCAGCCGGGCAACACCGACGTCGAGGCGATCGGGAACCACATGATCAGGCCCGTGAGCCCGATGAAGCCGACGCCCCAGACCTCGGCCCAGAAGTCGAACTTCTCCCAATAGGTCCAGCGGTCGAAATTCGGGCGCTGGCCGCCCTTGAAGAACCAGCGGAAGTTCGCGCGGACGTCCTGGACGTCCTTCCAGCGCGGCAACATCGTGTGCGGGCCCTTGAAGAGGCCCTTCTCGCCCCGCAGGACGCGGCGCGTGAGGTGCACGAGGTAGACCGCGAAGTAGGCGAACGTGACCGCGCCGCCGAGCCGGTGGAGGAAGCGGACCGACGCCGGCCCGCCGAGGAGGCCGTAGAGCGCCTGGCCCCACGACGTGTCGTGGAAGCGGAGTGGCATGCCCGTGAGCGCCAGCAGCAGGAACGTCGAGGCGACGATCATGTGCAGGATGCGGTAGAAGGGCGGCCAGCGCTGGTACCAGCGGCCGGTCAGGTGGCTGTGGTCGGGCTTGGGCTCGCGCATCGCGCGGAAGAACCAGAGCAGGATGTGCAGGCCGGCGAGGCACCACACGACGACGATCATCGTCGTCATGATCGTGCGGGCCCAGTAGAGGATCGGCCACTTCTCCTTGTCGTCCGGGTTGGCGTGGACCGCGTAGGTCGCGAACGCGTCGGTGGCGCCCTCATGGCAGACGGCGCACGTCTTGGTGCGCAGCCCCGGGTGGTGGACCGACGACTTGGGGTCGGACGCGGGCAGGATCTCGTGGGCCGTGTGGCAGTCGGTGCACGACGCCACGCCCGCGCCGCCCAGGTCGGAGACCCGGCCGTGGTAGGTGTTGCGGTACGAGCCGAGTTTGTCGGCGTGGCACGCGCCGCAGGTGTCCATCACCTGCCGCTTGAAGTCGGCCTCGGTGAGCGGATCGCGGATGTGGTGCGGCTTGTGGCACGTGGTGCACGTCGCCGGCTCCTTCCCGACGGCGTTCTTGTCGGTCGCGTGCCGCGCGGTCATGCCGTGGATGCTCTGCTTGTACTGCCGGAGGATGCCCGCGTGGCACGCCCCGCACGTCGCGCTCACGTTGTCGGGGTGCACCGGCGACGTGACGTCCTTGACGCTGACCACCTTGTGGCCGCCGTGGCACGTGACGCACGTGGCCGTCACGACGAGGCCGGACTTCAGCAGCCCCCGGCTGTGGGTGTCGTCCGTGTAGCGCTCCGACATCACCTTGGCGACCTCGACGTCGCCGCGCGCGTCCGGCGCGAAGTGGCACGACCCGCAGGTGAGCGGCACGTTGAGCGGATACAGCCGCGACGTCGGATCGGACGCCTTCTTGATCTCGTGCGGCGCGCCGTGGCAGGCGACGCAGGAGGGCGCGTGGCGGTCGGCCGGGGGCGGCGGCGCGCCGTCGGCGGGGACGACGCCCGCCGCCTTGTGCGACGAGGCGAGGACGTCCGCGGCCTCCTTGTCGTGGCATTCAGCGCAACCGACGGTCTTCGCCTCCTTGCTGTGGGGCGCCGTCTCGAAGTCGAAGTGGCACTCGGTGCAGTCCTTCTTCCCGTGGACCGAACTCGCGTGGGCCTTCGGGTCGACGAGGTGCTTGCCGGCCTTCGCGGGGTCGGTGTGGCACGCGAGGCAGCCGTCGTTCGGGGACGGCGCCGGGGGCTTCGCGGGCGGGGCGCCGGCGTCCTCCGCGCGCGCCACCGCGGTGCCGACCGACGTGACCGCGACCGCCAGCACGAAGCCGAGGACCCACGCAAGGCCCTTCCCGCGGAACCGCCCCGAGGCCCCGAGCCCACCCCCGCCCTCACCGCGTCGCATGCCCATGATCGACCTCCCGCGAGCGGGATCCGCCGGCCCTTCGCGCGAGGTCGCGCGAGGACCGATCGCACCGCGCCCGCCAACCCGCTCGCCCGTCACCGCTCCCGCGCGCCGACGCGGCTCCGGCCACGTCGATCACCCGGAAGTCGGAGTATAGGCCTTCGACGCGCGGCGCCGAACGTGGGAGACGAGCGATTCCCGCGTCAGGACGCCGTGGGGGCCGAAGCCGCGCTTCCACGACGGAACAGGTACGAGAAGCCCAGCGCGAGGACCACGGCCTCGGTCGCGTAGAAGATCATGAGCGCCGTGATCACGCCCGCCGTGAAACCGTACGCGTGGAGTCCGATGCCCAGGTGGTTCACGTGCCACCAGGAGAACGCCACGATGGTCCCCTGCGCGACCGTCGCCATGGCGACGCCGAAGGTCTTGAGGTAGCCGCCGAGGCGCCCGTGGAGGATCGCCAGCTGGGCGAGGCAGATCATCAGCGCGCCGTTCTCCTTGGGGTCCCAGCCCCAGAAGCGGCCCCACGAGTCGTTGGCCCAGATGCCGCCGAGGATCGTCCCGACGACGCTGAACAGCAGGCCGAAGGCGAGCATGCCGTACGTCATCCGGCCCGCCGAGCGGTAGAAGTCGGCGTCGGCGCGCTTGAACCCGAACGCCCGGCCGAGCACGGTGACGTGCGCGAGCGCGGAGGCGAGCAGGCCGCCGGAATAGCCGATGGCGATGCAGGTGACGTGGAGCGTCAGCCAGAAGTTGGTGTCGAGGACCGCCACCAGCTGCGGCATCGTGTCCTCGCCCTTCAGCGCCTCGTAGCTGTTGGCGAGGTAGAGCCCGAGCCACCCGAGGATCGGCGCGAGCGCCAGCGCGATGCCGCGGCGGTCGATCCGCTCGGCGACGAGGCACGCGAGCACCCCGAGGCCCGAGATGAACAGCACCGTCTCGTACAGGGTCGAGATGGGCGGCCGCTCGCGCAGGACGCAGCGCATGACGATGCCGGTGACGTGCAGCGCGAGCGTGCCGAGGAGCACGGTCCACGCGGCCGCGCGCACCCAGCGGTTCTGGACCAGCCAGCCGACGGCGACGAGGAGGAACGCCAGCAGGTAGAGGTGGGCCCCGCGGTGGAACGGGTCGAGGTGGTTGAGCGCGACCTCGAGCCGGATCTTCTCGTACTCGCCGCGGGCGCGCGTGATCCGCTCCGAGGTGGCCTGGAACGCGCGCAGCTCCTCGGTGAACGCGGCGCGGTCGTCGACCTTCGCGGCCATGCCGGCGAGGTGGACCATGAGGCCCGCCACGTCGTCGGGGAGCTGGATGCCCTGGAGCGCCGCCGCGAGGGCGTCGCCCGGCGTGAACCACGTCTCCTGATCGCCGAGGGTCACCGGCGGCGGGACGAGCGCGAGCGCCATGCCGTCGCGCGCGAGCGCGTTCAGCTGGGTCACGAGGCTCGACGCCGCCGACGTCCCGTCGCCCGCGGCGGCCGGTGCGCCCGCGATGCCCGCGTGGGGGTCGTCGTGCGGAAGGAGCCGCGCGAGCTGCGCGCCGCGCGCGAGGACGTCGGGGGCGCGGACGCGGTCCCGGCCGCCGAAGAGGGCCCGGAGCTCCGGCGACTGCGACACGTCGAGCTCCGCGCGCCCGAAGTCGAGGAGGCGCGTGAGGCGGTCGAACGTGACGGTGCCGCGGTACAGGTCGACCACGCCGCTCTGGACGGGCGTCAGCGCCTTCGCGTCCTTCTTCATGTAGACCGTGGCGAGTTCGCGCAGCTTGTCGGCGGCCGGCGCGAGGACCTCGTAGGGGTACAGGTCGCGCTTCTTCTTCCCCTCGTGGGCGAGGCCCACGGCGTCGAGCACCTCGTCGTTCTCCACGAGGAAACTCGGGTGCTTGCGGGCCAGCGCGGGGCGGAGGAGCACGTCGAGGAGCCACGCGGTCGGCGTCAGCGCCCCGCCGGACGCGTCCTTCGCCGTCCGCTTGTGCGCGATGCCGAGCAACGTGTAGGTCGCGAACGTGTCGAGGGGCTTGACGCGGCCGCCGTCCTGCACCGGGACGCGAGCCGCGAGGTCGAGGACCTCCGCGCTCCACGGGCCCGGGGCCGCGGCGGGCGCGGTGACGGGGGCGGTCGGTTCGCCCGCGCGGGCGCGGGACGCGACGACGGCCACGAGCCCGAGGCCCGCGGCGACGGCGAGGACGAGGGCGGCCGCGGGACGGTGGGGGGCGAGCAGCGGGGTCATGCGGCGCTCCGGGCGGCGCGGCCCTTGGCCTGGCCGCGCACGTACTTCTCGAGCTTCATCAGGAAGTGGACCAGGAGCCCGAGGGCGATCACGTAGCAGGCGTACTTCGGCACCTGGTCGCTCGGGTTGCGGACGACGGAGAACGTGGAGAAGAGCGGCGTGCCGGGCGGCGCGCCGTCCGGGCCCCAGCCCGACTGGTAGAAGGTGTAGCCGTGGTGCCGCAGGGGCGCGTTCATCGTGATGTGCGCCTCGGCGTCGACACCGTCTTCGGTGCGCGTGACGAACGAGGAGAACCGGCGGGCCATCCCGATGCCCGGGTGGTCCTCCTTCACGAACCGCTTCAGCGCCACGCGGAAGGGCAGCGACCAGCGCACCTTGCGCAGCTCGACCTCGAAGCGCCGCCCGTCCTCCTCGTGGACCCAGGGCAGCCCCTGCGCGCCCCACAGCAGCGTCCGCGCACGCGCGGTCCCGCCGCCACGGGCCGTCAGCGCGACCCGCGCGCCCGGGAGGTTGCGCTCCGCCTGCTTGTCGGGCGGGCGCGCCTCGAGCCGCCAGCCGTCGACGGCGCCCGCGGTCGCGCCGCCGCCGCGGGCGGGCTCGGCGTTGCGCTGCCATTGGCTGACCTCGACGTCGAACGGGAGCCGCGCGTGCGCGAACCGGACCGTGTCGTCGGACGCGAGGCCCGCGAGGCGCGCCGAGGGCAACACGAACTCCGTGGCCGCGCCGCCGTCCCGCCGCTCGCGGACGACGATCTCCCAGTCGTGGTAGCTCGCGAACTCCTCCGAGGCCTGCCCCTCGTAGAGGGTCATCTGGCCCTTGTCCGAGAGCAGCCACTCGACGTAGCTGCCGCCGAGGAGCGTCAGGATCCCGAGGTGGGCGACGAGGACGCCGACCGTGGCCACGCGCTTGCGCAGGCGCACCACGCCGCCGACGAGCAGGCTCGCCGCGAGCAGCGCGAGGACGGGCGTCGCGCCCGGCAGCGGGATCGACAGCCAGCCGACGTCGTGGATCACGAACCACGACTCGAAGTACCGCGCCTGCACGTCGAACAGGCTCGTGTGCGCCTGCTCGAGCGTCCCGACGAACGTGAGGACGAGGAGCAAGAGCAGCAGGACGATCACCAGCGCGAACGACGAGAGAAAGTCGACGACGCGCGTCAGGATCGCGCGCAGCGGGCTCCGGGCGGGGCTCGTCGCGGCGGGGAGCCGAACGGCGGCAGGGCGGGGGTCACTCACGGAAAGACTCGCAGAAGGCGCGGAAACGGTCCTGTTCGCCGCGCACCTCGGCGGCGGGACCGGTCATCTTCACGAACACCATGTCGGTGGCGCGCTCGAGCGCCATGCCGAGCAGCATGGAGCCGGACGCGCCGCTCCCGCCGCTCATGCCCGCGTACGCGCCCTCGACGGCGACGAACACCGCCGTGCCCCCGAGGACCTTGGCGCGGGGCAGCGCGCCGAACTCGGCGTCGGTGAGCGGCGCGGTGCCGATCTGGCCGCGCCAGCGGTCGAGATTGGCGCGCACGCCGCCGGCCGTCCCGCCGAGCAGGGCGACGAACACTTCGGCGCCGGGCGCGGCCGCGGGCACGAACGTCACGACGCGCATCGCGCGGCGGGGCTGCGGCTTCCAGCCCTCGGGCGCGGTCCACTGGAACGGCGGGGGCGGCTCCGCGGCGGCGGGCTCGGGCGCCGGACGGCCGGCGCCCGGGGCCGCCGCGGCCGCGCCCGCGCGGATCGACGCGGCCAGCTCAAGGAGCCGCGGGAGCTCGGCATCGACCGCCGCCGCGGGGCCCGTGAGCTTGAGGTAGGCGGTCGCCGCGGGCAGCTCGGCGATGAGGCCGATCATCTTCGCGTCCGCCACCTGCTTGTCGCCGCCCATGCCGACGTACGTCCCGGCGAGTTCGACGAGCTTCGCGGGCCGGTCGAGCATCGTGCCCTTCGTGGGGAGGGCGGCCACCGCCGCCTCGTCGGTGGGCGGCAGCGACATCTGCTTGCGCCACCGGTTCACGTTCGGGAGCAGGCCGCCGCCGGTCGAGGGCAACGTGCTGAACGTGCACTCGGTCCCGGGGGACGCCGTCACCGCCCAACCGGCGGTGCGCATCGGCGCGGCGGGGAGCGGCTCCCAGCCAGTCGGTGTCGCCCACGTGAACGCGACGCCGGTCGAGCCCGCCGCGGGCCCGGCGTGCGGGTCGCTCCCGGGCATCTCGCCGCGCATGCGCTGTTCGAGCGTGGACCGCGGTGCCGGGACGCCCGCGTCCTTCTTCTCCCGGACGTCGGTGATCTCGACGGGGCCGTCGCGGCCGCAGGCCGCCAGCGACACAAGCGCGGCGAGGGAGACCGTCAGGAAGTTCCAGGATCGAACGTGCATCGGGTTCTCGCAGGGGGTCGCAGAGGGTCGCAGGGGGTCGCAGGACGATCGCGGGCGGCACCGGATCGAGCAGGGGAGCAGAGACCAGCGGGGCTCCGTAGATCCCCGAGATAGCACCTTGTGTGCCGCCGGGCCACCCTCGACGACAACCGTGTTGCAATCGCATGGCCGTCGCACGGCCGGACGGCGAAAGCCCCGGTGGAACCGAGGCTCTGGGCGATCCTACGGGGAAGGCTGGCCGCGGGGCGACGGCCCTCGTGCCCTCGGGGCGGGCTCGGGGTGCGGTTTTGTCCCCACCCGCCCGGTGTTTAGAGCCCAGAGCAGTCCCCTTTTGAAACTGCCTTTGAAACTGCTCTTGGAACTGCGCTCCCCGCGGGCCGGGCCTCGCGTCCCCCCGCTGTCGGCCGTCGCCGGATTCCCTCGCCGTCGTCCCTCGCCCGTGCCGGTCCTTCCCCCCCCGGGTCACTCGTCGTCGAGGTGGTCCAGGGGACTGCGGACGACGCGCTCGACGACCCCCGCCAGGGCATCCACCTCTTCTTCTGTAGAATACAGATACATGGACGCGCGGAGGTTGTTCTTCGCCGTCCCCGTCGCGTCGAAGCGGCGGTGGAGATAGGCGTTCACGCAGAACATCCCCTTGCGGAGCATGAGGTTGTGCTCGACGTCGCCGAGCCGTTCGATGGCGTTCAAGACCGCCCCCACCGGCGACGTCATCGTGACGATGCCCCCCCGGAGGACGGGGTCCCGGGGCCCGAGGAGCCAGAACCGCTCGTTCTCGAGCGGGAGCAGCCGCTCCGTCAGGCGCGCGTTGAGCGCCCGTTCGTGCGCGGCGATCACGTCCAGCCCGACCCGTCGGGTCACGTACTCGACCGCCGCCGCGGCCCCGAGGATCCCCGCGTAGTCCTGGAGCCCCGCCTCGAAGCGGCCGGGCGGCGCCTTGTAGACGACGCGGTCGTGCCAGCTGTCGCGCACCGTGTCGCCCCCCACCACAAACGGCGCGACGCGCTCGAGGTGGTCGGCCCGGCCATAGAGCGCGCCGACCCCGCTCGGGCCGCACATCTTGTGGAGGGAAAACGCGAGGAAGTCGATCCCGAGCGCCCGGACGTCGACCCGGCGGTGCGGGACGCTCTGCGCCCCGTCCACGACGAGGACGCCGCCGACGCGGTGCACGGCGTCGGCCACCGCGCGCAGGTCGGCGTCGGGGATCGTGGTCCCGTCGAGGTTGCTCGCATGGCCCAGCGCCACCACCTTCACCCCGGGCCGGATCGCCGCGAGCGCGCGCGCGAGGTCGAACGCGCCGTCGGGCGCGAGGTCGAACGTCCCCACGACCTCGAGCCGCGGGTCGCCGGCGCGCGCGCGCAGGCGGCGCTCCGCCTCGAGCCACGGCACGAGGTTGCTGTTGTGCTCGCGCTCGGAGAGCAGCACGCGGTCGCCCGGCTCGAGGGGCCACCCGTGGGCCACCACGTTGAGCGCCTCCGTGGCGTTGCGCGTCCACACCAGCTCGTCGACCCGCGCCGCGTTCACGAGCCGGGCGAGGGCCTCGCGCGCGGCGACCTCCTCGACCGCCAGTTCCTCGCCGAACCAGTTGTGGAGCGTGCGCGCGCCCTCGCTCCGCCCCCCGCCGCAGGTGGGGAAGTCGGTGTAGTACCGCGTCACCGCGTCGATGACGGCGCGGGGGCGCAACGTCATGCACGTGTTGTTGAGGTACATGGGCGGCTTGCCGTTCCGCCGCCGGGCCAGCGCGGGGAAGTCGGCACGCAGCGCCCGCAGGTCGGACGTCGAGAGCGTCATCGCCGCGGATCGTACCGCCCGCGGCGGGCCGCCGGCAGACGGGCGCGGCGTGTGGCGTACGATGGGAACATGCGCCCGATCGCCCTCGCACGCGCCCTCGCCCTCGCTTCCGTCCTCGCGCTCGCCGGCGCCGCCCCCGCCGGGGCCGCCGACGCCCCGGCACCGCCCGCCGGGCCCGACGTCGCCGTGCCCGTGGGGATGCCCGTCACGATCGACGGCCGCCTCGACCCGGGCGAGTGGGCCGACGCCGCCCCGCTTCCCATGCCCGACGCCGGGCTCGTGGTGCGCGCGAAACACGCGCGCGGCGCGTGGATGCTGGGGATCGCGCTCCCCGACCGCTGGCCCGTGCGCGGCACCCTCCGCCTCTACGTCGTCCCCGGCGCCGGCGACGCCGCCCGCTACGACGCCGTCGACGCGGCGGTGCTCGACGTGGAGCCGCACGAGCACAACCGGCCCCACGCGTTCCTGCAGATCCGGACGGCGACGGCCGACGGCCCCCCGCGCTGGACGCGCGTCGACGACCGCGTCGTCGTCCGCTTCGATGGCCTGCGCAAGGCCGCCACCGCGGAGGTCGTCGTGCCCCTCGAGGTCGTCGGGCTCGCCGGTCGCGAGACCGCGTCGCTGCGCTGGGCGCTCGCGTGGGCGCTGCCGGGCCGCACGCCGTCGCTCGTCACGTTCCCCGCCGGCCTCGACCTCGGCGCCGCGTCGCCCGGCGCGGTGCCCGCCGACTTCGCGTCGACGGCGCGCTGGGCCCGCACGACGTTCGCGCAGCCCGCGGGCCCCGGCGTCGTCGCCCGGACCGCCTGGGACGCGCTGGTCGCGGAGAGCCGCGACCTCACGCAGCGCGGCGAGCGCGCGCACCGCGCCGTGCTCGGGCTCCTGGGCGCGCTCGACACCTCGCCCGTCGAACCGACGAAGCGGGACGCGCCCCTCGAGGCGGCGCTCGCCGACCTGCGCTGGATCTCGCTGCGGGAGCCCTGGAGCCGCAGCGACGGGCGCGCCTTCGCCACCGCGCTCTGGAAGCTCAATCGCGCGACCGAGGCGCTGGGCGTGATGCGCGCCATGGTGGCCGACGCACCGTGGACCGACCACCTCGAGGAGTTGCGCCTCGCCGCCATGGTCGCGCAGGGCACGGAGGCGTTCGACGAGGCCGAGGGGCTCTGGACCGCCCTCGCCGACGCGCTGCCGTCGGAGGCCGCGGCCCCCTACCGCCGCTACGCCACGACCGCGCGCGACGTGGCCGCGCGGCACCGCGCCACGCTCGAGGCCCGCCGCGCCGACGCGACCCGCGACGACCTCCCGCTCGTCCTCCTCCGCACGACGAAGGGCGACGTGACGTTGCGGCTTCTCGAGGACGACGCCCCGGAGTCGGCGCGCCAGTTCATCCATCTCGCGGAGGCGTCGCCGACCCCCGAGGGCCGTCCGTTCTTCGACGGCACGCGGTTCCACCGCGTCGTCGGCGCGGGGCTGGTGCAGGGCGGCGACCCGAACTCGCGGGGCGAGGGGTGCGCCACCGCGGGGGCGGGCGGCTCCCGCGGGTCGGTCGCGGTCGAGCCAAACGCCCGGCACGGCTTCTTCCGGGGGTCGGTCGGCTGGGCGATGTCTGCGGACCGCCGGGTGCGGAGTCAGTTCTTCATCCTCACGGCACCGAAGCCCGAGCTCGCCGACGAGGGCTTCGGCTGCTTCGCCACCGTCGCCGCCGGCATGGACGTCGTGGACCGCCTCGAACAGTGCGACGAACTCGTCGAGGTCCGCGTGCTCCGCAAGCGGCCGCATCCCTACGTCCCCGAGAAGAAGTGAGCCGCCGCTCCCGGGGGGAGGCAGAGGGCGTGATCTGATCCCGCGGGTGCGGCCGGGACGTCCCCTTCGTCAGGTCGCCCCCGCAGGCCGGGACGGCCGCCGGCGGAGAGGGGTGACGGGGGCCAGGGGGCGACAGCGACCTGGGACGCGAGGCCCGGACCGCGGCGAGGGGAGCCCCGAAGACCGGCGTTCCTACGTACGATGCACGGCATGGTGGCCCGTCGACTCGTCCTGACGGTCGTCGGGGTCCTCGCGACCCTCGGGGCGGCGCTGCGCCCCGCGACCGCCGACGCCGTCCGCGACCTCGTGGACCGCTACCGCGCCACGACCGGACGCCGCGACGACCTCGCGTACGCCGAGCAGGAGGCCGCGCTTACGGCGCTCGCCGACCTGCAGACGCCCGCCGCCCAACGCGCCGTCCGCGGCCTCCTCGACGCGGGCCGCAATGGTGGCCCCGGCGGCGGTGGCCCCGGCGGCGGTGGCCCCGGCGGCGGTGGCCCCGGCGGCG
>Ga0335397_10005800_pt1 | contig 16065 bp, 13 predicted proteins | sample MAT04_FD_205740 | JGI IMG/M metagenome (GOLD analysis project Ga0335397, IMG submission 205740) | Freshwater microbial communities from Lake Fryxell liftoff mats and glacier meltwater in Antarctica - MAT-04 (spades assembly) (version 2) ... | reverse complement strand
TGCGCATGCAGGAGCTCGTCGAGGACCTGCTGCTGCTCGCCCGGCTCGACTCGGGGCGCCCGCTCGAGCGCGAGCCTGTCGACCTGTCGCTGCTGGCCGTCAACGCGGTGAGCGACGCCCACGCCGCGGCCCCCGACCACACCTGGGAGCTCGACCTACCGGAGGACCCGGTCGAGGTGCCCGGCGACCAGGCGCGGCTGCACCAGATCCTGGCCAACCTGCTCGGCAACGCCCGAACCCACACCCCCGCCGGCACCAGGGTGGTGACGCGTGTGCGGCCCGAGGGGTCGCTGGTCCGGGTCTCGGTGACCGATGACGGCCCCGGGGTGCCGGAGACGCTCCAACCGAGGATCTTCGAGCGGTTCACCCGTGGTGACGACGCACGGGTGCGGGCCGACGGCTCGACCGGCCTGGGGCTGAGCATCGTCGCCGCCGTCGGCCAGGCCCACGGCGGGCGGGTCGAGGTGTCGAGCCGCCCGGGTGCCACGACGTTCTCAGTGCTCCTCCCCGCCACCTGACCCCGGCCTTCTCGTCGTGAGTGCGGAAGTGGTCGCTGCGGCAACCACTTCCGCAGTCGCCGCGAAGACTCAGAGGGGGAGGGCGTAGGCGACGAGCCGTACTCCGGCCACGGGCGACCAGTCGCGATCGGGCAGCCTGGTGAAGCCGAGCCGCTCGTAGAGCCGGTGCGCGGCGTGCATCGTCGTCGCCGACGACAGCACCATCGAGGTGTACCCGCGCTCCCAGGCCAGGCCGAGCATGCGCCGGGTGAGCGCCTCGCCGATCCCCTCCCCCGAGGCCCCCGGAGCCACCGCGAGGGAACGCAGCTCGGCCTCACCGTCTCGCGCGATCTCGCACAGCGCCGACACCGGCTCCACGAAGGTGACGGTGCCGACCACCCCACGCCGGTCGACCGCCACCCACAGCTCGGCCTCGGCGTTGCGGTGCGCCGCATCGCCGAGGAACTGCAGGTACGCAGCGTCCGCCGGAATGGCCCCACCACCGACGTAGGCCTCGACGGTGAGTCGACCGACGGCATCCAGCTCGTCGGGACGCGCGCGCCGGATGTCGGGGGACAGGACGGGCGCAGGCACCTGCCCATCCTCGCAAAGGCTCCTTCGGGGGGAACAGCACGGTCACAGTGCGGCCACAGGCGGCAGCCCCAACGTTCAGCCATGGACACCGCGACCACCGACCTCCGTTCCCTGGCCCCCGCCGACACGGCGACCGTCGAACTGCACGAAACCCCGGAGAGGCGCGACCCCCGGTGGGCGCGACCGGCGTTCCTCGCGCTGCTCGTGGGCACCGCAGGGGCCTACCTGTGGAACCTCACCTCCGCCGGCTGGGCCAACGCGTTCTACTCGGCGGCGGTCCAGGCCGGCGCCGACTCGTGGTCGGCGTTCTTCTGGGGCAGCTTCGACGCGAGCAACGCGATCACCGTCGACAAGCCGCCGGCCGCACTGTGGGTCACGGCGCTGTCGGTACGGCTGTTCGGGCTCAGCTCGTTCGCGATCCTGCTTCCGCAGGTACTCATGGGTGTCGGCACCGTGGCGGTCGTGCACGCCACGGTTCGGCGACGGTTCGGCCACGGGGCCGCGCTGCTGGCCGGGCTGGTCATGGCGCTCACGCCCGTGGCGGTGCTCATGTTCCGCTTCAACAACCCGGACGCCCTGCTCACCCTCCTCATGGCGCTGGCCGTGTGGGCGACGCTGCGGGCGGTCGAGGCCGGCGCGATCCGGTGGATGGTGCTCGCGGGGGTGTTCACCGGTCTGGGCTTCCTCACCAAGAGCCTGCAGGTGTGCCTCGTGCCGCCGGCCCTGGCCCTGGTCTGGCTGGGATGCGCCGACACGAGCCTGCGCCGCCGGCTGCTCGGCGGGGTGGCCACGGTCGGAGCACTCGTGGCATCAGCCGGATGGTGGATCGCGATCGTCGAGCTCGTGCCGGCGGGCAGTCGGCCCTACATCGGTGGCAGCCAGACCAACTCCTTCCTCGAGCTGACCTTCGGCTACAACGGTCTGGGCCGCCTCGAAGGGTCTGAGATCGGCTCGGTCGGCAACCGTGGCCCCAACAGTGGCACCGGCTCCATCTGGCGGATGTTCTCCGAGTCCGTCGGTGGCCAGATCTCGTGGCTGCTGCCGACCGCTCTGCTGCTGCTCGGCGCCGGCCTGTGGTTCCGGGGCCGCTCCCCGCGCACCGACGGGCGCCGGGCCGCCTACCTCGTCATGGGCACCTGGCTGCTCGTGACGGTGCTGACCTTCTCGCTCATGCAGGGGATCTTCCACGAGTACTACGTCGTCGCCCTGGCTCCCGCCATCGCCGCCCTCGTCGGGATGGGCGTCGGCGAGGCGTGGGAGAGGCGCGACCGAGCCGGCGGCGCCATCGTTCTCGCGGCGGCCGCCGCCACGAGCGCGATCTGGGCCTTCGTGCTGCTCTCGCGCACGACGGCCTACGGCGACTGGCTGCGGTTCGGGGTGCTGGCAATCGGGCTGACCGCCGTCGGGCTGCTGCTCCTCGTCGGTCGCCTGCACCGCCGTGCCGCCGGTGCGGTCGCGGCGGCAGCGGTTCTGGCGGCCCTCGCCGGGCCCGCGGCGTACAGCGCCACGACGCTGACCACCGCCCACTCGGGCTCGATCGTCACGGCCGGGCCCTCGACCGGCGGCGGACCGGCCGGGATGCCGGCGGGCGGACCGGCCGGGATGCCGGCGGGCGGACCGGCCGGGATGCCGGGTGGCACCACTGACGGCGCACCCGGTGGTACCGCGGGTGGCCCACCGGGAATGGGAGGGTTGCTCGACGCCACGACGCCCGACGCCGCGGTCGTGACCGCTCTGCAGGAGGACGCCGGGTCGTTCACCTGGGTGGCCGCGGCCGTCGGTTCGCAGAGCGCGGCGGGCCTGCAGCTCGAGAGCGAGCAGCCCGTCATGGCGGTCGGGGGGTTCAACGGCTCCGACCCGAGCCCGACCCTTGCCCAGTTCCAGCAGTACGTCGCCGACGGCGAGATCCACTACTTCCTCCAGGGCGGTGGCTTCGGCGGGCAGAAGGGCGGCTCGTCCGGCGGCAGCGAGATCGCGAGCTGGGTCGAGCAGGGCTTCACCGAGGTCACCATCGGCGGCCAGACGTTCTACGACCTGACCCAGCCGTCGGGCGGTGCCTCGTGACCACCGTTCTCGACGTCGTGGTGCGGGTCCACAACGAGGAGGCGGCCCTCACGGCATCCGTCAACGTCCTCCACGAGCACCTCACCCGCACCTTCCCGCACTCCTTCCGCATCACGGTCGTCGACAACGCGAGCACCGACGCCACGTGGCAGCTCGCCCAGCGGCTCGTGGCCACGTTGCCTGACGTCGCGGCGGTGCGTCTCGAGGACAAGGGCCGCGGCCGCGCCCTGAAGCAGGCGTGGTCACAGTCCGACGCCCTCGTGCTGGCCTACATGGACGTCGACCTCTCCACCGACCTCGAGGCCCTCGGGCCACTCGTCGCACCGCTGCTCTCAGGCCACTCCGACCTCGCGATCGGCACCCGCCTGCACCGAGGGGCGCGCGTGGTGTGCGGGCCGCAGCGCGAGGTCATCTCGCGCTGCGGCAACCTCGTGCTCCGATCGGCCCTGGGAGTTCAGTTCACCGACGCCCAGTGCGGGTTCAAGGCGATCCGCGCCGATGCTGCGGCCGAGCTGCTGCCCCTCGTCGAGGACACCTCGTGGTTCTTCGACACCGAGCTGCTCGTGCTGGCCGAGCGCAGCGGGTTGCGCATCCACGAGGTGCCGGTCGACTGGGTCGACGACCCCGACAGCCGGGTCGCCATCGCCTCGACGGCCCGCGACGACCTGCGCGGCGTGTGGCGGGTCGGTCGAGGGCTGGCGCGGCGCCGACTCCCCGTCGACGAGGTCGCCGCGCGGATCGGGCACCGGACGGAGCGGGCACCGCACTCGACGGGCGCCGAGCTGTCGGTCTTCGCGGTGATCGGCGTCATCAGCACGGGGCTGCACCTCGGTGGGTTCATGCTGCTGCGCCAGGTCGTGGAGTCGCCGACGGCCGCCAACGCCGCCGCCCTGCTCGTCGCCGCCGTGGCCAACACGTGGGCGAACCGACGGTGGACCTTCCGGGTTCGCGGGCGAGCGGGGGCGGCAAGGCACCAGCTGCAGGGACTCCTCGTGTTCGCACTGACGCTGGCCCTGACGACCGCCGGGCTCGACCTGCTCGCGGCCGTTGCACCCGCCGCGCCCACGTGGGTCGAGACGGTCGTGGTCGCGGTGACCACTGCGGTCGCGACGGCCGGGAAGTTCCTCGCGATGAAGCTGTGGGTGTTCGCGCCCAGCTCGCCTCGGCCTGTCCCGCCGGGGCCCTCCCGGGGCCAGGGCTCGACGACGGCGATGGAGTCGCCCGAGTCCTCCGGCAGGACGTCGGTGGTCCGGTAGCCGCCTGCCCGGGCCGCTCGCCTTCGCTCGGAAGCAGAGGGGGCGCCTCGGGCGGTGTGATCACGCCCGCACGGTGACCCCGCTTTGCTCGCCGGGCGGGCAGACCGTTAACCTTTGGGCCGTTGGAGGCGTCGCCTAGTCCGGTCTATGGCGCCGCACTGCTAATGCGGTTTGGGTCTCAAGCCCATCGAGGGTTCAAATCCCTCCGCCTCCGCCGAAACCGAAACGCCCCGCGTCAGCGGGGCGTTTCGGTTTCGGCGGAGGCGGGGGGATGCCGGGAGCGAGCCTGGGTGCGCGAGGCTCGAACGCACCCATGCCGCAGTTCCCTCCGCCGGGCCGAGCCCAGCACGGACCCGGTTACCCCGCAGGACTCGCTGCCACAGCGACGAGTACCGCGCCGTAGCCGGGTGCGTACCGGGAACCGCGGTGAGGCATCCCGGCATCCGGCATCCCGGCATCCCGGCATCCCGGCATCCCGGCATCCCGGCATCCCGGCATCCCGGCATCCCGGCGTCCGGCGTCCGGCATCCCGGCATCCGGCGCCAGTGCGGAAAGGGTCGTCCTGGCAAAGGCGATCCGCACCCGGGACCATCAGCTGCAGATGTCCTGGTCGGCGGTGCGGGCCGTGATCGTCGGGGTGGGCGTGGGCTCGGCCGGCGGCGCCGTGATGGTCGGCGACGGGATCGGCGAGGAGCCCGTGCGGTTGGCGATCTCGCGCACTGCCGGAGCACCGGCCCCGAGGGTGACGCGGACGCCCGTGGAGAGCTGGGCGTTCTCGCGCAGCTTGGCGCTCTTGAAGGCCGCAGCGACGGTGCGGGCCGCCTCCTTCTGCCCGGGGCCGTACTCGACGACGACGCCGTTCGGACGAGCCGCCGAGCTGCTCAGCTGCACATCGGGGAAGCCCTGCACCTCCAGCGCCGCGGCCACCTGACCGGCCAACGCCCGGACCTCGGTGGCGTTCACCACCTCGACCGCGATCTCCGTGGGGCTCACGGTCAGCGGCTCGGGATCTGCGGACGGGCTGGTGGACGGCCCCTGACCGACGACCTCGTCGTCGCGCAGGGTCTGCCACAGCGCCTCGGCCTCCGGTGCCCACGCGACCCGGTTGGGGTCGGGCGCGTACTCCTTGATCGGCACGGTGAGGAAGGCGACGTTCTTGATGCCGATGCTCTTGACGCTCGTCGCGAGGCCCCTCATCGTGCCGAGTCCGAAGTCGGCGTCGGTGGTCAGCGACTGGGTCGCCGCGTTGAGGAACCCGAACAGCTTGTCGGGGCGCAGCAACAGCGAGGTGCGCGTGGCTTCCTGCACCACGGACGCGAGGAATGCCTGCTGCCGCTCGATGCGCCCGAGGTCGGAGCCGTCACCGAGCGTCTTGCGGGCCCGCACGTAGCCCAGAGCCTGCTCGCCGTCGAGCACGTGGGTGCCGGCCGTGAGCTGCAGACCCGCCTTCGGGTCGTCGATGGGCTCCCTGGTGCAGATCGGAACGCCACCGAGCGCGTCGACCATGTCGCGGAAGCCCCGGAAGTCGACGACGGCGAAGTGGTTGATGAACAGGCCGGTGTTGCCCTCGATCGTGGTGATCAGGCAGGCCGGGCCGCCGACGGCGAACGCGGCGTTCCACTGCGTCTCGACCCACTGGTCCTTGGGCACGGAGTTCGTGCAGTTCGGCGGGGCCTGCACCATCGAGTCGCGGGGAATCGACACCACCGTGACGTGCTCGCGGTCGGCGGAGACGTGCGCGATGAGCGTGGTGTCGGAGCGTGCACCCGACGTGAGCGACTCGCCAAGCACGCCCTCGCCCTCGCGGTTGTCGGAGCCGATGAGCAGGATGTTCAGCGGCCCCTTCGGCTCGCTCGGTCGGTCCCCGAGGTTCTCGCTGACGTCGACCCGCACGATGTTGCCGTTCAGTCGCCACCACGCGAACCCGAGGCCCAGGGTGACGACGAGCACGAGCACCCCGATGCCGGCGACGATGCGTCGACGACGTCGGTGATTGTGCTCGAGGGCGTGTGACTCAGCGCGCTCGCGGCGGGTGGCGTCGGTCAACGCGGCTCCATCTCCGGCGATACCTGCCGCGTCAGCGAGTGCTCGCCCGGGCAGGTCCGTGCGTCAGAGGGCGCGCACGACGGCGCAAGTCTACGAGGGCCAACTGAGACAACGCTGGGTGGACCTTCTCGTAGTTGACTGGGGCCCATGAGATCTCGTATCGCATTGGTCGTCTCCGCCGTCCTGGTGCTCGCCGTGGGCATCGGCGGAGCCCTGTGGTGGCGCCAGCGTGAGGCCGACAGCGACGCCGCGGCCCAGGCCGCCGTCACGGCCTACGCGTCAGCCTGGGCCGCCAAGGACCTGACGGACGTGCCGTTCGCCGACGAGGCCACCAAGGCGACCTTCGCTCCGGCCGTCAAGGGCCTGGGCGACGCGAAGGTGACCGTGACGGCCGGCGACGTCGAGCGCGAGGGGGGTAGCGCCACCAGCACGCTGTCGGTGACGTGGACCCTGCCCGGTGACGTGCCCTGGTCGTATGCCGTGCCGGTGCGCGCCGACAAAGTCGGGGATCGCTGGCTGGTGGCGACACCGGCGCAGGGGTCACCATGGCACCCCGACCTCGCTGCCGACGGGACGTTCGACCTGCAGCGCACGAGCGGCAGGCGCGGTGATCTGCTCGACCGCGACGGCGACCCGCTGATGCCGCTCGGCACGGTGCACGCGGTGCAGCTCGACCCCGTCAACGCCACGCCCGAGTCCGCCGCCGAGCTGGAGACCGTCGTCGGGGCCACGAAGGGCTCGTTGACGCAGGCCCTCGCCAAGGCCACGGCGTCCGGCTCGAAGGCGCCCATCGCGGTGATCACGTACCGCGACTCCGACTGGGAGCCGCGGCAGGCCCGCATCGAGGACCTCGAGGGCGTGATCGCGCCGACGTCCGAGCAACCACTCGGCCGCACCCGCACCTTCGCGCAGCCACTTCTCGGCAGCTTCGGCGAGGTGACCGCCGAGATGGTTCAGAACAGCGGTGACCGGTACGTCGCCGGTGACCGCGCGGGGCGCAGCGGCCTGCAGGCGCAGTACGACCGGCGGCTGGCGGGCACGGTCGGCATCCGGGTCACCGCGAGCGGCGAAGGGGGCACGACGCTGTTCGAGAAGGCGCCGAACGACGGTGCGGACGTGGAGACCACCCTCGACCTGCGGGTGCAGGACGCCGCCGAGAAGGCCCTTGCCGACGCCGACCTGGCCGTGCCGGGTGCCCTCGTCGCGATCGACGTGCCGAGCGGGCAGGTGGTGGCGTCGGCCAACAGCCCGACCAGCGGGTTCGACCGGGCCCTCACCGGGCGCTACCCGCCGGGGTCGACGTTCAAGGTCGCGACGAGCTACGCCTACCTGACCCGGGGCATCACCACCCCGGCAGCTAAGGTGCCCTGCCCGACGTCGGTGACGGTCGACGGTCGGCAGTTCACCAACTTCGCCGGGGAGTCGATCAGCGGCTCGCCCACCTTCTTCCAGAACTTCACCGCCTCGTGCAACACCGCGTTCGTCGGGCTGGCCGGCGGCCTGGCCGACGACGACCTCACGACAGCGGCGAGGGCCCTCGGGATCGGCGCCGGCTGGGGCGACACGATCGGGGTCTCCGGCACCTTCGACGGCAGCGTGCCGACGACCACCGGCGGCACCGACACCGCGGCCTCCGCGATCGGCCAGGGCCGGGTCGAGGTCTCCCCGGTGTCGCTGGCGGTGATGTCGGCCAGCGTCGGGCGCGGCACGTTCGTGCCGCCGGTGCTGGTCGAGGACCCTGCCGACCCCGCGCCACGGCCTGTCGCACTCGACGGCCGTGCTGTGGCCCAGCTGCGATCGATGATGGCCTCGGTCGTGTCGTCAGGCACGGGCACCGCCGTGCGCGGCGCCCCCGGCGGCCCGGTGCGCGGGAAGACGGGCTCGGCCGAGCACGGCAGCGACCCGGACGTTCCTCCTCGCGTGTGGTTCACCGGCTACCAGGGCGACCTCGCGTTCGCGGTGCTCGTCGAGGAGGGCAAGAGCGGCGGTACGGTCGCAGCACCCATCGCGAAGGCATTCCTCACCACCCTGTCCGCCAACTGACCGGCAGGCGGAAGGCCCCACCCGGACACCGGACGGGGCCTTCGGCGAGGACTCGGGGGACCCGGGTCAGATGGGGTGGACCTGGTCGGCCTGCGGTCCCTTGGGGCCCTGCGTGACCTCGAACTCGACCCGCTGGGCCTCTTCCAGGGACCGGTAGCCCTGGACGTCGATGGCGGAGTAGTGAACGAACACGTCGGGTCCGCCGCCGTCCTGGGCGATGAAACCGAAACCCTTCTCAGCGTTGAACCACTTCACGGTGCCCTGTGCCATATCGGGGGGAACTCTCTTCTGTGGGTAGCCCGCTGCCGGCACACGTCGCACCGACCGTGGATGCGAACTCCAGCCCCCCTGTGGCGCGTTGGTGTTCGACCTGCGAGGAGAGCCCGATGCTGCAACCGACAGCGAAAATAGCACGCTGCCGCGGCGCGCGCTCGTCACGAGGGCGACCGTCTCCCGGGTGGGACGGGCTCCGGTCTCCGTCCCTGCCCGCAGGCCGGTGCCTGCGCAGGTCAGCCGCCGGGCGTCTTGACGGCGAGCACGTCGCACGCCGCGTCGAGCAGCACCTGCTGCGCGGTCGACCCGGTGATGAGCTTGCCGAGCGGGTTGCGCCGCCGCAGCCCGATCACGAGCAGCGTGGCGCCCACGTCGTCGGCCGCATCGAGCAGCTCGTCGGCGGGTGCCCGCCCCCGGTTGGGCTGGCGGATCTCGTGGTCGAGGCCGCGAGCGGTGAGCTGCGCGTCGAGCGCGTCGAGGTCCTGGGGCGCGGCATAGCTGGGGTCGGTGCTGTCCCCGTGGTGGCCGGTGTTCACCACCACGAGGCGCTCTCCGCGCCGTTCCGCTTCGACGATGGCGGCGTCGACCGCCGCGAGGCCCTCGGGGCGGGGGATGTAGCCGACGACGATCGTCATGGGTTCTCCGGTTCGGGGGTGTGGTGGGGAGAAGCGGCGCGGCCGGCCGATCGGGTCGGACTGCCGCGATGGACAGGAGGCCGTTGTGATGACGGGCCGCCGCACCTGGTCGTCCGTCAGGTGCGGCGGCCCGCGTCTAGAGGGGTGCGGGCTGCCCGTGGCCGGTCATGACGGGAGCGTCTTCGCGCCGGTCATGACGGCCACACCCTCGCCCATGTCGTGCGACTGCGGGGTGATGACCCCCGCGCAGCCACCGAGCCGCTGGATGTGGATGCGGTCGGCGACCTCCCACACGTGCGGCATGTTGTGGCTGATCAGGATGATGGCCAGGCCGCTGTCGCGCAGCTGCTTGACCATGTCGAGCACCATGCCCGACTCCTTGACCCCCAGCGCCGCGGTCGGCTCGTCGAGGACGACGACCTTGCTCCCGAAGGCCGCAGCCCGCGCCACGGCGACGGCCTGGCGCTGGCCACCGGACAGCGTCTCCACGGCCTGACCCATGTTCTGGATCGTCTGGATGCCGAGCTTCTGCACGGCATCCCCGGCGCGTTGCTTCATGCCCTTCTTGTCGAGCATCCGCAGCACCGACCCGAGCGGGCCCGGGCGGCGCTCCTCGCGGGCGAGGTAGAGGTTGCTCGCGATGTCGAGCGCCGGGATGACGGCGAGCTGCTGGTAGACCGTCTCGATGCCGTTCTCACGGGCGTCCTGCGGACGCTTGAAGCTCACCGGCTGGCCGTCGAGGTAGACCTCGCCGGAGTCCTGCTGGTAAGCGCCCGTGAGGCACTTGATCAGCGTGGACTTGCCGGCGCCGTTGTCTCCGATGACCGCGAGCACCTCGCCCCGGTAGAGGTCGAGGTTGACGCCGTCGAGCCCGATGACCCGGCCGAAGGTGATGACGAGGTCGCGCGCCGAGAGGATCGGCTCCGCGTCGTACACCGCGTGCTTGGAGTCGGGGATGTGGTCGATCGCCAGCGGAAGCTTCTCCATGGTGCTCATCGGGGCCCCCGGGAAGTATCGGAGCCGGGTCCCATGCTCTGCATGGGCCGAAGGAGCGCGGGTCCCACGCTCTGCGTGGGCGAACTTTCTGGGGTGATGTTCACGCCTTCACCTTCCGGATCCACTGGTCGACCGAGACGGCGACGATGACGAGCACACCGATCGCGAAGAGCCGCCACTGCTGGTCGACGCCCGCGAGCGAGAGACCCAGGGTGAACGAGCCGACGATGAGGGCACCGAGGAGGCTGCCGATCAGTCCGCCGCGGCCACCGAACAGGCTCGTGCCGCCGATGACGACAGCGGTGATGCTGTCGAGGTTGGCGTCGGGGATGCCGTTCGCCGTCGCCGAGCCGGCGCGCCCGATCTGGATCCAGGCCGCGAAGCCGTAGATCAGGCCGGCCACGGTGTAGACGCTGAGCAGGATGCGCTTGCTCGCGACACCCGACAGGCGGGCCGACTCGATGTCGTCACCGACGGCGAAGATGTGGCGGCCCCAAGCGGTCTGGGTGAGCGCGAACCCGACGATGCAGTAGAGCAGCAGCACCATGATCACGCCCACGGTGATGTTGAACTTGCCGATCTTGAACGTCTCACCGGTCCAGTTGATGATCGCCGGGAGCCGGTTGTTCTGGATGCTCGAGCCGCCGGAGTACAGCAGCGCGACCGCGGTGAAGATCGACAGCGTTCCCAACGTCACGATGAACGGCGGGAGGCCGACCCGGGTCACCAGGAAACCGTTGAGGAACCCACCAGCCACCGCGAGCCCGATCCCGATGAGGATCGCCAGCCAGCCGGGCACACCGTTGTTGGCGGCGAGGCTGGCCATGATCATCATCGCGAGGATGGTGATGGCGCCGACCGACAGGTCGATGCCGGCCGTCAGGATGATCAGGGTCTGACCGATCGCGAGACACGCGACGACCGCCACCTGCTGGAGCAGCAGCGACTGGGCGTTGGGCGAGGCGAACCGGGGGTTGAGGATCGAGAAGATCACGAACGTGATCACCAGCAGGAAGAGCGGGCTCAACCACGGGTGACCGTGCAGCTGGTTCTGGATCCTCTGGACGGGGCTCTGCCGCCGCCGAGCGAACTCGGCGGCGGCAGCGGATGTGGACGACAACATCCGGGGTCAGCCCCAGCAGATCTTCGACGCAGCGTCGGAGGTGATGCTGTCGACGCCGGCCGCCGGCTTGTCGCTGACGAGCGCGACACCGGTGTTGAAGAAGTCGAGACCGTCGGAGGTCGTCGGCTTCTCGCCACCACGGGCGATCTTGGCGATGGCCTCCATGCCGAGGGTGGCCATCTTCAGCGGGTACTGCTGAGCGGTGGCGCCGATCGTCCCGTCCTTGACGGAGTTGACGCCGGCGCAGCCACCGTCGACCGAGACGACGAGCGCGTCGGTGATGCCTGCGGCCTTCAGCGCCGCCGCGGCGCCGACCGCGGTCGGCTCGTTGATCGTGTAGACCACGTTGATGCCGTCGCTCTTGCTCAGGCAGGTCTCCATGCCCGTGCGGCCGCCGCCCTCCTCGCCGTTGCCCGGCTCGTTGCAGACGATCGTGTAGTCGCCGCCCTTGCCGCCGGTGTACTTGCCCGTCTTGGCCTCGTCGCCGTTCTTCTTCGGGTCGGCCACGTCGATGCCCATGCCCTCGAGGAAGCCCTGGTCACGGTCGTAGTCGACGGAGACGATCTTGTCGTTGAACAGGTCGATCAGGGCGATGGTGGCGGGCTTGCCGTCGAGCGTGGTGGCGGCCCACTTGCCGATGAGGTTGCCCGCCTCGCGGTTGTTGGTGGCAAAGGTGATGTCCACCGTCTCCGGCGGGTCGGGCGGGGTGTCGAGGGCGATGACGAAGAGGCCGGCGTCGCGCGCCTTCTTGATGGCGTCGTTGACACCGGTCGACATCGGGGTGATCAGGATGCCCTTGTCCCCACGGACGACGGCCTGCTCGATCGCGGCGATCTGGCCCGCGTCGTCACCCTCCTGCTTGCCGGAGGCGACGGTGAGCTCGACGTTGTTCTTCGCGGCATCGGCCTTGGCGCCGTTCTGCATGGCGACGAAGAACGGGTTCGACGAGTCCTTGGTGATGAGCGCGACGCCGATCTTCTCGGTGCCACCGGAGCCGGCGTCGCTGGAGCCGCTGTCGTCGGAACCACAAGCTGCGGCGCCGAGCGCGAGGCCGACGATGCCGACGGACGCGAGCACCCTGCGCGCCGTGCGCGAGGACGAAACGTGACGGATCTGCATGGGGAGAACTCTCCTTTGAGTGCTGTACTGGGCCGACCCCGTTGTGACAACGTTGTCACACGCTTGTCTAGCGGGTACTTGCGCTCGGGTCAACCCATGGTCTACACATCGTGATGTGAAAGTGACATCGTTGTCAGGTCAGAGCAACCGCGCCACGATGCGCGACGTGGCGGCGCTGGCCGGCGTCAGCCTGAAGACGGTGTCACGGGTCGTCAACGACGAGCCCGGGGTCTCCCCGTTCGTCCGCGAGCGGGTCACGGCCGCGGTCAACCGGCTCGACTACCGGCCCAACCTGGCCGCCAGCAACCTGCGCCGCACCGGCGCCCGCACCGGGCTGATCGGCGCGCTGGTGCAGGACCTGTCGAACTCGTTCTCGGCCAGTCTCCTTCGCGCACTGGAGGACTCCGCGCGCCGCCACGGCACAGCGGTGCTGGCGGCGAGCCTCGACGAGGGCACGGACCGCGAGCAGGAGCTCGTCCACGACCTCATCACCCGGCGCGTCGACGGCCTGGTGATCATGCCGGCCAGCGAGCGCCAGGACTACCTGGTCAGCGAGCTCCGTTCGGGCACCCCTGCCGTGTTCGTCGACCGCCCACCCCGCGGGATCGACGTCGACTCGGTGACCGTCGACAACCAGCGCGGTGGCCGGCTGGCCGCCGAGCACCTGCTCGGCCAGGGGCACCGCCGCATCGCGGCGCTGATCGACCTGCCGACCATCCCGACGGCCGCCCGCCGGCTCGCCGGGTTCACCGAGGCGTATACAGAGCGCGGCCTGCGCCCCGACCCGCGACTGGTCGTGACCGGCATCCGGTCGACCGACGAGGCGACCGAGGTCATGCACGCGCTGCTGGGCCTCGACGAGCCGCCCACGGCCGTCTTCACCGCGCGGAACATCCTCTCCACGGGAGTGGTTCGCGCGTTGGCCGAGCGCGGGCTGCGGCGTGAGGTCGCCCTCGTCGGGTTCGACGACTTTCCCCTGGCCGACCTGCTCGACCCGCCCCTGACCGTCATCCGCCAGGACGTCGCACGCATCGGAAAGACCGTGGCCGACCTGCTCTTCGACCGCATCGACGGCAACACCGCACCGCCGCGGCACGTGGTGCACGAGCCCACCCTCGTGGTTCGGGGGTCCGGCGAGATCCCGCCGCCCAGCCGGTGACCAGCAGCAGGCCCCTCGTCACCGGTGGTGAGCCGGGCGAATGGGACGATCAGCCCGTCGGTGAGCGCCATGGCGGTCACCCCGGCCGCCTCCACCAGCAGGGAGCCGACCGACCGCCCGGGTCGCCGTCAGGTCATTGGCGGGCCAGGGCCACCGAGAGGCGCAACTGCGGATCGACCAGTTGGGTGAAGTCGGTCGCTCCATCGGAGATCTCGAGAAAGTACCGAGTCGACAGTGCCGGTGAACTCACTCTCCTCGGAACGATAGTCGTCACTCACCGGAAGACCGCCGTCCCGCCCGATGTCGCAGGTTTCGTCGAGGGAGAACACCAACGGCACCGTGCGCTCGAGCCGGCCCTCGGCGACGGCCTGACCGTCGACCGTGAGGGTGATGCCGCCACCGCGACCCGGGCCGCCGCCGTCGTAGTCGAACACCATGGCGACCCGCCTGCGGCCGGGCGCCAGCGGCTGGGAGCCGGCGACCTTGGTGAGCTGCAGCCCCATCAGGTTGTAGCAGTACACGGGCACGCCGTCGGCACGCACGTAGAGGCTCCACCCGCCGAAGGCCCCGCCCTGCGCCACGATGACTCCAGCCGCACCGCCCTCGGGGACGACGACATCCGCCGCCACCGCGTGCGAGACGTTCTTGGTGCTGATCACGGTCGCCTCGGTGAGCCGCGTCATCCCGCCGTACAGCAGCTGGGACCGGCCCGACACGAGCTGAGGACGGCCGGCGATCGTGGCGTCGAACCGCTCGACGCGGCGGTCGTCCAGGGGCAGCACGTTGTACCGCCGGGCCTCGGACAGGAACAGCTCCTGCAGCTCGGTGAGCTTGTCGGGCAGCTGCCGGGCCAGGTCGTCGCACTGGGTCCAGTCACCCGGGGCGTACAGTTCCCAGACGTCGTCGGCGAAGTCTGGCAGCTCGGCCATGGCGATCCAGGGCGTCGCGTGCTTGGTGACGGCGGTCCAGCCCTGCGAGTAGATGCCCCGGTTGCCGCCGATCTCGAAGTACTGGGTCGCGTGTCGGTCCGGCGCCTCACCCTCGTCGAAGGAGTAGCGCATGCTCACGCCGTGCAACGGGTCCTGCTCCGCGCCGTTCACGCGGTCCGGTTGGGGGATCCCCGCGGCGTCGAGCACCGTCGGCGCGATGTCGATGACGTGGTGGAACTGGTGGCGCACCTGCCCCTTCGCCTCGATCCCGCGTGACCAGTGGACGATCGTGCCGTTGCGGGTGCCGCCCCAGTGCGAGGCCACCTGCTTGGGACTCACGTCAAAATAAGATAGGTTTTCACGTCTGGGGGTTCTATCGTTGTGCTGTGGCTGACAGCGTGCGGGTAGCGGAGTCGGTGGGGCGTAGGTACGCGGTGCTGCGTCCGCATCTGGATGAGCGGCAGCGTCGGCTGATGTTGGGTTCGGAGGCTGCCGAGCTGGGTCGGGGTGGGATCAAGACGGTCGCGGAGGCGACCGGGGCCCATCCGGACACCGTGGCCCGTGGGGTTCGAGAGCTTGCGGGTGATCCGGAGCCGGCGACTCGGGTGCGCGCGCCCGGCGGCGGCCGTAAGAAGCTGTCGGAGTCCGACCCGGAGCTGCTGGCGCGGCTGAAGGCGTTGGTGGATCCCCAAACTCGTGGGGATCCGATGTCGCTGTTGGTGTGGACGACGAAGTCGACCCGCGACCTGGCAGGGGCGTTGACCGCGGTGGGGCATCCGGTCTCGGACCGCACGGTCGCCCGGATGCTGGGGTCGTTGGGGTTCAGCTTGCAGGGCAACGCCAAGGTCACCGAAGGCAGTCAGCATGCCGACCGGGACGCCCAGTTCCACTACCTGGCAGGGCAGGTCGCCGAACACGCAGGGGCCGGTCAGCCCGTGGTTTCGGTCGACGCCAAGAAGAAGGAACTCGTGGGGGCGTTCAAGAACGGCGGCCGGGAGTACGCCCCGGCCGGCACACCCGAACGGGTCAGCGTCCACGACTTCCCCGACAAGGAACTCGGCAAGGCCATCCCCTACGGCATCTACGACGTGTCCGCCAACACCGGCTGGGTCAGCGTCGGGACCGACCACGACACCTCCGCGTTCGCGGTCGCGACCCTACGCACCTGGTGGGACAGCGTCGGACGCGCCCGCTACCCCCGGCGCCGACCGGCTACTGATCTGCGCCGACGGCGGTGGCTCCAACGGATCCCGGGTCCGGGCCTGGAAGATCGAGCTCGCAGCCTTCGCCGCTGACACCGGCCTGAGCGTGACCGTCGCCCACCTGCCGCC
>Ga0335397_10005794_pt1 | contig 16074 bp, 8 predicted proteins | sample MAT04_FD_205740 | JGI IMG/M metagenome (GOLD analysis project Ga0335397, IMG submission 205740) | Freshwater microbial communities from Lake Fryxell liftoff mats and glacier meltwater in Antarctica - MAT-04 (spades assembly) (version 2) ... | reverse complement strand
TGACTCTCGACACTATAGGCAACTTTCAAGCCGCCATCAATGCGTTTACTCATCAGGAATGAGTTATTCTTCATCGTTGCGATGGGGCGCAACCTGTTTAACCTTAGACAAAATCTCAACAATGGAGATGTTGAGCGAGTCAAGCCCAATATCGATTTCATTAAGCATATTGGCAACTCGAAGCAGTTCTAATGCTGCCTCGGGACGGCGCTCAAACTCTGCTCCCCAGTTGCGATCGATGGTATCAAACTTATAAACGCCGAATGTCGCTCGCTCTAATGCACGAATACATTCAGCCCGATATCCTCGCTCACCTGGCTGAATACGCTTAACCCAACGACGACAATATTCACTCGGCTCCATTAACGGCAATCCATTTGCAACATCGATCGCTTTTCTTTTATATCGCGTTGCCATAACTCAGTTAAAATGAGTAACACGCAATGATAGCAAAAAGGATAGCGCAGGAGCAATTGTATATCAAAGCGTGCTTAGGGCTAGCTCAGGTTAAGACTTTCGGTTGCGCCTGATGTCCAGATCATGCCTTGTGATGAAGATCCAATTAGATTGGCTACGTGTTTAGCAACCTACTTAACGCTGGCATTGGCGCGATCGCCCCATTTGTACTCGGTGCTGCTGGCATTACCGAATTCTGCGGTCATTTGTGGTAAATACGATCAGCTACTGGGCGATCGGTTGGCATTGTGGCGTGGTAATCCAGATAGATGGGTTGGGTTGGGGAAATCACTTGACCCCTGCGTAAATTTCTCGACCAAACTGATTAAATTCGTCGTCTAAATAATACAGCGACTCGCGAATTGCCTGACGCAGCTTACGAGCTGGATCTAGACAATCTCTTTGAAAGTCCATTAGAGTCAACTCTAGATGTGGGTAGAGAATCTTCAGAAATCCTGCGGCTGATTTGAGAATTGCATTTTGGTCACGAACAGTAGCATTTTTATCAAATTTTACATGCTGCTGCACGTAGGAAAAAAAACGATTGTCTTGACGTAAAGAAAGCAGTGCCTCACCAAAGAAATCCATCTTTAGTCCAACTTGAGAAGCCGCCATTTCTCGCTGAAACTTGGGAATTTTCCAGCCTGGAATAATTCCAGCAAAGCGATCAAGAAAAGCTGTTTCAGTCAGAAACTTAGGCAGATCAGCAACCAGATACTCCTCATTGCGAGGACGCAGATGCTCATCTAGGTCAATATTTGCCAACATTACTAAAGAACAATCACTCGCCACATCTTGAAAGCCCGCTCGATTGTAGCGACCACTCGCCAAATAATTTTTGAGTGGCCCAATAACCTCGTCAGGATTGTCAAAGCTTAAACTTTGTACCTCGTCGAGAACAACAACGTCATGGCGGCCTAGTAGCCCAATTTCTTTGGTTTTTCCGTTAATAAAAAGCTGTGCCGGAGTAACTTTCCCCCCGCTGATCAGGGCAACCTTACTGCTGATATTCTCAAAGACGAAACTTTTGCCCGTCCCCTTAGGGGCTAACTCCATAATATGAAAGTTCGACTCTACTAATGGTAGTAACCGAGCAAGTACCCAAGTTTTTGCTTCAATTGTGTAGTTGGAGTGATCAGGATTGAATCCAATTGAGCAAAAAAGTAAGTCACGCCACTGTTCGGTCGTAAATTTTGCTCGACACTCTGCATATGCTTCAAGATCAACGCTTGAGCATTGAAAAGGGTCAAGATCTATGACTTCAACCTTGCCGTTAGGCTGCATTGCAAGGCTAATCTTTCCCCATACTCCCTGCCGTAGCAACATCTTATTTCGCTCAATTAAACTTAGCGGAATTGTACAATCTGATAGGTTGAGGACTGGAATTCGAGCGAAGGGATCAGGAATCTCACTCGATCCCTGCTCTAGCCTGACTCGTACTTGTACCAGCGCAATCAACTTGCGAACTTCGCCCTGTGTTAAGTCAAAAATGATTTCGTTGCGATCGTCCTTCCGGGGAAAAGCTTTTTTGACGAAGGTGCTAACTTTTTCTAGCTCGGTAGAAGTTAGTGCTCCTGAACCGGGCACGATTTTATCCAATAGCCATTCGGCAACAAAACTAGGTACTCCAATAGCTGTCAAGCCACTTGACGGCAACCGGGTTTTATCAATACTCAAATTACCAAAAACTTCTTGAACTAAAGCATTATTATAGGAAGTCATCAATATCTAACCCGCTGCTGAACAATTGCTTCACGATCAATAGAGATTCAGAATCTAAACTAGTAGTACCCGCTTCAATGCCAGCAAACTGAAACCTGAGTTCTCCTGTTAGATATAACTGCTTGCCTTCATGATTAGGAGGAAGTTCTGGATAGCTGGAAATTGGAACCTGAACCAAAATTTTTTGTCCGGCTGGAATTTTTATATCCAAAGGGTAACCAGTCTTTAGATCGGTCAATTCATTAATGTATAGACAAAGCTGTGTCAAAGGCACTGTGTTTGAGTTGTCAATTGTTAGGGTCAATTCTCCACTTTGCCCAGAGTCTCCCTCACCGTGACAGTTGACCTGGACTGGAAGCCGGACTGTAAATGGACGTAGTACTGACACTCCAACAACGACCTCCTCCGGGAACAGTCCACCGTGTGACCCAATAATTTCATTCTTCTCGGTGTAGCTGAAGGCATTCAGACACCCCGCACCACGTACAATACTCAGGTCATGGGGCAACCCATAGCGCTCTGCGTCCAAGACGATAAAGCGAGGATCATCAGTTTTGCCGATCGCCATTCGACCTTTTAGCTCTAGCCCTTCTGGACAATTGGATAAGTGTTCTGCTTCTCCGATCATTTGACCATGATCGCTGGCGATTACAATCCTGAGTTGCTCAGGGTTAGGGTACTGCTTCACACAGTATTCGATGTCCTTAGCAATTCCTTCTAGAATATGGGGGCGCTGGACTTGATAGAGATTCTGCCAATCTTGTTCAGTATGGTACAGGTGGTCAAGCTTATCTGTGTCCCAACAGTAGAGTTGATGCGCGTTCTGACTCAGATCTCGATGGAGCGTACTCCGTTTTCGATCGGTATACCGTTTGCCAATGCCCATCATCGGAAAGCCTTTACTTGCATCAGGAACCCAAGCAGAGTGGCTAGGGGGAAGTTGAGCATAAAGACTCCACTTCGCGTACTCGGTTTTCGTGGGCAGAATACTGATCCGAGGCTGAAGGGTGGTTTCAATCGAGAAGCTGCTGTTTCGAGTCAGATTTGCCAGCAGTTCCTGATGATCGAGCCATCCCAAACCATCGACAACGACCCAGAGAACGGGGCTTATCTGGCAGAGATCTTGAACAAGAGATGCCACACTATAGTTCAGAATAGAACTAGCAAATCTAAACTCTGGATAGTGTTTGAGTATCCAGTTCACAAAGGAATCGGCTAGACGATCGCTGTCTCTAGGTCGATCTGAAGCGGTATTGATGGCAGCATCCCAACGACGAAAGGGTAAATATTGGTCAGTTACCCATTGCATAGAGTCTTTGGGACTTGCCTCCAGATCGAGAGGTTCCGGTTGGAGCGGCGGTTGTAAGCTGTCTAGATCGCAAAGCTCTTGATAGTTGAGGTAGGAAGAGAGTTTTCGTTTTTTCTCTTTGGTGATCCAACTAGGGTGAGTCTTCAGAATTGTGTAGGCAAGAGATGCAATCTGTTCCATGCCAGACTGCTGATTAGGAGCCAATTCATCTATTACCCTGCCTTCGTTACGAAGAAGCTGACGCTCCCACAAGGATCTGAATTCGCTAGCAAGGAAGTGGGGTACAGGTAACGGGTAGCGCCCCAGCGCTTTAACCTTAGCTGAGGGCTGAATGATTCCCGTCCATTGCCGGAGAAGTTGTAGCTTGTCTTTTGTTTGATAGTAATCTGCTAACTCCGAAGCATTTTCTACAGCTTGATTTTGCCAGATGCGCTCCAGAGATTTGTAAGCATCTGGAACTTGAATAGAGAGCCATTGAGCTAGGTGATAAATAGAAGGCAACTCAAACCACACCTGTCGAACTTGCACGTTAGCGTTGGCGCTGTCGCTCTCCATCAGATCCGCTAAGAGAAAGGCGATAGTGTTTTCTGGAGGATAAGCATCGATCGCTGTAGCAAGCTGTAGCACTTGTTGGTCAGTCCATGCTGCTGGAATTGGGACGGAGCCAAACAGGTATTGGAGTCGAGAGCGAGGATTTTGCTTCTCTTCTAAAACGGCATCTAACTGATTCCAAACCCTCAGCCATTCGCACGTCCAGTCACAAAGACGTTTAGCCTGCAAGCCTCTGCCTGTCACCCAATAAAGCTTGTCTGACTGAAAAAAGAATTGCATCCACTCCACTTCGGTTCTAACTTCGATGTATCCAGAAGGAGGCGAATATAGACCAGTTGGATCGAGCACAACTAATTTGCTCGGTGATCGGTTTCCGTCAGATACGGACTGCGTTGGAGGTACTGGAGGCAGACGATCAAATAAGGTCGTCTGAACGCTACTTTCTGCGGCGACCAACCCTCCCAAATCAACTACTGAGGCATAACTAACAGCTTCAGCTATAGAGTTGGCAGGCTGCATCTTAAAGCTATCAGGCTGTTCTAGAGAGGCGCTTTCTACGGGTAACCCTTCAGTCAACGTGACGATCTCTGGGGATAGGTTGGCAACTTCTGAATTGTTGGAGATGGGATCACTTAACAGTGCTGCTGGTTTAGCTTCCTCAGCTTCTTCAATTTTCCGCAGGCTGCTAAGGTTCGCGATCGCCTCTAAAAACTCTACTGCGGTCGCGAACCGATCGCTTTTTTGGGGTGCAATTACTTTCAAAAGTATCTGCACCAACTCATTGCTCAACTCCTCCAGTTCCTGCACTTCGTTTGGATTCCTGGGGAGTTTACCTAGCGGGGGACTTGGCTCTTCAAACGGATAATAGCCTGTCACGCATTCGTAGAAGGTGATTCCCAAAGCGTAGAGATCGCGATCAATCTTCTCGGCTATTGTTTGATCAAGTTTTGGTTTGAAATCTGGAGGTAGATATTTTCGCGTTCCAGCACTGACAGTGACTTCATCGTGATCAGAGACTGCGATGTTAAAGTCAATGATCCGAATGCCCTGGTCAGTCAGAAGCAGATTGGAAGGTTTAATATCCTGATGGTAGACACCAGATTGGTGCAGATGCGCCAAGCCGATCGCAGTTTGTTGGGCAATCTGAACGGCTACTTCCAGTGAGATAGAACTTGATGCTAAACAATGTTCGACATCTTTCCCTTCTACATATTCAAAAATAATAAAGGGCGTATCATCCTTAAGATGACCAGCAAAGATGACTTTAACAATATGAGGATGATCTGAAACTTGCAGAAGAGTGGCGTACTCCTGCTGAATTCGTTCATAAACGGAACGACGATCACGGGTAACTAGCTTCAGGACTCGAACCACTTTTCCTAAGCTATCGAAGACTTTGTAAGCGACTGCAAAGCTGCCAGGATGCCCCAACCGCTCAATCACTCTGTACCGATCGTCAATGGGAGTGTTAGCAGGTAAGTTTGCTAAATCGACATTTTGTAGGGTGGCTAGTGTGATCCACTCTTGCAGAGCATCATCCGCACTGGAGAAGCGATCGCTGGGTTCAAAAGCGCAAAGTCTCTGTAGCCAATTGTCAATACCATCGGAGAGGTCAGGCTTTAGGTTAGAGGGCTTAATCAGGAAAGTAGCCGCTTGGTCACAGATTTGTTCTGCACTTTCAAAAGCGGGCTTGCCTGTAAGCAATTCATAGAACACTGACCCTGCTGAAAATAGATCGGATTTCTCATTGGCTATTGCAGGGTTACGGTAGCATTCCGTAGCTTGATAAATGGCATCACCTTCTAGGTCGTCCACAATATCATGGGCGATCGTACCAACGCGATCAATAACACGAGCGTAGTCAAACCCAATCAGACGAACCTGTCCATCAACCCCAATCAGAATGTTATCAGGAGTCAAGTTCCGATGAATCACACTGTGTTTATGAGCATGATCGAGGGCAATCAAAACTTGCTCAATCCAGCCAAATTTTTGATTGAGCGGCACAGTTTGTTTTTTGATGCGTTGTCGCAGCGCTTGCCCTGGAATATCTTCAGTCACTAGGACAAAGCAATCACCATCCTCAGCCTCGAAGAATTCCTGTACGCTCAGGATATTGGGATGCTTAGGAACTTGATAAATTGATTTGAAGGCATTGCTGATCAGCTTCTTTTCAGTTTCGCGATCGGCCTGATCTTGATACGGGTCAGCGCGATAAACTCGCAGTCGGGCTGTCCATCCGCTTGCTCCCATGAGCAGATGTCTAGCCCGATATTCAGTATAGCGATCAGTGCGACCGAGTTCTTCTTCGACCTGCCAGTCTCGATAGCGAGGTGGAGCACTCTTGGGACGTGCTTTGCCCTGAAGCGCTCGTTTAATATCTGGGAAGAAGACACGGATATCGGTGAGACGATGATCTGGAATTAAGTCACGACTTTGAAAGTAGGTGATGCATCGCTGGTCGCAGTAAGTGATGTGATCGCTATCTCTGCCGTCACGATCAATGATGCTTACATCTTCTGCAATCATCAGCGTTACGGCATGGACGTGAACTCTGCCCAACTCTGGCTTTAAGCGGTTGGAGTCCTTAAATAACGTATTCAGGACTTTAGCAATGTTTCTCAGTTTAGCAACAGGAGACCCATAAGCCTGCCGATTTTCTGGATACCAACGTGATCCAACTACCTCGACCTGCCCGTGAGTGCCTTTCACGTCCACGACAAATACGCATTGAGGCGCAAGAACGACAAGATCTACCTCGAAGGTTTCCTTGTTTTGTTTGATTTCCAGGTTATGGAAGATTTCAAAGGTATCGGGCAGACGACTCAGATAATAGATAGCACCTCGCTCTCCGTCGTTAGCAGGTTGCCCGAAGGGAGTAACTTTAGCCATTAAATTCCTCCGTTGGGTCTGACAGAAGAGTTTCTAACTCACGATAAAAACTGACTCGTCGAGGACGTGGAATCCGCTCGAATAGGATCTTGATCTGATTCTCGCAATCCTTGGCAATTTCTGCTTCGCATTGACGCTGAATCACTTTCAAGACTTCTTGTTGTGTAACGCTTAAAGTCTCAGCACGTTGGTCTTGCTCCCGCTCAATCTTCTGCAACAGCTTGTTTGCAACCTTACCTTTGTCGGAGACATCAGTAAGTCGATCGAATTCTGCCGCTTGATTTCCTAATATTGCCAGCCATCTTTCTACTTCACCTTTCTGTCGCTGTAGCAGACGGGCTTCAGTTTGCCCTGTAGCAGCATAGATTGAGTCAAAACGCTCTTGAAGCAAGGGAGCTAGAATGTCTATATTTCCTTTCCACTGCGCCAGTTTCTCTCGCTGCGATTGACAAGCCTCAAGGGTTTTACTTTCTGCTTCAGAGAGCTGAAGTAGCTCAATCAGAAGTCGAATATTAGTGCTAATAGTTTCATAGCGATCGCTTGATTCAGACTGAGTGTAGCGAGCTGATTGCTTGAGTAACTCCTCATACAGTGTCTGAGCTTCTTTTGCTGTCGTTAGGTGTTTTGAGCGATGTTCAAAATCATCTAGCTCTTGGGTATAGGCTTGCACCTTATGCTGTAGGCCACCTTCTAGTTCAGCGAGCTTTCGCTGAAATCTTTCAAAATGGTTCAGTGTAGTTTGCGCCCTGTAGACTGCCGCTAATGCTTCATTACAGCTTGCGATCGAGTAGCTTTGCTGACTAAGAGTTTCCAGAGCTTGCAATTTCTCCAAATCGTCCCTTAGCTGTTGAACCTGCTGTGGAAGCGCCTGATAGACAGAATATTCTGATGAATCTTTGAAAACAAGATCTAGTCGAGCGTGTTCAGTTTGAACTTGATCTAACTCTTTAAGAGTATTTGCTTGAACTGTGCGATCGCGCAAGCCTTCTAAATTCTTTTTATGATTAGAGATTTTGTCTTGAAGTAACTGCACAATCTGTTCAATTTCTGAAGTAACAGGTTCTACTTTATACAGTTTAGATTGACAGCTCCAGATTTCCTTAATTCCGTCTTCTAAGAACTGAATAGTGTTTGTCTTAGGCAGTTTGTACTTATTACGGACAAAACGAACAATTTGTTCATCCTGTGTCTTCCTCTGCTGCTCTTGTTGCCTCTCTTGTAATTCTGTATGACGGATCTCTAGATTCTGAAGCGACTGTTCAAGGCTAGCTTTTACATCTGAAAAGTCTTCATAAGTAGCAATAAAATCTAGAAGCTGTTGGAGACGGGGTTTCAGTCGTGTGTAATCTTCTAGTCGCTTTAATTCAATGCCGTAAATTTTAGCGAATCCTTCTGCAATTAGTCCACTGCGGCCTTTAGCTTTAAACCCCTCTAGCTCTTGCTGATACTCTTCTAAGGCGATCGAAGAATCGACAGGTGGAAGGTTGATCGCCACTAGTTCTTGGTAACTCTGAAATGCCTCAGATAGTTTGTTTGAAGCGACATCGCGGATGCGCTCTAACTTACGATTGGCGTTAGAAAGGGTTGCCTTGATATTTTTGACGGCATCATCCTTACTTTGGCCTGTACTGAGTTCTCGCTTGAGATATTCTAGCAATCTGCCAATTTTCTGGATACTCGCATCTTCTGTAAAACGGTAGCGTCGGTCTCTAACTTCTCCCATCAGTTCTTGAATCTGATCAGAGGAGTTCAACCCTAACGACTGCTCTTCCCAATTTTCTACTTGTTGAGTCAAATCATGTAACTGTTGACCTAGCTCTTGTGAAATTTGTTCATAGGTTTCATCTAGCTTGACGGCTGGAGTTGCCTGAACTAACGCCTCGATTGCCTCACCAGTTGAAAGATAATTCTGTTGTGTAGAAGAGTTCCCTAAAGACGCGTAATGACTTTGAATTTTAGACAAGCAATCGTTCGTTTTTGCTGCTTCTTTAAGTTCTAGGAGCCGACGCTCTGCCGTTTGGAGAGAGTAGTTTAAGGCATCAATCAGATGAGGTGGTAAACTCGTCACTTGAGTAATTTGGGTTAGGAGTCTTTGGATTTCACCCTTATAAGCGCCACAGGCTTCTTCAGTAGATAAAGCCTCTGAGCGCTCGCTCTGAGTATCAATCAGATGTTCTATCTTCTCACTAACTGTCTGTAGGGCTTGGGACTGGCGATCGCGCTGTTGCAGGGTTGGTTGAACAGAGATCAGATCAGCTCTGAGCACAAGGGCAGGTGGTGTCTGAAGCAGCTTAGGATAGATTTCTAGCAGCGATTCTAAGGAGGCGGTTTCAGCTAGCTTTTCCGCTGCTTCTACAGGTTGAAACCACTCGTTGATACACGTGAAACCTGTATATACCTGATCTCTGGCTTTGGTAATTGCGCCGATTTCGGTGGGGTCAGGGTCACCTGCTTCCAAATAAGCTTCAACGGCTGAAAGATATTGCTCTGCTTGGCTGTAGTTGATAGGGGATTGAGGTGGGGTTGGAGGTAGAACTTTCTTCCGACGGATTAGTTTGGCATTTCCGGTAATAATCCACTTTTTGACAAAGTCCTCGGGTTTCTCCAGGATGTTAGTCTCTGCCCAATCTTTTAGAGATTTCGTTTCTATAGGGACAGACTCTCTCTTCGATCCGGAAGGAATCAGGGCATTCCCTTTTAGGGTGACTTCTTTTCGGTGGTAAGCTAACCACCCGATTAAAAGCATCGTGAAGGTATATTCACTGTAGCCATACGGGGGGTCGGAGAGCGCTTTCCAAATCTTTTGCAGATCAACACTTTTCTCTGGCTGCTCACCCAGATCAGCCATTTTTGAGATTAAATCCCATGCTGCTTTGAGGCGTTCATTTTCAGGTTCCTGCGCAGTATATTTTCGGGCAGCTTTCTTGAGTAGTTTCCAACGACCAACAAATAAAGTGTCTACAAAATCATAGGCTTTATCGGGTAGAGGAGTGGTGAGGTTTCCTGCTAATAGCTGTCGAGACACAAATGCGACCACCTTGCGACCTGTTGTATGAGATGACCGCAACTTCTCAACCCCATCAATTGGCGGTACAAATGGGTATAGGTTTTCCAGAAGGATACTGATCACTCGTTGCGGCTTTTCCCGTTCAGCCGGAGGAATTTTCTCTATCCCAACGCAATGATAGGTACAAGATTTCAATAAATTGCCAGCTTGGGTACTCACCTGCTCTTGCCAACGTTTTAGCAATTCATCGTAAGCTTGGCCTAGACTACGTCGCTCAGCAACTTCCTTATTTTTCAGAGTTTGCATTTTTAACAAAACGGTAGCTAGTTCACCAGTTTCATCAGACGGGATGGCGACAGCGATGCGATCGCGAATGGGAGACTGGGCCAGAAGGCCATCGACTTGCCGCCGAAACTCTTGAAGATCGGCTTGAGCTTCAGCTAGAACAAAGGCTAGGAAGCCTCGTTCTGCTGTTCCTCTCAGAGTTTGATCGCTAGACAAGGCTCTGCGGAAGCCATCGATTGTGTAGACTTTGTATTCAAATTGCCAATCTTCTAAAACCAATTTGTTGCTGTCTACAAAATATTTGGCTGCTAGAGTTTTGCTACCTAACAGTGGCTCGATATTGGCTTGGCAGAAGGAGACTACTCGATCAACTGAAATGTCCCCTTTCTTCTCTCTAATTTCTTTTTCAATCTCTTCCTCAATTCCGGTAGGTGCTATACCTGCCCAGAATCGGTACAGCTTCACTTCTGGTTTGTAATAGATGGCATCACGAATATTGGCAAGTTTTTCGAGGGCAGCTTTGACTGCGAGAACTGACAGCCCTGCCAGAGTTGCCAATATTTCCTCATGAGATTCTCGATCAGTTTTGGCAAGATTGCCGCTGGCATGGAAGAGAAAAAGGGCTTTGAGGACAATCAATTCATCAGGATCGTCTGAGCCGGAGACTACACGATACGCTTCTTTATATTTGCTGTAGTTGGAGTCGTTAGCAAAGTTGTCGAGGAAAGTGTCAATGAGGGCGACTGGATAGATAAAGTTAAGCTTTTGTTCAGCTCCTGCTAGGGTCAGCGGCTGATTTTGAATAAATTCCTTTGCTTCTTTCTTGATGAACTGGAGAGCTGTGCGATCAACTGTGAACGAAAGATTGCAGAGTAAATAAGCTGTCAGAGGATGGAGAGGGAAGCAGCCGATCGTTAGAATTTGGTGAAACTGGTCGCGAGTCCAGCCGTTCTGTTTGTAAGTCGTGATGCGTTTCTCGTAGGCATTGTTTGTTTCAGCCAATAAGGTGCCGTTCCAAGTTTCCCAAAATGACTCCCACTCTGGAGTCTCCTTATTCTGGATGAGTAAGTTATCTAGCACTAATTCCAGGCTAGAGGCAACCTTTTGATAAGTGCTGCTTTTAGGGGCAAGGCGGGAAACGAGCCGCCGATGATCGTCTAACGAACCTGCGGGAATGCCCACACCCATAAATGGGTCAATCTGCGTAAAGCTGAGCAGAGCAATTTTACTTTTGTAGTTTTCACAGATATTAGTGATGTTTTGCAGTGCGGTTCCGCCTGCACCGATCGGATCTTTTGCCCAATTTTGCAAGTAAAAGTTGAGTTCATCAAACAGAATGAGGACGCCCTTAAACCGAGAATTTTCCCCTAAGCAATGGGTCGTAATTAAATCTTTAAGAATTTCCTCAATGTCTACGTTAACGTTCCAATCAGGAACGAAGCCGACGAGGTGTTTGGCCAGGTTTTTAAGGGTAGGAATAACCGCAGAGTTACTCTTCTGTAGTTGTTGGGTAATAGAATCTAAGTTACCGTCGGGGCTGCCAATACTTTCCAAATATGCTTCAGCGCGTTCTCGTTCCTGTGGGTTTGCATACAATCCTTGCAGGTAACTTAGAGGCTCACTGCAAATATGTTGAGCAACCGAATCAGTGATGCCTTCTACTGCTAGTGTTTTGAGCAAGGCTTGGAGAAATTGCTTTCTAATATCGCCCGGACGATCGCCACTTAAGCAGATAACTAAGTGTCGGCCTCCCTTCTTGTAGGTTCGAAGGCTTTCGGCGGTCGAGTTTGTGCAACCTGCGGCATTTTCAACCGCAGTTAAAATTCCTTGAACTTCGGGGCTATCTGCGGGTTTGCTGAAGTAGTTAGCGATCGCCACTGCAAAGTGAGATTTCCCCTTACCGTACTGCTGAATCAGTAAATGCACATTGGCATGAGAGCGGGTGTCGTAGCTGCTCCGCAGAGCATCCAATACGCCAACGGTCGATTCCTCTCGCTTATCTTTGTCGTAGTTAAAGACAAATCCTTCACAGAGTTTTTGGTTGATCTCTGGTTGCTCCATCAATCCAAAATTGACAGAATCGGCGACAATTCCAGCTTCATTAATTCTGACGAGTTGGTTGAGGAGCATAGGTAGAACGTTACTGAGGCTAGAGGATGTTAGAAGGAATGCGGAGCAGTCGAGCTTCGGGCCAGGTTTTTGGGACGAGTTTATGGGGCAGGATAATCCAAAGGAGAGATTGCAGCTTGCGGATATTTTCTAAACTGTTCCAGAATAGGGTGATGTGATCACCGGGTTGAACATTGAGGTAGGTGATTAGACAATCTAAACCTTCGAGCAGCACAACGGGCTTAACGGACTGGTCGCAGATAGATTGAATTGCCGTTAGTTCTTCATCTATTTGATGGTGCAGAGTCAGGAATTTAGCACTGGGGCTGGTGCGTTGCAGCAGGTTATCTCGATAATTGACCCGTTGAGCGTTGTTGTAGCGAGTAATCTGGTCAAGCTCAAACTGGTTAGGAGTGTTCCAAAGCAGCAGGTGTGCCTGATTGTCGGGGCGAGCATCGCGCAGAAGGAGGTTAGCGATCGCTGTCATAGGCTTTCTCCAGCAACGTCAGGGGATCATCCCAGCGAGGAATGACTTGAAATGGAGGAACTGCCCGACGCTGTTCGATGATGCCGTGCGACTCTAGGGTATTGAGTTGTTCTTGGGTAGCGGCGACTGATATCCCTAAAACTGGAGCTAGACCCATGGAGTGATTGAGGATGGATTCTGTAAGAACCGATGTCGCATTATGGAAATCGCGTTCCCAGAGCTTTGCTAAGAAATAGCCGATTAGGTAAGGGTTGGGCAGGTTACATTGTCCGGCAACATACTGATTATCTTCCTGGCTAAGAAATTTGCAGTTGGCAAGCGCCTGCTCTTCGGTGTATGCCCGAAGGACAAACTTGAAGTTTTTAGTGAGGCTTTTAGTCACTTCTTGCTCAAATACTAGAGCACTGGTATGAACTAGGTCGGCACTGGTGAAGGCGCGATAGTTGGGTAAAAAGGTGTAGACGAAATAAGTCCATCCACCCCAATCTGCCGGGTTTTCAGGTGGAGTTTGGAGTCCTTTATCGCCCAAGCTGAGGTAGAAGTGCATCAACCAGTTAGTGGTGAGAGACTCTAAATAGGGATCTTTTTCGAGGATCAATTTCCCTTCAGGGCTAAGAAAATCGCCTGCTATTAGACCCGCACGGCTTGCCCAGCCTTTCATCCGCAGCTTTGGAATCCCTAAACCAGTTCTTTTGCTTAATTCCTTGTCGCTATCCTCTTTACTTAATCCTTTAGCGCTATCTTTTAGCCCTTTCTCTTCAGCAGCGGCTCGAAGAATTTTACAAAGATCTTCCTTTTTAAGGGCAAAAGTGCCACTGAAGCTTAGCTGTAACTTTGGCATAAGAGTTGCTTTGAGTAAGAGGGGGGCAAAATCAATGCATCTACATCATTAAGTGTTCCCAGCACTTTGGCGGATGACGCAGCTAACAAGATGAATTGAAAACCGATGGCAAAATCCTTCGATTCATTGTAACGAAGGTTTACAGATGGCACGCCAAGCAAGGCAGCGTATCATCCTCTTCATCTAAGACTGCCGCCAATGCTTCGGTTAGGGGGCGGTTGGGTTGGGTTTGTTGCTGCCGTGTCAGGGCTTTTTGGTGATCAGCAATGATATCGGCTTTGCGGGCAACAAGTTCCAGCAGTGTTTCGCCCTGAGTCCAGGTATAGGTTCTGCCGTCTTTATGCTGCTGCTCATACTGCACGGCTTTGTCAAACAGATCAGGGTGGTTTACTTGCAGCATCACCCACTCATATTTGCGCTGAAAGAAGCAAAAATAGCAGCCCGATCGACTTCGCCATTCGTAGTAGCTCGGTAAGCCAATCCCGCTCTCTTCTAGCAGCATGAGAATATCGGCTTTCACCATTCCCCGTTCTTTAAAGGGATACACGGGCTGAATGCCAGGTTTCGTGGAAATGTAGCCGTCTCGATGTTCATCGGCGCGAATGCCAATGTAGCTAATTGCCTCGTCCTCACCGATAAATTGCTCCAGAGGATGGATTTTCATTTGTTCTGTACACCACCTTCTTTTAGGTGATGGAAGATATCCAGCATGAAGAGCTAGCCAATGGTCAAATCCTCGCTTGGCACTCAGATATTCGATTTTGATACCCAGCCGTGCTTTCAAGCGCTCCAGATACTCATAGGTTTCCGGTAACTCTTGATGGGTATCACAGAAAAAATATTCCATTTGAGGGATTTCATGATGCAGCAAAATGGCCAGCGCTGTGCTGTCTTTACCGCCCGATAACCCCAAAATATGTCTAACCATGCTGTCTTGCTTTGTTGGGCTACTGTTTGTGGTGAATCGTAAACTTGGCAGACATTTGACTGTTAAAGACAACGCACAGTAGAGGCTTGATCAGCATTTAGTAATTTTGCTTGCCAATGCATAGGTATCAATTTAAAAGTATTCAGATCAATTCTGCCCAACTGCAAGGCAATCTTATATGTTTCTTCATATAGATGAATGGCGTACACGATCACCAATATATAGCGATCGGCATGATCGATAGAAAACTGACGTTCTCCTTCGCTGATATAAAATGTGGGCTGATAGCCTTGGGTGGCTTTGACTCTCACATAGGCAATGGGTCGATCTAGGGTGCCCACTAAAATATCAAACCCAAAATTGTTGTGTGGCTGCTGCGTCACCTTGTCGTCGGGATAACGCTGCCCTAATTCTTGCACAGCTATGCGCATGGCAAATTCTTCTAGCTGAATGTTCGTCTTAAGGGTATCTTCAGGCAATTGGTCGGGTGCTGTATCAGGTAGGCAGTATTGGTTACTACGGCGGGCAATTTCCAAAACGCGATAGAGTCGCCAGCCCTCTGCCTCGGTAACGTTGTTGCTATGGACAGCTTTTTGAATCCATCCTTCTATTTTTTGCTCACAGATAGCTGTAGCTTGCTCGATCGCTTCTGTATCGACTAGCTCGAAGTCGAGAAAAAAGGTTTGGGTTTCTTTGTCGTAGTCGAGAATTTGATGCTTACCGACCAGCCATCGTTTGGGATTATCCATCAAAACTCTGTCCCAAAATTCCAACTCCCAGACTTCATTTCCACTCAGCATCCGTGCCAGGTCTGCCCGACTTGCCACCCCCTCCCGCTTCAACACATGCAAAATTACGGCGGGTTGATACACCGTCATCAGCGTCATGGTATGAGTCAGAAATTCGATAAGTTCAGCGATCGGGCGCATTATCTCAAGTCCCCATCAATTGCATCAAATAAAGCCTGTCAGGATTCAATTTGCTCTCGCACCCATCGCCGAAATGCTTTTAATACCTTGGTTCTATCCACGGTTTTACTTTCTGCCAAGTAGTGGGGTAGCACCTCAGCCAGTGAGAATCTACGAAAGTTCGGGCTTTCTGCTATTAAAGTATAGCGATCGCCTCTCGCAGCAATAGCCGTTGCCCTGGTGGAACTTCTAATCGTCTCAACTCCAACAGCATCGATCGCCTCCGTCTGCTTGGCCTACCCTCTATTATCAGCAATCTCAACTGAGATGTCGCCGCTGCTCTTTTCTAATCAACGGCTGAATCTTAGGCTGCCTCTCTGGATTCTGAGTCGGCTTCACGTCAGCTTCACCCAACACTCGTTCGCTCAACCGAGCCAGCAACGCTTGCTGAAGCTGCGGATCGCCACATTCCGCCAGCACCGATTCTATTAGCGAATCTAGCCGCTGCTGCTGCTCTTGATCGACCCAGACCATCCGGTGAATTTCGCTACCATCGGGGCGAGTCACGGTCAACCGCC
>Ga0335397_10005792_pt1 | contig 16078 bp, 13 predicted proteins | sample MAT04_FD_205740 | JGI IMG/M metagenome (GOLD analysis project Ga0335397, IMG submission 205740) | Freshwater microbial communities from Lake Fryxell liftoff mats and glacier meltwater in Antarctica - MAT-04 (spades assembly) (version 2) ... | reverse complement strand
CGTCCTGGGTGATGCCATCTCGGCGGCGCTCGGCGACCGGGTCGGCATCAGCCGGTTCGGGGATGCCGTGGTGCCCATGGATGACGCGCTCGCGAGCGTGGCCCTGGACCTGTCCGGTCGGCCATATTCCGTGCTCGACCTGACGTTCCGGGGCGAGCGGGTCGGGGCACTCTCGACCCAGCTCGTGGAGCACATCCTGGAGTCGCTGGCGCGGACGCTGGCTGCCAACCTGCACATCACGGCATCCGGCCGCAACGATCACCACATCGCGGAGGCCACCTTCAAGGCCCTCGCCCGGTCGTTGCGCGCGGCTGTGGCCATGGACCCGCGGCGCACCGGCATCGCATCCACCAAGGGCTCCCTGGGGTGACCCGCAGCGGGCTGGTCGTCGTGGACTACGGCGCCGGCAACCTGGTGAGCATCCGCAATGCCCTGGAGCTGCTGGGTGGTACGCCGAGCATCGCGACGACGTCGGATGACATCGCTCGCGCATCGGTCATCGTGGTGCCCGGCGTGGGCGCCAGCGGACCCGCCATGGAGCGGATGGAGCGACAGGGGCTTGCCGATCCGATCCGCGACGCGGTCCACGACGGTGCCTGGTACGTGGGCATCTGCCTGGGCATGCAGCTGTTGTTCGAGCGGTCGGATGAGGATGGCGCGCAGATGCTGGCGCTGCTGGAGGGTGACGTGGTGGCAATCGCGGATGCACCACGCCTGCCCCATATCGGTTGGAATCAGCTCGAGGTCCAGCGACCGCACGTTGTGATGGGCGGCGTCGCGGATGGCGCGCCTGCGTACTTCGTGCACTCCTACGTGGCGCGACCCGCAGATGCGTCGATCGTCATCACCGAGACGGAGCATGGCAGCCGCTTCCCGAGCATCGTGGTGTCCGACCGCGTCATCGGTTATCAGTTCCACCCGGAGCGCTCCGGCAGCGACGGGCTGCAGCTGTTGCGGAACATGCTGGACCTGACGGGACTCGCACCAGGGACCGACAGCCCTTGGTCCGAGACCCAGGCCCTCTCTGCCAGCGTGGGCTGACCGATGCTCCTGCGCCGTGTCATCCCCTGCCTGGACGTCAAGGACGGCCGGGTCGTCAAGGGCGTCCGCTTCGTTGACCTCACCGATGAGGGCGACCCGCCGACGCTGGCCGAGCGCCACGCCCGAAACGGCGCGGACGAGATCGTGTTCCTGGACATCTCGGCCGCTCCCGAGGCCCGAGGCACCCTCCTGGACGTGGTGGAGCGAACCGCGAAGCGCGTGTTCGTGCCCCTGACCGTGGGTGGTGGTGTGCGCTCCGCGACGGAGATGCGGGACGTGCTGCGGGCGGGGGCGGACAAGGTCGCCGTCAACACCGCGGCCATCCGTGATCCGTCGCTGCTGACGACGTGCGCCCGGACGTTCGGTCGCCAGTGTGTCGTCATCTCGGTCGACGCCCGCGCCGTGCCCGGTGACGCCGAGCGTTGGGAGGTCGTGGTCCAGGGCGGCCGGGAGGCAACGGGCCTCGATGCCATCGAGTGGATCCGTCGGGCGGTGGAGCTGGGCGCCGGTGAGGTGCTCCTGACGTCCATCGACCGCGACGGCACGGGCAGCGGCTTCGACCTCGCACTGCTGCGCGCGGCGAGCGCAGCGGTGGACGTGCCCATCGTGGCATCGGGTGGGGCAGGCACGCCCGGCGACATGGTGGCGGCCATCACGGAGGGCAATGCCGACGCGGTGCTTGCCGCATCCATCTTCCATCGCGACATCCATTCCATCGCCACGGTCAAGGACGCGCTGGCCGCCGCCGGCGTGCCCGTCCGACGCACGAACGGGCTCGCGGCGTGACGGCCGCTGTGCGGACCCTGGACCCGGATACGATCCGCTACGGCGAGCAGGGCCTGATCGCCGCTGTCTGCCAGGACGCCAGCGACGGGCGGGTGCTGATGGTCGCGTGGCAGGACGCCGAGGCCATCGAGGCGACGCTGCGGACCCGCGAGATGCACTTCCATTCCCGGTCGCGGGGCCGCTTGTGGCGCAAGGGCGAGACGAGCGGCAACGTGCTGGCGGTCGCCTCGGCCAGCCTGGACTGCGACGGGGACGCCATCCTGTGGTCGGTCACCCCGACGGGTCCGGCGTGCCACACCGGGACGCGGTCCTGTTTCGACCTGGACGTGGATCCGGGTCCAGGCGGGGACGTCCCCGCCACGCATCCCCAGGGCTTCGCATGGCTCGAGACGCTGTGGGCGACCATCGACGAGCGGGCACGGCTGCGACCCGCGGGTTCCTACACGACCCGTCTGCTGGATGCCGGGGTGGACCTGCCGGCGCGCAAGGTCGCCGAGGAGGCGGTCGAGGTGCTCATGGCTGCCAAGGACGACGCGGTCGCCCAGGCGACTGACGACCCGGCACGCGACCAGGGTCCACTCGCTGGCGAGATGGGTGACCTGCTGTACCACCTGCTGGTGCTGTGCGCCGAGCGTGGCCTGCCACCCGTCGAGGTCCTGGGGGTCCTGCGAGCTCGTCACTCCTGACCTGCGAGCTCTTCACTCCTGACCCGCCGCCGGCCTGAGGCGCGCCCGGGGCGCGGATGAGGCTTGCGGCTTCGGCCGGGCCGCAGGCGGAGCCGCGCCCGAGAGGGTCCAGGAATCAAGGAACGAGCCTGGCGATCGCGAGGCTTCCGGACTCCGCGGAGAGGAGGGAGGAGAACGCTCGGTCCGTTCGCGACTCGCGATCGCTTGCTCGTCTGTGTCGTAGTACACACCCCGAGGCCCCCGCAATCAACCTCGGTGGGATCACGAGTCGATTGTCAAACCGCAACAATCGGGGCCGGGCGAGCGTGACGCTGGCCCTCAGCGGGTCCTCAGGTGCCTCTCAGGTTCATCCGTCCCGCCGGACAACGACGAGCCGCTTTCGGCCCTGGCGCAGCAGGTGGTACCGCCCGGCCACCGGCGTGGGCAGGGGATCGTCCATGGATGCGACCCGGATGCCGTTGATGGACATGCCGCCCTGGGCGATGGCGCGGCGGGCCTCGCCCTTCGACGTGAACAGGCCGCTGTCCACGGCGAGGCCGATGAGATCGGTGCCCTCCCCTGACCAGGCGTGACCGGCGACCTCGCGATACAGCACGTCGAGCACCTCGGCGTCGGTGACCGGCTCGCTGGAGAAGGCCGCGGTCGCGACCCGGACCTGCCGGTCGGCCTCGTCCGCGCCGTGGATGCGCGCCGTGAGGTCATAGGCGAACGCGCGCTGTCCGGGCCGCTTGCCGGGATCCGCGACCTGCTCGGCCATGATGGCGTCGATCCGGTCTCGGGGCATCAGGGTCAGGCGCGTCAACAGCGTGGACACGTCGGCGTCATGGGCATTCAGCCAGTACTGGTAGAACGCGTAGGGAGACGTGATGGTCGGCTCCAGCATCACCGAGCCGGCCTCGGTCTTGCCCATCTTCCGGCCGTCCGAAGTGAGCAACAGCGGCTGCGACAGGCCGTGCGCCGCGTTCCCGGTGACACGCCGGATGAGCGAGATGCCGGCCGTGATGTTGCCCCACTGGTCGGCGCCACCCATCTGCATCTCCACCTCGCGGTCGCGATACAGGTGCAGGAAGTCGGTCGCCTGGAGCGTCTGGTAGCTGAACTCCGTAAAGGACAGGCCACTACCCAGGCGCTGCTGCACGGAGTCCTTCTCCAGCATCGTGGAGATGGTGAAGTGCTTGCCGATGTCCCGGAGATAGTCCAGGAGGTGGTACTCCATCAGCCATTCCCGGTTGTCGACCATGCGTGCCTGCGCGGGACCGGGCTCGAAATCCAGGAAACGCTCCAGCTGCGCCCGGATCGAGGTCGCGTTCGCATCGACCTGGTCCGCCGTCAGCAGCACCCGCTCGGCGCTCTTGCCGGAGGGGTCGCCGATCATGCCCGTGCCGCCACCCACGACGGCCACGGGCCGACCGCCATGTCGCTGGAGATGGACGAGCGCCATCAGCGGTACCAGGTGGCCGACGTGCAGCGATGGACCGCTGGCGTCGAAGCCGACATATGCCGAGATGGGCCCGGTGGCCAGGCGCTCCTCGATGCCTTCGGAGCGATCCTGGAGCAGTCCCCGCCACTCAAGCTCGGCAAGCAGATCGGTCATCGAGGCCATGAGGGGCAGGCATCCTCCGGTGGGACATCGCGGGTGGGTCAGGGTGCCAAGGGTGGCCTGACGGGGACCCTATGCTAGAGTCCGGGCGCGATGCAGTCTCGCCAGCCGCCACGCGGGTCGGCCCGTGGGAACCAGACCTCGTGAGCAGCCAGGGCCAACCACCCGGCGGCTGGGGCCCGCCACCGCCCGGATGGACGCCGCAGACGGCGCCCTCGGCAGGCGGCAGGCGGCCACCGCCTCCACGCCAGAAGCCCAGTGGTGCACGCCGCCTGTTCACGGTGGGCATCCCCGCACTGGTCTACGGCGCCATGGCGACCGTGGCCGTGCTCGCCTTCGTGGGCGTCATCGGCCTGTTCCTTTCCTATACCAGGGGCCTGCCCGATCCCAAGGACCTGGAGACCATCCAGCCCGCCCAGGAATCGATCATCTACGACCGGAACATGGTGGAACTGGCCCGGTTCTCGTCGGGTGAACGCCGGGAGGTGGTGGCCTTCCGGGACATCGCACCCATCCTCATCGATGCCACGACGGCCATCGAGGACAAGACCTTCTGGACCAACACCGGGTTCGACCCCCTGGGCATCGTCTCGGCGGCCCTGGACTCCATCCGCGGGCGAGCACGTGGCGCATCCACCATCACCCAGCAGCTGGTCCGCCAGCGGCTGCTGGATACGGACCTCGTGGCGGAAGGCGGTCGTCTGCCGGAGCGCAAGGTCAAGGAGCTCATCCAGTCCATTCGGGTGACCGAGGCGTTCCCGGGTGATTCGGGCAAGGAACGGATCATGGCCGCCTACCTGAACCAGAACTTCTACGGCAACAACAGCTACGGCGTGAAGACCGCGGCTCGCAGCTACTTCGGGGTCAAGGACCTGGACAAGCTGACGCTGGCCCAGGCGGCGATCCTGGCGGGCCTGCCCCAGGCGCCCGGCAGCTATGACCTGGTCCGGAATGCGGAGGAGACGGAGCTGGGTGACGCCCAGTGCCCCGATCCGGGACCCGAGGTCTCGTGCCTCATCGTGCCCGATGACTCCTCCATCGTGCAGCGCCGCAACTACATCCTGCGGCTATTGGCGGACGACCCCTCGCGGCTCCACGAGAGCGGTAGCACCTACAGCCGGCAGGACTTCCTGGACGCCATCGACGACCCAGCCGTGATCATCGACCAGGTCACGCGGCCCACGCGGGCGCCCCATTTCGTGTGGTACGTCCGCAGCCAGTTGACCGCCGCGCTCTGCGGCGACGAGACCACCTGCCCCCTCCTCGAGCTCGGCGGCCTGCGGGTCGTGACGACGCTCGACTGGAAGGTCCAGCAGGTTGCCCAGAAGTGGGTCGCGGTCGCGGTCATCGCCCCCCACCAGCCCAACCCGCGGTCGTATGCGCGGTCCCGTGGTGTCACCTACCAGCCCTGGATGCAGCGCCTCGAGAACAACTCGGTCTGGAACGGTGCGCTGAGCGCCATCGACTATGAGACGGGCGAGATCATCGCCTACGTCGGCTCGGCGGACTACTACGGCAAGAAGCGGGGCAAGAAGTTCCAGCCCCAGTTCGATGTGCTCACGGACGGCTGGCGACAGCCCGGCTCGGCGTTCAAGCCGTTCACCTACGCGACGGGTATCAATGACCAGGCCATGACCGCATCCACGATGCTCATGGACGTGACGACCGACTTCGGGAAGTTCACGCCGACGGACTTCGACCAGCTGGAGCGGGGCCCCCTGCGCCTGCGCAAGGCGCTCCAGTTCTCGCTCAACATCCCGGCGGTCAAGGCCCTAGCGATGAACGGCATCGGCCGCGTGTACGACATGGCCAGGAAGTTCGGGCTCCACTTCCAGCTGGCCCGGAAGCAGGCGGGCTTGTCCATGGCACTGGGCACCCTCGAGGTGCACCCGCTGGACCTCACGACCGCCTACTCCACGCTCGCAAACGCCGGCCTGTTCCTGGGTAACGCCGCCATCCTCTCCGTTCGGGACACGGCGGGCAAGGATGTGCTGCCGCCGTACGACGTACCCAACGGCCGGGAGGTCATCACGCCCCAGGCGGCGTACGTCGTCACGGATATCCTGGCGGGCAACACTGACCCCGACCAGAACCCCATCTGGGGCGCCATGCGAATCACGAGCGACGCCGGTCGACGTCGGCCAGCAGCGCTCAAGACGGGCACCAACAACGACGCCAAGGACCTGTCTGCATACGGCTACATCGCGCCACCGACGGCCGCCGGCCGCAAGCAGGGGGAATATGCCCTGGCGCTGGGTGTCTGGATGGGCAACAGCGACTCCAGCCCCGTGGGCAGTGCGGCGGATCCGGTGTTCTCGCTCGATACCGCCGGACCCCTGTGGCAGGCGGTCTTGAATGAGGTCACGGCCGACTGGCGGGTCAACGACTTCCAGCGGCCGAACGGGGTCGTCACCGCGAACGTGGACGCCTTCACCGGGTTCAAGCCATCGGTGTACTCCAAGCAGCAGGTCAAGGAGGTGTTCATCAAGGGCACGCAGCCTGGCGACGACCCCTACATCCAGGCCATCGACGTCACGACCGGGCTGGACGGCCGCACGTACCGCTGGAGCGATGGCTGCACCGGCGAGCGGGTGCGCAAGGGATACCTGGTGCTCACCGACGCCGATGCCGGACACGACACGTGGCAGGCCGCCAACAAGGGCTGGATCGCGCGTGCTCGGCGTGGTCCGGGGATCCGGGGCGGGCCCAAGAACACCGCGACCGCGTACTTCTATGGGCCGAGCTTCCAGCCGTATGGCCGGAGTTGGGGGGCGCCCTTCGCGCCGACCCGGGCCTGCGACTCGGCGCCCAGCCCGGAGCCCAGTGCGGGACCGACGGAGTCGCCCAGCGCGGCGCCCACGGACCTGCCGACGGAGGCACCTACGGATGAGCCCGCCGTGACGCCCGAGCCGACACCGACGCCCGACCCGACGCCGAAGCCGACCAAGAAGCCGACGCCGACGCCGACCGTAGAGCCGACACCAGAACCCACGCCGGAGCCCGTGGTGACGCCGGAACCAGTGGTGACCGACGCCCCTACCGACCCGCCCTGACCCGCTCGATGTAGTTCCAGCTAGAGGGTGATGATGGTGGCCCCGTCGCCACCTTCGCCGCGCTCCCCTGGTCGCCAGTCCTTGACCAGCGGATGGCCACTCACGAGGGTGCGCACCGCATCCCGGAGCGCACCCGTGCCATGTCCGTGGATGACGGTCAACCGGCCAGCCCCTGCGAGCGCCGCGTTGTCCAGGGTCTGGTCGAGCAGGTCGATGACCTCGTCCACCCGCGCACCGCGGACATCCAGCTGGGCCGGGATGGCGCGGGGTGGCCCGGACCTGGCGCCGAGCGCCGCACGCACCGCCGCCGGGTCACCGCGCGGTGCTCGAGGTGCATCCGGGGCGCCGAAGTCACCTCGGCGGCCCGTGTTCGGCCGCTCCGGGATGGTGGTGGTGCCGCCTCCGGCGCCGCCGCGGATGGGCGCCAGCTCGCCGTGCTCCAGCTCGGCGAGGGGCACGTCCACGTGTGCGCCGCCGGTGGCAAGCGTCGCGCGACCCCGGCTGACATCCACGGCCGCGATGGTGCCGACCCAGCCGGTGCGAGTGGAGACGCGTTCACCGATGCGCCACTCCCCTGTCTCGACTGGCTCCGGGCTTCGGGAGCCGGCTCCGGGGATGGCAGCCAGGCGCTGCTCCAGGCGCGCCATGGCGTCATCCAGCCGTGACTCGGTGAGCGTCTGACGCGACAGCAGATCGCGTGCCGCGGCGATCTCGGCGTGGATGGCGGCGACCGCCACCTCTGCCTCCTCGCGCGCAGCAGCGGCCGCCTCACGTCGCTCCTGGCGGGCGCGTCGTCGTTCATCCTCGGCGATGCGCCGGGCTTCCAGGGCACGTTCCTCGGCCACGAGGGTGGTCTCACGCACGGAGTCGATCTGTTGCTGTGAGGCCTTGATGGAGGCGAGGGTCTGCTCGAAGTCCTGTTGCGCACGGCTCAGTCGTGAGCGCGCGTCCGCCACCAGCTCCGCCGACAGCCCCAGCCGCTCCGCGATCGCGAACGCCTGGCTGGTGCCCGGCAAGCCGATGGTCAGGCGGTATGTCGGGCTGAGGGTCTCGAGGTCGAACTCCACCGAGGCGTTGCGCGCCGCCGGGGTGTCGTGTGCGTACACCTTCAGCTCCGCGTAGTGGGTGGTGGCCACGACCAATGCGCCGGAGCGGATGAACTGGTCCAGGAGTGCCTGGGCCAGTGCCGAGCCTTCGGTCGGGTCGGTGCCGGCGCCCAGCTCGTCGAGCAGCACCAGGCAGCCAGGTCCGGCCGCAGCCACGATGCGCACGATGGACCGCAGGTGACCCGAGAAGGTGGACAGTGACTGGGCCACGGACTGCTCGTCGCCGATGTCCGCGAAGACGTCCCGCAGGATGGGCAGCCGGCTCCCCGTCGCGGCCGGCACATGCAGCCCCGACTGGTGCATCAGGCACAGCAGGCCGACCGTCCGCAGCGCCACGGTCTTGCCGCCCGTATTGGGGCCCGTGATGACGAGGGCCGTGTAGCCGTCCCCAAGCCGCAGGTCGATGGGCACCACCCGACCCGAGAGACCGGGATGTCGGGCGGACAGCAGCACGATGTCGCGCCTCGAGGTCTCTGCCCGGATGCCGTCGATCTCCGCGGCCAGGCGTGCCCGGCTGGCCCAGAAGTCGAACCGGGCGAGGGCATCCAGCGTCTCCCGCAGCGGCCCAGCCTGGGATGCCACGAGCGCCGACAGGTCATCGAGGATGCGCTCCTCCTCCACCTGGACCTTGAGCTGGGCCTCGCGCCAGGCGTTGCCCAGCTCGACCGCGACGAGCGGCTCGATGAACAGCGTCTGGCCGCTGCCGGACTGGTCGTGGACGATGCCCCGGACCTTGCCCTTGGCGTCGGCGCGCACCGGGATGACGTAGCGACCGTTGCGCAGGGTCACGATGGGCTCCTGGAGCGCGCTGCCCAACTCGGTGCCGTGGACCAGCTGCTCCAGCCTGGCGCGCAGTCGCTCGTAGGACAGCCGGACGCCACGACGCAGGCCACCCAACGCGGGGGACGCGCCATCGAGGATCTCCCCCGCCGGGTCGATGCTCGCCAGCAGCCGGTCGCGCATCGATGGCAAGGGCGTGATGGACCGCGACAGCTCGTGCAGTCGGGGCAGCTCCACCGGCCGGAGTGCCTCTGCCAGGCGTGCCGCCGCGACCAGCGTCTCCGCGACAGCGACCAGGTCGGCAGGATCCAGGCGACCGCCCCGGTCGGCACGCCCGATGGCCATGCCGATATCCCGCGCGCCACCGATGCCCACGTCGGGACGACCGGCGAGGAAGGCGCGCGCCTCGTCGGTCTCATCGAGGAGCCTGGCCACGATGACCGGGTCGCTCGACGGTGTCAGCGTCTCGGCGAGCCGGCGCGACGGCGGGAACGAGGCGTAGTCCGCCAGGCGCGCACGCAGGGCGGGATACTCCAATAGCTCCTGGGAACGCGCGTCCATCAGGTCGTTGGGTCGGTCGCCCGCGCTCCCGCAGGGAACGGACGGGAGAGCGACGCGCTGCCAGCACGACCGAAACGCCAGGGTCGCTCGGCCCACCCGGGACCGGCATATGCCACCCCGATGCGCGGCCCTGTGACCACTGCCGTCGGGTGGGGCTCGCCGTGGGCCGGATCATCGGCGATCCATAGCGGACCAGGGCGCGTCAGGTCGTGACCATCGAAGCGCCGGTCGATGGACATGCCGGCGCAGAGCAGCCCGGGACCTGCCAGCAACCGGGCATCGGGTGCCCGGGCTGGGGGCCGCGCGCGGCGCATCACGGACACGCCCTCGACCGGCTCCAGGGCGCGGATGAGCACGGCGCTGGGACGGCCGTCGGTCTCCGCCACGACGTTGAGGCAGTGATGCATGCCATAGACCAGGTACACATAGGCCTGGCCGGCCGGTCCATACATGGGCTCGGTGCGTCGCGTGCGCCCGGCTCGGGCGTGGCTGGCCCGGTCGTACTCGCCGGCGTACGCCTCAGTCTCCACGATCCGCCCGACGCGCCGCAGCCCGGCGTCCTCGCGCACGACCAGCCGACCCAGCAAGACCCGCGCGAGGTCCTCGGGCGAGCGCTCGAACCAGTGCGGTGTCAGGGGTGCCATTGCAGCGACCCGGAGGACGGGCTCCGGTGGTGCGCGCAGGGCGTCCGCCGTCTGCCCGGCGGCCGCGGTCATACCATCACTTCCCGGACATAGCCGGGTAGCAGGATGCCAAGGATCGAGCCGAGCGCGGGGATGAGGGTGTCGGCGATGCCGCTGCCGATCTGGGAGTCATGGAGCAGCGCGGTGTACATGTCCCGGGTCCAGTCCGGACCGACGACGGTCTCGGCGCCTGGGGGTCCGGCGTATGCCGTGGCAAGGATGGTGATGGCGCCGGCGATGCTGAGCACTGCCACGAACGCCATCAGGGCGCCCGAACCAACGTCGTCGAGCAGGCGGTACTTGGTGACGCCCTGGGGCCCCCGGATGCCGATCCAGGTGAGGATGATGGCGACGGCGAGGCCCGCGACGTACAGGATCGCGAACGCCGCCATGTCGTTCCAGTCCGCGCTGTAGGAGTTCCACTGGTTGGCGAGGTAGTCACCCACTGGCACGCTCAGGATCGCCGCCAGCACGAACGCGACGAACCAGCCAGCGAGCATCAGCAGGCTCCGGATGACGCCCCACAGGAAGCCCAGCAGGAACGCGCCCGCGATGATGAGCACCAGCACGATGTCAACGCTGGTCATTGGATCCTCGGTCGGTGCACGGGGCGAACCCTATCAGGCCCGTCTGCGTGCGCCAAGACGTTGCTGCACCGCAACCTCGATGGCTATGAGCCATTCGTTCAGTCTGGCGTCATCGAGCGGCTGCTCCCCGGGCTCGAAACGGAGTCGCCATGTCAGCCCGACCTCGTCCGCTGCCAGGGGCGGTCCCTGATAGCGATCGATGAGCGTGGTCGTGGCGAGCTGGGGCCCGCCCAGCTCCGCGATGATGGCGCCCATCTCGCCGGCAGGCTGCCGCAGCCCGGTGACGAACCCCAGATCGCGCTCCACGGGTGGCAGCCGCTCCAGGTCACCGACGCGCAGCTGTGCGGGGACCAGCCGTGCCAGGCCCGCCAGCTCCAGCTCCACGAACACCACGTGAACGGCCCGCACCTCGTACGCCGCGAGCAAGCCAGGATGGATCTCACCCACGCGACCGAGCACCATGCGCTCACCACGGGGCAGGTCGACCACGATGGTGGCCGTGCGCCCGGGATGATCCACACCGGGCCGGATGGGTGCGGGCTCGTAGCGCAGCTCCGGGTGTCCGAGCCGGGCAAGGAGCATCTCCACGAGGCCCTTGCCATCGGCGAGGTCCCAGGTCCTGGTCGTCGTTGCCCAGCTCACCGGGTCTGCGGAGCCGACGAGGAGCAGCGTGACGAGGGCCGTCTCGTGGGGCATGCCGGCACGTCGCTCATGCACCGGACCGTGCTCGAAGATGGCTACGTCGTGACGCCGCTGGCGCTCGTTGTCCACGAGCACGCGCAGCAGGCCGGGCAGCATCGAGCGGCGCAGCTCGGAGTGCTCGATCGTCACTGGGTTCAACGCCCGGATGGTTGCCTCGTCCTCCCGAGCGATGCCGAGGCGTGCGTGGTCCTCGGGGCCGATCAGGCCGTGCGTCACGACCTCCGTCAGGCCCCGACCGGCCAGCAGGTCCCGGACTCGATCCTGGAGCCGATGCGGGTCCAGCCGGAACGCGGGCATCGCGGACGCCGGCAGCGTGCCCGGGATGCTCTCGTAGCCCCGGACGCGCGCGACCTCCTCCGTGATGTCGGCCTCGATGACGAGGTCACGGCGGTGGCCCGGGATGATGGCCACCAGCGCATCGGCTGCCCCCGGACCCAGGGGCACATCGTTTCCGGACGTGGTGATCCGCACGATGTCGTCGGACGTCGCGGGCTCAGTGGTGACCTCCACGCGGTCGAGGAGTGCCACCTGCTCGGCGGTCGGGATGTCGAGACCCAGCAGTCGCGAGACACGCGCCGGCCGGAATGGCACGCGCGTCGGCGCCCGCTCGACGGCGTCGGTATCGATGACCCCGGTCGCTGCACGACCACCGGCCCAGGCCAGGATGAGCTGCGCGGCGCGGTCTGCTCCGATACGCGCGAGCCGGTGCTCCTGGCCCTTCTCGAACCGGAGGCTCGCCTCGCTCCGCAGTGCGTACCGGAACGCGGAGCGACGGATGTTCACGGCATCGAAGATGGCCGATTCCACGACGACCGTCGTGGTGCTGCCGCGGATCTCGCTGGTGAGGCCGCCCATGATGCCTGCCATGGCCAGCGGGCCGGCAGGATCCGCGATGAGCAGGACGTCCGGGTCCAGCGACCGCTCCACGTGGTCCAGGGTCCTGAGCACCTCTCCCGCGGCGGCGCCGCGCACGACGAGGCGGCCGTCTGTGATGGCGCTGGCATCGAACGTGTGGATGGGCTTGCCCAGCTCCAGCATCACGTAGTTGCTGGCATCGACGATGTTGCTGATTGGTCGCACACCGGCCGCCAGGAGTCGACGCCCGACCGCGAAGGGCGACGGACCGACGGTCACGCCATCCAGGTAGCGAGCCACGAACCGGGGGCAGCGGCGGGTGTCCTGGACGTCCACGGACAGGTGGTCGGCAGTCGCGTCACCCGACTCGACGACCATGATCTCCGGCCAGCGCAGCGGCACGCCGGTCGATGCCGCGACCTCGCGGGCGAGCCCGACGATGGACAACGCATCACCCCGATTGGGTTTGACGTCCACATCCAGGACCACATCCCCAACGAGGGACTCGAGGGGCACGCCGAGGGGCGTCTCGGCGGGCAGGATGAGGATGCCATCCGCATCCGAGGAGAGACCCAGCTCGTCCCCCGAGCAGAGCATGCCCTGGCTCTCGACACCAGCCAGGCGCGCCAGCCCGATGTGCCGGTCACCCGGCAGCACGGCACCCACCATCGCCACGGGCACCCGCTGGCCGACCGCGATGTTGGTCGCACCACACACGATGGACAGGCTCGGCTCGCCCTCCCCCACCGTGACCGTCGTCAGCGACAGCCGCGTCGAGTTGGGGTGCCTGTCCACGGCCAGCAGCTCGCCCACCACGACATGGGTCCAGCCCGTGCCCAGGCGGTCGATGCCCTTGACCTCCATGCCCAGGACGGTCAGCCGTTCGGCGAGCGCCTCTGGCGACAGGTCGATATCGACGTATTCCCGAAGCCATGACAGGGGCACGCGCATGACTAGAAGCGCTCCACGAAGCGGAGGTCATTGGCCAGGAAGGCGCGGATATCCCGGATGGCGTAGCGCAGCATGGTGATGCGGTCGGTGCCCATGCCGAACGCGAAACCCTGGTAGCGCTCGGGGTCGATACCGCCGTTGGCGAGCACGATGGGATGCACCATGCCTGCCCCCAGGATGGTCATCCAGCCGCTGCGGCCGCAGGCGGGACAGCCCGAGCCGTCACACACCACGCACTGGATGTCGAAGGCCACCGAGGGCTCCGTGAAAGGGTAGTAGCCGGGCCGGAACCGGGTCGGTCGACCAGCGCCGAACATGGCATGCGCGAACGCGTCGAGGAGGCCCCGGAGGGTCGCCATGCTGGTGCCCTCGTCGACCATGAGTCCCTCGACCTGGAAGAACTCGAAGCCATGGCTGGCGTCCACCTGCTCGTAGCGGTAGCAGCGGCCCGGCGTCAGGATGCGGATGGGTGGCTCCGACGCGCGCATGGCACGGATCTGGCCGGGTGACGTATGGGTCCGCAGCAGCCAGCGAGCGGTGTCAGATGTCGCTGCCGCAACGGCAGCCGCACCCGTCGCGGGTTCAGCGACATAGATGGTGTCCCACAGGTCCCGTGCCGGATGGTCGGCGGGGATGTTGAGTGCCTCGAAGTTGAGTGCGTCGGTCTCGACCTCCGGGCTATCCACGACCACGAAGCCGAACTGGCCGAGGACGCGCGCGATCTCCCGCTCTGTCTCACGGATGGGATGCAGGCCACCTCGCCACGACGCCCGCCCGGGCAGCGTGACATCCTCGCGCTCCTCGGCCAGGCGGACCTCGAGCGCGATGGACTCCAGCCGGTCCCGGCGGGTCGCGATGGCGGCTTCGATAGCCTCCCGGACGGGGTTGGCCATGGCCCCGACCTGGGGCCGGTCCTCGGCGGGCAGCCCACCGATACCCGCCATCAGGGCGCGCAGGGCTCCCTTCCGGCCGAGTACCTCGGTGTCCACCGAGGCCAGTGCGTCAGGGGTCGTTGCAGCCGCGACCGCAGCCAGCGCCCGATCCCTCAGGGCGTCCAACTGGGCACTGAACGATGCCAGGTCCACGATATGGGGTGCCCCGGCGGCTACTGGGTCTTCGCGACCTCGACGATGCGCGTGAACGTGGCTGCGTCGCGCACGGCGACATCGGCCAGGATCTTGCGGTCGAGTGCGATGCCGGCATCCTTGAGGGCGCGGATGAACTTGCTGTACGTGATGCCGTTCAGCCGAGCTGCCGCATTGAGACGGACGATCCAGAGGGCGCGCAACTGTCGCTTGCGCTCCTTGCGGCCGCGGTATGCGTAGGCAAGGGCGTGCAACTGCGCTTCGCGCGCCGGCTTGATGAGCTTCGAACGGGTGCCTCGTCGACCTTCGGCATCCTTGAGCAGCCGCTTGTGCCGCTTGTGTGCCGCGACGCCGCGCTTGACGCGTGCCATCTCGTACTCCTAGAGGTTCGGCAGCAGGCGCTGGATAGCGCGCGCACTGGTGGGGTCGACGAGCGCCTTGCCCGCGTAGCGACGGGTCCGGCTGGAGGACTTGATCTCCAGGTGGTGACCGCGCCAGGACTTCACACGGTAGACCTTGCCGGTGCCGGTCTTGCCGAAGCGCTTGGCGGCGCCCTTGTGGGTCTTCATCTTGGGCATCTGGCTCAGCCTCCTGCCGCCGGCGCTGCCGGGGGCGGATCGATGGGAGCCGGCGGTGGCGGGGCCCCCTCGGGAGCGGCCTCGTCGCGCGTCGGCGTCTGGATGATCTTCGGTTTGTGTGTCGAGGCCACCGTCATGGACATCGACTTTCCTTCCAGCAACGGCTGCCGGTCGACCGTGCCGTGGTCCTTGATGTCGTCCCCGAAGCGTGTCAGCAGGTCTCGCCCGATGTAGGCGTGACTCACCTCGCGGCCGCGAAACTGCACCGTGACCTTCACCCGGTCGCCGTCTTCCAGGAACTCGATCGCCCGGCGGACCTTGGTGTCGAAGTCGCCCTTGCCGATCTTTGGCTTGAGGCGGATCTCCTTGAACTCGACGGAACGCTGGTTCCGGCGGGCTTCCTTCTCCTTGCGCGCCTGTTCGTACTTGAACTGGCCATAGTCGAGGAACTTGACGACGGGCGGGGCCGCTGTGGGGGCAACCTCTACGAGGTCGTATCCCCGCTCCTGCGCGGTCTGGAGGGCCTGGAACGTGGGCATCACGCCAAGCTGGCTTCCGTCTTCATCGACGACCCGGACATTCGGGACACGGATCATCTCGTTGATGCGCAGGTCTTTGCTCAGACTGGTTTCCTCACCGATGCGTTCCGACGACATGCAGCGGCTCCCGCGCCCACGTTGAGACAGCGGTGCCGACTGGCTGGGGGACTATATCACGCTCGTTCGAAGGCTCGCAACGACGCTCGGCTCAGAACCATGGGCCGGCACCGGTCCACCATTCCTGGAGCACTTCGTACGAGCCGGAGGACTCGACAGCCGAGCCGATGACGAGCAGGTCCCGACCGGTCCAGACGATACGCGCCCCACCACTGAGTGGGTCGGCGTAGCACGCGATCTCACCAGCGGTGATATCGCCGATCGTGTATGAGGTCCGGGCGGGGCCGACGCTGCAGGTTGGGCCAGCAAGTCCCGGCGCATCACCGTCCAGGAACGCCTCGAACGCGGCCTGCATGCTGGCGAGGCTG
>Ga0335397_10005779_pt1 | contig 16100 bp, 17 predicted proteins | sample MAT04_FD_205740 | JGI IMG/M metagenome (GOLD analysis project Ga0335397, IMG submission 205740) | Freshwater microbial communities from Lake Fryxell liftoff mats and glacier meltwater in Antarctica - MAT-04 (spades assembly) (version 2) ... | reverse complement strand
GGCCGGGGCGTGAAGAGTCCGTTGGACGAATAGCTTGGCAAGTACCGTTAGTACAATGGTTTGCCAAGGATAACGGGCGGATCCGAGCGGAGAACTTATTCCCGCAATAATCGGAGTGATAGTGCTACTGGGTGGCGCGGGTGGTGCCGGTGCAGGATATAGCGACGGTGAGGAATCGAGTGGCATCGAGAGTTGGATTCCCGGATACGGGGCTGGGCGGAATGCTGGGGCATGCTTCAAAAAGGGTAAAAACTTGAGTGGAGTTGGACACACGGCTGTGGCTGTAACTGATGTGTTCCTCCTTCGGTCTGTCGCGAAGAATGCATCGGTAGCATACGCTGCCGAGGGCTGGAGGGGTCTGACTCCCGGGTGGATGACTTTATACAAGGAGCATGAGCCATTCCATTTAACGTGGAGTGTCACTGGGAAGCAACTCGCACCGTATTACCAGGCTGTGGGTACAACTGGGAGGATGCGTGTACTCGGCACGGATAAAGCGGGGTTGGCAGGGATTGGGAAATCATTGTTGGAAGCCGAGCGGTGGTTCCGACTTCCAGTGTTAAGCTCAGGCATGGCGGGATCCGCACGATATGGGCGATCAGCATGCGGCTGTATTACTGCCCCGCTGTCGGCTTGGAGTGCCGGGACGTTTCACATTGTTCCATATGCGGGCTCACGCTTTCTGGTTTCATCAACTGACGATGAGGCGGGGATTGTGGGAGTTTTGCCTTGGGAAGCCAATCAGGGGCCATCTAATCCTGCACCTCCTCTCGACACTATTGGCAAAGGCGGTGATCCACGCCTCCGTTAATCTACAGCGGCAGAAGTAACCTCTTGGTCGCCACGATCGGAAGACAGTGCATGGGCAGCATTCTGAATAGTACTTGCTGGGTTCCAGAGAGCCTTGCATCGTGTTGGGATGCTATTCCCATAAGGCTTGGTTACGCTGTCGATCCAGCCTCAGACGATCTTGCGCGAGCCCACTGGGAAGCACAAGCTGCTGGGGAGTCGAGACGCATTAAAGATGGCTATACAAAAAAAGGCAAACCTATTGATGCTTCGCTGATAGAGAATGTTATTGCTCTCGACCACTCCGCTTCAATTGTGACTGGAGGCACGGTCATCGATGTTACAATCAGCCAAGACTTATTCCAAATATATGACTCCACTCGTTCATGGTGGGCTGATATGAGTGTTTGTGGCTCAAGAAATCGTTTCCTTCGTGGCTATGGTTCGTATGTTGAATATCGTCAATCGCACTCGGATTTGGTGATGTCTACTCTGTGCTTTGCATTTATCGTTTCTGGAGCAGAGTTTGCATATCCCAAGCCATTTGAGCAGGGGTTGGGATGGGAGCGAGGCCAGTATAGAGACTCAACTCGTCTCCTGACCTGCCCTCTCGAGTTGGCCGCAACATGGCCGCAACAACTTTTGAGTACGGCCTCGGACTGGCATTTTATACCCCTCTGTCCGACACCATACCCAAGCAAAGAGCGATATGTAAGTGGCTCGATTAGGAAAGCTTTCGGAGGAGTGAGAATTTATTCTGGTCCCGCCCTTGATCCGGCGAACAAGGGAGCCGCAGCTTTCCTGGCTATCGAGCCATATGGTTATTTTGCAAGAGTGGGCCTCGCTGATGAGTTGGTCAATAAAGCCCTCGAATGTGAAGCAACGCTAGTCTATAAACCCAGCAACTCACGCGATTTGGCGAGAGATCCTCCTAGTTAACACTACTGCGTGGACCTTATCACAAGTTCGGCAAATCCAATTATCTGGCAAGGGTTTCTGGCGAGAGCGGGATTTCAGCTCTGGTCACTTCTTTTCTGAGATTTGAACTCGATTTTCTTGGAATTCCAAGGTTTGCGAAGTGCCTACAGTGAATCTCGTCGGATTGCTAGTGATGTAATGTTAGTGCGTGCAGAATCAATGAACAGAATCACCTTTAAAGCAACGCGAACAGGAATTTTTTCATTCAACTGAAATCATTTTCTCCTTCCGTCAATTCAGCGCGACGCCGTACTCGTCGGCGATCTTCTGGAAGAGCCACGTGAGCATGCCGCCGGGATTTTGATTTCCTGGTGTTGGCGGGTTTCCTTCAGCAGGCATAACCCGCGATCCACTGCACCGGCTCCCAGTCGCTGCACGCACTGCGTCCACCACGCCCGATCCTCTCCCCGCCGACGGCTTCGACGATCCGCTCGATTCGGTCGCGCAGTCCCGACGCGAGTTCGCGGCCCGCTCGCTGGTAAGTATTCGCGTCCTGCCTCGGAACCTGTTTTCGCTCGAACACGACAAGCCGTTGCCCGTTGACCTTCGTCTCGAGACGGAACGATTCCAGAATCGGCATCTTCGCTTCCAACAACCCGTTCGCGGTGTGGAAATCGTGGCCGTCGGTCGGGGTTCCGAGCGAGCGACTTCGCGAGCCAGAAGCTGTATCGCGTACGCTCTTGCGACTTCGTGCGGAAGGCCGACCGTTTTAGTTCAACGCCACTCCGTACTCGTCGGCGATCTTTTGGAAGAGTCGTGTGAGCAAGCCGCCGGGATTGCGAATCGTTTGAGTTTGCTGGGCTTCTTTGAGGAGTCCCAACGCTCGGTCCACGGCCCCGTGGCCGAGTCGCTTTGCGCATTGCGTCCACCAGGCTCGGTCGGCGTCGCCGTCTACGGCTTCGACGATGCGTTCGATCTGGCCGAAGAGAACCGGCGTCAACTCCTCGACGGCTCGCCGATAGAGTTTCCAATCGCGCCTAGGAGCGTGTTTTCGTTCGAAGACGATGAGCGACTTGCCGTTGACCGATTTCTCGAAGCGGTATCCGGCCAGGAACGGCACGTTCGCTTCGAGTAAACCCTTCGCGGCACGGGTCAGCACCTTGCGGGTATTCGATTCGTTGGCGGTTGCGATGGGCAATGCTCGCGCGAGATCGTGAACGAATCGCCGGTGCAGTTTCTGCGACACGAACTTCTTCGCCAGGTAGATTGCGAGTCGCTGTTCCAGTGGCTTCAACGCGTAGAAGAGTTTGCTGCCGAATCCGAGCGAGAAGAATCCTCGTGTCTTGGCGATCTGTTGCAACACGGGACTGACTTCGATGAAGCCGAACGGCAATTCCTGGGTCGGGTCATCCGGCGACGACTTGAAGAAGAACACCGAGCCGAAGAGTCGCCACTTCATGTCGACGTAGGCCCTGCGTTCGCGATCCCAGAACGCGTTCGTGCAGTGGAAGTCGTAGCCGCGCAGGATGTCGAGATCCCGGCGGAGACGCTCGTAGTTTTCTTGTGAAGGATTGCGATCCGTGTGACGGCGAAAGAGCGAACGCAAGGTTCCAAATTCGATTTGTGAGCCTCTCGCTCCTTGCTCGCAGTAGAGCTGCAGCAAATCGTAGAGCAGAACCTGGGTCGTTGATCCGCCGAACCCGAAGGGACTCGGAAACGTTTTCCATGTGCGGGTGACGGATTTTCCTTCCGGCCCCGTGATGGTGTCGGTGTAGACCAGTGGCTCGCGAGAATTGGCGGAGCGACTGTTCTTGTGAAGTGTAAATAGCGGAAATTCCGCGAGGTCGAAATCGTACCGGGAGTTCGCTTCGTCGTGGGGAGAATCGCCATCGCTTTCGTCTGGATCGGAATGGGTCTCGTCGTGGATGTGGACCGCGTTCCATTCTTCGGGGATCGACTTCCCCTCCTTCTCCAGCCACTCTTTCAAGATGGCTCGTATCTCCACTCGCGAGTCCTCCCCCTTCCCCATATCTCTTCGCATTGTGCTCGGTTCCTTTAATGCATTTAGATTTAGATCATTAGTACTTTACCTGTCGAGATCCTTTTTGTTTTCGCGAAGTTAACCCCCACTCGCGGAACCGAAAAGGCGAACGAAAGCAGCCGATCGGAACTGAAAAGGCGAACCGGGCGATGGTTTTCGGAACCGAAAAGGCGAACGACAACACTCTGGAACCCGAAGCACGAACGGCGTGACAGTCACCGAGTCGCGATGCTTCTCCGATTCTTTTACCGGTGGGAATCACTATCACGCGGTTCATTTGATCGGCCTGCCCCCGACGAGTTCCCCTTCTCGCGGCGGATATTTTCCGCCGTGTTCCCGCTCGAACTTTTCAATCGCGGATTTGATCCCTTGTTCGGCGATGCTGGCGATGGTCAAGCGGGGATTCCAGTAGGCGGCATTCTTCACGCGGTCTGCCAACTCGCTGGCGAGGTGAACGGTGAGCTTCTGCTTTCCCGTCTTCGGTTCGTTCGCAACAACTGCCTTTTGGTCGGTGTTGATTGCTCGCGGCAATCGCGGCGATCTGGTCACCACTGGCTTTTGCTCGGGCTCCTCGTTCACTACGGGTATTTCCAGTTCGCCCGGGTCGGGGATGACCGAAGCGAACGGGTCGTTCCTGATCGTACTTTTAACTGTTTGCAGTTTTCGCATCTCTTCCCCCTTCTTGTTGCATTAACTCTTCGGCCAACGATCGATAATCCTCGGCACCCGAGCTCGTCGGCGCGTAGCTCGTGATCGGCTCGCCCATCGACGGACATTCGGCGAGTTTGACGTTCTCGCGGATCGTGGTGCGAAGCGTCTCCGGAAAACGCGATCTCAGCTTCGACACGATCTCGGGGCCGTGGTTGGTTCGCTGATCGAGACGGCACGCGAGAATGCCCGCGAAGCGAAGGTGCGGGTTGAGACGCTTTTTCACCAGTTCGATGGTCTGGTGCAGCTGGGCGATCCCGTGAAGGTTCATGACTTGCGCCGCGACGGGAACGAGCACTTCGTCGACGGCGGTCAGGGCGTTGACGGACAAAACTCCTAAGGTCGGCGGACAGTCGATGAGAACGTAGTCGAAATCCTGTTCCACATCGGAAAGTTTGTCGCGAAGAATGATCTCGGCTCCCGGCTCCGCCGCCAGTGCTTTCTCGGCTCCGACGAGCCATGCGCTCGAGCCGACCAAAGACAGGTTCGGCGTCGTGGTCGCCTGAATGAGATCCCGAAGTTGCGTTTTCTCGGTCTCGGCGAAGAGATCGAAGACCCCTCGCCCGACGGGATGAACGGCCAGCCACGTCGTGGCCGAATACTGCGGATCGAGATCGATGATCAGAACACGTTTGTCTCGTTCGGCCAGCGCCGCCCCGAGCGATACCGTCGTGGTCGTTTTCCCCGCCCCGCCTTTTTGATTGATGATCGCGATTCGCCTCATAGTCCTCCTCGGTTTCCGCAACGCTGCAAACCCGATTGTCCGCGGTGCCGAAAGCCTGCAAGGTTGACGTTGCCAGTCTTTCCGGCGATCCGTCAATACGGAAAATCACGCCTTCCCGTTTGGCGGCATGGCGGGACGCTCGCGGTTCCCGAAATGCCGAAACGAGGAAAGCCCCGAAACCCCTCGAAGCGTTTACCCGGCAAGTGAGCTGTTCCGTTTACGCGGCATGGCCGAAACACTGGCGTTGCCGGATTTCCGCACGTGCGCCGCCGGAATCGACGAAAACGAGCCTCGAAAAGTAGGGGGTATGGTTTCGGTTGGCTTGGCTCCCGAAAATCCAACTCCGTTCATCCTGAGCCGTTTGGCGAAGACTCTGAAGGCGATTGCTACCGGGTTCGTTCGTTCGATTTGTGGCGGATCAGTCTTTGCGGCTTCCCGCCAAACGGTCGACCGCGTCGCGTCGACAACTGGGACTGAAGGATTTTGCTCGAGTTGCCGACCCTATCGTCGATAGGGGAGACGTCTGTCGATGAATCGGGCTGAAGGAGGGAAGGTCGGGGACCGGGCACGACCGCGAAAGGCGGCGTCGTGCTGAGGGTGATCGTGCAGGCGAACGCGGCGGCGGCGCAGTCGTACTACAAGGGAAGTACGGGCGGTGGCGAGTACTACGCGGAAGGACAAGAGCAAGCCGGGGAGTGGGGCGGTCTGGCCGGGAAGCGGCTGGGCCTCGAAGGGAGAGTCGAGAAAGCGGCGTTCGACGCCTTGTGTGAAAACCGGAATCCCGAAACGGGTGAACGGATTACCGCCCGGACGAAAACCGTTCGCCGGGTCGGATTCGATCTCAACTTCCACGTGCCGAAATCGGTCTCCGTCGTTTACGGCCTCGTGGGCGATCCGGCGATCTTGGAAGCATTCAAAGCTTCGGTCCGCGAAACGCTCGCCGATCTCGAAACGGAAACAAGAACCCGCGTCCGAATCGGCGGTAAAGAGGAAACGCGAACGACGTGCAATCTGGCCTACTCGCTTTTCGTGCATACCACGTCTCGCCCGGTGGGTGGCGTTCCCGATCCGCACCTCCACGCTCACGCCTTCGTCTTCAATTTGACCTGGGATGAAACCGAACGGCGGTGGAAGGCGCTCGAACTCGGCGAGGTTTACAAAAACGCGCCGTACTACGAAGCGGTCTTTCACGCCCGCTTCTCGAAGAAACTTTCCGACCTCGGCTTCGACATTTCCCGGACTGGCACCGGTTGGGAAATCAGCGGCATTCCCACTCGAGTCTTGAAAGCGTTTTCGCGGCGAACCGAACAGATCGAATCGCTCGCCCAAGATCTCGGTATCACCGATCCGGAACGCAAAGGTCTGCTCGGCGCGAGGACACGCGAACGAAAACAGCTTCAGTTTACTCTCGATGAACTCCGGAAAATCTGGAAGGCTCGCCTCTCGCCAGCCGAACAATCAGCCCTCGAACGTGTGCTGGCTCGCGAAGTCCCGGTTCCGGGCCGCGATGCTCATGCGGCGCGTGATGCGATGGCGTTTGCCATCGCTCACAGCTTCGAACGATCCTCGGTCATTCCGGTGAAGCGGCTGCTCGGCGTGGCATTACGACACGGCGTCGGACAGGTCACGCTCGATGAGATTCACGATGAACTCACGCGGCACGGCCTCATCGTCCGCGATTACGACGGCGAACGACTAGCCACGACGAAGGACGTACTCGCCGAAGAAGCGCGAATCCTCAACTTTGCCAGGGAGGGGCGAAACGCCTGCCGTCCTCTCGTGAGCGGGGAACGTCCACTCCCGGACTGGCTCTCCCCCAGTCAACAGTCGGCGATTCGCCACGTGCTGAACACACCGGATCGGGTGATCCTCGTTCGCGGCGTCGCCGGTAGCGGAAAGACGACACTCATCAAAGCGTGCGCAAGCGCCATTGAAGGTGAGGGGAAAGCGGTTCTTCTCCTGGCTCCTTCCGCCGAAGCCAGTCGCGGCGTTCTTCGCAAGGAAGGATTCAGTAGCGCCGACACCGTGGCAAAGTTCCTGCTCGATGAACGTCTTCAGGAATCCGCTCGAAGTGGCGTCCTCTGGATCGATGAAGCGGGCCTCTTGGGCCTCAAAACACTCGATGCGGTTTTCGCCCTCGCTGGTAAACTCGAAGCCCGCGTCGTTCTTTCCGGCGATGATCGTCAACATCACGCGGTCGAACGGGGTTCGCCGTTTACACTCCTCGAGCGTCTGGCCGGTCTCGAACCGGCGACGGTCAAAGAGATTCGCAGACAGAAGGGACGATACAAGGAAGCCGTCGAATTGCTGAGCGAAGGCAAGACCGTGGAAGGGTTCGACCTACTCGACCGCGATCTCGGCTGGGTGACAGAACTGCCGGACGATGAACGGGCCAATGCGATCTCGGCCGATTACCTCAAAGCACTCGAAGACGGAAAGTCCGTTCTGGCCGTGTCGCCCACTCACGCGGAAGGAACGCAGATCACGCGAACGATTCGCGCGGCACTTCGCGAAGCCGGGAAACTCGTCGGCGACGAAAACGTGTTTACGCGATTGGACGCTCGCGATCTCACACTGGCCGAACGGCAAGAAGCCCGGTTCTACCGCGAAGGCGATGTCGTCGAATTTCATTCGCAAGCCAAAGGCTTCCGGCCGGGGGCACAGTTTACGGTGACGACGGTGGGCCGATCCTCGATTGCCGCGAAAGACGAACATGGCCGGGCAACGATCCTCCCGCTCCGGCTTGCGGATCGTTTTCAGGTTTACACCGAAAAGGCGATTCCACTATCCGTCGGGGATCGCGTTCGCATCACCAAGAACGGCAAAGCCAGGAATCAGAAGCGCCTCGACAACGGTACGCTCTCGCGGATCGTCTCGTTGAAAACCGATGGCGGCATCGAACTCGAAAACGGGGCGATCCTTCCGGCGAACTTTTGCCATCTGGCTCACGGCTACGTCGTGACGAGTCACGCTTCGCAAGGCAAGACCGTGGACCGGGTGTTGATTGCGCAATCCTCGGAATCGTTCCGGGCCTCCAGCCGCGAACAGTTTTACGTGTCTGCTTCGCGGGGCCGGGAATCGGTCGCGGTTTACACCGACGACAGGGAGGGTCTCCGCCGATCCATCCAGAGAAGCGATCCGAATCTCTCGGCGTCGGAACTCGTCCGCTCTCAGGATCCCCCGGTTCACCTTTGGCGGGCGTGGGTCGCCCGGCGTTACCAATCGCTCCGGTACCTCGTCGAGAAGGGCATCGCGCCACTCGAACCGACGCACGGCCGCACCGTCGAACACCTCGTGAGGTCCCGATGACGACGGAACGGCTTCACGCGGGCGAAGCCAGACTTCACCTTCCGATGAACCCGATTGCCGACGCGCCGGACGAGTACAAGGCGTTCGGCCTGGCAAACTTCTACGGCGAAGTGATCGGGATGCTCCGCCTTCGTTTCTCCGACGACACCTGGCGGGCCTTCCCGTACTACGGCCTCGGTGCCATGTCCTACGATCCGGCCCTGGGCATCGAACTCCACTTTCATTCGACGCTCGTCCGCATCCGCGGCCGCAATCTGTTTCAACTCTTCACGCTCATCGGCGATCACGCCGTCCGCTGGTGCTGGGAAGCGGACCGCGCCGCCTGTTTACAAACGCTCGAAACCGATTCGCTCGTCGAACGGATCGAACTCGGCAATGCGAAGGGGAGGGAATCGCCGCCGTAGACAGAAGAAATGTCAATTTTGTAAACGCAACGATTTTGGCTGAAAATCCAGAGTGCATCAGTGTAACACTCCCTTCTCCTTATCTCTCTCTTCCGTCATCAATCTGTTTTTATCGACTCAAACCAGATTGCCGATCAAACCAAATCGCCGAACCGGTCTTGGACCGGTTCGGTTTTGGACGACGGATTTACTCACGGCCATCGACCTGGAACAACCACGACTCACGCTCGGAAAAACTGTAGGCTCCTTCTCGCGTCACGATCACGTGATCGAGACACCGAAGTCCGACAAGCTTACAGGCTTTCGCGATTCGTTTGGTCACATTCCGATCGTCTTCGGAAGGGGTCAAGGAACCGCTCGGGTGGTTGTGGGCCACGATGATCGAACTGCTGGCGCACTGAAGGGCCACGCCGAGCAGTAAACGCAGATCGACCGGATTGGAATGGATCCCACCGGTAAACAGCTTGATCCATCCCAGCACTTCGCAGGCGGTATTCAGACAGATCAAAACGAACTCCTCCCGGAGTTCGATCGTGTCGGCATCCCAGACGGTTCTCAGGTAGGTTTCGCTGCTCATCGGCGAGGTGAGAATCACCGGGGCGGCTTGCCCGGCTCGCGGTCGCTTCCGTCGATAGGTCATTTTCAACTCGGCCAGCATCGGCGTTCGTTCCATCGTCTTCAGCATCCACCTGGTGCGGCTGCGTTCATTCGTATCGGTGTCACTCGTGGGCGTGTTCTTGATGTCTTCTTCGGTTTTCATTTGCGTTTCTCCTGTCTCATGGGCCAAGCGTCACCGCTTGGCCTCTCGTTTAGTCTTCGCCTGGCAACATCACGGTGAGGCATGCTTTGCCTTCGTCGTCTGGCCCGGAGTGTGCCGTGAGTGTGACAAGTTCCACTTTGTCCCTGGCGGTCTGAACGTGGACCTGAAACGTCAAACGAGTCTTTACCGTTTTCGCTCGCCGGATGGAGAGCAAGAGCAAATGCAAGATGTCCCATAACCGGCCGTCTTCGTCCTGCCACGCCAACCCCTCGGGCACGCGGACATACTCCGCCCAAACAGCGGCAGTCACCGCAACGGGCCATTTGAAACCGGCTTCCCTGGCCAAGTCGGAAACGTCGATCAGGACGCCATCCTCGATGGCGTCATTCCGTGTGTAGGCATAAATGATGTCAGTCTCTTCGAACATGTTGTTTCTCCGTTTTGCGCCGCGACAGTCCCACGTCGTCAGCGATTCATTTCGTTTACCTCCCCTCCCAAAATTGCTTTTTTGGGGACGGGGGGACTGAGATTTCGCCCCTTATGAATCTCAGTCCCCCCGTTTTCAAAAAAGAAAATCACCGCACGGCGTTTCGACGCCGTGACCTTGTCGGAGAAAGGCTCCCGAGCGCAGCGAATGCACGAGGCGTGGCGAAGCGGACCAACCGACAGGTTGGCACGACGCGTGCCGCGAAGCGCCGGTGACAAGAACAAGAAAAGCCTGCGCTCGCGATTCGCTACCTCGGTTACGCGGTGGTGAAGACGACCTCGGTCCGAATCCCCTCGCCACAACAACGACACCCTTCCTGCAACCGGCGATTCCACGCGGCGCACGATGCGCCGCGAGCCATCGGCAGGATGCCGATCGAAATGCAACCGCCGTCACGATGACGGCGGTCGGGCTGCGATTAACGGTTGGTGTGGCTCGCGGTCGCGGTGTTGAGATTGGCCGTCTTGCGAAGCACGCTCGCGAGGTATGCGATCACTTCGGCCTCGGTGAAGCCGTGCGGAGTAAACCCGCCTTGGTTCAACCAATCCCGAAGCGAAAGCGCGTACTCGCGGGCGGTCTCCCGGTCGTCTTCGTGCATCGCGGCGAACATGTCGAGAAAGCATCCGGTCGGGTCCATCTGAGTCTCTCCGAAGAATGGAAAACGAAAGAAGAAAACCCGACCGCAACACGCGACCGGGCGGGCGTTGCGGGGGTCAGTCGGCGGAATCGGTCGCGAGGGGTTGCGGCGGGAAACCGTGGAGATATTCGGCGGCACGTTCTGCGTGGGCGGCGGCGGTGAAGATCGCCTTGCTGTCGGCTTTCAAAACCTTGAGCCAGGCGGCCAGGTACGATGCGTGTTCGGGCATCACGTCGGGCGTGATTCCCAGATCCGCGCACACGAACGCGGCTCCCAGTTCGGCAACCAGTTCTTCGACGGCGTAGCCGTCATCGCCGAACCGCTTCGACTCGAACGAACGATTCAAGCGGCGTTCGTGCTTCGACCAGTGCGTGCATTCGTGGGCCAGCGTCGAATAGTAGCTATCCCGGCTGGTGAAGCTCTCGAACGGGGGCATCTGAACGTAATCTTCCGATGGCCGGTAATAGGCTTTGTTTCCTCCGTGCCGAATGTCGGCCTGGGTGCGGGCGAAGAACTGCTCCGCCAGATCGAGCCGCTCGGAAAGTGAGAGCGGGTTTTCGACTTTGGCGTAATACTTCTCGGGAAGGCCTTCAACTTGCTCAGCGTTGAACACCGTGTACGACTTGAGGAACGGAATCCGTTCGGTCTTCTCCTCGCCAGTCGCTTGATCGGTCTCCTTTTTCTCGAAGCTGTTGGCGTAAACGATGCCGGTTCCCTTCTCGCCTTTCTTGACGAACCCGCCAAGATCCTTGGCCTGCTGGAAGGTCACCCACAACGGCGAAACGTATTGCTTCTCGAAGGCGGTCAACCAGAGAACGACGACGTTGATTCCGTGGTACGGCTCGCCAGTGGAGCGAAGCGGGCGAGAGATTCCGCCTGCGGCGTGCTTCATCTTCCACGGCTGGTACCACGGACGAACGCCTGCCTCCAGTTGCCGAACGATGTCGGCGGTGATCCGGGTGTAGTGGTCGATGCGGGTCGGGGTCGCGGTCATGGCAAAGGCTCCGGTCGGGGGTTTGGAATTGGCGAACTCTCGTTCGCACGCGCGCGTGCGACGAGGACAGAAGCCGAAGTGGAACGGGGGGAAGCGGAGTCAAGGACGTTCGGATGGAGGGGACCCGTCTGCACAAGCGAGGTTTTGGGAGCGCGGAAGATGGGGAGGGGCCGTCCGAACGCCGAAGGGAATCCTTGACGCCGCAGGGGGATTCACCCCCGGTTTTTGCTTTTGCGGAAGGGAGGGTGCGGGAACCGATCGGTTCCCGCAGAACAAAGGATCTTTTGAACTCCGACCTACTCAGATCGACGGAATCTAAGATGTAAAAACGGCAATTTCGTTGAGTGAATTCCACCGAATTACATAAACGTCAAGCTGCTCGCCAAATACATAGCCCGAATATTTCATTGGCTTTACGAAAGTGGAGTAGCGAGGCGGCTTAAATTGGTCATGTGACACCCCGCACATCTTTCGGGAGGGGTCTAGTAATGCAGATCCCATGTAGACCCAAGTTGACGCAAAGCCCGTCATGGAAATGAAAAAGGCTTTCCGTGTGAAAACTCAGGAAAGCCTGATTTTAAGTGAATTCAGTAAATCTTCGACGTAATTCAATCAGCGGAGAGAAGTTTCGCACTCAACGCCGCCGCACCGACTAAAGATACGCTCACCACGACCAACGACGTTGCCAAACCACCCGTGCCAAAGATAACTACCGTTCCAAACGGAAACGCTGATGTAAATTACTACATTACACATATTGTTCAAAATTCGGATGTTTTTCAACAATTTCTCCTTGTGCAACCGTACAAATATTCAAACGCGCGCCTTGAATATCTACACATACATAAAATACGCTTTTCTCCAACAAAGAATAGTTTATAGCTACTGAGATCGTCACTATTGGATTGTTATACTGCGCAATTACATAATTTTTATTGTTAGTCACAACCCACTCCAGTGAATCCTTACAACCAGTAGCGTAAAACCGATGAGTCGGAAACCGCATAGTCATGTGGTGTATGAATGAAGATGCATCGAAAGCAGAATCTGTGAAATATATACGTGACAGCCGACGGCAAGCATCCTCTTGTGTGATCGCAATTGATGGTGAAGCCGCTTGTTAGTAATGTAATTCAGACGAGTAATATAGTTGGCTATAGGGGAATATTCCAAAGGGAGAATGCTCATCCAATCCCACTCAAATCCAATAAATTCGGTGGATGCAGTTACGCAATTTTCAACGGATGCACCGTACTCGTCCTGAAAGAAATTGAACTGGTATTCACGAGAAGTCTCGTTTGAAAACCAGTAATCTATAAGGGCAATATTTTTGTAGACGCATTCTTTCTGGTAAGCTCGAATGTCGAAGCCGAATTGCATAAATTGTCTCACTATTTGACTGTATTCTTGACCACGACAACGGCAATAGAAAAAAATTCTTCAAACTTCTCGCCAAGCCAACGCGCTTTGTTACTGACTTGATTTGAAGCAACTAATGGTTGATTCGTGTAAAACTCAATCCCTACCCCTCCCGCTGGCAATGGTCCATGATGAGCATCTACTGACGGAAATATTGATGCCATGTTGTTTCGGTTTGGGTAACCACGAAGTATACCACTCCATTCGATTGCCGCAGCATTATTTGCGTTTGATTCGTCGAGTTCCAATGCAATAACATCAGCGAAAGGCTTCCCCACCCCTCCTGTTGGGGCTTGTGGCCCGCCCGTACGCGGCACATTCGGGTACGTGCCTTTCTCCGATTTCAGAAACTTCAGGAACTTGTCTTGATTGTTGCAAACGAGCTCACCGGCTTGTTTTGCACCAACGTACATCAGCCCCGTCCCAGCAAGCCCCTCGACGCTCTTACGCCCATCCCCCGTGGCAAGCCCTTCGCCGAGCTTCCACGGAGCTTTGATCACGTCGTCGACAATGATCCCCGCCAGCTTGTACGAATTCTTCGCCGGGTCGTCGCGGAGCATCCGGAGGCCGTCGACGAAATCGGGGTTCAACCGACCGTGGGCCAGATTGTCCAACCTCTCGCCGAACTGGTCCCCGGCCCGCTCGGAGGCGGCGGGGAGTGCTCGGAAGCCCTTGCCCAAATGATCCCAACCGTCCTGGAACCGTTCGATCCAATCGTACCCGCTCGGGTCGACGTGCCCGGTCGGCTGGTTGCCGACGTAGCGATACAAGTTCGCGTCGCCCGCTCGCAGACCCAGCGGGTCTTCGCTCGTGAACCGGCCCTGCGTCGGCGAGTACCACCGCGCTCGGCTGTATTGCAGACCGACCACGCTATCCCACTCCCGACCCGTGAACCCGTACCGGTCCGACAACGCACCCGACACCACCGCGCCGTACCCGTCGAACTGCACCACCGCACCCACCCGCACGCCCGACGCATCGAACCACTCGTGGACCGTGCCCAGCCGATCCGTGCCGTACCACCGCACGCCCGACGCATCCGACCGGCTCAGCACCGCGTCGAAGCCCGAGCCGAACAGCCGTCGCACCAGCACCGCGCCCGATGCATCCCGGTCCACCACCGCGTCGAAGTTCTCCGTACCCACCGCCCGCGGCTTCGACGGATCCCAGCCATCCAGACCGAACCGCACGTCCGAAACGACCGCCCCGCCACTCCCGAACTCCACCCGGCGAATCCGATTCCCTAACGCATCGTACGCGATTAAGTAAACTCATATCGCAGTGTTAACGATTGATAAATCGATTTCCCCTCGTTTGAGCCAGCGAATAGCAATCTCACTTGCCGCTTTAAAACTCTCGATTGAACTGGAAATTACCGGATCATCTCCCGCATACATGCGCAATTCCCATTTCTTGGAATGGTGGCGTATGATCATAACGCTTCGTGAACTGTTTTCAGCACCTAAATTTCCAACACTGTCGATGTAAGCATTCCCTCCTTCGCTCACGGCAGCCTCAAGGAAGGCAATTTCGAGTCGATCTTTCTCCGTCTGTTTGTCTTCACCTAAAACATCAAATGGCCAATAGTGACGTTGCTCCCAATAAGCATACGCATTTTCTTTTGTGATCTTGTCTTTCATTGCTATTTGCCTACCCTTTCGGCGATGACATCGAACACGCCCGTTTGTCCAGGTCGCTCAACTACAGTGACGGTCCATTTGCCCCCGAGCTTGGAACCCAACAACTCTGCTGCATCTCGCGTGACAAACTTTCCAGAGCGAATCAGATTCTCAAGGTTATCGGAAGCAAGCCCTGTAATTTTGTTGAAACTGGTTGGGCCACCAGCAAGCTCTTGGACTAGCCGCAATCGATTTGCAAGTACGCCTTGGCCGAGGCTCTCTGTGCCTGTCACGATGAGTGTGCCACTACCGTTAGGAAGTCGAGCAGAGAACATTTCTGGGACGGATTTGCCTGGAACTACAAACTCTTTTCCAGGATTACGACCTCCAAGCAGACTGTAATCTTCAACAGTCATTTTACTAAGTTTATCTGGAATAATGTTCGCGTTCGGACTTGCTAAACCAAGTGGATTGTCATTCGCCAAGAGTGGCTTTGGTGTCTGTGGCCCGCCCGTACGCGGTACATTCGGGTACGTGCCTTTCTCCGATTTCAGAAACTTCAGGAACTTGTCTGGATTCTTGCAAACGAGCTCTCCGGCTTGTTTTGCACCGAAGTACATCAGCCCCGTCCCGGCAACCCCTTCGACGATTTTACGCCCGTCCCCCGTGACAAGCCCCTCGCCGAGCTTCCACGGAGCCTTCGTCAAGTCGTCGACAATGATCCCAGCCAGCTTAGAGGAGTTTTTCGCCGGGTCGTCGCGGAGCATCCGGAGGCCGTTGACAAAATCGGGGTTCAGCCGACCGTGGGCCAAATTGTCCAACTTCTCGCCGAACTGGTCTGCGGCCCGCTCGGAGGCGGCGGGGAGTGCTCGGAAGCCCTTGCCCAAATTATCCCAACCGTTCTGGAACCGGTCTATCCAGTCGAGCCCGCTCGGATCGACGCGCCCCGTCGGCTGGTTGCCGACGTAGCGGTAAAAGTTCGCATCGCCCGCTCGCAGTCCCAGCGGGTCTTCGCTCGTGAACCGGCCCTGCGTCGGCGAGTACCACCGCGCCCGGCTGTATTGCAGCCCGACCACGCTGTCCCACTCCCGGCCCGTGAACCCGTAACGGTCCGACAACGCGCCCGACACCACCGTGCCGTATCCGTCGAACTGCACCACCGCACCCACCCGCACGCCCGACGCATCGAACCACTCGTGGACCGTGCCCAACCGATCCGTGCCGTACCACCGCACGCCCGACGCATCCGACCGGCTCAGCACCGCGTCGAAGCCCGAGCCGAACAGCCGTC
>Ga0335397_10005776_pt1 | contig 16103 bp, 20 predicted proteins | sample MAT04_FD_205740 | JGI IMG/M metagenome (GOLD analysis project Ga0335397, IMG submission 205740) | Freshwater microbial communities from Lake Fryxell liftoff mats and glacier meltwater in Antarctica - MAT-04 (spades assembly) (version 2) ... | reverse complement strand
GGCTTACCGAACGCCGAGGCACTTGCTGCGGCGTCTCGGGCGGTTAGCTCAGCGGTAGAGCACTGCCTTCACACGGCAGGGGTCGCAGGTTCGAACCCTGCACCGCCCACCAAAAAACGTATTCGAATCAACGACTTAGCGGCGCCCGAGGGTGCCGCTTTTCGTTTGGTACCAAAAAAGTACCGAAATACCCGGCGCACGGCCGCGCACTCACACGAACGTGAAGCCCTGGCTTTCGTAGACGCTGGGCTTCTCTTCGTCGGCTTCCATCGCCCGGCCCAGCGCCATGAGGGCGGCCACGATGCCGTCAATCCGCTCGGTCGACTTCGCTTTGTCCGGCTTCACGTTGCCGGCCGGGTCTTGCGTCACCGACACATTGCTCGCCATCCAGCGCAGCACCGGGTTCTTCCCGTGGTTCAGCTCGCCGCCGAGCACGCGGCGTTCGAGCTCCTTCGTCGGCGATGACATCGACGCGAAGCCCTGGCCGAAGCCCACCATCTCGAAGCCGTCGCCGGCCAGCTGTGTGGCCAGCTGCGTGGCGTTCCAGCGGTCGATGGCGATCTCCTTGATCTGGAACCTCTCGGCCAGTTCGTTGATCCGCTTGCGGATGACGTCATAGTCGATGACGCTGCCGTCGGTGGCTTCGATGTAGCCCTCGCGCTGCCACACGTCGTAGGGCACGCGGTCGCGCCTGGCGCGCTTGTGGATGCCCTCGCGCGGCACCCAGAAGAACGGCAGCAGGTGCACCTTCGAGCCGACAGGGAAGGCCAGCACCAGCGCCGTGATGTCGGTAGTCGTTGACAGGTCCAGGCCGGCCCAGCAGGCGCGGCCGGTCAGGTCGGGCAGGGGCTCGCCGCAGGCATCCCATTTGTCCATCGGCATCCAGCGGGTGTCTTGCTCGGTCCATATGTTCAGCAGCAGCCGCTTGAAGGTGTTCTCGTAGCTGGGCAGCTGCGCGGCCTTCTCGCACTCGGCGGCGAAGTACTCCTCCTTCACCGACATGCCCAGGCCGGGGTGCGCCTTGCGCCAGGTGGCCGGGCTTTTCCAGTCGTCGTCGGCCGCCGCTTCGTATACCACCGGCAGGAAGGCCGGCGCGTCGATGATGCCGTCGCGCACCTTGCAGGCGTAGTCGTAGAGCTCCCAGCACAGCGAATGCCGGTCATAGCCGGCCGTCGTGATGGCCACCGTCAACGGCTGGCGCCTGGCGCCGGTCGACGTGGTGAGCACGTCCCACAGTTCGCGGTCAGGAAGAGCATGTACTTCGTCGACCACGATGCCGTGCGCAGACAGGCCGTGCTTCGTGTAGGCCTCGCTCGACAGCACCTTGTAGCTCGACGCCGTGCTCGGCACCGTTAAGGCCCGTTTAAAGGCCTGCACGCGCCTTCTGATGGCCGGGGCAGCGTCGGCCATTTGCTTGGCCATCTCGAAGACGATGGCGGCCTGATCCCGGTCGGCAGCGGCCGAGTAGACCTCGGCGCCGGGCTCGCCGTCGGCCAGCAGCAGGTAGAGCGCGATGCCGGCCGCGAGCGTGCTCTTCCCGGCCTTGCGCGGGATCTGGATGTAGGCCGTCCGGTAACGGCGCGTGCCGTCGGAGCGTTTCCAGCCGAAGAGCGGCCGGATGATCTCGTTAGCCTGCCAGTCGGCCAGCTTCAGCGGCTGGCCGGCCCACTCGCCCTTCGTGTGCGTCAGCACGCGCTCGAAGAAGGCCACCGCACGGTCGGCGGCAGCTTCATCGAACCAGAAGGCGTCGGGGTTGTTCGCCCGCAAACCGTCAGTGGAAGAAGAGCTCGATCTGCTCATCTTCCTGGCCAGGTGGCGCGGACAGTCGGGCACGCGCGGCCGGGGTGAGGCCGAGCTCGCCAGCATAGAAACGCATTTGCGCGATCAACGAGGCCTTGATCGGCTCGCGGGCACGCACCGACCCGACGAACTCGGAATAGACGGCGCAGAAGGCCTCGATGACGGCGCCGTCGACCTTCGTCAGCAGCTTGAGGCGGGCGAGCTCGGGTACCACCCGTTCCCACTGCAGGCGGCCCTCGGGCGGCATCCAGTCGGGGCAGGGCGGCGGTCCGGTCTCGGGCTGCGGCTCGGCGGCGTTCAGCGCCCGCTTGCCGGGGTTGCCGGCCAGCTTCTTGAGGGCGGTCGGTGCGGGCTTTGGCCCGAAGCGGTTGGCGGTGGAGCTCATGGTTGCTACAGATGCGGCGGTGCGCGTGTGCTTGAAGGGACGGTTCTCGCTCTTTCGGTTCCTGGCGATCTTTCGCGCTCGGCCTGGCGCGTCTTCTGGCCGTGGTGCATCTTGCACAGGCCCACCAGGTTGGAGAGCGTGTTGTTGCTCGGGTCGCTGTCGATATGGTCGACCTCGATTGCGAACTCTATGTCGCCCGCCTGCCTGCAGCGTGGGCACAGCGGGTCGCGCCTCAGAACCACGGCACGCAGCCGGCGCCACGTCGCACCGTTGAGCGCGAGCGTTCTCTCACCTTGTCGGCTCTTCAGCGTGCCGTGCTGCTGCGGCAGCTTCAGACGTGGCTTGTGGGTGCGTATGGCTTCAGGCACTGGGCGACCTCGCCGGCAGGTTTTCGATGCGCCGCACTTCGTCGGTGGCCATCCATCCGTCGACGATGGCCCGCTGGTAGAACTGCGCCCGCGCCAGACTGTCGCCGCGCAGCAGGCCTTCGACGTTGTGCTCTGCGAAGTAGGTGCGCCGGCCGGCGTCGGTCAGCAGGCAGCGGGCGATGCTCTGCTCCCACATCGACAGGTGTCGGCGCAGGGACAGCACCACGAACTGCCGCGCCATCTCTACGCTGTTGCTGTAGTTGCCGTGCCGCAGATCGCCGACCACTGTCGGCGGCACACGGAACAGTCGACAGACTTCCTCGACGCTGAACTGCCGCGCGGCGATCCACTCGGCATCTTCCAAGGTCATCGACAGCGGTGTGTAGTCCACCCCCTCTTCGAGAATCGGCGTCCGGCCGGCGTTGCTGGCGCCGGCGTACTGGCTCGACCACGACTGCGCGATGGTGCTGCGCATGTCAGCGTTGAGCTTGCCGGGGAACTTGAGGACGCCCGACGCCTTGGTGCCGTTGCGGAAGGTGGCGCTACCGTGCTCGCGTTCGGCGATGGCCAGCTCGACCACCTCACGCGCGGCGCTGATCGGCGACACGCCGACGATGCCGTTCTCGCTGCGGTGTCGCAGGTGGAAGACCTCTTCCTGCAGCAGCCGGCGCCGGCCCCCCTTGTCTTCGGCCACTTCGTAGGCGAGCCGGCCGTTGTCCAGCTTGAGCACTTGCACCCGGTCGGCCAGTTGCGGCCGAAGCTCACGCACCTGGCCGTCATAGCCCCTGATGATCTCGGCGAAGGCGTTGCCGCGCAGCAGTACAGACGCCTGCATTTGCTCGCGGAACTCCAGCGCCGTCTGCATGCCGTTGGGCGTGTCGTGCAACACGCGGTACAGCGGGTGATCCCTGGCACGGTCGCGGCCTTCGTCGCCGTCGCGCCGGTACAGGATCAGCGGCAGACTGGCGATGGTCTCGCTGATGGCCGCCGTGCAGGCATAGACGGCGCTCACGCTCTCGGCGTTGCGCGCCAGGGGTGCACCCCCTCTGTAGCCGGACAGGGCGGCCCATGAGGGCTCTGTAGCGGCCCGGCGCTCGAAGCCGAACCGGCCGAGCATGTTGTCGATGATCTTCATGCGGTGTCGAGCCAGCGGTGGTGCAGCGCCAGCGGCCCGGCCTGCCAGAAGCTCGGCATGCTGCGCATCGCGACGCTGGTGTCGGGGTAGGCCGGCAGCGGCGTGATCGTGATCTCGCGAAGGTCGACCTGGCAGAGCTCGCGCGTCGTCTTGCCGGCCCGCTGATCCCAGCGGTCGCCACCGGGCGGCACGACGAAGCCAAAGCTGCAGCCGCTCACGTCGCCACGTTGGACCAGAACGGCCAAGTCGCGGCCGACGGTGGTGTCGGGCAGGTCGAGCTCGAAGGCCAGGCCCTGCGCGTCTTCGCGCAGGCGCAGGGTGCCGGCCGACACTCGGCCAAGAATTGACCTTCGTTCGTGGTCATATAGCGCTTGAACATCCACCGCGTGCTGCAGGCTGCGAGTGAATGCGCCACGCCTCACAACTTCCACGAACGTGCCAAGGTCGGCCGGCGAATCGAACACGGCAGCATGGCCGACCAGCTTGCCGGGTGAGGGCAGGCTCAGGCCTGCAGCCGTGCGAAGTTCAATCACAGCGCGATGTCGGCAGCGTGCACGATCGCGGTCGGGTGGCGCACCGCGATATCGACGGTGGACATCGCGCGCACCAGCACGCCGCCGCGAGCGTAGGCCGTCGAGTCGAAGGGGTTGACGAGGATGTCGACCTCGCTCCAGATGCCGAGCAAGACCTGCGACCAGTCGCCCAGGATCAGCCGCAGGGTGTCCGGGTTCGGCACCGCGTTGATCGGCACTTGGTTGCTGAAGTAGGCCGGCACTTCGGCCATGCGGCCGCCTTCCAGCAGATACCCGGCGATGCCGTTGGCCTTCAGCGTGCTGGCGAGCTTCGTCTTCACGGCTGGCGAGCCCAGCCAGGCCGTCGACGCGGACAGCGTGTTCGCTTCCTCCAGCGTCTTGACCATGCCCAGCACGTTGGCCCAGGACAGGGTGGCTAGGTTCGCCGTACCGATGCCGGCGGTGGACAGCACGCCCGTCGGCTCGTTGGCGCCACCGCCGACGATCAGCGCCGAGTCGATGGCCTTCGCAAGTTGATAGGCCAGGTCGTCGCGCAGCAGCTGCTCGATGTCGGGGCTCGACTGCATGATCAACTGGCGCGACATCTCGGTCACGCCGCCGCAGTGCTTCGGCGTCATCGTTACCGGGTCGGTGGTGATGCCGGTGTCGCTCACGGCGCCGTTCTCGGCCACCCAGCCGACCGACGTGCTGGTGGCCTGTTTCGGGATCGTGATGTTGCCGCTCAAGCCCGACAGCACGCGCACGCCCAAGCGGCGGGCCAGCAGCGCATTGCGCAGGGGGCCGATGAACTGGTCGCCGCGGTGGTCGGTGGGCACCAGGTCATTCCCGCTGGCGGTGGTGTTGACTCGGGTTTCGAGTGCGGCCATCGGCAGGAAGAAGCCCTGCGCCTTGCGGCCAGTGCGGCGCTCGGCCTCGACATGGAACTCGGCTTCGGCGCCAGTCAGTGCACGCTGTTCGGTCTGCGCCTGCAGCATTCGCAGCAGGCTCACGCGGCCTTCGAGCTTGTTGCGGTCGCGCTGTTCACCGTCAACCGGTTGGCCGTGCATGCGGCGCTCGGCCTCGGCCAGGAACTGTGCACGCGCCTCCTGGCTTTCCAGCGCACTGACGGCGGTTTTCAGGACATCGAACTGTCCTTGCTCTTCGGCGGTCAGGTTGCGCTTCTCGGCCTCGGCCTTGGCCACCAGGGCACGCATGTCGCCGACCTTGCCGGCACGTTGTTCACGAATCGAATTGAGGTTCACAGGGGGTCATCCTTTGCAGAAGATGCACCACAGTAGGCGACCGCGCGCGAGCGTGGAAGGGGTCACCGACAGTTCGCACGCAGGCGAACTGCCGCGCACTGGCTGGCCTCAGTTAGGCGTGGCCGGATCACCGTCGAAGTCGACGTTGCCCAGGTTGATGACCTCGCCGTTCGGCGCGATGAGGTCGACGCTGATCGCCATCGCGCCGGCCAGCGACAGCGTCGTCGTGGCCCGCAGCATGGAGCGGCCCCGCAAGGCGGCCAGCGCCATGCGGTGCGCGTCTTCGCCGACTTGCTGGCGGTAGGCCTCCATAGCGTCGCTAAACAGTGAGGCGGTCGCCAGCAGGTGCCCCAGCACCGGGTCAGGATTTCTAGTCTTGGGTGTCATGGTGTCCTCATCATTTTTGGGTTGCGGCGCTGAAGCCGGGGCAGCGTTGAAGGATGCGAGCGATCTCGCCGGGCTCGATCACTTGCGACAGTCGGGGTCGGCTGCAGTAGCGGCCGTCGAAGGCTCGGCACTCGGTGCACAGTCGACGGTCGTCGCCGTCGTCGAGCCGGACCATCTCCACCAGCACCGCGCGGTGGTCGCGGATGGCCTGGCGCATGTCGTCGGTGAGTGCCGACGCAGGGCGCACCACCAAGCCACCATCGGCCGAGGCGATGACCTCGAAGCCGTCGCGGCGCAGGGTATGCAGAAGGGTTGCGGCGCCGGTCATCAGAAGACCTCGGCGTCAGACTCAAGGAGGCCAAGGGGGCCAAGGGGGCCAAGGGTTTCACGGGGGCCTAAGAGCTTGGCCCCCTTGGCCTCCTTGGCCCCCTTGACTGGCAAGACCCAGGACCATCCGGCCTTGTCCTTTCGCGCTTCGACCTTCAGGGCACGCTTCGCACGCTTGACCGTGCGCTCTGCATGGCCAGCGTCGCGCGCCTGGCGGAACACTACTGTCGCCGACTTTGGGCCGTCCCCGAGCTCATCCTCCAGAAACGCGACTGCCTCGGCAAGTGCAGACGTCTCCACATCATCATCGTCGTCGTTCTTCTCGGCCTCGGCCAGCAAGTCGCGGGCGCTGCCTTCGAGCCGTTTTCCCCATTCGATAGCCGATGCCTTCAGGCCCGCATAGCCTGGCACGTCGCGTTGAACGATGGTGTACTCGAAGCCGCCTTCGTCCGGCCCGTTGTTGGACTTTGCGCGGGCAAGCATCCGTCGTTCGCCGTCTGCCGATCTTGCCTTGGCCGCCACCATGACGACACGCGGCAGGGCGCCGAAGGCCACCGAGCCAAGCACGCGTTCGGTGGGGTCGCGGCCAGCTGTCCCCTTTCCGAAGTGGCTAATGCCGATGACGGCAGCGTCAAGCAATTCGGCCAGGTGGACCAGCGGCTGCAACGCGCGGCGCACGTCGCCGCTACTGTTGCTGTCGCCGCCGACCGCCGAGACCACAGGGTCGACGATCATCAAGCCGATGTCGCCGATGCGCTCTGCCGCTGCCGTCAACTGCGTTAGGTCGCGCGCCGGGTCGAAGTGCCTTACCTCGCCGTCCTCACGCATGCCCTTGATGAATGTGACGCGCCTGCGGTCGGCACCCATTGCCAGCAGGCGAGGCAGCAGCGTGTCGGCGATGTCATCCTCGGCCGACCAGATCAGTGCGTTCTGCGGTGGGCAGGTTGTGCCGTCCGGCCAGCGGCCGCCGCTGGTGACGGTGGCAACGAACGACATGGCGATGGTCGTCTTGCCCTGGCCCGACTGTCCTGCTGTCATGTGCAGCTTCCCTCGGGCAATCCAGTCGGGCATGAGCCACTGAATGACTTCCGGCTCTACGTTCGCGCCGTTGATCAGCACCACGCCGTCTTCGTCGGCGATAGCGGTCAGACGGCGCAGCTTTTCCTCGGCGACTTTCTGCAGCGATGCATTCATCGCAACACCTCCTGGCAGATGCTCTCGACCCACCGACATGCCAGCGTGAGTCGCTCGAAGTCGGCCGCGCTGAGCTCGACGCCGTTGCGGACGTTGGACGCGGCCGTCCAGATCAGCAGTGCCTCGAACTGCAGCGCAGCCAGGGCTTCGCGCGGCGTCAGTGCGCTCGGTCGACGGTGCTCGCGCTGCCACTGGCGCCGGGATATAGAGACCATATCCAAGGCGACCGCGGCGCGGCGTCCGGCTTCGACGCCGTGGAGACCTTCGACGGCACTCACAGGACGACGATCTCGGCCGTGAAGGCCTTAGTCTCGCGCTCGATCTGGCGGCGCCAGTCGACAGCGGCCTCGACCGAGATCAACGTCCTCCGTCCCAGCTTCATCATTCTCGGCCCTCGGCCGTCCTTGATGAGTTGGTAGAAGTGCGTCCGGCTGATGTTGTGGTCGGCGCAGAACTGCGCGATGGTGTAGGCCTGCCGGGCGTAGCCGGGGCCGATGGTGTGCTGGTTCAATTGGCTTCCTTTCGTGCTTGTTTGCATGTGTCCGTGGGAACACATGCCGGCACTTTAGGAAGCTGCGGTCCGGCGGGAAACTAAACGGGCGGCGGAATTTCGCCCCCCAATTTTTCGGCCATGCGTTGAAGGAAGCGCCTGTAGGAATCGGGGTCGGCTGCGGCCTTCTTCAGCCAGTGGGAGACCTTCTCGACATCAAGGCCCGCTAGGTCGAACATGCTGCGCAGGCACTTGGCGGGGAAGCCTGCCTCTGCGGTGTCGAAGGCGATGTCGTGCTCGATTACCAGACGCTCAAGCGCCTGCGCGATTTTCCAGCGCGGGTTACTCCCTTCGTGATCGTGCTTCGGCAGCGTGTTCGAAGCCGTCGCAGCAGCCTTGACCACTGCAGCAACTACCTCTCGCAGGACATGGCGCAGTTCGGCACCTTCTACCTGTGCCCTCATGGCGTGCGCCTTCATGGATGCAATTCGGCCATCCCCGTCGCTGATCTGGATACCTTTGGTGGCGAGCTCATCAACGACGTTGCCGTAGAGCCAACCGAGTGCGGTGGAGTCCAGATCGGACAGCGCGGTATCGATCTTGTGACAGCCGACGACGAACGACTCAATCGCACGGGTCCGCGCCTTCTGATCGGGCGGCTTTAGCGACTGCAAGTCGAGGATCGCGTCGGCCCAACCCTCCAGAATCTTCACAAAGATGTGATCTTCGTCACCGGGGCAACTCCCGCCGCGGGCAATATGGTAGGCACCGCGCAACTCGTCGGCTTGCTCGGGCGTGAATTCGAGTACGTAACGCTCAGGGTTCCGGTTTTCATCGCAGTAGACGACGACGTTTCGGGCGTCCCTGTCATGCCGGGCTTTTAGTGCAGCCATGTCGCGCCGCGGGCCGTTAAAGGCGACTGTGCCGCGTCGATACAGGTCCGTGATTTCCTCGAAGTCACGCCGGAAGCGATCGATCTCGTTCATGTCTTGCTTCTTCCGTCTTGATTCAGAGCGCCAGCTTCGCCAGCGCGTCGGCCGCGCCGTCGGTGCGCAGGTGCCCGTAGTGCTTCTCGATCATGGCGACCGATGTGCCGCTGATCTGCGCCACTGTCAACGTCGGCAGGCCGTCGCCCACCAGGTCGGTGATGACGCTGTGCCGCAAGGTGTAGGCCACGGTCCCGGCCGGCAATTCGGCTGCAGACACTGCGGCCTTCATGGGCCACTTCCAGGAATCTTTGTCCCATGCCCTGCCGTCGGCGCGTGTGAAGATCGGTGCGGCCGGCAGCTTGTTCTTCGAGCACTCGGCCAGCAGGTCAGCGGCCGACTTGGGCAGCTTGATCTTCCGGTCTTGGCCGTGCTTGTCCATGCCCACCTTCAGCACGCCGATGCGCTTGTCGAAGTCGCCCACCTTCAGCGCAGCTAGCGCACCAGGTCGAAGGGGCAGATAGGCCAGCCCGCGTAGGAAGGCGCCCAAGTCGGCCGGCGCTTTGGCTATCAGTGCACGCCGCTGGTCACGGTCGAGATACAGCTCGCGCCTGCGGCCCGCCTTTTCGATGGGCTTGAGTTCGTCGGCCCAGGCCATGTCGGTCGTCACCTTGCTCTGCGACTTCGCGTAGTTCAGTGCGGCGCGAAGGGCCGACATGTCGCGGTTCACGGTGTCCAGTGCGCGCTTCTTCGGATCGGCCTCGGTCGACGCCAGCAGCGGCGTCGTCAGCAGCTTCTTGCGGAAGGCCTTGACGTGCTCGCGCCGCAGCTTTCCCAGGTCGACAGACGCAAGGGCGAACGGTGTGATCCAGCGCTTGTAGCGGCCGGTCAAGTCCTTCGCGGTCTTCTCTCGGCGTTCCTCGCGCAAATGCGCTAGGTAGTCGTCGCAAGCCTGCTGCACGGTCGACGCCTTGACGCTGCCGCCCTGGCCGATATGCGCGAACCAATCGCGTGCCGCTGAAGTTGCCCGGTCGAAGCGCTCGTGGTCGGGAAACTGCTGCATGGTGCCGAGGCCGTGCTCGATCTGCTTGCCGGTGTCTTCGTCACGCCTGCGTGCCCACCAAGTGCCAGCGGCGTCGGCTGTCATCTTGCGGTACCCGACATAGCAGCCTTTTGAGTCGCGCTGCCAGTATTGCCCCCGGCGTGGCTTGAGCTTGTCGCGCGCCGTCACGGTGTTGATCTTGTCTGCCACGTGTGCCCCTTGAGGTACCAAAAAAGTACCAAAAACATGTTGGTACTCTAGCGCACGTCGGCGCACAGAAGTGCGCTAAGTACCTATGGCGCAATGTGTTTCAGTGTTCGCCGGTGTTCACAGTCTTGGCATTCACACGGCAGGGGTCGCAGGTTCGAACCCTGCACCGCCCACCAGATTTTGCTTTCGACCTCGACGAATTGCGGCTCCTGCGGGAGCCGCTTTCGTTGGTGCGGATCAAGTGCCCGGCCTCAGTGCGGCGCCACGGTGCGCACGGCCGGCCGGGCGAGTTCGCGGCCGATCACGGTTCGGGCAAAGAGGTAGTTGTTGCGCGCCCGCTCGCTCAGGGCGTCGAGGTCGACTCGGCCTGTGGCGTCGCATGGAAACGCGTAGGCACGGCCGTGATGGGTCAAGGGGCTGAAGCGCAACTCGAAGGTGGCGGGCGTCGGACTCATCATCGTGCTCCTTCGCAGTGAACCTGGTGCAGCCATTGGGTCCCCGCTCGCCGGCGGGCTCAATGACACCGAGGTATCGCAGCTTGCCGCCGGCCGCGGCCTTCCGCGTCACCCGCCGGAAGGACGCATCGGTGCGGGCCCCCCGCCACACTCGGTACACCCCCAAGTTAGGGACCGCAGCGATGTTCCGGATCAGGAATTTCGTCCTGCGTGCCCGGGCTGCACCCGAGCTCACCTGCCGCACAACGTCGCGGCCATGCAGGGTTGCGACGGCTCGGCCATCCGTTGTCGTCGAAGATGTTCTGCGCGAATGTCGAGGTGCAGTTCTCGACCGCGCTGTAGCGGCCGGTGGCGCCGAGCATGGTGGTCACGTCGCTGGTCATCACGCCCAGCGTCCAGTCATCGACGGGCTGGCCGTTGAAGTCGGGCCTGAAGGTGTTCTGCTCGTCCTGGATGGCGCCCATCATCATCCACTCGGCGCAGGCGCAGGCGCAGGCGCAGGCGCAGGCGCAGGCGCAGGCGCAGGCGCAGGGGCAGGGGCAGGGGCAGGGGCAGGGCGTGCGGCCGCTCCAGTTGATGCCGGCGTGGTTGCAGGCCATGAGCAGCGGCGCGGCCGCGACCTGCCAGGCGCCGACATGGCTGCGCCTGGTGTTGTAGAGCTCGATCGCGAAGCGCACCACCGCGAGGTGGTCGTTGAGCAGCCAGGCGCGCAGGAAGGCGGCCGGACCTCACAGACCGATGACGCCCCGGTCCAGGCTGTCGGGGTACTCCACCAGTTCAAGCAGGCGGTCTGCCACCTGCGTGCGGCTCAGCGTCCAGGGGCTGAGCGCGGGGGTCTGGCGGAACTGGCTGATGGGCCTGCAGGCGGGTCGTGCACATGACGCTCTCCCGCCGCCACGGCCGCCGCGAAAATGCGGCGTGGCCGCGCGGTAGGGCCAGTGTCCATGCGGCGCCGGCGCCGCAATCCTGTGGTGGATCAAAAAGGCCGGCGAACGCGGCGGCAGGCCGCCGCGCCGCTCAGCGCAGGCCGATGGCGCGCAGTTGCAGCGCGAAGGGCCCGGCCTGCCGGTCGGCGATCAGCAGGCCGGCCTGGCGGATGTGCGCCGGCTGGAGCGCGGCCGCGCCCGCCACCGCGCGGCCGCGGAAGCGGGGCACGAAGCCGGCCAGCGGCAGCGCCAGCACCTGCCACCCGCCCGCGGGCGGCGCCAGCGTGGCCTGGTAGGCCGGCGCGTCGAAGGCGTCGTCGAGGAAGAGGCTCAGTTTGTACTTTCGGCCATCGCCCAGGGCTTCCACCACGACGGCCGAAGCCGTGGCGGCACCCGTTGCGGCGACGGGCGCGCGCACCGAAGCGAAGCCGCCGCCCTGGTCCAGCGAGACCTCGCCTTCGAAGACGGCGTGGCCGGCCGGGTCGAAGCGCAGGCGGCTGCGCGAGACGCCGCCCATCACGCGGTCGTCGATGGCGCGCCAGGCCGCGGTGGCAGCCGCGGTCTCGAAACGGAAGAGCCAGTGCACGGGCATGGCGGCATTGTGGCCACCCCTGCCGCAGTCTGGCCGGTGGCCCACCGAGGGGCTAGGCCCGATTGACAGCCTGCGCCGACGCCCGACACACTGGCCCGGCGCCCTTGCGGGCCCGACCCTGAACTGGGGTCGTGCACGCAACGGCGCCTTACCGGCCTGGTGCTCCGCCATGCAGCGCCGCCTTCGCGCGGCCTGCCGGCGTGGTGCACCGGGTGTTCAACGATCAGGGGTCCGCAAGACGGACGCCGCACACGGGAGTGACCCATGAACTTGAAGCTTTTTGCCGCGCTGCTGGCCATGGCCGCGCTGTCGGCCCCGTCGACCGCCGCGCCGCAAAGCCAGCGCCCGTTCGTCATCGACGGCTATTCGTTCGTCAGCCAGGAAGATTTCATCCTGGCGGGCAAGCGCTGCGCGGCGGTGCATGTCGACGAGGACCGAGCCGCCGAGATCGACAAGTTCATCCTGGCCCACCGCAGCGCCGCGCTGAAGGCCGCGGGTGGCGGCGTCGACACACCCACCGGCACCGCGGCACGGGGCGGCATCGTCAATGTCTACGTGAACGTCATCACCACGGCCACCGGTGGCGGTGACGTCAGCGACGCGCAGATCAACGAGCAGATCAACGTGCTGCAGGCCGCCTATGGTGGCGGCGGCTGGAGCTTCAATCGCGTCGCCACCACGCGCACCGCGAACAGCACCTGGTACACGATGTCGCCGGGCAGCACCGCCGAGAGCCAGGCCAAGAACGCGCTGCGGCAGGGCACGGCCGACGATCTGAACATCTACATTGCAGGCATCGGCGGTGGTCTGCTGGGTTGGGCCACCTTTCCCTGGGATTACGCCGCCAGGCCCAAGCTCGACGGTGTGGTCGTGCTGAACAGCTCGCTGCCTGGTGGCAGCGCCGCGCCCTACAACCTGGGCGACACCGGCACACACGAGGTCGGCCACTGGATGGGCCTGTACCACACCTTCCAGGGCGGTTGCGCCAAGAACGCCAGCACGGGCGGTGACCTGGTGTCGGACACGTCGGCCGAACGGTCACCGGCCTACGGCTGCCCGACGGGCCGCGACTCGTGCAAGTCGCAGGCCGGGCTCGACCCGATCACGAACTTCATGGACTACACCGACGACGCCTGCATGAGCCTGTTCAGCAGCGGCCAGCTGGCGCGCATGGAATCGGCCTGGTCGGCCTACCGCTTCGGCAAGTAAGGCACGAACAGCTGCCGGGCGCGGCCTCGCGCCCGGCAGTTCAAGGCGCGCGCGGCGGGGTCCAGTCGACGGTGGCGTTTCTGCCGTCTTCGCATACCCACGCCGCCACGCGCATGCCGCTGCGCAGTTGCCCCGGCTTGTTCTCGATGCGCGGCCAGTCGGCCGCCGTGAAGGGCTGGCGGTCGATCAGGAACCAGCGGCTCGGGTCGGCGCTGCCGGGGTGTTTCAGCACCACCGCCTCGGTGGTCTGCCAGTCGGTGCGGATGCGGATCTCGGTGCGCCCCGGGCCGCGGCTGTACGTCAGCACCTCGCCGGCGTAGAGCGTGAGCCGGTCGCGCGGGCAGGCGCTGTCGGCCGGTGGCATGAGGCGCCCGCCGGGCTGCGCAGCGCCGGCGGCCAGCGGTAGCAGCGCGGCGAGCAGCAGGGCCCAGGGCGCGACGGCGCCGTGCATGTCACCGCACCTTGGGCCGCGCGTCGGGGCGGCCGCCGCGCCGCGCCACTTCACGGGCCACCGCCTCCAACTGCACCACCAGGTTCTGGCGCACCGCCACGTTGCCTATGCCCGGCGGCGGCGGCAGGCGCAGCCCTATGGTCGCCGTGTAGCTGAGGTGGGTTCGCGGGCTCTTGGCGGCGGCGGTCAGCGGCGTCAGTTCGTAGCGGCCCTCGAAGACCTCGATCGCGCGCCGCGTGAAGATGCTGCCGAGATCGAAGCGCACCGCCTTGGCCTCGGCCATGCGCAGCGGCTGGTGCACGATGTCGAGCAGCACCTTCATCGACTGCGCGAACATCAGGAAGCGGAACTCGCCCTGCTGTTCGACGACCAGATGTTCGTCGCCGTTGGCGCGCGGCTGGCGCTCGTTGACCTGGCAGGCGCGGATGCCGGGCATGAAACGCGGCAGCGCGCTGTAGTCGGTGATGGTGTCCCAGATGGTCTGCACGTCGGCACCCAGGTCGAGCACCGCCTCGGCCACGAAGGTGCGGCCGTTGCGGCGCACCTCCACCTTTACTTCGTCGGTCATCGGGCGCCCTGCAATTGGCGCCGGGCCGCGGGGCGCGGGCCGGCTGTGCGGGCATTATCGGCAGCCGCCCGTCGGCCGACTTGCGATCCCGCAAGGCGGGGCAAGGCGGTGCAGGGCGGGCGGGCCTTCGGGCACACTGCCGGGCAAGACCGCCGAAGGAGACCATGGGACCGCTGCAAGGACTGCGCATCATCGAAATCGCCAGCATCGGCCCGGTGCCGCTGTGCGGCATGCTGCTGGCCGACCTGGGCGCCGACATCGTGCGCATCGACCGCACCGAGGCCAGCGGCCTGGGCGTGGCGATGGCGCCGCGCCACGACGTCAATGCACGCGGGCGGCGCTCGGTGGCGCTCGACCTGAAGTCGGCCGCCGGGCGCGACGCCGCGCAGCGTCTGATCGACCGCGCCGACGTGCTGCTCGAGGGCCTGCGCCCAGGCGCCACCGAAAAGCTCGGCCTCGGCCCGGTCGATTGCCAGGACCGCAACCCGCGGCTGGTCTACGGTCGCATGACCGGCTTCGGCCAGACCGGCCCGCTGGCCCACGCGGCCGGGCACGACCTGAACTACATCGCGCTCAGCGGCGTGCTGCACGCCATCGGCGGTGCCGGCGGCAAGCCCGTGCCGCCGCTGAACCTGGTGGGCGACTATGGCGGCGGCGCGCTCTACCTGGCCTTCGGCGTCATGGCGGCGCTGTTCGAGCGCCAGCGCTCGGGGCGCGGCCAGGTCGTCGACGCCGCGATGGTCGACGGCGCGGCCTCGCTGGCGTCGATCTTCTACGGCCTGCACGCCGCCGGGCAGTGGGCCGCCGCCCGCGGCGAAAACCTGCTCGACGGTGGCGCGCCCTTCTACGACAGCTACGAAACGGCTGACGGCCGCTGGGTCAGCCTGGCGGCGCTGGAGCCCAAGTTCTTCGCGCTGCTGGCGCAAGCACTGGGGCTGGAACCGCGCTTCGTGCAGCGCCAGTACGACCGCCGCCTGTGGCCCGAGATGCGCGCGGCCATCGCCGCCGCCGTGGCGACGCGCAGCCGCGACGCCTGGTGCGAACGGCTCGAAGGCAGCGACGCCTGTTTTGCGCCGGTGCTGAACTTCGAGGAGGCGCCCGGGCACCGGCATGCGCGTGAACGTGGCGCTTTCGTCGACGTCGGCGGCGTTGTGCAGCCGGCGCCGGTGCCCCGCTTCGACCGCACGCCGGCGGGCCCGCCGCGGCCGGCGCCCGAACTCGGCCAGCACACCGACGAACTGCTGCTTGAGGCCGGCTACGGCGTAGCCGAGATCGCGGCGCTGCGCGCCGCCGGGAACGCACGATGAGCCGCCACGCCCAGCCCGACGCACCCGCCTACGAGACCGCCAGCGGCGCCCGCGCCGCGGCCTCGCTGCTGCTGCTGCGCGACGGCCCGGCCGGGCTCGAGGTGCTGATGCTGCGCCGCGCCGAGCGCGCCGGCGATGCACGCAGCGGCGCCGCCGTCTTCCCCGGCGGTGTGCTCGACACCCGCGACCGCGCCGCGCATGCCTACTGCCTGGGCGCCGAGGACGGCAGCATCAGCCGCCAGCTCGGCGTGGCCGCGGGCGCGCTGGACTACATGGTGGCCGCCGTACGCGAAACCTTCGAGGAGGTCGGCCTGCTGCTGGCCGCAGGCGATTTCGACCTCGACGCGCTGCAGACGTGGCGCCAGCGCCTGCAGGCCGGCACGGCCGGCGTGGCCGAGTTCTGCGCCGCCACCGGGCTGCAGCTCGACCTGCGCGGCCTGGCCTACTTCAGCCATTGGCTGACGCCGCCGGGCATGCCCAAGCGTTTCGACACCCGCTTTTTTGCGGCGCTGGCGCCCGCGGGCCAGGAAGCGGACGCCGACCGCAGCGAAGCCGTC
>Ga0335397_10005771_pt1 | contig 16115 bp, 7 predicted proteins | sample MAT04_FD_205740 | JGI IMG/M metagenome (GOLD analysis project Ga0335397, IMG submission 205740) | Freshwater microbial communities from Lake Fryxell liftoff mats and glacier meltwater in Antarctica - MAT-04 (spades assembly) (version 2) ... | reverse complement strand
CTGCACCGCTCGCCTGGCGTGTTCTTCGAGCACGACAAGGGCAAGACGCACAGCTCGGGCAAGCTTCTGTTTTCCGCACGCATCATTCCCTACCGTGGATCCTGGCTCGATTTCGAGTTCGACCCCAAGGACATCCTGTATTTCCGCGTCGACCGTCGCCGCAAGATGCCGGTCACGATCCTGCTCAAGGCCATCGGCCTGAACCCGGAGTCGATCCTGGCGAATTTCTTCGTCAATGACAATTTCAAGTTGATGGACAGCGGCGCGCAGATGGAATTCGTCGCCGAGCGCCTGCGCGGCGAGGTTGCGCGTTTTGACATCACCGACAAGTCCGGCAAGGTCATCGTGGCCAAGGACAAACGCGTCACCGCCCGGCATACCCGGGACCTGGAGCAGGGTGAGACCACCCACATCAGCGTACCGGAAGACTTCCTCATCGGCCGCGTGGTGGCCCGCGACGTGGTCGTCGAGGACACTGGCGAGATCATCGCCAAGGCCAATGACGAGTTGACCGAACTACTGCTCAAGAAGCTGCGCACCGCCAACGTGCAGGATCTGCAGTGCATCTACACCAATGAACTCGACCAGGGCGCGTATATCTCGCAGACCCTGCGTACCGACGAGACCGCCGACGAGTTCTCGGCCCGAGTCGCCATCTACCGCATGATGCGCCCCGGCGAGCCGCCAACGGAAGACGCCGTGCAGGCCCTGTTCCAGCGCCTGTTCTACAACCCGGACACCTACGACCTGTCCCGTGTCGGGCGCATGAAATTCAACGCCAAGATGGGCCGCGACGAATCCACCGGCCCGATGGTGCTGACCAACGAGGACATTCTGGCCGTGGTCAAGATCCTGGTGGACCTGCGCAACGGCCGCGGCGAAGTCGACGATATCGACCACCTGGGCAACCGACGTGTTCGTTGTGTCGGCGAGCTGGCCGAGAACCAGTACCGCACCGGCCTGGCACGTATCGAGAAGGCCGTCAAGGAGCGCCTGGGTCAGGCCGAGCAAGAGCCGCTCATGCCGCACGACCTGATCAACAGCAAGCCGATCTCGGCCGCGTTGAAGGAGTTCTTCGGCGCCTCGCAGCTGTCGCAGTTCATGGACCAGACCAACCCCCTGTCCGAAATCACCCACAAGCGCCGCGTGTCGGCCCTTGGCCCGGGCGGTCTGACGCGCGAGCGAGCCGGCTTTGAAGTGCGCGACGTGCACGTCACGCATTACGGCCGCGTCTGCCCGATCGAGACGCCCGAGGGTCCGAACATCGGCCTGATCAATTCGCTGGCGCTGTATGCCCGGCTGAATGAGTACGGCTTCATCGAGACACCGTACCGCCGCGTGGTCGACAGCCACGTGACGACCCAGATCGACTACCTGTCCGCGATCGAAGAGGGCAAGTACATCATCGCCCAGGCAAATGCCGTTCTGGACCAGAATGGCAAGCTGACCGGAGAACTCGTATCGGCGCGTGAAAAAGGCGAGTCGATCCTGGTCGCGGCCGATCAGATCCAGTACATGGATGTGTCGCCGGCGCAGATTGTCTCGGTGGCCGCATCGCTGGTGCCTTTCCTCGAGCACGACGACGCCAACCGCGCGCTGATGGGTGCCAACATGCAGCGCCAGGCGGTTCCGGTGTTGCGTCCTGAAAAGGCCTTCGTCGGTACCGGCATCGAACGGGTGTCCGCGGTCGACTCCGGCACCGTGGTGACCGCCAGCCGAGGCGGCCTGGTCGACTATGTCGACGCAACCCGAGTCGTGATCCGGGTCAACGACGACGAAGCCCAGGCGGGTGAGGTCGGCGTGGACATCTACAACCTGATCAAGTACCAGCGCTCGAACCAGAACACCAATATCCACCAGCGCCCGATCGTCAAGAAGGGCGACACGTTGTCCAAGGGTGATGTGATCGCCGATGGCGCATCGACCGACCTGGGCGAACTGGCGCTGGGCCAGAACATGCTGGTCGCGTTCATGCCCTGGAACGGCTACAACTTCGAGGACTCGATCCTGATCAGCGAACGTGTGGTCGCCGACGACCGCTACACCTCGATCCATATCGAGGAACTGGTCGTGATGGCGCGTGACACCAAGCTCGGCGCCGAGGAAATCACCCGCGACATACCCAACCTGTCCGAGCAGCAACTCAACCGCCTGGACGAGTCGGGCATCATCTACGTGGGTGCCGAGGTCATGCCGGGCGACACGCTGGTGGGAAAGGTCACACCGAAAGGCGAGACCACGCTGACGCCGGAAGAAAAGCTGCTGCGGGCCATCTTCGGCGAGAAGGCCAGCGACGTGAAGGACACCTCGCTGCGGGTCGACCAGGGCTCGCAGGGCACCGTCATCGACGTGCAGGTCTTTACCCGTGAAGGCATCACCCGCGACCGCCGCGCCCAGCAGATCATCGACGACGAACTCAAGCGTTTCCGCCTGGACCTGAACGACCAGCTGCGTATCGTCGAGGCCGACGCGTTCGACCGGATCGAGAAGCTGCTGACCGGCAAGGTCGCCAATGGCGGTCCGCAAAAGCTGGCCAAGGGCAGCAAGATCGACAAGGCCTATCTGGCCGCGGTCGAGAGGTTCCACTGGTTCGACATCCGTCCGGCCGACGACGACGTCGCCAGTCAGCTCGAGAGCATCAAGAACTCGCTGGAGCAGACACGCCACAGCTTCGACCTGCTGTTCGAAGAGAAACGCAAGAAGCTCACGCAGGGCGACGAACTGCCCGCGGGCGTGCTCAAGATGGTCAAGGTCTACCTGGCCGTCAAGCGCCGTCTGCAGCCGGGTGACAAGATGGCGGGGCGCCATGGCAACAAGGGTGTGGTGTCCAAGATCGTTCCGGTCGAGGACATGCCCTACATGGCCGACGGCACGCCATGCGACATCGTGCTCAATCCCCTGGGCGTGCCGTCGCGGATGAACGTCGGCCAGGTGCTGGAAGTGCACCTGGGCTGGGCGGCCAAGGGTATCGGTCTGCGTATCGGCGAGATGTTGCAGGCCGAGGCCAAGGTAGCCGAGCTGCGCCAGATCATGGACCAGCTCTACAACGGCTCGGGTCACAAGGAGGACCTCTCCAAGCTCAGCGACAGCGATGTGCTCGAAATGGCCGATAACCTGTCCAAGGGTGCGACCTTCGCCACGCCGGTGTTTGACGGCGCCTCGGAAGAAGAGATCCGCAGCATGCTGAGGCTGGCGTATCCGGACGACATCGTCAAGGCCAAGGGCCTGACGGCCGCGCGTACGCAGGCCAACTTGTTCGATGGCCGCAGTGGCGAGGCGTTCGAGCGTCCGACCACGATCGGCTACATGCACGTACTGAAGCTTCACCACCTGGTGGACGACAAGATGCATGCCCGTTCGACCGGCCCGTACAGCCTGGTCACGCAGCAGCCGCTGGGTGGCAAGGCGCAATTCGGTGGTCAGCGTTTCGGCGAGATGGAGGTCTGGGCGCTGGAAGCCTACGGCGCTGCCTACACGCTGCAGGAAATGCTGACGGTCAAGTCCGACGACGTGCAGGGTCGCACCAAGGTGTACGAAAACATCGTCAAAGGCGAACACGCGATCGAGGCCGGCATGCCGGAATCCTTCAACGTGCTGGTCAAGGAGATCCGCTCACTCGGGATCGATATCGAACTCGAGCGCAGCTAAACCCATGCCTTTCAGGATGGCGCGCCGCAGATCGCGGTCGCCCGCCTGAACCGATCAGATACTGGAGAGAAACATGAAATCACTACTCGACCTGTTCAAGCAGTTCACGCCGGATGAGCATTTCGATGCGATCCGCATCGGTATGGCGTCGCCGGAGAAGATCCGTTCCTGGTCTTTTGGCGAGGTGAAGAAACCCGAGACCATCAATTACCGCACCTTCAAGCCCGAGCGTGACGGCCTGTTCTGCGCCAAGATCTTCGGCCCGATCAAGGACTACGAGTGCCTGTGCGGCAAGTACAAGCGCCTCAAGCACCGCGGCGTGATCTGCGAAAAATGCGGCGTGGAAGTCACGCAGACCAAGGTGCGCCGCGAGCGCATGGGTCACATCGACCTGGCTGCGCCCTGCGCGCATATCTGGTTCCTGAAGTCGCTCCCCAGCCGCCTGGGCCTGGTGCTGGACATGACGCTGCGCGACATCGAGCGCGTGCTGTATTTCGAGGCGTATGTCGTGACCGATCCCGGCATGACCCCGCTGAAGAAGTACAGCATCATGACCGAGGACGATTTCGACGCCAAGTTCAAGGAATACGGCGACGAGTTCACGGCCAAGATGGGTGCCGAGGGCATCAAGGACCTGCTCGAGGGCATCGACATCGATGGCTCGATCGAGAAGCTGCGCAATGACCTGACCGGCTCCGAGCTCAAGATCAAGAAAAACGCCAAGCGCCTGAAGGTGCTCGAGGCCTTCCGCAAGTCGGGTATCAAGCCCGGCTGGATGGTGCTCGAAGTGCTGCCGGTGTTGCCGCCGGACCTGCGTCCGCTGGTGCCGCTGGACGGTGGCCGTTTCGCGACCTCCGACCTGAACGACCTTTACCGCCGCGTCATCAACCGCAACAGCCGGTTGCGTCGCCTGCTCGAACTCAAGGCGCCCGAGATCATCGCGCGCAACGAGAAGCGCATGTTGCAGGAAGCAGTCGACTCGCTGCTGGACAACGGTCGGCGCGGAAAGGCCATGACCGGCGCCAACAAGCGTGCACTCAAGTCGCTGGCCGACATGATCAAAGGCAAGAGCGGTCGTTTCCGCCAGAACCTGCTGGGCAAACGTGTCGACTACTCCGGCCGTTCGGTCATCGTGGTGGGCCCGACGCTCAAATTGCACCAGTGCGGACTGCCCAAGCTGATGGCGCTCGAGCTGTTCAAGCCCTTCATCTTCTCGCGCCTGGAGGCGATGGGTATCGCCACCACGATCAAGGCAGCGAAGAAGGAAGTCGAATCCGGCACGCCGGTGGTCTGGGACATCCTGGAAGAGGTCATCAAGGAACATCCGGTGATGCTCAACCGTGCGCCTACGCTGCACCGCCTGGGCATTCAGGCGTTCGAGCCGATCCTGATCGAAGGCAAGGCGATCCAGCTGCACCCGCTGGTGTGCGCCGCTTTCAACGCCGACTTCGACGGCGACCAGATGGCGGTGCACGTGCCGTTGTCGGTGGAGGCACAGATGGAATGCCGCACGCTGATGCTGGCATCCAACAACGTGCTGTTCCCCGCCAACGGCGAGCCGTCGATCGTTCCATCGCAGGACGTGGTGCTGGGCTTGTACTACACCACCCGCGAACGCATCAACGGCAAGGGCGAGGGCCTGATCTTCTCCGATACCGGCGAAGTGCAGCGCGCATTCGATGCCGGCGAGGTCGAACTGACGTCGCGCATCAATGTGCGGCTGACGGAATACACCAAGGACAAGGAAACCGGCGAGCTGATGCCATCGACCAAACTGTGGGAAACCACTGCCGGCCGTGCCTTGCTGTCGGAGATTCTGCCCAAGGGGCTGCCGTTCGCGAACATCAACAAGGCTCTGAAGAAGAAGGAAATCTCCAAGCTCATCAACGTGTCGTTCCGCAAATGCGGTCTCAAGGAGACCGTCATCTTTGCCGACAGGTTGTTGCAGTACGGGTTCCGTCTGGCCACCAGGGCCGGCATCTCGATCTGCATCGACGACATGCTGGTGCCGAAAGAGAAGCACGCCATCATCGAGCGCGCCGAGAAGGAGGTCAAGGAGATCGGTCAGCAGTACTCGTCCGGTCTGGTGACCTCCGGCGAACGCTACAACAAGGTGGTCGACATCTGGGGCAAGGCCGGCGACGAAGTCTCCAAGGTCATGATGGCCCAGCTGGCCAAGGAAAAGACCATCGACCGCCATGGCAACGAAGTCGATCAGGAATCGTTCAATTCGATCTACATGATGGCCGACTCCGGTGCCCGCGGTTCCGCGGCCCAGATTCGTCAGCTGGCCGGCATGCGGGGCCTGATGGCCAAGCCGGACGGCTCGATCATCGAGACCCCGATCACGGCCAACTTCCGAGAAGGCCTGAACGTGTTGCAGTACTTCATCTCGACCCACGGCGCGCGAAAAGGCCTGGCCGACACCGCGCTCAAGACCGCCAACTCGGGTTACCTGACCCGTCGTCTGGTGGATGTGACGCAGGATCTGGTCGTGACCGAGCAGGACTGCGGCACGCAGGACGGCGCCTTCATGCGTGCCATCGTCGAAGGTGGCGAGGTGATCGAATCGTTGCGCGATCGCATCCTGGGCCGTGTCGCGGCCGAAGACGTCCTGCATCCGGAAAACCGTGCGGTGCTGGTACCGGCCGGCGGCATGCTCGATGAAGACGTCATCGACGAACTCGAAAACGTAGGTGTCGATGAGGTCAAGGTGCGCACCGCGCTGACCTGCGAGACCCGTTTCGGCATCTGCGCCAAGTGTTACGGCCGCGACCTGGGCCGGGGCGGCCTGATCAACGGCGGCGAGGCGGTCGGTGTGATCGCAGCGCAGTCCATTGGCGAACCCGGAACCCAGCTCACGATGCGGACCTTCCACATCGGCGGTGCGGCCTCGCGTGCCGCGATCGCGTCCAGCGTCGAAGCCAAGTCCAACGGCACAATCGGTTTCAACGCGACCATGCGCTATGTCACCAACAACAAGAGGGAACTGGTCGTCATCGCGCGTTCGGGCGAGATCGTCATCCACGACGAACACGGCCGCGAGCGCGAGCGCCACAAGGTGCCTTATGGCGCGGTGTTGACGGTGACCGCCGACCAGGCCGTCAAGGCCGGCACCATCCTGGCCAATTGGGATCCGCTGACCCGACCCATCATCACCGAATTCGCCGGCAAGGCGCGGTTCGAGAACGTGGAGGAGGGTCTGACCGTTGCCAAGCAGCTCGACGAAGTCACCGGCCTGTCAACGCTGGTGGTGATCGACCCGAAACGCCGCGGTTCGGCCAAGGTCGTGCGGCCGCAGGTCAAGCTGATCGACGCCAGCGGCAGCGAGGTCAAGATTCCCGGTACCGACCATTCGGTGACGATCGGCTTCCCGGTCGGATCCTTGATTCAGGTGCGCGATGGTCAGGACGTGGGCCCTGGCGAAGTGCTGGCCCGTATCCCGATCGAAGGTCAGAAGACGCGTGACATCACCGGCGGTCTGCCGCGGGTGGCCGAGCTGTTCGAGGCCCGTTCGCCCAAGGACGCCGGCAAGCTGGCCGAGATGACCGGTACCGTGTCGTTCGGCAAGGAAACCAAGGGCAAGATCCGCCTGCAGATCACCGATCCGGAAGGCACGGTCTGGGAAGAACTCGTGCCCAAGGAAAAGAACATGCTGGTGCACGAGGGCCAGGTGGTCAACAAGGGCGAGAGCGTCGTCGACGGCCCGGCTGATCCGCAGGACATCCTGCGCCTGCTGGGCTCCGAGGAACTGGCGCGTTACATCGTCGACGAGGTGCAGGACGTTTACCGCCTGCAGGGCGTGAAGATCAATGACAAGCATATCGAGGTGATCGTGCGCCAGATGCTGCGCCGTGTCGTGGTCGACAACCCGGGCGATTCGAACTACATCGGTGGCGAGCAGGTCGAGCGCTCCGAGATGCTCAATACCAACGACGCACTGCGTTCGGAGGGCAAGATCCCGGTGACCTTCACCAACCTGCTGCTGGGCATCACCAAGGCGTCCTTGTCCACCGACAGCTTCATCAGCGCCGCGTCGTTCCAGGAAACGACCCGCGTGCTGACCGAGGCCGCGATCATGGGCAAACGCGACGAGTTGCGTGGTCTGAAGGAGAACGTGATCGTCGGCCGCCTGATCCCGGCGGGCACCGGCATGGCCTATCACGAGGCGCGCAAGGTCCGCGAAAACATGGACGACGCCGAGCGTCGTGCCATTGCAGAGTCTGAAGCCGCGGAACTGGCCGGCGAGAGCGAAGAGGCTACGACCGCTGATGTCGACACCGCAGGTGAAGCGGCTTCCGGCGCGGGAACCGTAACCGAGTAAGCCTCGGCCGTGTTGCACCCGATCGCCCCAGGTTCCGCTCGCCGGAGCCTGGGGCGTTTTCATTGTGGCGCCAGCCGACAGGGCGCCAGCTTGGCGGCGCGGCAAGGCTCGGTCACGGCATGACTGGCAGTTTCGGGTTCTGGCTGCTGGTGGCGGTCTTGTTGTTCTGGTCGTTGGGTGCCTACAACCGGCTGGTTCGGCTGCGGGCCCAGGTCATCGGCAGCTTTAGCGGTGTTGACCAACGCATGGTGCAGGCGCTGGTTCTGCTGGGCGAGGCCTCGTTGGCGCCGGATTCCGATTCGGCGGGCCGTTCCGGCCTGCTGGCGGCTGCGGTCCAGTTCGAGGTGGCGTTGCGGGTGACACGCAAGCAGCCCCTCGATGCCAGTGCAATGGCCGCATTGCAGACCGCGTATGCGACCGTGCAGGTGGTCTGGGAGCGCCGACGCGCCGAAGCTGCCGGGCCGCACGCCACTGCGCTCGCGGTGATGCAACGGGCTTGGGAAGACAACACCCAGGTGTTGCGGGAGGCCGAAGCCAGCTATAACGAGTCAGTGCAAAACTACAACCGCGCGATCCAGCAGTTTCCAGCTTCCATCCTGTCCTACTTCTTCGGCTTTGCGTCGGCCGCTTTTCTGTGATCGTGCGTCCGTTGGCATGACCCGTCAATCCGTACTGCCATCATCGTTGGCATCTGACGAGCCGGCTGGCGCCATTCCCTTGTGGCGCCTGCTGCAGGTCACCGCCGCTTGCCTGATCGCCTTGCGGGGCGGACGCTCCGGCACCGCGGCGCTGGACCAGGTCGAACCGGTGTTGCGCCCTGGTGTGCAGGCCTTGTCGTTCCAGGTCTGGCGTTCGCTGGCCCGCGCTGAAAACTTGCGGCGTTTGCTGGCGCATCGCGCACCGCCGCCCCAGGCGGACGCCTTGTTGTGTGTCGTGCTGGCGCTGAGCTGGGATGAATCGCGGGCGCCTTATCCGTCCTTCACGCTGGTCGATCAGGCGGTCGAAGCCGCCAAGCGGCAGCGCGCGACCCAGCCGCAGTCGGGCTTCATCAACGGCTGCCTGCGCCGTTTCCTGCGTGAACGTCAGGCACTGGTCGCTGCCAGTGACCGGGATCCGGTCGCGGTGTGGAACCATCCGGCATGGTGGATCGCGCGCGTGCGTCAGGACCATCCCGGGCAGTGGCAGCAGGTGCTCGAGGCCGACCGGGCCCATGCGCCGATGACGCTGCGGGTCAACCAGCGGCGTACCAGCCGGGCCGACTACCTCGCTTTGCTGGAGCGCGACGGTATCGCCGCTGCAGCGGTGGGGACGGCAGGCGTGCAACTGGTGCGACCGATGCCGGTGCAGCATATTCCCGGCTTCGATGCCGGCCTGGTGTCGGTGCAGGATGCGGCGGCTCAACTGGCTGCGCCCTTGTTGTTGCACGGCCTGCCGCAACACCGTCCCTTGCGTGTGCTAGATGCCTGTGCGGCGCCTGGCGGCAAGACGGCGCATTTGCTCGAGACGGCCGATTGCGCCGTGACCGCGCTCGACATCGACCCGGCGCGCTGCACGCGTATCCACCAGACACTGGCGCGACTGGGCCTGCAAGCCACGGTCGTGGCCGCCGATGCAGCCCGCCCAGCCGGATGGTGGCAGGGCGAGCCCTTCGATGCCATCTTGCTCGACGCGCCCTGCACCGCATCGGGCATCGTGCGGCGCCATCCGGACGTGCCGTGGCTGCGCCGGGAGTCCGACATCGGCCAGCTCGCGCAGCTGCAGGCCCGCCTGCTGGCCGCTTTGTGGCCTCTGCTGTCGGTCGGTGGTCGTATGCTCTATTGCACCTGTTCGGTGTTTCGCGCCGAGGGTGAAATTCAGATACAAACGTTTGTTGAACACAACACCGATGCCGCTTTGCTGCCGTCTCCCGGGCATTTGCTGCCCCGATTGGCGGGAAACGGCGCTGCTGTCCCGGACAATCGGGACAGTGACCATGACGGATTTTTTTACGCATTGCTGGAAAAGCGCGCGCCGTGAGCGGCTGGACGGCTGGCTGCTGTCCTGTTTGCTGATTCTGTTGCCATTGCCGCTCGCCTATGCGCAGGAGGCCTCCGAGGTCACCCAGCTGCGGCTGGAGCGTACCCCCGATGGCCTGGTGTTGTTCGCCAACGTGCGGCTGGAACTGCCAGCGGCAGTAAAGGACGCTCTGATCAAGGGTATCCCCATGGTGTTTCTGGCCGAAGCGGACCTGGTATCCCATCGCTGGTACTGGACCGACAAGAAGGTGGCCAGTGCTCAGCGCCACATGCGGCTGGCCCATAACCCGCTGACGCAGCGCTGGCGGCTGAATGTCGCCTCCGGGCCGATGACGCCCAACAGCCTGGGCCTGGCGCTGAACCTGAACTTCGACTCGATGGAAGAGGCGATGTCCACCATGCAGCGCATTTCTGGCTGGAAGATTGCCGATGCCGCGATGATCGATGCAGATGCCACACTCAAGGTCGAATTCCGTTTTGGTCTGGACGTGACCCAGCTGCCTCGGCCATTCCAGATCGGTGCGTTCGGCCAGTCCGACTGGAAAGTCGGCGTTGGCGCCAGCCAGCAAATCGGACCCGAAGGCCGACGGTGAACGCCGCACCGGATCGACCCAGGCAAGCTCGCGCTGCAGCGCGCAGTGCGCAGGTTGTTTCATGAGCACGTCACGCAGCCGGGATCCGTCTGCCACCCGCGCGCAGGGGCATGAGATCCGCGGCCTGCGCTGGGGAGTGGGCGTCGGTATCGCCACGATGGCGGCCATCGGTCTGGTGTTGCTGTTCCTGCTGACCCAGGCGACCAACAACCGCGAGTTGTACGAACGCAACTACGCTTTGTTGTTCGGGCTCAACGTCTTCGTGGCGGGCGTCCTGTTGCTGGTCATCGCCTGGATCGGCGTGCGTCTGTGGTTGCGCCTGCGCAAGCGGCGCTTCGGCAGCCGCCTGCTGGTCAAGCTGGCGGCAGTTTTTGCGCTGGCGGGTTTCGCTCCCGGCGTGTTGATCTACGTGGTGTCCTACCAGTTCGTGTCGCGGTCGATCGAAACCTGGTTCGACGTCAAGGTTGAAGGCGCGCTGGATGCCGGCCTGAACCTGGGTCGTGTCTCGCTGCAGGCCTTGTCGGACGACCTGACCAACAAGGCCCGGCTGGCAGCGCCGCAGCTGTCCAGCGTGACCGATGCGGCTGCAACGCTCCCGATGGAGCGGCTGCGTGACCAGCTCGGCGCCAGCGATATCGCCCTGTTCACGGCCTCTGGCCAGCAGATCGTGTCGGCCAGCCAATCCGGTTTCAAGCTCACCACCGACCGGCCGTCGGCGCAGCAGTTCCGCGCGGCGCGCGGTTCGCGCTCGGTGACCTGGATCGAGGGCCTGGAGGAGGCCCCGTCACCCACCGTGGACGACGCCCGCGTCAAGGTGCTGGTGCTGGTGCCTAATCCGAGCTTCGCGCTGCTGGAGGAGCCCCGTTTTCTGCTGGTGACCCAGGCCTTGCCCGGCGCGCTGGTGGCCAATGCGCTTGCCGTGACGCGGGCCTACCGGGAATACCAGGAGCGTTCGCTGGCGCGCGAGGGGCTCCGGCGCATGTATATCGGCACCTTGACCCTAAGCCTGTTCCTGGCGGTGTTCGGCGCTGTGCTGCTGGCCGTGGTGCTGGGCAACCAGATCGTGCGTCCCCTGCTGCTGCTCGCCGACGGCGTCAACAAGGTCGCCGCCGGCGACCTGACGCCCAAGGTCACGCTCAGCAGCAAGGACGAACTGGGCGGCTTGACGCGCGACTTCGCCGACATGACGCAGCAACTGGCCGACGCGCGGCAGGCGGTCAGCGCCAGCATGGATCAGGTCGACGCGGCGCGCGCCAACTTGCAGACCATTCTGGACAACATGACCGCCGGCGTGATCGTGCTCAGCGCGGAGGGTCAGATCCGCTCGTCCAATCCCGGCGCCACTCGCATCCTGCGGCTTCCACTGGCCGCCTACGAAGGGCAGCGCCTTGACCTGGTGCCGGGCCTGGACGACTTCGCGCGGCAGGTCCAGGGTCGATTCGACGCCTTCCTGGGCGAACGCAGCGCGGACGGACTCGACCACTGGCAGCAGTCGTTCGAGCTGGGCGCAAACAGCTCCGGGCCGGCGCTGCAGCAACACGACAACACCATCGTGCTGGTGGCGCGCGGCGCCAAGCTGCCCGGTACCGACCGGCTGCTGGTGTTTGACGACATCTCGGAAATCGTGTCGGCCCAACGCGCGCAGGCCTGGGGCGAAGTGGCGCGCCGACTGGCGCACGAGATCAAGAATCCGCTCACCCCGATCCAGCTGTCGGCCGAGCGGCTCCAGATGAAGCTCTCGGGCAAACTGGGCGGCACGGAACAGGCGGTGCTGACCAAATCCGTCAAGACCATCGTCGACCAGGTCGATGCAATGAAGCGGCTGGTCAACGAGTTCCGCGACTATGCACGGCTGCCTGCGGCGGAGCTCAAGCCGCTGGACCTCAATGCGCTGCTCACCGATATCGTGCAGCTGTACGAGGCGGACACCGCGCGCGTGCCGGTCCATATGGAGCTCGATGTGCATTGCCCGCGCATACGGGGTGACGCGCAGCAACTGCGCCAGGTTGTGCACAACCTGGTGCAGAACGCGCAGGATGCGACCGCCGCTTTGCCGTCGGAGTCCAGCGCACCGCGCGCTGTCACACTGCGCACGCTGTGGGTGCCGTCCAGCCGGCGCGTGCGGCTGGTGGTGCAGGACCAGGGCGCCGGTTTTGCCGAGAATATCCTCAAGCGCGCCTTCGAACCCTATGTCACGACCAAGGCCAAGGGCACGGGCCTGGGCCTGGCTGTCGTCAAGAAGATCGCTGACGAACACGGCTCGCGCATCGATATCGCGAACCGTGTCCACGAGGGCAAAGTGCTGGGTGCTCAAGTGTCGTTATCATTCGCCGTAGACATGACAGAACCGACCGACCGCCCAGATTGAGGCGGTGGCACAGGCAAGGGACAGCGCATTCATATGGCAAACATTCTGGTGGTCGACGATGAGCTCGGAATCCGGGACTTGTTGCAGGAAATCCTGAACGACGAAGGCCACACGGTCGAGGTGGCCGAAAATGCGCAACAGGCACGCGAGGCGCGGCAACGCGACCAGCCCGACCTGGTCCTGCTCGATATCTGGATGCCCGACACCGACGGCGTGACCTTGCTCAAGGAGTGGTCGTCCGCCGGCGCGCTGACGATGCCGGTGATCATGATGAGTGGTCACGCCACCATCGATACCGCGGTTGAGGCGACCAAGATCGGCGCGCTGGCCTTTCTGGAAAAGCCGATCACGATGCAAAAGCTGCTCAAGGCCGTCGAGCAGGGCCTCACGCGCAGCACTGTGCGCAAGCTGCAATCGCCCGCGTTCGCGCCGGTCGCCAGCGCCTCCGAGATCGAACTGATCGTCGAGCCTGGCCGGGACGCCACGGCCGGCGCCGATGCCAGTTTGCTGCCGCGCCGGAGTTTCGGCCTGGACAAGCCGCTGCGCGAAGCACGCGACGAATTCGAGAAAGCCTACTTCGAATACCACCTTTCGCGCGAAAACGGCTCCATGACCCGCGTCGCGGAGAAGACCGGCCTGGAGCGGACCCACCTGTACCGCAAGCTCAAGCAGCTGGGTGTGGACCTGACACGCGGAAAACGCAGCGTCGCCTGAAGCGCACCCAGTTCGGGCCGAACCCGCTGGTATACTTTGGCGCTCTGGCCCGGTAGCTCAGTCGGTAGAGCAGAGGATTGAAAATCCTTGTGTCGGTGGTTCGATTCCGCCCCAGGCCACCAGTACCCAAAAAACCAACCCCGAAAAGGTTGGTTTTTTTACGTCCGTTGCGAGCGGCGATTGTCTAAAAACCATTTCATATCAACGACTTATGAAACGCGTCAGGGCATGTTCATGCGAATCTGCTTGTCCGGTAGGGTGCAGTAACTTCCTGTAGTTTCCGGCCAATTGTGCAGTAACTTTTACAGTAACTCGAAATTTGGAGCCTCTCCGGCCAAAAAGTTACTGTATTTGGATTCGGTTCCTGACGGCTGTCCGAGGCGGTTTTCCCTCTCGTTCGCCAGGGAGAGGGCGGATGTCACGCTGCTGCCGCACGCCCCTACCACCCTTGCTGTTCTTGCTGTTCTTGCTGTTCTTGCTGTTCTTGCTGTTCCTGCGGTTGATCGAGCGTGCCGGCGTCACCATTGGGTCCTAAAACAGCAGGAACAGCAAGAACAGCAAGGTCCCCGGGCCGGCAGAGAGGCGTTACCTGGGGTGCTGGCTCAATCGAACGCTCGTCAGCCTGGGAGGCCAATGGCAAGGCAGTCGTTCCAGACGGCTTCGCTATCGACGACCTCAACAAATCGGTGGAAGTTGAAGCCGTCGGGGTATAGCGTCTCCCGAGGTGTCCTATCGTAGGATTCGCTGCGCTCGCCCAGGCCTTTCGTATTCCCCAATAGTCCCGCCGGGTCGTTCAGCAACCCGTGATCGTCGCGAAGTGCGATCAGAACCTCCTCCAGAGACACCTTGAGGTGGCCACTGAAGTGCTCGTGGTCATGTTCGATCGACGTGTCAACTATCCAGCCGATCGTGACGGCGCCACCGCCCGCCACCTTGAGATCGAGCAACGTCGCCAAGTCGCAATTACTGGCCAAAGCACGGCCCACAGCGGCGACCTTTCGCTGAACTTGCCGTCCAGCCTTCCGAAGGGTCGTCGTCGCGTGCAGCCAAGCGTCACGTTGTGTTCGACGGATGCAGGTGGACTTCACTTCGATCACAAGCACTTTTCCGTCCCTGGCACAAACCAAGTCGACCTCGCCGGCATTGGCAGGGTCGTCCGTCGGTGGATTCCAGTTCAGAGCGACGGTGAAGCCTCGGGACTCGAACTGTTTGGCCAGGCGCTCCTCGAGCCGACGGGTTTCTTCGCGGGACTCACCGCGCCGTGTGCCGAAGCGGCGCAGGTTGTTGATGGCGGCCGTACTGTTGTTCTGCAATCCGAGATGCCACGGCAGCTGAAACAGGTAAGTGCCCAACTTCAAAATGGGACGTTCCAGAAGTTCAGGCGCCGGGAAGTTCGCATTCTGACGCAGCCTCTCCGCCAAGGCGACCCAGTCAGTCGTCCAGAAATCCAGGATGGCACCAGCCATGCGCCTGCTTCCCTGGGGAAACGCAGGATTCACTGTCCAGCCCACGATCTTGGCAACTTTGTCGTCGCGGTCAGACCATGTCAATAGCATCCGGTTCTGGTGGTCATTCACCAGCCCATCCATTGCGAGGCTGGACAATGCCCTCGACCAGCCACCAACGTCGTCGAGTCGCTGGCTGTATGCATGCAGGAAATCACGCTGGTAGAACGCCGACATCAACTCCAAGGACAGCATCGCCTGGAACATGTCCACTCGTTCGCCCGAGTCGGTAAGCATGGTTTCGTCGAGTCCGTATACCTCGGTCAAACGGAGCTTGGTCCGGATGGCACGTATGTACGCGAGGCGGTTGGAGTCATGATTCTCCGGTCGGTCAATGGTCTGGGTGGCTGTATCAGAGGCCAGAAAGGCTTCGAATGCCCGGTAGAACCAATACCCGTGCACCTTCTCGAGCTTTTCCCCGTCCCTTTTCCACTTGTTCCTGGCGGCGGAGTCGACTTCCACGATCGCCAGATTCGTTCCTTGGCGGATGAAGTCAATGCTCGGATCGAATGAGAACGCATCGGCGGACCTGGACTCGAACTCATTGAGCTCCAATTGGCAAGATACAAGCTCTGCAAACGCGTGTCGCAGGTCTTCGCGGGCCGGGCTTCCCGAAGGTGACGAAAATATGAACGGCGACAGGTGCTCCGCCAATGAGTGGCCGAGGGTTGATTCTGTGACCTTCAGCTTCTCGTGGGGCGTCTCTCGCAGCTTGATTCGGCCTCATGTTTCAGCCACGATGCCAGAAGACTGTTGAAACAAAGGAGCGCAACACTCGTTGAGGCCCCATAGCTGCACGGTCATCATCAGACTCATCATGGAAAGGTGGCCTGAAGTGGTTCGAGCAACTTCGTGCAGAGTTCGCGCCCGACCTCGATCGCGGCATCCGGATGGTCCGGGACATTGCGCAGCCCGTGCCATGCTGCAATCTCGCTGAACAGAAAGTCG
>Ga0335397_10005763_pt1 | contig 16123 bp, 13 predicted proteins | sample MAT04_FD_205740 | JGI IMG/M metagenome (GOLD analysis project Ga0335397, IMG submission 205740) | Freshwater microbial communities from Lake Fryxell liftoff mats and glacier meltwater in Antarctica - MAT-04 (spades assembly) (version 2) ... | reverse complement strand
GGCGCTGCCGTGCGTGCAATACGTCGCTAATCCAGTGGGGTGCCTGCTTGCCCTGCCCGATGGCCACCAGGCAACCCATGATGTTGCGGATCATGTGGTGCAGGAAGGCGTTGGCTTCGAATTCGAAGCGCAGGAAGGCGCCGCGCTGCGCGATCGTGATGCTGCGCATGTCCTTGACCGCAGACAGCGCCTGGCACTGCGCAGCCCGGAACGACGAGAAGTCGTGCTGCCCTATCAGCAACGCCGCGGCCGCGCGCATGCGTTCAATATCCAGCGCGTACATGGCCCAGCCCACGCGACCGTTGTGAACGCTGGGGCGCACCGGTGACACATACAGCGAGTACGCATAACGTCGCGTCAAGGCGTTGGCACGGCTATGAAAGGCTTCGGGCACCTGTTGCGCCCATTCCACGCTGATATCGCGCGGCAGATGGGCGTTCGCGCCACGTACCCAGGACACATCGCGTCGCAGGGCCGTGGTGTCGAAGTGCACCACCTGCATCAGCGCATGCACGCCGGTGTCGGTGCGGCCGGCGCACACGGTGGAAATCGGCTGGTCCGCCAGTTGCGACAGCGCCGATTCGAGCCGGTCTTGAACGGTGTGGCCCGACAACTGGCTTTGCCAGCCGTGGTAGCCCCGTCCGTCGTAGCTGATGCCGAGGGCGACTCTCACACCTGACGCGCGATGCGGTGGTGCATCGGTGCCGCGTCCGTAACCACTCAGCTCAGGCTGCTCAGCGCGCGCAATGCCCGGGCCTTGAGATCTCCGGACGCCTCGGCGATGACCTCTTCGATCAGAGCACGCGCACCGTCGTCGTCGCCGATGGATACGAATTCCTCTGCCAGTGCCAGCTTGGTCAAGAGCGGGTCCTCGGGCTCCGCTGGCGCGTCCGAAGGAGTCGCCTCATGCGTGTTCAGGTCCAGCGACAAGGTACCCAGGTCGAACTCCAGCATGCCGGATTCGGACACATCCGGCGCCTTGAATGGCGTCTGGGAAGCCGTCAAGTTGTTGGGAGCAGTTGCGTCGAATGCCAGGCCCGAGCGTGACACACCGCTGCCGGTATCGCCGTCGGATAGCGGCGCCGGATTGGTCGAGCCAAAACTCACTGCGGCCTGTTTGCGGAAATCGTCGGGCTCCAACGCGTTCAGCGCAACGGTGTCCTCGACCTGGTCGATCTCGGGCAATGCAACGTCGGTTGAATCCGTCAAGGCCGCAGGGGAGGTGATCACCTCCATCGCGTCGGTGGAATCGCCAAAATCGACATCCAGTGTCGCCGGCTGGGAGTCGGGTGGCTGGATTGCCATCGTGGGCTCGAGCTGGCTCGGTTGCGCCTCCTCGATGGCGCTGACGGCCGGCTTGTCATCGAGCGAGAAGTCCAGGTCCAGGTCCAGATCCATTGCAGTCGACGCTGGCGCATCATCGGATGTCGACAGGTCGATCTTCTGGGTCGCCATGCTGGCAGCGGCCATGCCTGGAATCGTCTTGGTCACGATGGTCTTGTCCACCATGCTTGGCGGTTCGTTTCCGGGACGATACAGCGGGTTGGAGGGGTCGAGGCCCAGGCCCTGTTCGCAGATGCGGGCCCATTCCGGGCTTTCGCCACCGACGACCCGGAACGCTTCCTTGGCCATCGTTTCGAAGCCCTGGGTATCGCGCCGCTTGGCGTAGATGTCCAGCAGCTTCTGGTGCACCGCGATACGCCCGGGATGGGTACGCAGCGCCTCCTTGAGGATCTCTTCGGCCTGCATGTCGCGTCCATAGGCCAGGTAGACATCGGCCTCGGCCACCGGATCCACGTCATCGGCTGCGTCCAGCTGGCTTGGCGAGTAGACCATCGAGGAGCCGCTGGCCCCACCGTCGTTGGTATCGACACGTTGCCCACCGCTAGCGCCGAAGAAGGAGTCCGGCTGCAGTCGGCTTTCCAGGAACGCACTGTCGACCTCGGCGGCTTCGCGGCGCTTGCGTGCCCGGTAGATACCCATGCCGGCCAGCAAGGCGATCAGCAAGCCGCCGCCAACCAGGGTCAACGGGTTGGCGAGCAACTGGTCCAGCACTCCGGGTTCTTCGACCGGGGGTTTGGCTGCGACAGGAGCCGGTGCCGGCGCTGGAGCCGCGACCGGGGCCGGTGCGGGCACGGCTGCCTCGGATGCTGCGGGAGCCGGTGCAGCGGGAGCCGGTGCAGCGGGAGCCGGTGCAGCGGGCGCCGGTGCAGCGGGCGCCGGTGCAGCGGGCGCCGTCGCGGTGGGGGCCGTCGCCGCCACGGTCACCGCCACGCCCGGTACCGCGGCCGAGGCTGCAGCTGCAGCGGGCGCCACAGGCGCAGCAGGTGCGGTGGATCCCGCGGCCGCCGAAGCTGCACCCAGGCTGCTCAGATCCTTTACGTTACGCGCCAGTTCGGCCGTCCGCTGAGCCGCATCTTGCGCCGCCTTGGCCTGGGCGATCTTTTCCTCCGCCGCCTTCGCGTCGGCTGCGCCCTTGGACAGGGTGAGCCTGTCGGGTGCAGCAGCACTGGTGCGCTTGTCTTCGACCTGCGCCTGTACTGCGCCGGAAGCGGTACGGTCCGCGCTCGCGACCTGTTGTTCCGGCGCATTGCTGGCCAGCTTGCTACGGAAGGCGTTGAAGTCTCGGCTTTGGGCGATGACGGTTTGCGAGGCTTGCGCCTCGGAAACAGCGGTGATCTGGTCGCCAGTGGGTACTGTCAGCACGGCACCCGCCTTGATCAGGTTCAGGTTGCCGTTGATGAAGGCATCGGCGTTGGCACGCAGCAGTGCCACCAGCATCTGGTCCAGCGATACCTGGGCCGGCCTGATCTCGCGCGCTATCTGGCTGGCAGTGTCGCCGCGTCGTACCGTGACCTTGTTCGGCCGGCTGCGGGCTACTGCCGCGGGTGCAAAAGCCGGCGCACTGGTGGCGGGCTGGGCAGCGGCGGCAGCAGGGGCCGGTACCGGTGCGGCCGCGACTCTGGCCGGTGGCGTCACCGGCGTAGCCGCCGCAACCTGGGGCGCTGTTGCCTGCACCGGTGCGCGGGCGCGAAGGATCGGCGGATCCAGCAGGACGGTGTAGTCACGAACGATCCTGCCACTGGACCAGGTCGCCTCGACGATCAGGTCGACAAAGGGCTCGGATACGGGACGGTCGGTGACCAGGCGGATATAAGAGCGCCCGTCGGCGCGACGCTGCAGCGAGATCTGCAATCCGGTCAGGGCCTGGTTGAATTCCAGCCCTGCAGCGCGAAAAACCTCGGGGCGGGCCAGCGATGGCTTCAAGGACACTGCTTCTTCAGCGTTGATCTCGGGTATGTCGATTTCGGCCCGAAGGGGTTCCCCCAAAGCCGATTGGACTGTGATGCGCCCCAGTGCCAGGGCATAAGCCGACGACGCAGGCAGGCCAAAAAGAGCAATGACCAATGATGCAACAGCGGTCTTGCGCCAGCCAGGTGACTTTGGGATCAATTTAATAGCCTCCGATGTACGGGCGCACCGCAACGACCGCGCATTGTGGGTTCAAACGCCGCGACACTCTAACCTCGAAAAGGACCATAACATCAATGTCTTAGACTGACAAGGTGAGAAAGCGCTCAAATCTTTTGGCGCAATCGCGAGCACCTGATGTGACAGCTCTGTGTTGCCAATCGGCAACGATTGAAAGGATGGTAGTCGGATTCGGGCCGGTTTTTCGGCCCGCTGGATGTCAGTGATCCAACAAAATGCGCAACATCCGGCGCAACGGTTCGGCGGCTCCCCAGAGCAACTGATCGCCGATGGTGAAAGCGCCCACATATTCCGGGCCCATGGCCAGTTTGCGAATTCGTCCGACGGGTATGTCGAGCGTGCCGGTGACGGCCACTGGCGTCAGTCCTGCCATCGTGGCCTCCCGGTTGTTGGGAACGACCTTGACCCATGGGTTGTCTGCCGCGATCAGGGCCTCGATGTCGGCTGCCGGGACATCCTTCTTCAGCTTGAAGGTCAGTGCCTGGCTGTGGCATCGCATGGCGCCTATGCGAACGCAAAATCCATCGACGGGAACTGCCGGCGAGCCGAAAGCCGGGCCCAGACCGAGGATCTTGTTGCTTTCCGCGCCGCCCTTCCACTCTTCGCGGCTGATACCGTCGCCCAGATCCTTGTCGATCCACGGAATCAGACTGCCGCCGAGCGGGACGCCGAAGTGCGCCATCTCGTCAGCAGACAGGGATTGTTGCCGAGCCAGGATCTTGCGGTCGATTTCGAGGATCGCCGACTTCGGGTCGTTCAACAGGTCTCGTACCTCTGCATTGAGGGAGCCGAACTGGGTCAGCAGTTCGCGCATGTGCTGGGCGCCACCACCCGATGCGGCCTGGTAGGTCATGGATGTCATCCACTCGACCAGTCCGGCTTTGAACAGGGAGCCAACACCCATCAGCATGCAACTCACGGTGCAGTTGCCACCGATCCAGTTGCGGCCGCCCTTGACCAGCGCCTTCTGGATCACGGGCAGGTTGACCGGATCGAGCACGATCACGGCGTCTTCCTGCATGCGCAGGCTGGAGGCAGCATCGATCCAGTGACCCGTCCATCCGGCACTGCGCAGTTTGCCAAACACTTCGGCTGTGTAGTCTCCGCCTTGCGCGGTGACGATGATGTCGCAGCGCTTGAGCGCGGTGATATCCATCGCATCCTGGAGTCTTTCGCCCGAGCGGGCAAACGCCGGCGCGTCGCCACCGGCATTGGACGTGGAAAAGAAGATGGGTTCTATCAGCTCGAAATCGCGCTCGGCCTGCATGCGGTCCATCAGGACGGACCCGACCATGCCTCTCCAGCCGACCAAACCTGTTACCTTGCGTGCGCTGCTCATGGTGTTGCCTCGTGTCAAACTGAAACGTCGTGATAGTTCAGCTGCCCGGCTCGTCTGGCCAGGGAGGGCGCGACGAACCGGGCTGCGTCAGCCTTGGGTGGTCGTCGTCTTGGTGGACGCCACGTCCACGGGCAAGACCGGCGCCGGCCACTGGGGACCGGCGTGTTCGAGAGCGTTTGCCTTCCAAGCCATCGGGCAATTGTAGGAGATTCAACCGCGCAGGGCCTTGACCACCGCGTCGCCCATTTCGCGAGTGCCGACCCGGGTGTTGCCGTCGCCGTGGATGTCGGCAGTGCGCAGTCCTTGCGCGAGCACCGTGCCAACCGCAGCCTCGATCCGATCGGCGGCCTCGGCCTGGTTCAGGCTGAAACGCAGCATCATCGCAGCACTCATGATGGTGGCCAGTGGGTTGGCGATACCCTGACCAGCGATATCGGGCGCGCTGCCATGGCTGGGCTCGTACAGACCCTGATTGCTGGCGTTCAGGCTGGCCGAAGGCAACATGCCGATCGAGCCGGTCAGCATCGCGGCCTCGTCGCTCAGGATGTCGCCGAACATGTTGCCAGTGACGATCACGTCGAATTTCTTGGGCGCTCGCACCAGTTGCATGGCCGCGTTGTCGACATACATGTGGTCGAGCTCGACATCCGGATACGCGATGCCGACCTCGCTGACGACATCCTTCCAGAACTGGAACGTCTCCAGCACGTTGGCCTTGTCGACGCTGGTGACTTTCCTGCCCCGCTTGCGCGCGGCCTGGAACGCGACATGGGCGATACGTTCGATCTCCGGCCGGGAATACCGCATGGTGTCGAACGCCTCGTCCGCGCCGGGGAAGTGCCCGTCCGTGGCCTTGCGCCTGCCGCGGGGTTGGCCGAAATAAATGTCGCCGGTCAGTTCGCGGATGATCAGCAAGTCCAGGCCGGCGATGAGTTCGGGCTTGAGGCTCGACGCATCGACCAGCGGCGCATGACAGATGGCGGGGCGCAGGTTGGCGAACAGGCCGAGCTCTCGCCGCAGGCCCAGGATGGCCTGTTCCGGACGCAGCATGCGTTCGAGTTTGTCGTATTTCCAGTCGCCGACGGCACCGAACAGGATGGCATCGGCGGCCTTGGCCAGCCGCAGTGTCGAGTCTGGCAATGGATGGCCGTGGGCTTCATAAGCCGCGCCGCCGACCAGGGCCGTTTCGATTTCGAAGGACAAGTCCAGGGTATGGAGGACCTTGATGGCCTCGGCAATGATTTCCGTGCCGATGCCGTCGCCTGGCAAGACTGCGATTTTCATGATGGGGCAGACGCGGTGGAAGTGGGGAAAAGCCGGATGGCGCGGCCTAGCAGCCTGCCGGACCGGGGGAGCGAAGGCTGCAAATCGACCGACAGGCTTCTAGCGGGGCCGGAATCGCCAATAAAGTGCTCATAGCCCCCAGGGGGCTGCCGCTAGGCCCGGTTGTAACTGACAGGGGACGACGACCGTCCGGACCCAGCGTCTTGCAAAGGCTGGTCATGCCGACTCATGGTTGCCGAATGCGTTGGCAAGCCAGGGCTTTTCTGCCAATCGCTGCGCCTCGAAGGCCTTGATCTTGTCCGCCTGGCGCAGTGTCAGGCCGATATCGTCCAGGCCGTTGAGCAGGCAATACCGCCGGAATGGCTGCACCTCGAAGTCGAGTTCCTCACCTTGTGGCTTGACGACCTTCTGGCGCTCCAGGTCGATCGTCAGGGCGTAGCCGGGAAGGCCCGCCACTTCGTCGAACAACTGAGCGATCTGTGATTCCGGCAGCACGATGGGCAGCAGCCCGTTCTTGAAACTGTTGTTGAAGAAGATGTCGGCAAAACTCGGTGCCAGGATGGCGCGAAACCCGTATTGGTCCAGCGCCCACGGGGCATGTTCACGCGACGACCCGCAGCCGAAGTTCTTGCGCGCCACCAGGACGGAGGCACCAGCGAAACGCGGCTGGTTCAGCACAAAGTCCGGGTTGGGTCTGCGGCTGGCAGGATCCTGGCCCGGATATCCGTCGTCGAGGTAACGCCAGGCATCGAACAGGTTGACGCCGAACCCGGTCTTGCGGATCGACTTGAGGAACTGCTTGGGAATGATCGCGTCGGTGTCGACGTTCTCGCGATCCATCGGCGCGACCAGACCCTTGTGCACGGTGAACTTCTGCATGGCTACTTCTTTTCTGCGTCTTCGATCTGCATCGTGTTCATCGGTTCAGAGAAATCGACGCACGTCGACAAAATGCCCTTGCACCGCAGCTGCAGCGGCCATGGCGGGACTGACCAGATGGGTTCGGCCGCCGGCACCTTGGCGGCCCTCGAAATTCCGATTGCTGGTGGAGGCGCAGCGTTCGCCCGGCTCCAGGCGGTCTGCGTTCATGGCCAGGCACATCGAGCAGCCCGGCTCGCGCCATTCGAAACCGGCCGCCAGGAAAATCTCATGCAGGCCTTCGCGTTCGGCCTGCTCCTTGACCAGACCCGAGCCAGGTACGACCATGGCCAGCTTGACGTTCCTTGCGACTTTCTGGCCCATCTTCTTGACGACGGCGGCAGCCTCGCGCATGTCCTCGATCCGGCTGTTGGTGCACGAGCCGATAAAGACCTTGTCGACATAGATGTCGTTCAGCGCTTTGCCAGGCTCCAGGCCCATGTAGGTCAGCGCACGTTCGATCGCAGCGCGCTTGTTGGCGTCTTTTTCCTTGTCCGGATCCGGCACCCGGGCGTCCACACCCAGCACCATTTCCGGCGACGTTCCCCAGGTCACCTGGGGAACGATGGTGCCGGCATCGATCTCGACGACCGTATCGAAACTGGCTCCGGGATCGGATTGCAGGCCGCGCCAATAGGCCACCGCGTGGTCCCATTCGACGCCGGTCGGCGACATCGGTCGCCCCTTGACATAGTCGATCGTCTTTTGGTCGACGCCGACCAGCCCGGCGCGCGCACCCGCTTCGATGGCCATGTTGCACACCGTCATGCGGCCTTCCATGCTGAGCGCGCGGATGGCGGAGCCTGCGAACTCGATCGTGTAGCCGGTTCCACCCGCCGTACCGATGCGCCCGATGATCGACAACACGATGTCCTTGGCCACGCAACCGGGAGACAGGACGCCTTCCACCCGCACCAGCATGTTCTTGGCCTTCCTGGCCAGCAGGGTCTGCGTTGCCATCACATGTTCGACCTCGCTGGTGCCGATGCCATGGGCCAACGCACCGAATGCGCCGTGCGTCGAAGTGTGCGAATCGCCGCAGACAACCGTCATGCCGGGCAGCGTGGCGCCGTTTTCCGGGCCAATCACATGTACGATGCCTTGTCGTTTGGACAGGAACGGAAAATAGGCCGCAGCGCCGTATTGCTTGATGTTGGTATCGAGTGTCGTGATCTGCTCTCGGCTCACCGGGTCGGTGATGCCGTCGTAACCGAGTTCCCAACCGGTGGTGGGTGTGTTGTGATCGGCCGTGGCGACAATGGAGCTGACGCGCCAGACCTTGCGGCCGGCCTGGCGCAGTCCTTCAAATGCCTGCGGACTGGTCACCTCGTGCACGAGATGCCGGTCGATATAGAGAATGGCGGTGCCGTCCTCTTCCGTGTGGACAACGTGGTCATCCCAGATCTTGTCGTAGAGCGTGCGAGTCATGGTCTCAACTTCCGAACATGCCGGATTCTAGAACGAACATGCCGCGGGCACCGGTGCGGTTCCGGCGGCCGCGGCACTCGGCATGGGCCGATGACGTGATCGATCAACGTTGGCCGATAGGAACCACGTCGCGTTGGCCGGAGCCGGTATACAGCTGGCGTGGCCGCCCGATCTTGTAGTCAGGGTCGCCAATCATCTCGTCGAGTTGCGCGATCCAGCCCACGGTGCGGGCCAGTGCGAAGATCGCGGTGAACATCGAGGTCGGGATACCGATCGCGCGCTGCACGATGCCGGAATAGAAATCGACGTTGGGGTACAACTTGCGCTGCACGAAATAGTCGTCTTCCAGTGCGATTTTCTCCAAGGCCATGGCCAGCTTGAACAACGGGTCGTTCTCCAGGCCCAGGGCGCTGAGCACTTCCTTGCAGGACTCCTGCATCAGCTTGGCGCGCGGGTCGTAGTTCTTGTAGACGCGGTGTCCGAATCCCATCAGCTTGATACCGGAATTCTTGTCCTTGACCTGACTGATGAATTCCCCGATCTTCTCGACCCCGCCCATGTTCTGGATGTCTTCCAGCATCTTGAGGCAGGCTTCGTTGGCACCGCCATGGGCTGGTCCCCACAGGCAGGCCACACCCGCAGCAATGGCGGCAAATGGGTTGGTGCCCGAACTGCCGCACAGACGCACAGTCGACGTGGAGGCGTTTTGCTCGTGGTCCGCATGCAGGATGAAGATCCGGTCCAGCGCCCTCTCGATCACCGGGTTGACGACATAGTCTTCACACGGGTTGGCGAACATCATGTGCAACAGGTTGGCAGCGTAACTCAGACTGTTGCGCGGGTACATGTAGGGCTGGCCGGCGTTGTACTTGTACGCCATCGCCACCAGGGTCGGCATCTTGGCGATCAGGCGGATCGCGGAGATCTTGCGGTGCTCCGGATTATGGATGTCGGTGCTGTCGTGGTAGAACGCCGAGAGCGCGCCGACCAGCCCGGTCAGAATGGCCATCGGATGTGCATCGCGGCGGAATCCTCGCACGAAGAAGTGCATCTGTTCGTGCACCATGGTGTGTTTGGTCACGAGGTCGCTGAACTGGATGTTGGCAGCCTGGTCCGGCAGGCTTCCGTACAGCAGCAAGAAGCAGGTTTCCATGAAGTCACAATGGGTGGCCAGCTGCTCGATCGGATAACCGCGATACAGGAGCTCGCCCTTGTCACCGTCGATGTAGGTAATGGCCGACTCGCAGGATGCGGTCGAAAGGAACCCTGGGTCATAGGTGAACATGCCGGTCTGACCGTACAGTCTGCGGATATCCACGACATCCGGACCCACGGTTCCGGTGTACACCGGGAAATCGATGCTGGGTGCACCGTTGCTGAACGACAGCGTTGCTTTGTTGTCGGCGAGTTTCATTTCATGCCCTTTCTAGTGTTTATCTCTCAACAGGCCCAGAACTTCGATCACGTCGAAGCGGTCCAGGGCGGCATCGATCTGTCGCGGCAAGCGCCGGCCCAGATGAAGATCGAGCAGATCATTGTCACTCAGCTCCATCAAGGCGTTCAGGGCGCCTGCCTGGCCGACGGTCAGCGCCGCCCCATGGCGCGCAAAGAAGCGCTCCAGAATCAGGTCATTTTCCAGCATGCCGCGGCGACATCGCCAGCGCAGCTTGCTCAATGAACGCTCGTCCAGCGGTGATTCGGGGGCAAGGAACACCATCTTGACCGGTTTCTCAAGCTCGATCAGACAGTCCGGTACACCATCATTTCCTTGATCTTGCCAATCGCCTTCGTCGGATTGAGACCTTTGGGGCACACATCGACGCAATTCATGATCGTGTGGCAGCGGAACAGCCGGTACGGGTCTTCCAGGTTGTCGAGCCGTTCCCCGGTGGCCTCGTCGCGGCTATCCGCGATAAAGCGGTAGGCCTGCAGCAGACCGGCGGGCCCGACGAACTTGTCGGGATTCCACCAGAAGCTCGGGCAGGCGGTGGAGCAACTCGCGCACAGAATGCACTCGTACAGGCCGTTGAGTTCGTCGCGTTCCTGCGGGCTTTGCAGCCGCTCCTTCTCGGGCGGCGCGTTGTCGTTGATCAGGTAGGGCTTGATCGAGTTGTACTGCTTGAAGAACTGGGTCATGTCCACGATCAGGTCGCGGATCACCGGCAGGCCCGGCAGCGGCTTGAGTGTGATGGTTCCTGTCAACGTGCGCATGTTGGTCAGGCAGGCCAGGCCATTCTTGCCGTTGATGTTCATCGCGTCCGAGCCGCAGACGCCTTCGCGGCAGGAGCGTCGAAACGAGATGCTGGGGTCGACCGCCTTAAGTTTCATCAGGGCGTCGAGCAACATGCGCTCGCTGCCGTCGAGTTCGACATCGATGGTCTGCATATACGGCTTCGCATCCGTGTCGGGATCGTAGCGGTAGATGTTGAAGGTCTGTTTCTGCATGTCAAACTCCGTCGAATCGGGTGGCGAAAGGCTCGATGTTGCGCTTGCGCGCAGAGTCGGTAGCGTGCGCGACTTCAGAAGGTGCGCACTTTCGGGGGTATGGATTCCACGCTCAAGGGCTTGAGCTGAACCGCCTTGTAGCTCAGCCGGTTGCCCTCGCTGTACCACAAGGTGTGCTTCATCCATTCGGCATCATTGCGGCCGTTCGGGTGTTCCGGGGTGTCGCCATACTCGTTCACGGTGTGGGCGCCGCGGCTTTCACGGCGTGCTGCCGCCGAGACGATGGTGGCCTGCGCCGCCTCGATCAGGTTCTCGACTTCCAGCGCCTCGATGCGTGCGGTATTGAACACCTTGGACTTGTCCTTCAGGTTGATGCGCATCACCCGTTCGCGCAGCGCCGCCACCGCGCGGACGCCCTGGTCCAGCTTGGCCTGGGTGCGGAACACGCTGGCGTGCTCCTGCATCGTGGAGCGGATGTCGTTGGCCACGTCCTGTGCGTATTCACCGTCGTTGGCGTCGTCCAACCGGGCCAGGCGCACGAGCGTGCGCTCGGCAGCGTCGGTGGGCAAGGCCTTGTGTGTCTGGTTCTTGTTGTTGAACTCGACGACATGGTTGCCAGCCGCACGCCCGAACACCAGCAGGTCGAGCAGCGAATTGGTGCCCAGGCGGTTGGCGCCGTGGACACTGACGCAGGAGCATTCACCAACCGCGTAAAGACCATTGACGGGCGCGTTGTCGTTGCCGTCCTTCTGCGCGACGACCTGCCCATGAATGTTGGTGGGGATACCACCCATCTGGTAGTGGATGGTCGGGACCACCGGAATCGGCTCGCGGGTCACATCGACATTGGCGAAGTTGACGCCGATCTCGTGCACCGACGGCAACCGTTTCATGATGGTGTCGGCACCGAGGTGATCGAGCTTGAGCATCACGTAGTCTTTGTTCGGACCACAGCCACGCCCCTCCTTGATCTCCTGGTCCATGCAGCGCGAGACAAAGTCGCGTGGTGCCAGGTCCTTGAGGGTCGGTGCATACCGTTCCATGAAGCGCTCGCCGTTGGAGTTGACCAGAATCGCGCCCTCACCGCGGCAACCTTCGGTCAGCAACACACCGGCGCCAGCCACACCGGTGGGGTGGAACTGCCAGAACTCCATGTCTTCCAGTGCCAGTCCGGCGCGGGCAGCCATGCCCAGCCCGTCACCGGTGTTGATGAAAGCATTGGTCGAAGCGGCAAAAATACGGCCCGCGCCTCCGGTGGCGAGCATGGTGGTCCTGGCCTCGAGGATGTGCAGGTCGCCGGTTTCCATTTCCAGCGCGGTCACGCCCACGACGTCACCGTCTGCGTCGCGGATCAGGTCCAGTGCCATCCACTCCACGAAGAAGGCGGTGCGGGCCTTGATATTTTGCTGGTACAACGTGTGCAGCATGGCGTGGCCGGTACGGTCAGCCGCGGCGCAGGCACGCTCCACGGCCTTCTCGCCATAGTTGGCGGTGTGGCCGCCGAACGGCCGCTGGTAGATCGTGCCGTCCGGATTGCGGTCGAACGGCATGCCCATGTGCTCGAGGTCGTAGACGACCTTGGGTGCTTCGCGGCACATGAATTCGATTGCATCCTGATCGCCGAGCCAGTCGGAGCCCTTGACCGTATCGTAGAAATGGTAGTGCCAGTTGTCCTCGTTCATGTTGCCGAGCGAGGCGCCAATGCCGCCTTGTGCCGCCACGGTATGCGAGCGGGTGGGAAACACCTTGGACAAAACGGCTACGTTCAGGCCAGCGCGGGCCAGTTGCAGCGAGGCGCGCATGCCCGAGCCGCCGGCTCCGACAATGACGACGTCAAACTTGCGCTTGGAAATGGGATAGGTCATGGGCAATAGTCGAATGGGGGATGTTGTAGCCGCGGGATGTTCACAGCCGCCACAGGACCTGTACGGCCCAGCCTGCACAGCCAACCAGCCAGGCGATGGAAAAGACTTGCAGCGTCAGTCGGACCGCAACCGGCTTGACGTAGTCCATCCAGATGTCCCGGATGCCGACCCACACGTGGTAGAGCAGCGCGACAATGACGATGAAGGTCAGGACCTTCATCCACTGGGTCGCAAATATACCGGCCCACCGCGCATAACCCAGTTCGCCGCGGGTCGTGAGAATCTGCACCAGCACGACGGCGGTGAAAATGGCCATCAGTGCCGCGGTCACGCGTTGGCCGAGCCAGTCGCGCAGGCCATAGTGAGCGCCGACGACGATGCGGCGTGTTCCAAAGTTGACTGCCATGGTGGTTCGTTCTTTCCGGGTCTGGATCAGTCAGGTGGTGCTGTCCGAATGTTGTTCGCGTCGCGCGCCAGCGCGCCGGCGGCAATGGGTTCAGTAAAGGGCAAACAGCTTGGCGCCCAGGACCAGTGTCAAGGCGATGCTCAGCACCAGGGTGACCGCCGCGCTGCGCCGGCCCGACTCCTTGCTGACCGCGGCATGACTCATGTCCATGCGCAGGTGGCGCAGCCCTGCGATCAGATGATGCAGGTAGGCCCAGATCAGCGCCAGCACCACGAGCTTGAGTAGCCATCCGCCACTGCCCTCGAAGGCGCGGGTGAACCTGGCAAAGGAGATCTCGGAAGACACCGACATGTCGAACATCCAGATGATGAACGGCAACAGCAGGAACATCAGTGCGCCACTGATGCGGTGCAGGATTGACACCACGCCGGCCAGCGGCAGCCGGTACCTGGGCAGGTCGCTCAGGGCGTTGATATTGCGAAATTGCGGGCGCTTGGCGCGGGTGGGTGTGTCCAGTTCGGTCATGGGTTGTTCTTGTAATGGGCTCAGAGTCGTCTGGGTGCTTGGATCAGAGAAAATTCTATTCGAACCTGAACAGCTGACACGGTGCTTGCATGATGGCCCGGTCGGGCTTCGGGTCTATCGAGCAAAGGCGGCCTCGGGTTATTGCAGTTCGTTGCGGTAGTAGTGCTTGTCGGTGCGATACAGGCCACGGCGCATCTCCATGGCCTTGCCGTCGTAGGTGAAGGCCACGCGCTCGACACTGAGTAACGGAGTTTGGGGTGTGACATCGAGCCGCCGGCTCTGCTCCGCGTCCGGCAGCACGGCTCGTATCTGCTCCCGGGCCCGGACCATGCGCACGCCGAATTCAGTCTCGAACAAGGCATACATCGGACCGTCGTACGCGGTGAGTCGCTCGGCGGTCAGGCCCTTGAATGGGCCTGCGGGCAACCATATGGCTTCCAGGATCGTGGGTTCGCCTGCAAACGACAAAACACGGCGGACCTGCAACACGGCGTCTCCTGTACGCAGGGTCAGGCCCCGTGCCACCTCGGCTGTCGCGCGCAGACGCCGGCAATCGACGATCAGGCGCTGCGCCGGCCCCTCGCTGTTGGCATCGCCGATGTCGGGAACGAGTTTGAGAAAACGATATTGCACGTGTTGTTCGGCATGGGTCGCGACAAACGTGCCCTTGCCCTGGCGCCGGATCAGCAGATGATCGGCCGCCAGTTCGTCGATCGCCTTGCGCACCGTGCCCTGGCTGACCCGGAACCGAGCGGCGAGTTCGATTTCGCTGGGTATGGCCTCACCAGGTTTCCACTCACCGGCCTGGAGGCTTTTGAGGATCAACTCCTTGATCTGCCGGTACAGCGGACTGAACGCCGGCGTCCCCTGGCCGGACGAAAAGGCAACAGCGGTGTCGCGAGACTGATCGGAGTTGGCGGCGGATGTAGTGGAATGCATGGAGATCGGCCTGGCCGTCGGGCAGGTGCCCCAGCCGACCGTACAAGTACGCCGAATCATATCTTATATAAGACATAAGACAAGTTGACGGTGGACGGTTTTCAACGTTAAACTCATCGGGCTTTTCTGGCGTGCGGCGTCCGTACGGGCGTCGCACGCCAATCTTTGCTTTCCCACTTTTCTTGGAGTTCTGGCCATGAGTCAAAAACCCGTTCGCGTTGCCGTCACCGGTGCAGCCGGTCAAATCGGATATGCATTGCTGTTTCGCATCGCCAGCGGCGCCATGTTGGGACCGGACCAGCCGGTGATCCTGCAATTGCTCGAGATTCCCGATGAAAAGGCGCAGAACGCGCTCAAGGGCGTGATGATGGAGCTGCAGGACTGCGCGTTTCCGCTGCTCGCTGGCATGGAGGCGCACGACGATCCGATGCAGGCTTTCAAGGACACCGACTATGCCTTGCTGGTCGGTGCCCGCCCGCGCGGCCCGGGGATGGAGCGAGCCGATCTGCTGGCAGCCAATGCGCAGATCTTCACCGCGCAGGGCAAGGCCCTCAATGCGGTTGCCAGCCGCAACGTCAAGGTGCTGGTCGTAGGCAACCCGGCCAACACCAATGCCTACATTGCAATGAAGAGCGCGCCGGACCTGCCGCGCCGCAATTTCACCGCGATGCTGCGCCTCGACCACAACCGTGCGCTGAGTCAGATCGCTGCCAAGACCGGCAAAGCGGTGGCCGATATCGAGCAGCTGGTTGTATGGGGCAACCATTCACCGACCATGTACGCCGACTACCGCTTCGCCACCATCAAGGGCCTGGACGTGAAGCAGATGATCAACGACCACGACTGGAACGTGAACACTTTCCTGCCGACCGTGGGCAAGCGCGGGGGTGCGATCATCGCGGCGCGCGGCGTCTCCTCGGCCGCGTCCGCAGCCAACGCTGCAATCGACCACATGCACGATTGGTCACTGGGCACCAAGGGCAAGTGGGTCACCATGGGCATTGCGTCGGATGGTCAGTACGGCATTCCGAAAGACACGATGTTCGGATTCGCCGTGACCTGTGAAGGCGGCGAATACAAGCTGGTTGAAGGCCTTGAGATCGACGCCTTCAGCCAGGAGTGCATCAACAAGACTCTCAAGGAACTGCAGGACGAGCAGGCCGGCGTCGCCCATCTGCTCTAAGCCGTGCAGCACCCGCGCGACGTCCTGCTGGGTGCCCAGGCCACAACGGGCCTGTTGCCGGTATGTGACCACTACAGCGGCGTGCCGGCCCGCATGCGCAAGAGCCTGGCGCTGCAGCGGGAGTTGACGGCAGAGTTCGGCGCCTGTGTCTTTGACGTGACGCTCGATTGTGAGGACGGTGCTCCGGTGGGCGAGGAGCGTGCGCATGCGCAACTGGTGGTCGAGCTGGTTCGCGAGGCGATGGTCCAGGCAGACGCGCCGGGCGTCGCAGAGTCCCTGCGTCCTCGCGTTGCGGTGCG
>Ga0335397_10005755_pt1 | contig 16134 bp, 9 predicted proteins | sample MAT04_FD_205740 | JGI IMG/M metagenome (GOLD analysis project Ga0335397, IMG submission 205740) | Freshwater microbial communities from Lake Fryxell liftoff mats and glacier meltwater in Antarctica - MAT-04 (spades assembly) (version 2) ... | reverse complement strand
AAGGTTGATGGTTGATGGTTGAAGGCGGAAGGTGTAAGGTTAAAGGTTAAAAATTGATAGTTGATCTTATAAAGTAGATAGTTAAAAGTTAACAGCAATAGCTACCAGATATTAGAAAACAAAAGGTGAAAAGTATATACTTTTCACCTTTTGTTTTCTAATTATAAATTTTATTTGCCTGCTTAAATTGAGATTTCCTGAATGCCTGTTCATGTTCAGCCACAATCGGCCTATTACCTACCACCACTAACCTTTAACCTTCCTACCACCATCAACACTCATCAACCTTGAACCATCAACCTTGAACCATCAACCTTCCACCTTCAACCACCGACCTTGAACCTTCAACCTTACACCTTCAACAATCAACCTTCCTCCTTCTTCCTCCCGCTTACGGCTTAGTCTTCCAAACCAATGCACTTGCTCCCAAAATAGCTGCATCAGCTTCCTTTAATTCACTAAACAACAGCTTTACCTTGTTTTGGAAAATTGGCAGTAGATTGGCCTCCATGTGTTTGCGGGTAGGTTTGAGCAACAAGTTACCAGCCTTGGTAAGTCCTCCAAATAAAATAATTGCTTCCGGAGAAGAAAACATGATAAAATTTGCAAGCGATTCTCCCAAAATCTGACCGGTAAAATCAAATATGCGGTTGGCGATGGTATCGCCCTGCATTGCACAGTCATATACCGTTTCGCTGGTGAGTTCATTGATGGTAAAGTTGCGTAAAAGACTATCCGTTTCAGGATGTTCTGTCAGCATTTCTATGGCCGTTTCACGTACGCCTGTCGCAGATGCATAAGATTCAAGGCTTCCAGCCATACCGGTGGATTTATGCATTCTTCCGCCCGGACGAATGATGGTATGTCCCAGTTCGCCGGCAAAGCCATCATGCCCCAATACAATTTTTCCATCTACCACAATGCCACTTCCAACACCGGTACCCAATGTGATGGTGATAAAATCTTTTATGTGTTTGGTACAGCCGTACATCATTTCTCCCACAGCCGCAGCATTGGCATCATTGGTGAGTTTTGTAGGTAACCCGAATTTTTTTTCCATTAATTCCGCAATCGGAATAATGCCCCTCCATTTTAAATTAGGAGCATATTCAATGGTACCTGAATAAAAATTACCATTGGGTGCTCCCATCCCGATTCCAACAAAATTATCAATGCCACCCACTCTTTCTATCATGGGAAATAACCTGGCATATAGGTCGTCAATAAAATCTTCCACCACTTCATGTTCATTGCTGGGAACGCGGTCCTGTTCAAGAATCTTCCCGTTGCGGTCTACGATACCGAACTTGGCGGTGGTACCTCCCACATCAATACCAACTGCATATTTTTTTTTCATACGATCAATAAATTTGATTTATTTGTCTTTTTTGTCTTCCGGTTTAGTGTCCGCCTTCCGCATTCAATGCATCATAGTCTATGCCCTGTGATTTTAAAACCGCCTTGGCCCTGATTGCATAAAAAGCAAGATAGGCAAAGCAGGCAACACCAATTAAATAACTGTATTGTATTCCGATTTTATCGGCAAGTACCCCCTGTAAATAACTAACAATTCCTCCGCCCATGATCATCATGATTAGCAAACTACTTCCCTGGCCGGTATTTTTACCCAATCCAGCAACAGCCAATGTGAAAATACAAGGCCATAAAGTACTGCAAAATAATCCAACACTTATAAATGCGTAGGCGCTTATCATACCTGTGGTAAGCATCCCGATGCACAAAGCGGTAATACCCATACCTGAAAAAATAAGAAGCATCCTTGCTGGATTACCCTTGCTTAAAAGATCTCCAATAATCATCACCGCAATCACAAATGCATATACGAAAAACTGGGTAACATCATGCTGCGCAATTGTATTTACCAACAGAAAAACACCAAAAGCAAGGTAGGGCATAAAAAAACTGAGTGCCTGTTTCATTCCCTTGCTTACATCAAATGCGCCAACAGCCCCTGCCCACCTGCCAATCATTAAACTTGCCCAGTATAAAGAAATGTAGGGAGCAATTTTTTCGGTAGGTACTCCCAGGTGCGTTTGCATATAGTCAGGTAAATTGCTTGCGGTTGACACTTCTACCCCTACGTATACAAATATTCCAATCATTCCCATTATAAGTTGAGGGTATTGAAAGGCGGAGTTTTTATGCACCAGTTTGCTGTCTACAGCAACTTCTGTTTCCGCCACATGATCCAGGTCTATCTTATTGGGTACAGAAGAAAATTTAATAAACACGGCTACCAATAAAAAAGCCAGTCCCAGGATCAGGTAAGGTATTTTAACGCTTTCGATGCTGGCAACGGTAGAACCAGAGGCTACACTTCCAAAAATGGCAAAACTTACCAGTAATGGCCCGATGGTAGTACCGAAGTTGTTTACGCCGCCCGCCATGGTAAGTCGTTGCGAACCTGTTTTGGGATCACCCATTATAATTGCAAGCGGGTTAGCCGCAATTTGCTGCAGCGAAAAACCAAGGCCAACGATAAATAGCCCGGTGATCATTAATGTAAAAGATGAATTATTTGCAGCGGGATAAAATAATAAGGTGCCAATAGCCGATATTATTAATCCAACAGCGATCCCGTTTTTATACCCGATTTTATCCAGGAGGTCACTGCCTATAAACTTCGAAATGGCAAAATAAATAATTGAACCTACCGTATAGGCTACATAAAAAGCTACTGAAACCAACTGGCTTTGGGCCTGTGATAAACTAAAGGCCTTTTTAAAAACGGGGATCAGAATGTCATTACTGGCTGCCACGAATCCCCAGAAAAAGAAGACAGTTATCAGGGTTCCAAATTGTGACCATTTGGTGGTTTCGTGCGAAACGGTTTTTTGGTTCATATAGATTTGATGTTTAAGGTTGCCCAAAGTAGAATATTTTTATCATTACTAAAAATTTTCATTACTTAATTTGTTTCTAACGAAAACCTTCTTAATTTGAAGCCGATTAACAATTCAGATTTTCATGGAAATATTACACGTTAGTGCCGAATGTTACCCGGTCGCCAAAGCTGGTGGTTTGGGCGATGTAGTAGGCGCATTGCCAAAATACCAAAACCAGCTTGGGCACATTGCAAAAGTAGTGATGCCGATGTACCGGACAAAGTTTTTATACGAGCACGATTTTGACATCGTGCATAAAGGCTCTTTTGGCATGGGGGAGTACTGGTTTAATTTTACCATTATCAAAGAAAGAACGAATAAGCTTGGGTTTGATTTGTACCTCGTGGATATAAATGGATTATTGGACCGCGAGTCGGTATATGGATATGGTGACGATACGGAGCGCTTTACTGCTTTCCAGATTGCAGTAGTGGATTGGCTATCGCATTGGCAGCATCGTCCGGATATAGTGCATGTACATGATCACCAGGCAGGGCTTGTTCCTTTTATGATGCAAAATTGTTTTGCTTACAGGCATCTGTCAGCTGTTCCAACCGTGCTTACCATACACAATGCGCAATACCAGGGATGGATGGATTGGGGCCTGTCAAACTATTTACCCAACTGGGATTCGTGGCAGTGGGGTAAACTGGATTGGCAAGGGCGTATAAATCCATTGGCCAGTGCGGTTAAGTGTGCAAGGAAAGTTACTACGGTAAGTCAGAGTTACCTCGAAGAAATGAGGTCCAATGCCAATGGGCTCGAAAGTTTATTTGAATACGAAAAAGGGAAATGTACCGGCATTTTAAATGGCATTGATGCGGCGGTTTGGGATCCTGCAATTGATACATACATAGCGCCCAACTTTACCCACACCGATGCGGCAGAAGGAAAACTGGCCAATAAAAAAATATTGTGTGATTTGTATAACCTGGATATTTCAAAGCCTTTGTTTGTATTTATCGGAAGACTGGTGCATGAAAAAGCTGCTGACTTATTACCGCAAGCTATTTATGATTCCGTATACCACATGGAAGGCAAAATGAATTTCCTGGTGCTTGGTAGTGGAGAATATTGGGTAGAACAGCAATTGGAAAATATGAAAAGCCAGTTGGTAGGGTATTACAATTCAAAAATTGGCTACAATGAAAAACTAAGTCATCAAATGTATGCCGGTGCTGATTTTTTATTAATGCCAAGCAGGGTAGAGCCATGCGGGCTCAACCAGATGTATGCAATGCGTTATGGAACGGTTCCAATTGTTAGAAATACAGGTGGCCTGAGGGACACTGTAATTGATTATGGCGAACCAGGCGGATATGGTATCCGCTTTAATGTTGCATCAGTTGGAGATATCACTTATTCAATATACAGGGCACTTGAAATGTATAAGCAGCCTGAATTGATGAAAGAAACAATCGCTACTTTAATGGAGCTTGATTTCAGTTGGGAAACCAGTACGGCGCAATATATCGGCTTGTATGAAAGTTTGAAATAGCTTTATATAAAATATGTTTGTAAATACAGAATTGTCATAATAAATTTACCTCACAAATAACTTGTCATAATATGGAAAGCGCATCAGTAATTGCCATCGTTTTAGGCGGTGGAGCAGGATCAAGGTTATATCCTTTAACTGCAAGCAGAAGTAAACCCGCAGTACCTATAGCAGGTAAGTATCGGTTGGTGGATATCCCAATATCCAATTGTATCAACTCAAGCCTCAACAGGATACTGGTGCTCACCCAATTTAACTCTGCTTCCCTAAACAAGCATATTAAAAACACCTACCAGTTTAGTTTGTTTAGCAAGGGTTTTGTTGATATCCTGGCTGCGGAGCAAACTCCTGATAATCCCAAGTGGTTTCAGGGCACTGCAGATGCCGTAAGACAATCATTAAGGCATATCGTAAATTATGATTTTGAATACGTGCTGATATTAAGTGGCGACCAGTTGTACCAGATGGATTTTGCAGCCATGATTGATAACCATGTTTCCAAAGGGGCGGATATCACCATTGCAACCATTCCTGTTGGCGACAGGGAAGCCCCTGAATTTGGTATTTTAAAATCGAATGAAGAAAATACCATTACTTCCTTTATTGAGAAACCTGCTAAAGAATTACTAGGCGAATGGATCAGTGATACAGGGGATGATATGAAGGCCCAGGGAAGAAATTACCTCGCCTCCATGGGTATTTATATATTTAGCAGAAAGCTGTTGTTTGATTTGCTGGAAAGCGAAAAAAAGGATGCAACGGATTTTGGTAAAGAAATCATTCCTACTTCTATTGAGAAATATAAGGTAATCAGTTTTCAATACGATGGTTACTGGACTGATATAGGAAATATCTATTCCTTTTTTGAGGCCAACCTGGCACTCACATTAGACCTCCCACCATTTAATTTATTCGATAACCAAAAGATCGTTTATAGTCATGCAAGAATGTTGCCACCGGCAAAAATCAGTGGTACCACTTTAGAAAAAACCATTATTGCCGAAGGCTCCATCATCAATGCAAGCAGGATCGAAAATAGTGTAATTGGTGTCAGAGCACGTATCGGCCATGGTTCTACAATAGTAAGCTGTTACATCATGGGGAACGATTTTTACGAAACTTTAGCTGAAATAGAAAATAATACAGGAAAAAATATTCCCAAGATAGGGATCGGTGATCGATGCTATATTAAGAATGCGATTGTAGATAAAAACTGCCGGATAGGAAATGATGTTCGTATAAATGGTGGCAACCACCTGCCGGACACAGACCATTCCCTTTATGCCGTTAAAGATGGAATTGTAGTGTTGAAGAAGGGGGCGGTATTAACCGATGGCTTTGTAATTTAATTTTTTTAATAATCAGCATCCCCTAAAAACGGATGTTTTTTTATTGTACTTTTAAAAATGTGTAATTTTTACACGACTTTTACTTTTAAACGCTTGCTATGTCAGAAATTATTTTGCCAAAACCAACACTCAGCTTTAAGCAGATCGTAAATATGAGCTTTGGTTTTTTTGGTATCCAGTTTGGCTTTGCGTTGCAGAATGCCAATGTGTCCCGTATATTTCAAACCCTCGGTGCAGAGATTGATAAGATAGGTATCCTTTGGATAGCCGCCCCCATCACCGGTTTTTTAGTACAACCCATCATTGGTTATCTAAGCGATCGTACCTGGCACCCGAGATGGGGCAGGCGCCGGCCATTCTTTTTTATTGGCGCCTTATTTTCGTCCATTGCTTTGATACTAATGCCACAGTCAACCGTATTGTGGATGGCGGCCACTTTGCTGTGGGTATTGGATGCTTCCATCAATATTTCTATGGAACCCTTCAGGGCGTTCGTGGGTGATAAGCTGGCGTCATCGCAGCGTACTACAGGCTTTGCAACGCAAACATTTTTTATTGGCTTGGGTGCGGTTATAGCTTCACTATTGCCTTATTTATTTACCAATGTATTTGGTATTGCCAACACGGCAGCAGCCGGCATCATCCCGCCTTCGGTAAAATATTCTTTTTATATCGGAGGCGTTATATTCTTAAGCTCCGTGCTTTGGACGGTGTTTACTACCGACGAATTTCCGCCGGAAAATATCGAAACCTGGGAGCTGGAAAAACTAAAGACCAAGGGCGTTTTTAAAGGCCTTGCAGAAATAGGCAAGGGCATCTTTACCATGCCCAAAACAATGATGCAATTGGCCATCGTACAGTTTTTTACGTGGCTGGCATTTTTCTCCATGTGGATATACACATCACCGGCAATTGCTCAAAATGCCTATGGCACTACAGATACCACTTCCAAAACTTTTCAGGATGCAGGCGATTGGGTGGGGGTGATGTTTATGGTGTATAATGGCATTTCTGCTTTCACTGCATTTCTGCTGCCGATGCTGGCTAAATATATTGGCAGAAAATACACCCATATGATCAGTTTAATAATTGGCGGCATAGGGCTGATATCTATGTTTTATATTCATTCGCCACAAATGTTATTGGTGCCTATGATAGGGGTGGGGCTTGCCTGGTCTTCTACTTTAACGATGCCTTACGCAATACTTGCGGGTGCTTTGCCGTCACACAAGATGGGTTTTTACATGGGGGTGTTCAATTTTTTTATTGTGATACCACAAATATTTGCCGCAGCCATTCTTGGATTTTTTATTAAAAACATCTTTAACGAGCAGAGCATTTATGCGTTGGTAATTGGCGGCATATCAATGATCATTGCAGGGTTGTTAAATGTGATTGTTACGGATAAAGATGATGAAAAAATTATTGCTAAAATTTAAGTGTAATGCCATGAAAAAGTTTTGGATAGGCAACTGCCTGTTGCTGATATGCCTGGGTGTACTTGCGCAGGAAGGTTACAACTGCTATCCCACCCACTGGTGGACTGGTATGAAGTGGAACAAGCTGCAGATTATGATACAGGGAGATAAAATTGCAGATCATTTTCCCATGATAAAAATGGGCCCGGCTGGTGTAAAATTAGCTACGGGGGTTAACCTGGTGAAAATTAACCGGGTTGAAAATCCCAATTATATTTTTCTTGACCTGGTAATTGGCGCAGGCGCAAAACCGGGTAACTTTAATTTCCCGTTTTTGAAAGATATTAATCTTCAGTATGAATTAAAAGCACGTCGTGTTGGGAAGGGAAAAAATTATGCGCAGGGAGTTACCTCCTCCGATTTTATTTACCTCGTGCTACCCGACCGGTTTAGCAACGGCGACCCTGCAAACGACCGGATTGCAGGCATGCGGGACCAGTCGCTTAACAGGGATTCTGTTTTTAATCGCCATGGTGGCGATATACAAGGCATCACCAGCAAGTTGGATTATTTGCAAAACCTTGGAGTTACTACGTTATGGCTTAACCCGGTACTTGAAAATGATATGCCCAACCGGACAGAGCATGGTTATGCATTTACGAATCATTATAAAATTGATCCACGGCTGGGAGGTGAAAAAGCATACCATGAACTGGTAACTGCCACGCATGCAAAGGGAATGAAAATTATACAGGATGCAGTATACAATCATGTGGGCCTGTACCATCATACAGTGATAGATCCACCCATGAAAGACTGGCTGCATCAATGGCCGAGCTATACCAATACCACTTTCAAAGACCAGGTATTGTTTGACCCATACGCAGCGACGATCGAAAGAAAGAAAATGGCAGACGGTTGGTTTACGAGCCAGATGCCCGATCTTAATCAGAACAATGTGTATGTTGCTAATTTTTTGATACAACATGCCTTGTGGACAGTAGAAGAATTTGGTATTGACGGCTGGAGGATTGATACCTATGCTTACAACGATCTTGAATTTATGAACCGTTGCAACAAGGCATTAACCGATGAGTATCCTAACCTGACTTTGTTTGGTGAAACATGGGTACATGGAGTGATCAATCAAAGCTATTTTGTTCAGAATAATTATAACAGTGGGTTTAAAAGCAATTTGCAGGCGCCTACCGATTTCCAGGCATTATGGGGCATACAGGATGCAATGACAAAAGATTTTGGCTGGACGGATGGGGTGAATAAATTATATACCACAATGGCCCAGGATTTTGTTTATAAAGATCCCATGCGTAATGTGATCTTCCTGGATAACCATGATGTCTCCAGGTTTTACTCTGTTGTAGGCGAAAACATGGATAAGTATAAATCATCGGTAAGCTGGCTCTTTACCTGCAGGGGCATTCCGCAAATATATTATGGCGATGAACTGGCTACCACCGGCGTTACCAGTCCCAATGATGGTTATGTAAGGCTGGATTTCCCAGGTGGCTTCCCGGGCGATACGGCCAATAAATTTGAACTGAGTGGCAGAACGGTTAAGGACCATGAAATATGGCGGCATGTGCATGCACTGGCAAATTTCAGAAAAACAGCTTCGGCCATTACAACTGGTAAAATGATGCAGTATGTGCCGGAAGATGGCGTGTATGTTTACTTCCGGTACGATGCAAAGCAAACAGTAATGGTGATAATGAATACGGCTAAAACAGACAAGACTATTTCGTTTAATAAATACGAAGAAAGGACCGGGGGCTTTTCACAATACATGGATGTAGTTACCAAAGAAAAAATGCCTTTGAAAGATTTTAGTTTGGGTAGTTATAAAGCGGTGGTGCTGGAGTTGTTGAAATAAAAGCTTGCATTGTTTCTCAGCATTATTTCTCATTAAAAAGAGAATGCTAAAACTATTTAGCAATAATAATTACAACAATGTATTCCAATACAATTGGTTTATCCAGCGTTTGGAATCCTCATCCTGGTCGCTGCCAAAGTCTTTTATTTTTTCATCCAAAATATCTTTTAATTGTTTGGCTGTATAATATTTTTTTGCACTGATGGCTTTAATCGTATTTTCCCTGCCATCATTTAAGGTAAGTTTGGTTGCTATCATCGACATATACAGGCGTGGAATGGTAACACCTAAAATCATTCCCGGTAGCCCGTTAATGGTACAGGGACCACCACTGATCGTTATTTCATCCGTATAAAAAGCAAACACATATACACTGTCTAATATTTTGCCAACCGCTTTGCGGCAATTAAAGCCCGCAATTAAACGGCTCTCATTGGTTAACCTCCATTGAATGGGGGCAATGCTGTCTTTTAAATTTAACAGTGTGCCAAACATGTTTTTCTGAATATTAGTTTGACCGCCAGTAAAATCGTTGTACCATATATTATCATCTTCCCCTCTTCTTAAAAATTCGGGCACTTTTGCTTTTTTTTCATCATAGCGATCAAATTTATATACGCTCTTGTTATCTGCAAAAGTATAATTGTAATAAGCTGTTTTAAAATCAGGCATCAGGTCTTTTAACTGTTCGGCCCAAAAGCTGGTACCCATTGTTTTCTTTACATTAGTGATCACTTCAAACTCGATGTTGCCTTTGCTGACAAATTGCTGGGCATTGGCATTTAAAGCGAAGCAGGCGAAGGCAAGCAGGTAAAAGATTTTGTATTTCATAATGACAATTTTTGTAAATATTATTTTGCAGGTGTAGCCGCAGGTGCCGCTGTTTTGTTTTTAAAATTCCAGGTAAAGCCTACCAGCCAATACCGGCGCAGGCGTTGATTAATTGTTTCGGATAAGGTGTTACTATAAAAATTTCTTTCGATATTGGTATTTTGATTTAAGATATCCCTGATGCTGAACCAGGCAGTAAATTCATCTTTTTTAAATGTGCGCTGCAGCCTGGCATTCCAAAGTTGGTTGTTTAAATTGCTTTGGAACTGCGGAGTCTTTTGTCTTACAAAATGAGTAAAGTCTGTTTTTAACGACCATACTTTTTTAAAGTAAACGGTGGCGTCAACAGTTGATTCGTTGGTGGTGTATTTAATTACTGTGTTGAATTGCTGGGTGGCGTTGCTGTTGTAACGGATCTGGTTGTTGATATTTATTTCATACTTCTTGTCTTTAAATTTAGAGAGGCTAAATCGAAGGGCTGCACTCAAATTTTTTGTGGTGCTGTTTGCACCGTTTATTATTTCTGTAAAGTGGTTATAGTTGACTTCTGGGCCAAAGTTAACCCGCAGGTCGAGCTTTTTAAGTTTCATCCCGGTGCCCATATAAAAGCTAACATTATAATTGCCGTTGGTGTTTACAGGCTGGCTGATGGTTTTACCGGTGGCGCCATCTATCATGCGGCTGTTGGTAATAGCGTTAGAAGTTTGCGAAAAATTAAGCCCCTGGTACATATAAAAATCTTTCAAAAAATTGTAGCTGTCGTGCGAAAAATTAAAGTTATTGCGGAAGGATGGTTTTAATAAAGGGTTGCCCAGGTACTCGTTAAAAAAATCGGTATTGCCCCTCAATAGTTGCAACTGCTCAATAGCTGGTTGAATGGTGTTGCCATTATAGTTAAATCGAAGGTTATGGTTGCTTTTATAGGCATAATTAAAAGTGGCTGCGGGAAATAAATTAGTATAGCTGCGCAGGTAAGTTTTATTAAATGTTTGATCGGTTAAATTAAATTGGGTGAGGCCAATCCCACCGCCAAAACTGTACTTTATTTTCTTATCATTAAAGCTGATTTTAAAGCCAGGTTTGTTAACGGTGATCTTTTGATCAAACAGGTTGGTAAGCGAATCAACCAACTGGTCGTATTTGCCGGAGGTGGGCGAGTACGAACGTGTGTTCCGATCATTGTTGCCATTGCTTAAAATGGCTTCGTAATTAAGCTCCAGCGAAAACTTTTTAGTCAGTGGCTCCGTGTACACTGCCTTTGCAATTAACTGGGTTGTCCCTTTTTTGTAATCAATTTGCTGGTTAAATTTTTGGCTCCGGGTTATTACCCCGCCTGTATAAATTTCGTTATCTGATTGCAGAAAATTAACGCCGTCCGTGTTGAGTGAATTCCAGTTGGCATTGATAGAAAATGTACGCCTGAGCTTTTTAAATCTATGCTTAAATAAAAGCGATCCGCTGTACACCTGCTTATCTGCATCGGTAGTTAAATTACGAACACTGGTGTTGTTCAACCTGCCCAGATTATTGGTATTTTCTGATGTTCGGTACGATTCGCTTTCTGTATGATAGATACTTGCTTTACCCGTAAATTTTAAGGTATTAAAAGAGTCGATCTTTACTTCGTAGGTGGCATTTAGTTTAAACATTTGTTTATTAACGTGCGCATTTTCTACAGCATTGTCGTTAAAAAAAGAGTCTGCAAGCTGCGTTTGCCGAAAGGTTTTAATGGTATTGCTGTAATCCTGAAAATTGTATTTAGGCGATACCGACAAGGTTTGCTTATCGTTCCATTTATTTGAATACTGTATGCCCACATTATTATTTTTAAAAAAGCCGTTTTCCGTATTTACACGGGGCTCGTCATCCTGGTTGCCCTGCCAGTTAAAATTGAGGTTACCATCCTCATCAGCGCTTACCGAAAAATTGTCATCGCCGCCTCCAAATTTTTCCCTTTCCTCCCAGTTTAATCCATCCTGTCCGGTGTTGCCATTTAAAAAATAGCCGGCCAGTTTACGTTTGCCTTTAAATGCACTTAACAATATGTTGTTATTGTATAAATCGTTCATTTTTTTTTGTAAGCCCCCGGCCAGTTCTGCCTTTCCAAAATAGCCATGCTTGCGGTCATCTTTCAATTTAAGGTTGATCGTTTTTTTTGTTTTGCCATCATCAATTCCTGTAAACTCTGCCTGGTCACTTTTTTTATCATACACCTGTACTTCTTTTACTGCATCTGCCCGCAGATTTTTTACGGCCATACCTGGGTCGTCACCAAAAAATTCTTCTCCATCTACCAATACTTTTTCTACGGTTTCCCCCATCGCTTTTATCTTACCGTCTTTATCAATCTGTATGCCCGGTAATTTTTTCAAAAGCTCTTCTACATTTGCATTGGCGCTCACTTTAAAACTATCCGCGGTGAATATGGTTGTATCTCCTTTTATCCTCATGGCGGTGCCACTCTTTACAATTATCTCCTGTAGTAATTTGGCTTTTGACGTTAAAGCAAGATTGTTGAACTGCATACCTGTTGATGGAATGTTCACATCATCAATCAAATCTGCAAAGTAGGGGTGTGTAACTAGTAAAATATAATTGCCCGGTTTGGTATGACTGATTTCAAAATTGCCTTCCTTTCCGGTACGGGTAAATTTGTACAATACCGAATCACCCGTTGTAAGCAAGGCAACTACGGCATTGCTTACGCCCTTTTTAGTAGCAGTATCAGATACTTTACCGGTTATAGATTGTGCTGATGTAATAAGAGAAGTAAAACAAAGGAAGGTAAAAATTAGAAATGTAAGTTTTATTTTCATCGTAAGTGTTTTGGTAGGGGATGGTTTGGTGATATGTTAAAAGTCTGCAATACTTATTTAATAATCAATTGTTCGATAATAAATTTTCGTTAAACAAATATTAATGTTTGTGTTGAGGCATTCTAACTATTTTCCATCAGCGGCATCTTCCCGTAATTAACCGGCATAGAATTGACGCTCCTTGTAACCACATGTGACTAACATGCCATTATTTTCTCTGATTGAAAATATTTAAAACGGTATATATCAGGTAGAAGTATTCCGGGTGGTTTCCTTATGAACAGGTAGAATACAAATTAATTAAATGACAGTGGTTGAAAAGGAACCAATTCTGCATTGAGTAAACATTCGTCCACGACTTTAAAACCTGGGGCTGTAAGACCAAGTGCATCGAGTTATAACCAACAGTCAAATGCTAATTGATTAACAAGTTTACACTTATTAAAAAGTAGTAAATTTTATGGGGAAATCTGATCTTTACTTTACTATGCATATTCTATTTTCCGGTGTGGGGCATACTGTTCTATTTTGGCTTTTAATTCGGCGGGGCGGTAAGGTTTTAAAATATAGCCATTAAAACCTGCTTCTGCAAGAATGGTATCCATATCTTCCAGTAAAGATGCGGTAAATGCAAGCACCGGTGTATCGCTGTCTGTCTGCCGGATTATTTTTATAGCAGTATATCCATCCATCTCCGGCATTTCAAGGTCCATCAGTATCAAATCAAAATGGTGATACTTCAGTATCTCTAATGCATGTACGCCGTTTCCCGCCTCCTTCACCTGTATTTCCCATTTTTTTAAGAAGCTTTTTAAAATGGTTGCATTAATTTCATTGTCTTCAACAACCAGGATTTTTATGCCCCTGATATCTGTGTCATTTTTACTTTCATTATTTGATTCAATGGCGGTTTTCTCTTTTTTTGCAATTGCGAAGGGGAGCGTAAAATAAAAGCGGGATCCTTTTTCCAATTCACTTTCTACCTCCAGCGTTCCACCGAAAATGGCGACCAGTTTTTCACTAATGGTGAGTCCGAGGCCGGTGCCTCCAAATCTCCTGCTGAGTTCAGCAGCATGCACCTGTGCAAAGCCCTGGAAAATTTCGAGCTGCTTTTCTTTTGGAATTCCAATGCCGGTGTCCTTTACTTCAAACTGAATCGTGATTTGATCTTCCGTTGCATTTTTAATTTTTATGCCTAATGTTACATTTCCCTGCAGGGTAAATTTTAATGCATTTGATAACAGGTTGGAAAGCACCTGGCTCAGTTTTATTTCATCACTTAATAAATTCACATTCTCTAACTGCGGACTATGCTCGATGATCAATTGAAGCTGTTTGTTTTTAAACTGCGTTTCAAATGACCCGGTTAAATTTTCAATGCATTTTTTTAAACTAAATGATTGTTTCTTTAGTTCCAGTTTGCCCGCATCTATTTTACTGAAATCAAGAATATCATTGATGATCCCAAGCATGTGTTCGGAAGAATACAGCAGCACATCTATGTGTTTTTGGATACCGTCTGGCAGGTTGGCTTCAGACTTAATAAGGTTTGAAGTGCCAATGATACCGTTTAAAGGAGTACGTAACTCATGGCTCATACTGCTTAAAAACCTGGCTTTTGCCCTGCTGGCTTTTTCGAGGCTTTCTTTATACACCTGTAATTCTTTTTCCGCATCCTTTGTATGGGTAATATCACGAATGCTGAGTATCTGGTACTTGTTTTCTTCCTTGTAATAAACCACACTTTTTACATAACCATAAAATTTTTTTTTCGAATGGGTGATAAATCCTGCTTCACCATGCCAGCTATCTGGAATATCATCCATCATCAATTCTTTATTGGCGCTATCTTCGGCTAAATAGCGCATCATGATCTGATTGATGTAAAGGTTTTTAAGTTCTGTACCGGCAGGCAATTCAAATAAATGCAACATCCTTTTATTATAATCAATTATTTCCTTCGTTTCCTGGTTGAATACGATGTACGCATCCAGGTAGGATTGAAACAATGCCTGGTGGTAAACCAGCCGGTCGTCTGAATTTTCAATATAGGTTTTTAAGGCAAACAGGTTGTTTACAAGTATCGCCGACATAATAATGGAAGTAACAAAACGGTAGCCCATCAACTGGTTCGCATAAACAGGAATATTTTGATGTGGAAGGTTTATAAAATTTATGATCAGGGCGATTGCAAAAAGAAGTGTAATAATGATAAAATGCCGGAATCTTTTTTTGTTGTTTGTAACAGGTGTTCCAGCAAAATAAATCATGGCAGCCGGGAAATAATAAAACACCGTGCCTTCTGGAAATGAATTCAGCAGGGCCATACCAATCAGGGCAGCGGTTGTAATGAAAAATATATTTGGTGGGCTAAAGTATTTGTTTTTTTTATTATGGAGCACAAGAATTGCCGGTACCTGGAGACAGATAATGGCTGATAAAATAATAACATTTGAAATTAAATGATTGTACAATGAATAGAGAATATCAATTCCTGCAAATACCAGTAGAAACACTACTGTCACGATTTTCGAAATTGCATATTTTTTTTTATCACTTTTTAAACTTGCCTGAAGTTTCCCGGGGAAGGAAATTTCTTCAATGGTAGAGTTGGTATTCATGATGGATGTAGGTATAAAAGTGAGGTTAGGCTTATTTAACGAATTAAAAGCCGGTTTATTGAAGGGGGTTGAAAAAAAACAGGTAAGTTTTGATACCTGCACGCGGATTAATAGGGGAGCGGGACGGTAATGGAGCGATAAATTATTTAACAGGGGTACCGTCATCATAGGAAGGTATAGGAGCGGGACGGTAATGGAGCGATAAATTACGCTGTACCACGGTAGTTGTTGCAAATAGTATTAGCTTGGATATGTTGATGAGTGGCGCGGTGCAAGGTTGTTAAGTTATACTGCACAGGTATAAAGCCATGGGTATTCTTTTAAACCCGACAGAAGAATTACTATTAAACTTTAGTGCGTCATAGTTGCGCTGAATACACTTTGGCAACTTTAATTGCGTTATAAGTTCTATTTAATCGGTTTTACATGCTGTAGCGTAATGTCAATAAGCTAAGGAATTTTGCCCCGCCTTCAAGCGGGGGCATCGTGTTTATAGAAATATTTGTCAATGATTGGTATTCGGCTCCGTACGTGCCTAGTAAACTATGAGGCACCTACGGAGCCTGTGCATAGAATAATGCTTAACTATAAACACGAAGCTCCCATGAAGCTTAATTAAATGACACTGCACATAAGGACGAGATTTCGTCAGTAGTTTTTAATATGCTTTTACAAAAAATTATATCACGTCCCTACGGGACTTTCGGATAAAAAAAAATTGTATCTCTACCAATATCACGTCCCTACGGGACTTTCGGATAAAAAAAATTGTATCTCTACCAATATCACGTTCCTACGGAACTA
>Ga0335397_10005749_pt1 | contig 16144 bp, 19 predicted proteins | sample MAT04_FD_205740 | JGI IMG/M metagenome (GOLD analysis project Ga0335397, IMG submission 205740) | Freshwater microbial communities from Lake Fryxell liftoff mats and glacier meltwater in Antarctica - MAT-04 (spades assembly) (version 2) ... | reverse complement strand
CCTTGAAGTACAGGACCGTGGAGACGTCCTCCATGGTGGCGCCGGCCAGCATTTCGCTGGCCAGGTCCAGCATCACGACGGCGGCCGGCAGGCGCTGCGCCACGGTGCCCAGCAAGGCCTTGGTCTGCGGCTTGTGCAGGCGGTCTTGCAGGTGCTTCAGGAAAGGGGTGCCGTCAATCGTGCAGCGATCGTCGAACGCCAGGCCCAGGTACTTGGTGAACGAGCTCTTGCCCGAGCCATAAAAGCCAGACACCCATACCCCAACCTCGTTCCCGCCACCGGACTCCATCGCCAGCTGCATGCGATCCAACAGCTTGCGAAACTGCTCTTCGATGCTTTCGGTGACGACGTATTCCGAGATCTCCGACTTCAGCCGGTTTTCCTGCGAAGCCCCGTAGGTGATGACCTTCTCGATGTTGCGGAAGATGTCTTTGCTGGGGTCGAAAAGAGTGCGGATGTTCATTGTTTTTTCCCTGGGGTCTGGTGCTGGTTCAGCCGCCGACGTGTACGGACCGGTAGTTGCCGTCCGCCGGGTAGAAGCCGAGGAATTTGAGGTTCGTCTTGCCGGTGCGAACACCGGGATAGAAGAAGATGGTGGGCACATGGAATTTGCCCATTAACTGGCTCTCAATGGCGCCGATGCGCAGGAATGGGTGCAATGCCTCGAGGTCGGTAACCAGCATCACGGCGTTGCGCTTGCCTTCGAGCGGCTCCAACGCACTCTCAAGACGCTTCAGCAGCGCCCCTTCACCAACCAAGATGTCAGCCAAGGACTTGTTGGTGCGGGCCCAGTCGAGAGGGGCCGATCGGTCCTCCATCGCGCACAGGGACCACAGCGGGTCCGACTTCAAGACCGACCAGATGTGCTCGGCCATCGAGAACGTGTGAACGTCCCAACCTTCCTGGTGCAACTTGGCGACCCAGGCGGGCATCTGGCGCTTGACGTCCAATATCTGGTCGGGTGGGAAGACGAGATAGAAAACGGGCTCGAAGCTGGCGGGCCCAAGGTCGCGCCCATGCCGGATGCGCTCGCGCAGTTCGTCGAAATCAGCCTTGAGTGAGGACATCGAGCAAGGACTCCATGGTTTGGTATTTCCAACTGATCCGGATTACATCGCCGGCGGCCTGCACGATCAGCAGCCCTTTGAGGGACAACTGCTTGAGTTCGCCCAGCACCGCCTGGCGGTCGAGTCCGAACAGCATCCAGTCCTCGTGCCCCAGCAAGGCGTTGTCGCCGATACCGGCAAGGTGGAGGTCATAAGCAAGATAAGCTGCTATCGGAAACGCAAGTCGGAATGGCAATATGCGGCGGTTAGTGCGCTGGCCTCGCTCGAGCAGGCCGTAATCGGCACAACAGCTCGTGAGATAACCTGACACACGACGAACCGAGGCCGGAGCCCAACGCTTGGCAGTGCGGCCTTCGTCGATCGCGCGTTCCACGAATGTGCGAGCGTCATCGTTGGTGACTTGGGTGTGGCTTCCCTCGTAACGTGCCCAGTAGACCTGGCGGATGAAGTCGGCCAAGATCGGATTCGCCCGTGCCGTGAACAGCATCATGGCCTGCGCGAGATCGGCGCTGGAGATCACCGGCGACATCCGCTTCAGGTGCGCAGCGGGTGGTCCGTGAGGAACGAGATACCGGGGGGCAAAACATTCCACGACCACATTGCGCAAGCGCCGTGCCGTGACGGCCGTGAAACGACCCGATGCAAGCGAGGCGGCCTGCAGCTGCGGTGTGGTCATCCCTGGAGTCCAGAGGTCGAGCAGCGTCTTGGTCTCGTCGACCAAACCGAGCCCTGCCTGCAGTTGGGTGGTGTAGGAGTGCAGATTCGGCAACCTCATCTCACCAGGTACGGGTAGGCTTTGAAGCCGCCGGACAGCGCATGCCAGTAGACGCGAGCGATTAACTCTGCCGTTTCAGGTGAGCGCAGGGTGTCGATGTTGCCTACGGACACTGGGCCCTCAGCAGCGGCCACGTCTTTTTTAGCCAGCTTCAACAAGAGCGTCATTGCCGACTCTTTCTCGTTGGGAAGCGCGCTGACGACCTCTGCACCCTGGGCACTTTGCAGCAGCGCATGTAGATCTTGCTCGGCTTCTTCGGGAAGGCGGAACAGGTGATAGCTGCCGACACTGAGATGCTCGTCATGAAGCCTGCGCGCTGCCTCGACGGCGCCGTGGTACTGAGCCAGCACAGCGGTCTTCGGTGCGACGAATTCAAGCGATCGCAGGCTGTAATCGCCAAAGAATATGGTCGGCCACCAGCCGTGCTGGCTACGCTCGCCGAGAAAACCGACCAGCAGGCGCAATTGAAGGATGGCGGGGAGGTAGGGGTCCATGGATACCGGTTGCGTTCGTATGAATCAGTGCAGGCTGAAGGTGCTGGTCGCTCAATCCAGGTCGATGGCCTCGGCGGACACGTCGCCCGAGGGGTAGCCGGGGGCCAGCAGCGCGTTCTTAACCCCGTAAAGCACGAGCGGGTCCCGCAGCCACAGTCGGAACTCGTGCCCGCGCAGGCGATGATCTGGCGTGCAGTCCACACTCCACCGGCGTAATGCGTAACCCGCCATCGCAGCGCGGAGCTTGATGCGCAGGGCCCCGTGGCTCATGCCGAAGTCCATTTCGGTGATTTCGGGGTGCGGTTGGGCGGGATGCGGCACTAGTTCGAGCTCAACGATCCGCGTCCATTGAATGTCTTGATCAGCGCGTTCACAGTCTTGTACCGCACCATCGAGCGCGATCGGATGCTTGATCCGAGTGATCACAAAGTCCCGGAATTCGGCGCTCTTGCGATCAAACGCGCGAACATGCCATCTGAAACCGCTGTCAACCAGTGCGAATGGGACGATCTCGCGGGTCGTCCGTCCACTGGTAATCGAGTGGTACGTCAGCTTGACGGCCGACTGTGAGTAAATGGAGTGGGTCAGGCTCGCAAGCACACCCGGATCAGGCTTTGCCAAGCTGGAGGTGCGCTCATTTGCAAGTACGACTCGCGCTGCCGTGGGCTCGCCGTCGCCAAGGGCCAGACAGAGCCAGGACAGCACCCTGTCGGCCTGGAAATCGAAGAGGGGCACATAGGACTTGGCCCGGGTGTAGGCCTTGCTCTTGGTGTCGTAGTCAAGGCCGCCAGGCGAAAGCGCTCTGTAAAGCGCAAGGTCGCGCGTTGCGGCCGCAGACTGGATCCCGAAGCGATCAACCAAGTCTTGGCGCCGCACAGCACCCAGGAATCCAACGCGCAGGTCAATATGCGCCAGACGATCGCGCTGCGATCGAGTCAACTGATCAAGCGCTTGCGACGACATCGAACCGAATGTCCCTATGTTGAGCAATCAACCCCGGGAGGCGGGAGGCCCGCCCGATGATCGGACTGCAGGCAAGACCCAATGATTTGTATATTGAATCATTTTGATTTTGACTAGCCTACCACGGTCTTAGCCGATTTCGCATAGGGAAATCGCCCTCTTCCTTCCGCTGACGGACGCTATCCACGGCCCTCGTGGCCTCAAACCACCAGCAAGAGGCGCGACAAGTGGCCAGCACAGCGCGGGAGGAAGCAGCAATGCTGCGCGGTAAGCTCGATGCGCTGAACGCGCTTCACACCGATTTGGCAAAGGTGGCAACTGTGCAGCAGTCAAGCGCCGTCAGTCAGAGTTAAGGACAGAGACGGCTGGGTCGCGTTTCCTGGGAGTAGAGCAGCGATGACACACGGTGCCAGTCGGTCGCCAATCATCTCGGGGCTGCCCGCGGGTCTCGCTTCACTCTGGCCTTTGTGGCGGCCTAAGGACCGAATCGACTCGACACAATTGGCGCATGGTTACGAAGACGACTCTTATCTGTCTTCCTGATTAGAAACCAACCTAAGCCAACCGCCGAAAGCGTCAAGTCCTGATTGAGGTCGACCAGAAATCAGCGCAAATGTTCGGCCGTGCAGTCTAAATTGGCGGCCTTTCGCTTCGCTGGGGTCCGAACTTGCACATGTTCTCAACGCGGCTTAGGTTGCTTTTTAATCAGGTCTGTCTTTGTCGATTTCGGTGAGCGCCGCTTGATCGGCCGTTCTAGATAGGATTGCATTAGCCATGTTGACGATTTTCTGGTTCGTCTGTTCGCAGTTTGTCCCGCCGTATCCAGCCGTAAACTTGGCGGCAGTGCTTGGGGCGTTCTCCATCACGAGAGGAATCATTTCCAGGAAGCTGGCCTCCAGATCCTCAAGCCAAGCATCTTCAAAGATTGTTTTGAGGTCGAGGCCTGCTGCCGTACCGCGGCGCGCAACAAATTCAGCTTCGAGGTGCTCCAAGACGGCTCGAACTTAGAGCCACGCCCAGCCGCCGATGCTTTGCGTGCGGATCTTCCGGCTTGTTCCTCGGTTTACTTTTGCTTACTGAGTTCTCATCCTCATAGAGCGATTGAAAGCTTTGACAGCGGATTCCCGCGTGCGAAGTTAACGGGCTTGCGCGCTACCGCCTTGAGGCCTTGACGAGATCGATGACTACCAAGGTTACCAAAGCTCATTTGACTCCCCCGTCGTAAATTGCAGCCCTGGCGGCAATGCGGGACAGCGTTGCGCGAGCGATGTCCATTGCTTTCGACAATTTGTAATCCAGGGGTACATCGACGGGCTCTTGAATGTTAAAAATGTGCTGCGCAGCCCGGGTGCTGGAATCTAGCTCGTCGATAACGCAGCTCCATTCCAAGCGAGCGCAATGATGCTCGACTCTCATCTCTGCGGATAAATGAGGCAGCGCTTCATCAGAGCCAAAATGGGCGCCGTTTTGAGTCTTGGCGCGCGGGCCGGTACGTGCCCATCTCAAAGCTCCAGTCGCCCGCCCATTGAGTCTCCGCGTATGAAGCAATCCGCCCGGTTTGTCAACTTTTCTAATGCCGCGTGTTGCACAGCGCTGTAGGGCTGGTTCACTGCCCAAAAGTTGCGAGTTAAGACAATTTAATTCAAACTTGCGACTGAGCGTTGAATGATGATTGAAAGCAAGCCGCCGCGCCAGAGGACGGTGAATTACCTTCAACAGCGTGCAAAGCTGAACTCGCGCGTCTGACGACGGCGCCTTTAGCCGACGCCGCGACCCCGATGCTGACACCAGTGTTCGAGTCGTCACTTGACTCTGCCTGACATCACTTTCACTGCATTGGCACCGCGCTACGGCTAATTATTCTGGGAAGAATCATGACGACAACTGCACTGTTTCTCGATCTCGACGGCGTCCTGGTGTCTCAGGTCGATCACCGAGCTGCGCAGTGCGTCGGTGGCGGCAATGCTTACGGCTGGCTCGACCAAGGAAAGCGCGTCGCATGGGCTGACCGTACGCGCTTCAATGCCACCGCGTTGGCTTGCGTTCGAGAGATCCTCGATTCTTGTCCCGAGGCTCGGATCGTGGTCCACAGCGACTGGACTGTCAGGCTGGGTCCCGCAGTCACCATGCGGGCTCTCCTGCGAAACGGCTTCGGTACCCATGACTTCCATTCGGATTGGTGCCTTGAGACCTCGATCATCCGACTGGGCTACGAATCGATCTGGCACCGATACAACGTGGACCACGAGCTTCGATCCAGCCGGCCTGCGATGTGGCTCTCGCTGCATCCCGAGGTTGAGCACTATGCGGTGCTCGACGACAGAGCAATCGGAACTCGTGTCGTCGCGCGTCCATCAGCCATTGGCGACCCGCTGAAACAGCGCCAGCGGCCGTGGGTCATGGCAGACGTTTGGCAGGACCTGGACCCACTATGGGTGCCGATTCGCGCCGTCTCGGGCTGTGATCACCTGCGGCCGGAACACGTAGGCCTGGCCGTGAAGGCACTTCGGACCGCGCCCGTTCCGCCGCTGCCTTGGAGGCGAGATTGATCGAAAGCCGCAACGACAAAGTCTTTGAAAGCTTCATCATGACGCGATCAGCTCACGTTGCCGGAAGACATCTGGCTTTGCGGAGCCTGAGCCTGCGCAAGGCATTGCGTACCGTATTGCGTGGGCAGTCTCTGGGTTCAGAACATCTAGAACTCAAGAAGTTCGTCCGTGCGCGTAATGCAGACTTTGGACCAACGCAGACGCTTATGAGCGCAATTCTTTGTCTGCTGTGGGTGCACGGTTCTACTCTCACAATTCGGGAAATCGCAGCGCCTTTCGGAGACGCGGCGGCACGGCGCGACCGTCTTTGGGCTCCGATGTATGAATTGCGGTGCCAAGGAGGGAACCAACTGGCCGCCCGGCGCCTGCGTATCGAAGCCCTATGCGCAGGCTGTGCGCTCTGTCTACTGCTTGAAGTGCTGAACGCGCTGGAGCTTGAACTGATGCTGAGCGACGTCAAACTGACGGTCGCCAGCCCTAACACTCTCCCCCACGTCGCAACCGAGAGGCGATTGACGCACGCGGTTCTGCAGGCACCGTTTCCATGGAGTGCAGCCGACCCAGATCTGTTGCTTGCGCGGCCAGGCAGCGGTGGATTTTTCGGGCATGACAGCATTCATCCTACCGCTCTGGGCAACGTCATGGCCGTCGGTGGTACTGGCAGCGGAAAGACCGCCAGCGTCGTCAGTGTAATGCTGCGGGCCCTGCTGCGGTACCGTGAGGTGGGCGGCATGCGATCTTCTGTGCTCGTCATCGATCCGAAGCGCGAGTTGGCCACCATCGTTCAAGAAACCCTCGCAGACCGGGGCGAGTTGGATCGTCTGCTGGTCATCGGGGAGTGCCCGCCTGTAGCCATGTTTTCCACAGACTGCCCACTTTCACCGGGCGAGCGGCTGGACAAACTGAGGGCCTTCGAACCCGCCATGGTCGGAGCGGCTCAGGGCAACAATGGGTACTGGACACGCCTCGGCATGAACATGTTGCGAGACATGCTGGTGTTGGAAGCGGCTTACTTCGCTGCCACGGGTCAGCGACTCTTCGACATGTTGATTCGGCTGGTGCAGTGCAGGCACTCAAATGGCCGGAGCTCCTGGGCGAGGCTGCGTGACGTCCTGAGTCACTCGCGGTTGGGTCACCGGCAGCTCAAGGCTGTCAACGAGGCGCTGCTGCGATGTCTCGACGCCGGCGCAGTGAACTCCGAAGCTCGAAATGTCATGAGCGTCTACACGGGCAGCAACGATTTGCTCGAACAGTGGAACTACCTGTGCATGGGTGCGTTGGACACTCTGGGCAGCCACTTGGCCGATACTTACATCGAAAACCTCGTCGATTTTGATGTGCTGCCGGACGCGTCCAAGCCGCGAACTGACATCTCGCAGCAGATCGATGCTGGCATGGTCGTGCTCTTTTGCCCGGATGCACGACAGAGCCACGACATGATCGCGTGTGCGCTTAAAGCCAAGTGGTACGAAAGTGTATTTGCGAGACGAGGTCTGGCTCGCCCGGTCGGCGTCGTGATTGACGAGGCCCATCGGTTCTTGACCAGCGACCCTGAGACAGGTGAGCAGGACATTCTCGATCGGTGCCGAGCGTACAGATGCGTCGTGGTCCTGGCAACGCAGTCGGTATCGTCACTGTTACATCGCCTTGGAAGCGGCGCGACGGCAGCCACCGCCGTGGACATCATCATCGCGAACACACCATCAAAATTTTTCTTCCGGTCGACCGACGAAGCCACCATGGCCAGGTTGCAGGCGTTGCTACCACCGCCGCCGACCCGGGGGCCGCACATCGTATCTGCGCGCCCGCCCAGCGGTCTTCAGCCAGGTGAGGCGTATTACATGCATGCCGACGGGCGCTGGGGTCGCGATCGGGCAGACCTGGACTCACTGCTGTAGCCGGCACTGCGCGGACAGCCAATGGAGAAAGAGTGACATGGATCTGAAATCTATTGACGTCGTGATCGCCGACCGCCAAGGCGAGGTCCACATCAATGCGGAGATCGATGAGCCAGCGGCGCTGGCAATCGAAGCAGCGCTCGACCTGCTTTTCGGGTATTACCACTTTTCCGCGATCTTGCTTCGCTTGAATTCGAACGGAGGCCAGCTCACGGGCTTGATGCACATTTATGGGACTATGGCGACTTGGCGCGCGCGCGGCAAGCACATCCGGACAGCGGCGGGCTTTCGAGCGGCGAGTGCCGCCGCATTGCTGCTCTCCCTGGGTGAGATCGGCGAGCGGCAAGTTCTCACCCACTCAACTGTGTTATTCCACCACGTGCGAGTTGATGCCAGCGGCGTGGCCATCACATCGCGCTCCGCTGGCAAGATCTTCGATTCGCTGCAGCGTCACGACAAGCATCTGATCGGAGGGCTGCTGCAGCACATCGAGTCCGGCATCGGTGGGCATGCCGCAGCTGCAGCCGAAGGGCGGGCTCGTTGCGCTTTGCTGTACGGACGAGTCTCAAGACCGAAGGAGATCATCCTCGGGAACTCGTCGTGCACCCGACCTAAGTGGCTGGCAGCCGTGTCCCGAATCTATGACAAATGCTCCAGTGTCGACAGCCTGAGTCCGTACGCCGTCTATCTCAATCGTCGATTCGCCTTGGACAGCGCTATGGATCTGCGCGAAGCTTACGCGCTGATGCTTATTGACAGCATTCGCGGCGTGCCAGACCTAGTGCCTGAAGCTCGGTTGATCCATCAGGCCGTGCCCGCCAAGTGGCCATCACGATTGGCTCCTTGATGGCCGGTACGACCTTTGCCAAAGCAGCCCTGGCAGTATCGGAGTGCCGGGAGACGTCCATTCCCGGGCCCGGCATGAGCAGCACGTTCGGAATCTATTCAGCACCGTATGTTCGTCCTGCAACCAGGGTCCCTCGTGAGCGCACAGCGCGGCATGCGTATATGGACGCAATAGGTGAACCATGCCGTCATCAAGACTAAGCTGAGGCTCCACGGGGTGCTGGTCGGCGCGGAAGTGGCGCTCGACAGTGACACCAAATTTCCTGCAAGCGGCGACGAGGAGGTCAGGCGCGACTTCCAGAGCGACTGTCAGGGCGTGATCTTCGAAGTCAAACAGCGGCTCGTCGACTGGGCAGTGCGACCGCGTAATGCTCGTAACCACGAAGCGGCGGGCTCTCCAGCCACCCTGCAGAACTGCGGCTTTGATCGAGTCAGCGCTTCCTTCAAGTGCATTTATCGCTGCTGAAATGTTTAATGCCGTAGTCAGACTCATCGATGAAAAATGTAGCTTTTCATCCGGCCTTGACAGGTCGATAGTCTCCCTTGCAGCCAAGGAGTTTTGTGCCTTACGGATAGGGAAATTTGGTTTGTGGATTCGGTGCATTGCATCCCTGCTTTCTAGACTGACTTAGAGATGGCGACGCCCATCTCGCGGACCGCCACCTGGGCAACTGTTGACAGCAACGCGTCGTTCCAGTCCTTGCATGGCGATTCAGGGCGGCTTCGCTCGATTCGAGCTTCGGGAAAGGCCAGAGCGATCCGCTCGGCGGCTTTCTCCCCAGCTGAGTCTCGGTCGGTGGCGATCACCAGAGCTGCTGTTGTGTTCGTCATCTGCAGCGCGTGCTTCATCAGTTCAATTTGCGCTTGACCCATCGTGCCGCCCAGGCTGCAGTACAAAGTCCCTTCAGGTCGACCATGGAGCTGCGCCCAGCTCGCAACGTCTATGCTCGCTTCGGCGATGACAATACGCTGCACAGGCTTGTCTTCCAGTCTTGCAAGGCCCAGTCCACGATTGCCCCCTTTCGAGAACCCTGTGAACGCGCGGTTCTTTGACTCCCAACCGCAAACGCCGTTGGCGTCAAAGTGAGGAAATATGGCGTTGCCCCTGGCGTCCTGACGAACGTTCCAGGCAGCGACCAGGTCAAGGCTCAAGCCGCGAACAAGGGTCAGATAGTCGCCTGTGTAGACGTCGCTGGCTGCCCAGGCCGCCAGCAGTGCCGCACGATCACGCTCGACGGGCGCCGGCATTGCTGGCCGCTCGTGCGATGGGCGGCGTCGCGGTGAGGGCCGGCTGGGCACAGACACCCAGCCACGTAGCTCTTTGCGAATGTGCCCCAAGGTTTGTCCGAGGCGCCGCTGTGCGAAGTCGATAACAGTTCCGCCGTCACGTTCGTCATTGACGTTGAAAAAGATCCCATGGCCGCTGCTCTGGTCAGTGGCCACAACGATCTTGTCGCCGCCGCGCTGCATCACGGTGGACGCCCTGCTGCTTTCCTTCTGCACTACAACATAGCCCAGGGACTGAGCAAACTCGGCGAGCGAAATCTCCACCTTGAACCGCTCAAGCTCATCGACCCGCTTCATCGCTCGGACTCCAGCAACGTGCTCAAGTTCTGCACCCGCTGTGCGAGCTCGCACACCTGCAGTGACAGCTCTTCGCCCTGTCTCGACTGCGTCGACAGCAGTTGCGAGCATTCTGTCAACCGCCGCGCTTGCTGCGTGAGCTGCTGCTCGCACACGGTCGACAAGGTGTCGAGCTGCCTCAGCAGCAAGGATTCGAGTTCTGTCATGAGTTCCTGCCTCTTGCGGTCTTGAATGTGAAGTGTCTTGAGCGACTTGCCGTTCCAACCCCTGGACCTGCCGTCGCGAATGCCGCAGCTGCGGGCAATGGGCCTGCCTTTTGACCGCTTCGACGGCCTGTTCCGCGCTTTGAGACGCCTCGCAGGAGATCGAGTACCGCTGCCGGTTGTAGGCAGCCCGGCGGTCGATCTCCGCCGCCAGACGCGCTCGCGCCAGCGCTGCTTTTGGCAAGTTCGGCGCCCTACGGCTCACGACTTCTGTCGTCCGTGCTACGTGCGAGCTGCGTAGAAACTCAGTCGCGTCAAAGCTCTCTGCGAACAAGCTGCCGCGCAGGCGAATCGGTTTTGCTGCGGAATGGAGCCTGACCGACACATAGTCGGACCCGACACGATTCACGTCACCAATCTCAGCGAGCGCTTTCAATAAATCCGATCGGGTACGGATGTCGCCTGCGCGCAGACGATCCAGCAGCCAGTTCTTGATCGTCTCCCTTTGGTTTGGCTCGATCGTCACGGCGTGGTGGATGTCGTTTGTGCTCAACCCAACGCGTTGAGCCTGGTCAACAACGACCTGGTTTCCACGTGCTGCCGACCGGCTGGCTGGCGCAAGCGAACCCGTCTGGACCGGCCTGGCGCGCAATGGATCGTCTGGCCTGGCCCAGCCCTTTTGATAGTTCCATGCATCCCGCAGCGCGTCGAAGGCCTTCTTCCAGCCGGGCGGAGCAAGATTAAAGGCCCGACCGCGGCGCAGCTCTGTGCGTGCAGCAAAAACATGCACATGTCGCGAGCCATCAGCGTCCACGTGTAGAACAGCGCTGAAGGCATACTGGTCCGGCTCAAGACCTGCAAAGGCAATCCGCTCAAAATCTTGGAGAACCTGCTCGATCTCCCGGTCGCTGGGTTCATCTTCACGGTGCCAAGCGATGACACCACTTGTGTACCGGTGCACTGTTCGAAGGTTTGCCGCGACACTGCCGACCTGCCGCGGATCGCCGCGGAGAACGCGCACCTCGAAACGCTCAACGCCGCTGTGATCGTGAGCAGAAAGCAAGTAGTCGGCGGCCTTTATAGGATCCCCAGTCCCGTGCGCAAGAAATTTAATGTGCATCGCCAGGCTCCGGGGCATGCTTGCCAACAGTGATAGCGCCGACTTGGGCTTGGATTGAGTGCAAAGTGGACAGAACTTCGATCACATCGAAGCGCCGGCCACCGAGCGTTCCTGCATTTGCGGCGCGGGCAAGCTGGTTCAGGTTCGATCCGATCGCAGCCAGTTGACGCAGCAGAACGGGGTCTGTGGCGCCGGCAGCGCGGAGCTTCGGTGCTGGCCGGCGCCGAGGGCGTGGTGCACCGATCGGCTCGATGCCGTCGAGCGTCAAGTGAGCTCGCAGCGCATCGGAAAGCGTGCCGCCATGCTCAGCCGCGAACGACTCGAGCCGCGCCCGCAATGATGCCGGCACCCTCAGCGGGAGGGTCACAAGCGGGTCTGAGGCGCGACGATTCGGCATGGGTTTGCCCGTCAGGCGGGTTCGAAGGGGCGCAGCCACTCGCCAGCCCCGTGTACAGATTCGCACAGCGAATCTGTACACGGGTAGGCTGGCTTCTGCTCAATGGCGCACCGTTCCATCAGCAGATGCGTCAGGGCAAGCCGCTGATGCTGACAGGGCTCCGCCCTCTGGCCTGGCGGCCATTCACCCGGGGCGATGGGATAGAGAAGTGATGGCGAAGGCAGGGCCAGAGCCACACGCAGCCAACCGCCTCCTTGAGCGAGACAGTGAGAAACGCGAGACTGTTCACGGCTGGGCTGCTCGCAAAAAACTCTTGGAAGCTGCCACCTGGCGTTTGATACAAGGTCGTCCAATCCATGCTCTCGACTGACACTTTTCTTCCCTACCGCCCCCCGTGAATGGCCGCCAGGCCAGAGGGCGGAGCCCTGCTGCTCTACTGACATTGCCGTTCGTCTGGGTCGGCGGCCACCAAGCCGACGTCCCAGGACTCCTGAGAGTCCTGAACATCCTGAAGGCGGCTGGCGTTTGATACACGCCCCTGGTGTTTGCTGCATGGAATCAGGCGTTTGATACACGGGACGTGGCGTTTGGTGCATGTGGGCTTCGGGCTTGGGCCAGGCGCTGCCGCGTCACCCGGCCGTTCACGACGACGATTCCGAGGGCCTCCAGGCCCTCTGCGTCCTTTTTGATCTCACGCCGACGGTTGCCCAGCTTGCTTGAGTCGCCCGCGCCGACAGTTTCGAACAGGCCGTCAAGGTGCCATCCGCCGGGCGGCATCTGGCTGTGGGTGGCAATGTGGCGCGCGATGGCCTGGGAGACTCCGAACTGGAGGGCCGAGATCGGCGTGGGGTCATAGTGCCGATGCAGGTCGGCGCCCACCAGACCGACATAGGCCCGACCGAGCGTCACTTTCGTAAGGTGTCGCGGCTCCCCGGGTTTTCTGCCCTTGCCGAATCCGCGGCTTGCTTTGGTCACTAACGATTCAACGATCTCATCGATGATGTGCCCGCGGATCCGGATTCCACGCGCTGGGATCTCGATATCGACGATCGCTTGCATCAAATCGTCAAGGACGACGTTAAGTTGGGTTCCGCTCCCTGGAAATCCGCCATTCGCTGCCTTGCGCATCTGGTAAAGGTCGATCAGCAGTTCGATGTGTCCTGCGGCTGCCAAGCGCCACTTCTCCTGTCGGAAGCACATGGCTTCTAACACGTCCGCGTGGCCCTGGCCAAGCTTGCCTTTCACTAGTGCCGATCCCCAGGAGGTCTTGATGACGCGCTCACAGTTCGTGGGCCGTCTGGTGGGCTCAAAAAGTTGGATTCGGCTTTGGTGGACGGTGGTGGTCGGGAACCCGTCAAAGTCGAAGGTGACGGCGAACTCGAACCTGTTGGCATCTTGATTGGCCAGGGCGTCGCTCATCACCACGCCTCGCTCGCACTGGTAGTGGCCTCAACGCGGCGCGGCTTACAGACCGCGCGCGAGTCGAAGTCGGCCGGCACCAAGATGCCGCCTTCGGCCCTTCGTAACCAGTTATCTGCAATGGGCGGGCCATAGTTCCGTTTCGGAGTGCCAAAGCGCACGAAGCTGCCACGGTCTGCTTCGTTGATGCGTTGCTCCTTGGCTTCGTCTTTGGACATACCAGAAAGAAAGCATTGCCAGCGAATGTTGTCCGTGAGGACCGAACTCCCGCGGGAGGCCTGTTGCATGTCCCCCTGTTGGTTGAGTGCGGCAGATTTTGTGGTGTGGTGAAGGAATACGATGCTGCACCCTGTCAACAGGGCGATACGCTCCATGCGGCCCAGCAGTGCGGCCATTTGTCCGCCATCGTTCTCTTCAAGGGAGTGCGCGCGCCGCAGCGTGTCGATGAGAAGCAGGCGTACACCGTAAGCTCTCTCCAAGATCCAGTCGAACCAGTTGTCGTCCATCAAATCAACGCCACGCCCAACCAGTGGCATGACGTCGACGGCGCAGTGGATCCGCTCGCGTGCTGCTGGATCGAGGTATTTACCCAGCCCAAAAAGGCGATGTCTCAGCGCGTCGACGGGATCTTCCAAACACAACATCAGAACTCGTCCGGTGGGCACCTGCTGACCAAGTCCAAGCAGATCGACGCCGGCTCCGACCAGTACCGCCCACTCCAGCGAAAGAAAGCTCTTACCAACTCCCCCGGGTGATATCAAGCCGCCAATCGTCCCCGCGAGCATTCCCGGCAGAACGAAGTCTAGCGGCCCAGGTGGGTTTTCAAAAGCTTCGCGCAGATCGATGCGAGTCGGAAACGTCATCGCTGTTGCAATTTTCAAGGGCAGGGTTTGAGACTTGGGAGCAGCCGTCACCGATCGAGGGCAACCTCCACCGTTCAATTCTGTGGCGATTTTCAGGTCATCTGTTGGGGTCGCATCTGCAATGCGGACGCTCGTGATTGACGAAACGGGGCGGGTGATGGGTTTAGGCTCGAAATTCATGGGTGGAGTATTTAATTGCAGGGGTTAATTTGACACAAAAGTCATTTCCGATGCAGTTGGATTTGCCGGTTACAGAATAGATACTGCGGAGCGTAACTCGCCGTCAACGATTCAACGTTGGCAAGAATTGCTTCTTGCAGCGGCCTTTCAGTTTCCAATCGTAGGCAAGGTGCTCGAACTGATGGCCAACGTCCGTTCGGCCAAGGAGAGTGTTCAAGTTGCAGTGCACCTCAGCTGTGAGGCGAGCATCCATGCGCATCAATGCAAGCGCATCTTCCAGGTTCCCGTGGTCGAGGAGACGAAGATCGGTCAAGTCGAAGGGAAAGCGGCGACCGTTGTACATTCCAAGAAGCAACGTCGCGGCGACACGTGCGGCGCCATGATTGCGTTGAGCGAGGTTCCAGATACGAATAAGTGCTTCTGTTGGATGGGCTTGATTGGTACAGTAGTTCATGTCTTGGCAGTGCAGTTATTGGTTACGATCGATGGGGTGTTTTTGTTGTTATGGCTGAATCATGCCAACTGCCAGCTCAATATCTGGCCGATCTATTTGAGTTTCTGACGATTGCTATTCGGATGCCCACATAGCTGAAAATCTCTGAGATGACTGTGTCGTGTGCAGTTGGTGCCGTCGAGCCAACCCTCCTTTGGATTCGCTTGCCCCCGCAGCTGCTTTGGGGGTCGATTCAAACTTCTCACAGTTGTTGAGCTTCAAGGGAAGACAACCTCAGTTGCCGCTTGAATCAAGTGTGCTCCCGCGAATTACAATCGGTCCGGAACAACATTTCAGCGTGACGCTTTTCTATTCCGGACAGCGGCAGTATTACCGTGGTGGGTACTTCAGTGGAGCGCAAGCGCTGTCCCGGTCTGATCTTGGAAGGCTAAACTGCGCAATCTTTAATCGCGCCTTTGACCAGCGATGAATAAGTTCCAGGGCCGATAGAATGCTTATCCCGATTGGCGTACCGATCGCGATGGTGAGGGTTTCAACGTTGCCTGATCCTTATCGTGGATCTTGGGCTTGGCGCGTAAGTGATTCGAGGACCCGGCATCGGGCGTGTTGCCTTTTCTGCAGCGGGAGCAGATTCGAATCAGAAAAGTCACGATGCTCCGAATCCACGAGACATTGCTTCGATACCCACAGGCCAGACTGAGCTCCAACGAGGTCCGGCGCACGCTCTGACGCCGCCCACTCACCACGAAGGCGGCGAGATATTGAGGTGCAGTTCACCCGCGCCAGCGGCAACGAACAGGGATTCGGTGACTGGCTGAATCCTCAGGTGCAGCGCAAGGCTTCCTTGCCCATCGACCCGAGTCGACCGGCTGTCCAAGGCTTCCAGAGTCAATCTCGCTGTTGTCTCCACAAACGAGATCAAATGGCACGCCGATCGCGACTTGGACCGGATCGCGAGCACCACGTAGGCGCAAATGGTTGCGCCATGCAGGCAGCTTGCAGTTTGCTGCCGAGGGGTGCCATCGGGCGGGGCAACATCTAGCTGGCGGGCTCGCGTATTCGCGCGTTGTGGCGTCACGCAGCGCTCGGAGATTTCACGATGCGGTACTTGCAATCTCGCTGCCGCTGGGGCACAACGCGGCGACTGAGGCGTTGCAGATGGCAGCAAAGCGCGGCGCGATGAAGCTGCTGAGCGGCAAGCTCAGCGAGGTCCGCGCCGCCAGACTGAGAACCAAGGTCGGGGAGCTGGACCGCACGCTGGTGGTCGTCGAGAGATTGGAGCTGCTCGAGGGCCAAAAGCGCGGCATCGCCGTCGCGCTGCGCAAGGGCAAG
>Ga0335397_10005748_pt1 | contig 16144 bp, 13 predicted proteins | sample MAT04_FD_205740 | JGI IMG/M metagenome (GOLD analysis project Ga0335397, IMG submission 205740) | Freshwater microbial communities from Lake Fryxell liftoff mats and glacier meltwater in Antarctica - MAT-04 (spades assembly) (version 2) ... | reverse complement strand
AAGGCCCAGGAGCGAGACGCCCGGGGGGAGCCATACCAGCAGGTCGAGGGGGAGGGGCCGGGCACCGTGCGCATCTGGCAGGCCGGGCAGAAGGACGCCGCCGGCCCCGGGGCACCCCCGCCGCCGGCCGCCCAGCCCGGCGTCGTCCGCCTGCCCACCCCCGCCTCGGCGAAGGAACCCGAGACGGAAATGAAGCTGACCATCGTCCAGTTCGGCAACCGGATGGTCGTGAAGGACAAGGCGAAGATTTACCAGGAAGGCGTGTTCTACGACGCGATCGAGGTGATCCACGCCCCGGCCGACACGCCGACCGAGCAGATCGACAAGCACCGCCTGCCGCACGGGGCGGTCCGGCTGACGTGCGCCAACAAGCTCGTTGTCTCGACCTACCGGAAAGACCCGGCCGCCCCGCCGGTGCAGAGCATGTACGCCTACGGCAACGCCTACATCCGCTCGGACGACTACGACGGGTGGGGCGAGACGGTCACGTCGGACGGGCGGTTCGTCGTCCTGTACGGCAGCGGCGACGCCCTGGCCCGCATCTACAGCCGGTTCAAGGGGAACGAGAACACCGGGCGGAAGATCACCTACGATCGCATGTCCGGCGGGTACGGCGTCGAAGGCAGCAGCGGGGCGACGATCCAGCAGAACGCCCCGACCTCGCCGCCGAAGAAGTGACAGAAATTCTTGTGGCACAGGTCTCCAGACCTGTGTAGGCCTACACAGGTCTGGAGACCTGTGCCACAAGACAGATCACACCGACAATTTCGGCTCGACCAGCGGCTTCACGAGCACCTGCGACCGGCGGCCGTTCTGCTCGTAGCGCTCCCGGCGGGCCGGGGGCAGGTCGGCCGGGGTGCCGAGGCGGAACCCGCCCTTCTGGACGAAGTAGTTGATCGCCTGCGTCGAGAGACAGAACAGCTCGCGGAAGCCGCGCACCCGGGCCTGGTTCTCGGCGAACTGGATCAGCTTCGCCCCGATCCCCTGGTTGGCGTAGCGCTCGTCCACGAACACGCTCGCCAGCTCCGCTTGGTTCTGCTCGGGGTAGCCGATCAGGGCCACGCACGCGACCGGGTTGCGGTCTACCTCGAAGACGTAGAACTCGCCGATCTGCTTCTCCAAATCCGCCCGCGTCCGCTTCACCAACTCCTCGGCCTTCACCCCCTGCTGGATCAGGGTAAAGACGGCCCGCACGTCCTTCTTCTGGGCCGGACGGATCGACTGGTACTCGTTGGCGTACACCAGCGTGCCGATCCCCTCGTTGGAGAAGACTTCACCGAGCAACCCCTCGTGTTCGCGGCCGTCGATGATGTGGATACGCTCGACGCCCTCCTTCCCGGCCCGGACGGCGTGGCCGAGCTTCGTCACCGCCCCCGGCGACAGGTCGGCCCGGTGCTTCTTGAGGAAAGTGTCGGCCTCCTCCACGGTCAGCTGCCGCACCACCCCCTTCGGCCCGCGGACGCCGCCTTCGGTCGTGAGGTAGACGAGCTTCACCGCTCGCAGCGCCTTCGCCACTTCGACTGCGACCGTATCGGAATTCAGACGGTACGAGTTGCCGACCCCGTCGCACCCGACCGGCGGGACGACCGGGACGATGTCGTGTTCGAGGAGCGTTTGGAGGAAGGCCACGTCGATCCGCTCGACGCGGCCGGTGAACTGGTGATCGACCCCGGCGAGGATGCCCTTCGGGTGGGCGACGACGGCGTTCGGGCAGGCCGCCCGCAGGTCGTTCGCCAGCAGCCCTTCGAGGATTTCGTGCGTCACCCGGTTGGCGGCGGTGATGGCCACGTTCAGCGTCGGCTTGTCGGTGATTCCGGTCCCGTCGAGGTCGGACGGCGTAAGTTTAAGTGCTTCCGCGTACCGTTGCAGTTGGTGTGCCGCCCCGTGGACCAGGACGACGCGGATGCTCAGGCTGCGCAACAGCGAGATGTCGAGGAGCAAGTTCGGGAAGTTCTCGTCCTCGACCACCGCCCCGTCCACGGCGATGACGAACACCCGGTCCCGGAAGCGCGGGACGTAGCGGAGGATTTCGCGGAAGTGGGTGAGGCGTTCGGCCATCGGGGGTCCGGTTATCGGGGCTGTCGATCCGGCGGCCGTGCCCGACCGATCCGGCCAACGCCCGGCAGCCGTCTACAATATACCGACGCGCCGGAACCGGATACCGCCGGCGGCCCGACTCCCTCCTCGCACTTAGCCCCCCGGAAAACCATGCCCGAAAAGGTCGTCATCATCGGGTCTGGGCCGGCAGCCTGGACCGCCGCCATCTACGCCGCCCGGGCCACCCTCGAACCGCTCGTCATCCAGGGCAACCCGTTCGACGACAAGAACCGGCAGAACGGCACCCTGCCGCTCGGCCAGCTCGCCCTGACCACCGAGGTCGAGAACTTCCCGAGCTGGCCGGCCGGCGACACGCGGGCGTACCTCAAGACGGCGCTCAAGGCCGACGACCCGGACTTCCCCTACTGGGTGGCGGGCGACAAGCCGCAGCCGACGCACGGCATCAACGGCCCCGAACTCGTCGCCCTGATGCGCCAGCAGGCCGTGAACTTCGGCACACGGGTCGAGTCGAAGGACGTGGTGTCGGTGGACGTGAAAAAGAAGCCGTTCACCCTGACGACGCACGACGGCGAGACGGTCGAAGCACTGAGTATTATCGTCGCCACCGGGGCGCGGGCGAACTACCTCGGGCTGCCGAGCGAGGACGCCTTCAAGAACAAGGGCGTGTCGGCGTGCGCCGTCTGCGACGGCTTCCTCCCGCGGTTCCGCAACCAGCCGATCGTGGTCGTCGGCGGCGGCGACTCGGCCGTCGAGGAGGCGAGCTATCTGACCAAGTTCGCCAGCCAAGTTCACTTGTTCGTGCGCCGCGACGCGCTGCGGGCGAGCAAGATCATGGCCGATCGCGCCCTGAGCAACCCGAAGATCGACATGCGCTGGCACACCGAACTCGACGAAGTACTCGGCGACGACAAGCGCGGCGTGACCGCGATCCGGGCGCGGAACAACAAGAGCGGCGAGAAGTACGAACTGCCCGCGGCCGGGCTGTTCCTGGCGATCGGCCACACGCCGAACGTCGGCTTCCTCGACGGCCAGGTTGAGCTGACTCCGCACGGCTTCTTGAAGTGGACGACGCTGGGCCGGACGTACACGAGTGTGGAGGGCGTGTTCGCCGCCGGCGACGTGGCCGACGACTACTACAAGCAGGCGATCAGCGCCGCCGGCACCGGCTGCATGGCCGCCCTCGACGCCGAGCGCTACCTGGGCCACCACGGGCTGATTTGAGGGGAATCATGAGCAGCGTGACCGTGACTCTCGATCACGATACCGAGGCGCGGCTCCGCGTGCGCGCTGCCTCTCGTGGCGAGACGTTGGACGCGCACCTCCACCGCGTCGTCGCACGCGAGGCGGACGCGCCGCCGGAACCCGCCGACGCGCTGGCGCGGGGCGTCGCCTGGTTGACGAACCGCACTCCGGAGGAAATCGCGGCAGCCCGGGCGCGCGTCCTCGCTACTGCTTCGATCCCTCGCCCGCTCCCTCCGGGAAAGACGCTGATTGAAGCGGTCGAAGGTACTTGGCCGGGCAACGAAACCGACGCCGAGATTCGTGAGGCACTCGAACGGATGTCGTAAGTGCCACCAACCACGTCCCTTTACTTGCTCGACACCAACATCCTCGTCCACTTCATCCGAGGTGACGAAGTTTTGGCGCGGGTGCGGGCAATCTATCACCCGCTCTTGATCGAGCCGACCCCAATCATCTCGGTCGTGACGGTCGGTGAACTCCGCTCGCTCGCGATCCAATTCGATTGGCAGTCCGGGAAGGTCGACCGGACGGAATTCTGCCTCGGCTACTTCCGACGTGTCTCTATCGACAGTGCGGACATTATCGAAGCCTACGCCGTTCTCGACGCCCACACACGACGGGCCGGCCATACGCTCGGTAAGAACGTCGCCTGGATCGCCGCAACTGCGTCCGTAACGGGTGCCCGCCTGCTCACCGCTGATCGAGATTTCGACCGCCTGGACCCGCACTTTCTGACGCTGGAACGGATCGACCTTGCGACCAAAAATTGATGATCGCGTGGTTCAATTCGTCCCCTTTTCCTTGCATCACGCCAACGGGAAGTTATGCCTTCTTGAGACACATCGCGCGGCCAGTTCCGTGCCACTTTCTCCCTTCCCCCGCGGTGTCCCATGTCCACGCTTCCTACGCCCGACGACCCGTTCCTCGCCCGCGCGGCCGAGTGCCGCGCCCGGGGGATGTCGTGGGAGGCGGCGGCCGTCGCACTCGACGCCGACCCCGACGACCTCCGCGACCAGACCCGCACCGCCGGCCCCGCCTACCGCCGCCACTACCTCGCCGCCCGCCGCGACGTGACCGAGGAGGCGTGCGCCGAAGCCCTCTTCGCTCTCCGCCGCGAACTCCGGTCGGGCGACGAGAAGGTCCGCCGCTTCGCCGCCGACATCATCCTCAAACTCCGCATGACCCAAATTCGCCACCATCAGAAGGTGAAGCCCGACCGCCCGGCCGTCGCTCCCGCTACACCAGCGAACAAGGCGAGCCCGGCCGCCGAGTACGCCGCGTACCTCGATTCCAAGACGGACGACGAACTCGCGCAACTCGCGGCGGAGATGTTTCCGGAAAAGAGTTGGGGGATCGTCAAGAAGGGGAAAGCGATGGCCGCGCCGAGTGGGGAAACACGGGCGGACGAGCCGCCCGTGCCACCCGGAACAAGTGCGGCGGACCTCGAACCGCTGCCAGTGCGGGAGTTCGAAGCGACTGAAACCCGAGCAGACGGCGACGGGTACTTCTCTCGGATGAACGCTTTCCCGGTTACGGGTTCCGCCATGCGCATGCTCGCCGTCGTCCTGTGTGCCGCCCTCGTGACCGGTGCCGTCGCCGCCGAGCCGAAGCGGAACCCGTTCCGCGACGGCTCCGGCGTCGCCACCGCCGAGCCGCCGCCCGCGCCGAAGCCCGACCCGACGAAGCGCGGCCCGCGCGTGCTCCGCGCCGCCGACGCGGGTGTGGGGCGGCTGGTGCCGGACGCGACGTTCACCGACCTCGCGGGGAAGGGCGGGGCGCTCGCCGACTTCAAAGCGAGCAAGTTCCTCGTCGTCGCGTTCACCGACACCGGCTGCCCGCTGTGCAAGAAGTACGCACCGACGCTCGCCCGGCTGGAGAGGGCGTTCGGGCCGAAGGGGGTGGCGTTCTTGTTCGTCAACCCGACCGCGTCCGACGCCCCCGCCGACATCCGCAAGGCGGTCGCCGCCCACGGCTTCGCCGGCCGCACCGTCCACGACGCGAAGGGCACCCTGACCGCGGCGCTCGGGGCGACCTCGACCACGGAAGTCGTCGTCCTCGACGCGGCCCGGTCGGTGGTGTACCGCGGGGCGGTGGACGACCAGTACGGCATCGGCTACGCCCTCGACGCCCCGCGCAACTCGTACCTCGCAACGGCCCTCGCCGACCTGCTCGCGGATAAGCAACCCACCGTCGCCGCGACAACCGCCCCCGGCTGCGAACTCGACACGCCGCCCGCGCCGGCGACGGCCGTGACGTACCACGGCCGCGTCGAACGGCTCGTCGGGCAGCGCTGCGTCGAGTGCCACCGGGCCGGCGGGTCGGCCCCGTTCGCGCTCGAAACCTACGAACAGGTGGTCGCCCGCAAGGGGGCGATGCGCCGGGCGGTCGAGGACCGGGCGATGCCGCCGTGGTTCGCCGCCCCGCCCGCCGCCGGCAGCCACAGCCCCTGGCTCACCGACCGCTCCCTGCCGCCCGCCGACCGCGCCGACCTGCTCGCGTGGCTCGGCGGCGACCTCAAGAAGGGCGACCCCGCCGACGCCCCGCTGCCGCGCCGCTTTGCGAGCGGGTGGTTGATCGGCAACCCGGACGCGGTGTTCGAGATTCCTCGGCCGATCGCGGTCAAGGCCGAGGGGGTGATGCCGTACCAGCACGCGGAGGTGGAAACGACCTTCGACGACGACCGCTGGGTGCAGGCAGTGGAAGTGCAGCCGACGGCCCGCGAGGTGGTCCACCACGTCCTCGTCTTCGCCGGGAAGAAGGGCGATGTGACGCGGGGCGAGGCGCAGGGGTTCTTCGCCGTGTATGTGCCCGGCAACAACACGCTCATCTACCCCGACGACTACGCGAAGAAGTTGCCAAAGGGGGCGGTGCTGCGGTTCCAGATTCACTACACCCCGAACGGGAAGGCGGCGAGCGACCGGAGCCGCGTCGGGGTGGTGTTCGCCAAGGGGCCGCCGAAGCACGAGGTCCGCGTGGCCGGGATCGCCAACGCCGCCTTCACCATCCCGCCGGGGGCGGCCGCCCACAAGATCGAGGCCCGCGTCCCGGTGCCGTGGGACGTGCGGGTGCTGGCCTTTTTCCCCCACGCCCACCTGCGCGGCAAGGCCGCCCGCTACGAGGCCCGCTTCGCCGACGGGACGACCACGACCCTGCTCGACGTGCCGCACTACGACTTTAACTGGCAGCTGACGTACCGCTACGCCGAGCCGGTGCGCGTGCCCCGCGGCAGCAGCCTGCTGTACACGGCGTGGTACGACAACAGCGACAAGAACCCGGCCAACCCCGACCCGAAGAAGGCGGTACGCTGGGGGCCGCAGACATCCGACGAGATGCACCTGGGGTACGTCGAGTTCGTGATCGACCGCTGACGCCGCCGGGTACCCGACCCGATATAGCGAACCCCATGCGCTTGCTCTTCATCGGCGATGTGGTCGGCACGCCCGGAATGAGTATCGTCCGCCGGGCGGTGCCGCTGTTGCGGGTCGCCGAGCGGCTCGACCTCGTCGTGGTGAATGCCGAGAACGCGGCCGGCGGGTCCGGGCTGTCGCCGACCCTGTACCGCCAACTCCGCGCCGCCGGCGTCGATGCGGTCACGCTCGGCGACCACGTCTACAAGAAGTTCGACATCGAAGCCGTACTCGCGGACCCGGCCGAGCCGGTCATGAAGCCGGCAAACTTCCCGCCGTCGGCCCCCGGCAAGGATCATGTCGTGGTGACGACCGCCGGCGGCACCCGGGTCGCCGTCGTCTCGCTGCTCGGGCGGACGTTCATGCGGCCGGTCGATTGCCCATTCGCGGCCGCCGACCGTGTACTCGCGGCACTCCCGCCGGACGTGCGCGTAGTATTGGTCGATGTCCACGCCGAGGCGACGGGGGACAAGTACCTCCTCGCCCACTACCTCGACGGCCGGGTGTCGGCCGTCCTCGGCACCCACACCCACGTCCCCACCGCCGACGAGCAGTTGCTGCCGAAGGGCACCGCGTTCCAGTGCGATGTCGGCATGACCGGGCCGTATGACAGCGTGCTGGGCCGGAGAATCGATCGCGTGACGACGGCTACGGTGTCCTTCGTCCCGACGAGCTTCGACGTGGCGACCGGCGACGTGCGGATCGGCGGAGCGGTCGTAGATATAGATGTGGAAAGCGGAATGGCGACCGCGATCCGGCGCGTGATGTGGACATCGAGCGAAATCGAAATGCGGGAACGCGGATGACGCGGGGTCAGAGCACGCGGATGAAAACCGGATTGGACCAAGATTCTTGGCCGATCCTGTCTTTGATCCGCGGGGTTTCATCCCGCGTGCTCCGCGTTCCGCTTTACTCTTTCTCGAACAACGCAGCAACAAAAGCATCCGGGTCGAACGGCTCCATATCCTCCAACTGCTCGCCGACGCCGACGTACTTGACCGGCAGCCCGAGCTTTTGCTTGATGGCGAAGACGGCCCCGCCCTTGGCCGTGCCGTCGAGCTTCGACAGGATGATGCCGGTACACTTCACCGACTTGCCGAACTGCTCCGCCTGCGTCACCGCGTTCTGGCCGGTCGAAGCGTCGAGGACCAGCAACACCTCGTGCGGCGCACCCGGAATCTGCTTCGCGACGATGCGGTGAATCTTCTCCAATTCGCGCATCAGGTTCGTCTGGGTGTGGAGGCGGCCGGCGGTGTCCACGATCAGCACGTCGAACTGGCGGGCCTTGGCCTTCTCGCATGCGTCGTGGGCGACGGCCGCGGGGTCGGCGTTCTGGCCCTGCTTGACGATCTCGCACCCGATCCGCCCGGCCCAGACGGTCAACTGCTCGACGGCCGCCGCCCGGAACGTGTCGCACGCGGCGACCAGCACCTTCTTGCCGTCGGTCTGCAACCGCTTCGCCAGCTTCGCAATCGAGGTCGTTTTCCCGGACCCGTTGACGCCGGCGACCATCACCACCGTCGGCCCGCTCGGGGCGTACTGCAAACCGTCCGCCGGGCCGGCGAGGAGGTCGCGGAGTTGGGCTTTGACGAACTCCACGACCTCGTCGCCGACCTCCTTGTCGCGGAACCCCTGGCGCACGCGATCCACGATCGTCGCCGTCGCCTGCGTCCCGAGGTCGGCGAGGTAGAGGCGCTTTTCGAGTTCGTCGAGGAACGCTTGATCGACGGTCCCTTTCCCACGGAGGAGGTCGAACACCCCGCCGAACACGCTCCGGGTTTTCGACAGCCCCCGCTTGATCCCCGAGAAGAACCGTCCGAGCACCATGACCCGTCCCCGTGGGCTGTGAATCCGTCGCGGCTATTGTACATGGGACGGCCTACGGCCCGTTTATGTCGTGACGCGAGCGGTTGGCAGATCGCGTTACCGTTGACCCACAAGAAGCGGCTTCCTATCATCACCACGGTCCGCCGGTTGTAACGGCCGTATCGGTTATTGTGCCCTGACCTTGACCGGACGGCCGGCGAATCGCCCTCCTTCTCGCGGCTGGAGCTTGGAATGAGTACCGAGCACAAGAACGAACCCGAGACGACGGCCCTCGCGGCGAAGCTCGTCACCGGCTGGGAGCAGTTCAAGCAGGGCAAGCTCATCGGCTACAAGGTGATGGCCCTCATCCTGCTGCTCGTCGCCGGCCTCGGGCTGTTCTTGTACATCCGCTCGGAACAGGGGCAGGCCGCGTCCAAAATCTGGGTCGAACTCGAAGGCGTCAGCACTGTCGCCGACGAGAAGAAGTTCGCCGACGCTAACCCGAACACCGTCGCGGGCCGGATCGCGGCGCTTAACGTCGCCAAATACCAGCTCGCCGTCGATGGGATAGACAAGCTCCTGACGCGGGACGAGGGGGAGCGGAAGAAGGCGGTCGAGAATATCGAGCAGGCCCGCGACGCGATGGTCAAACTCGCCGACGAGTTCAAGGCCGAGCCGGTGCTGCGGGCCGAGTGCTACCTCGGGCTGGCGAAGGCCGAGGCCGCGCTGGTCGGGCTGACGAAGGAAGGCAAGAGCGTCGGCGGGGTGGCGTCGCCCGGCGACTCGGTCGGCAGCGTTGGCAAGGTGACGGAATGGCTCGACAAGCTCGCGGAAGTCGCCGACGGCACGCCGTGGGGCGACGACGCGAAGAAGCTGTCCGCGACGTTGAAGAACCCGTCCAGCCCGGTCGCCGAGGAGTTGAAGCGGGTTCAGACGAACCTGTACAACACGGCGACCTTCCCAGGCGGCGGGCCGACAACGTTCCCGGGCGGCGGGCCGCACGGCGGGTTCCCGCCCGGCTTCCCCGGTGGCGGGTTGGGCGGCCTGCCCGGCGACTTGTTCGGCCCCGGCCCCGCCTCGCCCGGCACGGCCCCGACCCCGCCGGCGGTTACGCCGACGCCCCCGGTCGGACCCGCCCCGATCCCGCCGTCGCTGGCCCCACTCACGCCGGGCGGCACGCCGTCGACCCCGGCCCCACCCGCCCCGCCGCCGCCGGCGGAGCCGAAGAAGTGACCGGCACGGGGAGGCGGAAGCCTCCCCGCTTGCTTTCCTGCCCTCACGCCCGCCAAGACCTCGCCCATGTCCTTGCTCGACGACGACGATTTGGCCGCCGACCCGGAGGTCGTCCTCCCGATCCCCGCCCGGACGCGCGAGCCGATCGACCTGATCGCGCAGGTCAAAGCCGAGGGGATGCGACTCGACCTGTACCTCCACATCCACTTGCAGAATTTCAGCCGCTCCGAGATCCAGAAGGCGATCGAGGCGGGCGGGATCACGGTTAACGAGCGCCCGTCGAAGTCGAGTTACAAGGTCCGCAAGAACGACCGGCTGCACGTCGCGATGCCGGAACCGGACCACGACCAGCCCGTCGCCGAAGACATCCCGCTCGACATCCTCTACCAGGACGAGTTCCTCGCGGTCATCAACAAGCCGTCGGCGATGGTCGTCCACCCGGCGAAGGGGCACTGGTCGGGCACGCTGGTGAACGCGCTACAGTTCCACTTCCGCGAGCACCTGAGCCGCGAGCAGGGCGGGTTCCGGGCCGGGATCGTCCACCGCCTCGACAAGGACACGAGCGGGGTCATCCTCATCGCCAAGGACGACCAGACGCACCGGGAATGTTCCAACCAATTCGAGACGCGGAAGGTGTTCAAGGAGTACGTCGCCATTACGGCCGGCGAGCTCGAACGGGATACCGACTACATCGAGGCGCGGATCAAGCACCACCCGCACGACCGCGAGAAGATGATGGCGACGCACGACGCCGCCGACCCGGACGCGAAGGACGCGCTGAGCTACTACGAAGTGCTGGAGCGGTTCCGCGGGCACACGCTGGTAAAGGTCCAACCGCGGACCGGGCGGACGCACCAAATCCGCGTCCACCTGGCGAGCGTCGGCTGCCCGGTGATGGCCGACCGCCTCTACGGGGGCCGCGACCGCGTTTCTCTAGCCGATCTCGTCCCGGCCGTCGCCCGCGACCGGGACGAGGTGTTGATCGCGCGGCAAGCACTGCACGCCTACCGGTTGCGATTCCGCCACCCGCGCAACGGCGAGTGGCTTGAAGTAGAAGCGCCCCTCGCCCCGGACATCCGCCGGTTGCTCGAAGCGCTGCGCGAACACCGGCCGCGCCGCGAGAAGTAACCCGTCCTGTTCGAGTGGGAGGAACCGCCCGTGACACCCAAAAGAAGAAGCCCGACCGTCGAGACGGCCGGGCCTTGCTTTTCGTCTTGTGGCACGGGTCTCTGACCCATGCTTGCCTGCACGGGTCAGAGACCCGTGCCACAAGACATGACCTTACTTCAGGACGGGCGTCGAGATCGGGGTCGTCGGCGCGGCGGGGGCCGGTGTAGCGGCCGTCGTCGCGGCCGGGGCCGGGTTGAGGGTAATCTGCGCCTTCGGCTTCATCTGGGCGATGACCGCCTCGCGGAGTCGCATGGCGAACAACATCCGCACGTCTTCCTTCACTTCCTCGAACTTCTTCTTCGTCCCGTCCTTGCGGGCGGTGACGAGGATCAGGTGGTAGCCGAATTCGGTCGCCACCACGTCGGTCATCTGGTACGGCTTGCTCTCGAACGCGGCCTTGGCGAACGGCTCGACCATCGCCCCGGCGCGGGGGAAGAAGTTCAGGTCGCCCCCCTCCTTCTTCGACGGGCAGACCGAGTCCTGCTTGGCGAACGCGGCGAAGATCTCGTCCGTCTTCTGGGCGCGGGCCTGCTCCTTGGCGAGCGGGTCGGCGGTCGCCGGGGCGGCGGCCACGGCCTTCGCCGCCTCCTGCTCGATCGCCGCCTTGATCCCGCGCAGCTTGCCGGCCGCCTCCTGCTGCTTGGCCGGGTCGTTGCCCGGGGTGAGGAGGATGTGCCGGGCACGCACCATCGTCCCGTCGAACACGTCCGGGCTGCCGGCGAACAAGTTCTGCAGGGCGGCGTCGGTGCCCTGCTGCTTGACGAAGTTCTCCCACTTCAACTGGGCGACGACCTCGGTCCGGAACTCGGCCTCGGTCAGCATCATCGCGTCGAGTTCCTTGGCGTAGTCCTTCTTGGCCGCGACGAGTTCGGCCTTGAGGTCGCCGATCAGCTTATCGACCTCCTGGTCCGTCACCGCGACCTTGATCGCGCTGAGGTATTGGTCGATCAGGGTGTTCTCGACGAGGTGGTTGAGGATTTCCTTCCGGGCCATCTCGTGGCTGGCCGGGGGGAACTGCCGCAGCGCCCGGTAGACCGCGACTTCCGGGATCGCCTGGGCGTTCACGGTGGCGGCGGTCCCGGTCGGCCGCGGCTCGACCTTCGGGGCCGCGGCCGGCGGGGCGAGGCCGACCGGGGGCGTCAACCCCGCGGGCGGGGTCAGCCCGACCGGCGGGGTGCCGGCGGCGGGCGGGGCGACCGGGGCCGGGCCGCCGACCGGCGGTTGGGCCGCGGCGACCGCGGTCAGGGTCGAGCCGAGCAGCAGCGCGGCAGCCCCACGGGTGAACGAACGCATCGGGTACTCCTCCGGACTTTCCGGGCCGGGCGGCACGTCCTTCCCCAGGCGTGCGGCTCCCGGGATTTCTGGTCCGGGTTCATAACGTGCGCGGGGGGGAAGTCAAGAGGGGTAAACGGACCGAGCCAACCCGTCGCAACGCGAGGGCTTCGGGGCTCAGGTGTGGATCGAATCGAACGAGACGAGCGTGAGCGGGCCGAAGAGCATCACCGGGAGCCACGCGGCCAGGGGGGCGGCAACGAAATTGTTGTCGCCGAGGAACTTGCAGCCGAGGACGCACAGGTAGAACCAGGCGCTGAACATCATGCACAACCCGGCGCTGATGAAGACGTGCCGGTTCGGGTTGCGCAGGATCACGGACAACCCGAGCAGCACCAGCAGCGCCCCGACGATCGGGCGGGTGATGCGGCTGTGGAACATGACCGCCACCTTCGCCTGTCGCCGCGGTTCGTTGCGGTTGAGCAGTTCGCGCAACTTCGGCGTCGCGGCGTACAGGAACCACGACGCCCCGCGCGTCACCACGTCGTAGTCCGCGTCCTTCGTGGTCAGGAAGAAGCGGCCGTGGTCGAGAAATTTGAGGTTCGTCGGCATCGGCCCGTCGATACTCTCGGGCACGGTCTTGGTCATCAGCCAGCCGCCCGACAGTTCGGTCCCGTCCGGCGGGACGTAGACCGCCTCCGCCGCGACGAGGTGGATCATCCCGCTCGGGGCGGTTTCGGGGAAGGTGGCGTAGAAATTCAGCACCTTGCGCTCGCGCCGGAACCCGGCCATCCCCTCAATGTGAACGCCGGTGGGGTCGTAGGCCCCCATCAGGATTTGGGCCTTCGCCCCCTCCGGGTCGTCGCGCGGCACGGCCAGTTGCGCCGCGATCCGGGGGATGATGAACTCTTGGTTGAGCGGGCCGAACGACACCGTCACGGCCGCCCCGAGCATGATCGGCCGCAGGACGCGGCGCGTCGGGATGCCGGCCGACAGTTGCGGGAGGAGTTCGTTGTTCCGCTGCATCCACGACACGGTAAACATGGCCGCGAGCAGCGTCATGAAGTCGGCGAGCTGGTTGAAGATGAGCGAAATCTGGTAGGTATAGTATCCGGCGATGTGCTCGACGACGCTGGCGAACCCGCCGCCGGCCTTGCCGTAGGTGTCGAGGTTCGTGAACAGGTCGATGACGACGTACAGGCTGAGCAGGCTCGTCAGCACGATCGCGTAGGAGCGGAAGTACGACACGAGGAACATGCGGTCGAGAGTGGTCATCGCGGCCCGCCCCCCGCGAGTACCGCCGGCCCGACGACGGCCGCGGCCGCCTTCGTCCGCGGCGTGTAGTTCTGCACGAACTGGATGATGAAGTCGTCGGCCGTACTCGCCATCGCGAACCCGTAGCCGTTCGCCCGCAACTCCCGCAGCGCCGCCCCGGTGCCCCAGCCCTCGTACTCCATGCGGTAGATCGCCGTCAGCCGGCCGGTACGGTGTAGCCCGGCCTTGCAGTGGAGGAGGATCGGGTACGCCGATTCGTCGTCGAGCAGCTTGAGGAAATCCGCGACGACCGGCGGCGACTTGCTCAGGTCGTTCGGCTGGGGGAGGATGTCCGGGGTGAGTAGGACGTAGTGAACGTTCAGCGCCTCGCAGACTTCGCTCTCTTTCACCCGCGGCTTCCCGAGCCACGATTCGGGCATGAGCGGGTCGGGGTTCTCGTGCTGGAGGTTGACGACGGTCTTGATCTTGTAGCGGTCGATGGCCTCGCGGAGGCCGGGGGCGGTCATCTGCCCGGAGCGGTACAAGCGGCCGGGCGTGACCTCGCGCAACCGCTTGGCGTGGGCGTATTCGGCGCGGTAGAAGGCGAGCGGCGGCCCGACGACGAGCGCCACCAGCCCTACCGACAGCACCCATCGGAGCCACACCCGCACACCCCGCCCCCCAATTGACCCGCCGGGACCGCCGAAAACCCAACGGCGGCCCGCGCATACTTACCTGGATTCGGCTGTTGAGGCCGCGAAACTTATACGCAACTGGCCGGCGGTGTCAACTTCGACCGCCGGCGGGCCGTCTTTCCCCGCACGCCGGAATTGCGTAACCTGTGGGTATCCCCGTTTCGTCGTGAGGTGCCGCGTGTTCGCTACCCCCGCGCTGGCCGTTGCCGCCCTCCTGATCGCCCAACCCCCGGCCGCCCCCAAGTTCGAGATCAAGGACGGCGACCGGATCGTCTGGATCGGCAACACACTGATCGAGCGCGAGCAGCGCTACGGGTACTGGGAAACCGCCCTGCACGCTGCTTTCCCGAAGGTGAACTTCACGCTCCGCAACCTCGGCTGGAGCGGCGACACCGTGTTCGGCGAGGCGCGGGCCGCCTTCGACCCGCCGTCGAAGGGCTACGAGCGGCTCGTCAGCCTCACGCTCGAACTCAAGCCGACCGTGATCTTCGTGAGCTACGGCACGAACGAATCGTTCGAGGGCGAGGCTGGCTTGCCGAAGTTCGTGAAGGGATTGGAAAAGCTACTCGACGCGCTCAAACCGGCGAACGCCCGGATCGTGTTGTTCACGCCGATCCGGTTCGGGAAAAGCCCGAGCCTCACCGACCCGAAGCCGCGCAACACCATGCTGAGCGGCTACGACGCCGTGATCCGGAAAGTCGGTACGGCACGCGGGTTGACCATCGCGGAGTTAGGCGTTGAAAATCTCTGCATCGCCGACGCGCTGACTGACAACGGAATCCACCTCAACGAACAGGGATACAAGGACTTGGCGACGGGTTTTCTGGGCAGTCTCGGTGCCAATCCCTTCGCGGCAACCGACTCGCGGACACTCGAACCGCTTCGCAAAGCCATCGTCGAGAAGAACCAGCTCTTCTTCTACAAGTGGCGGCCGCAGAACGATACCTACCTGTTCGGGTTCCGCAAGCACGAGCAGGGGAAGAACGCGAAGGAGATCGTCGAGTTCGACCCGCTCGTCGCCGCGGTCGAGGCGGAGATCGAGACGCTGCGGAAGTCGCTGATTAAGTAACCCCCTCAAGCCCACCCGTCGTCGCGACGGGTGCGGTTTGCTGGAAATTCACCCATGCACCGCTTCCTGCCCGCTGTCCTCCTCGCCCTCGTCCCGTCGCCCGCGCTCGCCCAGCGCGACGCCAAAATCCCCGACCCGGACCCGGAGGTCGAGCGCAAGTCGTTCGTCGTCGCGCCGGGGTTCGAGGTCAACCTGTACGCCGCCGACCCGCTCCTCGCCAAGCCGATCCAGATGAACTTCGACCCGGCCGGGCGGCTGTGGGTGGCGTCGAGCGAGACGTACCCGCAGATCAAGCCGGGCGACAAGGCGAACGACAAGATCGTCGTCCTCGAAGACACCGACGGCGACGGCAAGGCCGACAAGACCACCGTCTTCGCCGACGGCCTCCTCATCCCCACCGGCCTCGCCCCCGGCGACGGCGGCGTGTACGTCGCCAACAGCACCGAGGTCGTCCACCTGTCGGCGTCGAAGCCAGGCGGCAAGGCCGACCGCACGCGCGTGCTGCTGTCCGGGTTCGGCACCGAGGACACGCACCACATCATCCACACCTTCCGCTGGGGGCCGGACTGCAACCTGTACTTCAACCAGTCGATCTACATCCACAGCCACATCGAGACGCCGCACGGGGTGAAGCGGTTGAACGCCGGCGGCATCTGGAGGTTCCGCCCCGAGACGACCGAACTCGATGTCTTCGCCCGCGGGTGGATCAACGCCTGGGGACACGCCTTCGACAAGTGGGGCCAGTCGTTCGTGACCGATGGGGCCGGCGGCGAGGGGATCAACCACGTCGTCCCCGGTGGGTACTACGCGACCGCGCAGGGGCCGCACGTCAGCCGCATCGTCCGCGGGCTGAACCCCGGCTCGCCGAAGTATTGCGGGCTGGAGATCGTCTCCGGCCGGCACTTCCCGGACGACTGGCAGGGCGACTGCATCACCAA
>Ga0335397_10005745_pt1 | contig 16150 bp, 6 predicted proteins | sample MAT04_FD_205740 | JGI IMG/M metagenome (GOLD analysis project Ga0335397, IMG submission 205740) | Freshwater microbial communities from Lake Fryxell liftoff mats and glacier meltwater in Antarctica - MAT-04 (spades assembly) (version 2) ... | reverse complement strand
GAGATCGAAGGGAGATCTGGGCGGAAGTTGTAGGGTGCGTTAGCGATCGGGCGATCGCACGTACTTAAATCGTAGAGAGATCAAAATTTTAGATCAAAGTTAAAGATCCCAAATTCAATGCTGCAAGTCAATCTCAAATCTCAAATCTCAAATCGACGCACCCTACAAAACCTTATTCCACTGGACTTAAACCTTGAAAAAATAGTCCACCATATAGCCAGTCAGGGTTTCGGACACTCGACTATATCTAAAACTGTCCGAAGTATTGTTAATAATTGGTATAAGTTAAATATGGAAAAGCTTAGACACCGTGGTGTGTTAAAGTTCTTACATTGCAATAGGGAAAAATAAAGCGATGTGTACTAGAGTTGTGTATCTTGGACCTGAAGAGACCATAATCACCGCACGTAGCATGGACTGGAAGACCGACATGGGGACAAACCTCTGGGCATTTCCACAGGGTATGGAGCGCGATGGAGCCGCCGGACCTAACTCCATTGAATGGACTTCCAAGTATGGCAGCGTCGTGACGACGTGCTTCGATAATGGCTCAGCCGACGGCATGAACGAGGCAGGACTGGTCGCCAATATGCTCTATCTTGTTGAGACAGAGTATCCGACCCCCACCGAGAACGACTCGCGCCAACCCCTAGCCCTTTCAGCTTGGGCGCAATACGTGTTGGACAACTACGCCACCGTTGACGAGGCAGTTAAAGAATTAAAAAAGGAACCGTTCTACATCGTACCAAGCGAGGCACCCGATGAGACGAAAGCGCAAGGAACTATCCACCTGTCGATTTCTGACCCCACAGGCGACTCCGCCATCTTTCAGTACATCGGCGGCAAGTTGGTTATTTACCACGATCGCAAGTATCAGGTAATGACAAACTCACCGACATACGACCAGCAACTTGCGCTTAATCAGTATTGGGAGCAGATTGGTGGAACCACCATGCTGCCTGGCACCAATCGAGCAGCGGATCGGTTTGTTCGAGCTTCGTTCTACATCAAGGCGATTCCGCAAACGTCTGATATCAATGAAGCGATCGCAGGTGCCTTTTCGGTAATTCGCAATGCGTCAGTACCCCTGGGCATCAGCACGAAGGATCAACCCAACATCTCCTCAACGATTTGGCGCGTCGTAGCCGATCACAAGCACAAGCGCTATTACTTTGAATCCACCCGCAGCCCGAATGTATTCTGGGTCAACTTATCAGAGATGAATTTTACAGCAGGAGAACCAACGAGAAAGCTGACACTGACGGATCAGACTGTTTTTGCTGGCAATACTGCGACGAAGTTCCAAGCCACCGAGCCGTTTTCTTTTGTTCCCAAACATCCTGTCAAGTGATAGGGCTAGGACCTACGAACTCAAACATAGATATCTCCCTGTTCTGGGTATTGTTAAAGAGGCTTGTAGCCTCTTTCTACCCGTTCATCATCTAGCTGAGTGCGTAAGTCCTAATGGCTTAAATTTAGAGGTATTCTCTTGACAAATCTAATTTTTTGCGATCCTTCAATCATGCTTAGGGCAAATTGAGCAGAAGTAAAATCTTCTTGTTTTTGATTGTTTAACTTGGCCATCTCGTCTGCTAATGCCTTAATATCAATCACTCCTTTAACTTCACCTTTGCAAGAAACATCCATCTCTTCAGAACCCTGGTCGCCACTAAGTTTTCGCAATCCTTTTTTAATCTTAACTTGTTCAGATGCTGCTACTTTGTCAATGGGATCTACGCCACAATTCACCGATTGCGACTTGAGAGAAAAGTCAACTATCTTCACTTCTCCCTTAAACAAGCAGAGTAATATACTATCTGACAGCCGCTCCTTTCGCAGGATTGTCAGTTTATCCGTAGGGTTAGCAACATTTAGATCGTTGATGATGGCGCTATAACCTTCGACTTCTAAACCGGGCCAGCCTGATACTACCTCTGAGTGTAATAACAAGCCAGTGATGAGTTCATCGGCTCTCGTGCCAGCCGTGCTAGAGCGAGTTTGAGTATCTGTTTTCAAGTCAGAGGAAGTGACTCGCCCGATGCTAAAAGCTCCATCTTGCAAGCAGTCAACCCAATAAGAATCTACCCAAAAGAAGCGGAGAGATTCTGGTGGAAGTAACCGTGCGTCGGGAACCAGATAGTTGAAGGGAATGCCTTTGAGGAGTTCTAAATCGCTAAACCAAGTCGCGATCGCCTCCGGTAGATTAACATTACTATCATTGGCTTCCCCTTGGAAAGGCAGGTGGAGTACCTGTAGCTGCAACTGGTTCAGAGCTTGAGCATTAGCTCGCTTCCAGTTAAAAAGCTCCACAGCAAGGCGTTGGTTTTGGAGCGTTAGCATCCGCCCTAATTCCCAAGCCGCAGCGTAGGAAACATCAAACAAACCGCTAGTAGAATCGTAACGCATCAGCGCGTCAGCCATTGGCACTGGCTCAGACAGCCTATCGGGGCTTTTACCCGGACTGAGGGGACTGTGATACCAGGAAATCGTTTGATCGCCCTGTCGGAGAGCGTGTGCTAGAGGCACGTAGCCCTGATTTAGGTAATTGTTAGCCTCACTATTCTCCGCTCCCGGAAGTTCGGGAAGTCTGAGGGTATCTGGCGTGCGATCGAGCTTTTTTACCAATGCCGAAAAATTGTGCTGATTATTGACGCAAGCAAAGCTCCAACTCGTTAAGCTGACTAAGCGGATTAAGTCGTTATCTCCCGCTCCTTGGTAGTCAAACTCTCCATTTTTTCCTTTTTCTCCTTTATAGCGGTTTTCCAGAGCCACCAAATGAACTGTACTGACTTCGCCTGCTTGGGGCAGTCGGTTGCCCAACACGGTTGCCAAAGGTTCGCTGAGAGGCGAGTTACTAGCATCAGTAAGTACGTTAATGTGGGCGAGGAGAGCTACCTCTTTTTGGGTAGGAAGAATCTGCGCTAAAAGTTTTTTGGGTATGTCAATAACGGTGAGTTCATCCTCTTCAGTTTGTCCGGGTTCTTCCGCGAAAGCGGGGAATTTAGCGACATTACCAGGAGTGGCTTTGAGGTCTTTTAATTTGATGGTTTGCGGCGTGGGCTTTTCTGATTCTCGAAACACTAAAAGGGCTACCCAAGGCAGGTCAGAATCATTTTTATTGACCGATCGCTCCCAAGGTAATGTACTGCGCTTAAGGGTAATGTGAGGTAAGGCGTTAGTATGCTCCCCCAAGTTTCCAGATGGGGGAAAGACGGCGTAAATATCATTAACAGTTAGCGGGGCGAAGCGGTGTCCGGTAACAGCAAAATCAAGGATTTGCGAAAATTTTTGCTCGGAGATTTTTGCAGAATTCTTGGTTTTAATTGTTTGCTCAAGCGTAACTTTATAGGTGCCGCTGTCTAGGGGAGGTTGTTGATATTCGATGAATTGAACTTTAAGTTTTGACGCAGACATTGGGTTAATCCTCTTAAAAAAAGTAGTGGAGTATTCAGAGCAAGACCTGAGAAACCGGGTTTCTTAACGAAAAATCTAGGCTCTTGGCTTGAATTGGCAAGAAACCCGGTTTCTGGCCCTGGCTCAACTGGCTCAACAAGAACTGAGAAACCGGGTTTCTTAACGAAAAATAAGGGCTTTCAGGTTGAGCTGTTGGTAAGAAACCCGGTTTCTGACTTTGTAAGTTTTCTTTCACTTAACTTCCGGGGCAATTACAAAAGCGTCAGCTACGGAATTAGTCAGTTGAACATCTTGGCTAGGGGTGAAACCGAGAGATTGTAAGAGTTTGTTGCGTTGATTTTTACTGGTACTGGCGATGCTGTTCTTAATAGTAGTTTTACGGCTCTCATCCGAGGCAGAGTTTGCCACAAAAGCGGGAATATCTTTCCAAGCGTAGGCATCTTTTATTGGTTCTATGTCGTGTAGCAACTTAATGACATCGATGCTTTGAGTATTGCCTGGTGCTGGCGGGTTGCCGGGAAGGATGCGGAAACCTGAAAAGGTATTTTCTAAAAATTGTTGCTCGTTTGGTTCTGGCGGTAGAAGTCTCTCCGTTGAACGACTCGTTGTGACGCGGGCATCGCCCCAAAGTCCGGTAGGGATTTGTTGAGTGGCGGGTTCAAAACTAAACTCGGTTTTATTTACCTCTACGCCATTCCGGGTAATCTTAATGTTGTGAGTCGTCTCTAAGTCGTCATCCTTAATTCCCATTGAGCGAGCGCCAAAATGGGTATTTGCTTGTGCCTTTGTTAGGGGCTCGGCATAGTAAGATGCTTGTTTGGTGGGAATAACAGAATTGGTAACTAGCTCGAATTCCTTGGCGTTGACAATAAATAAAGGAGTTCCCTCTGCTGTTTCGAGTTGTCTGACCAGTCCTTGGGTAACGGTAAGGGTACAAACTGCTTCATCGCCCGGTAAGAAAGATTCTTTGAAGGTTTCCCAGTCAATGGGAGTTGGTAAGCGGGAAGACTGATCGCCGAATTCAATAGTAACTTTGACGAAAACAATTTTAAAGGTGGCTGTACCGCCAAATTCTGGCCCCCAAAGGTGCAGTTTGACCCCCAAACAAACAGGGCCGAGCCATCCCAAACCGGCTTCGATCCGCACTTGAATCAGGATATCGTAGTAGTAGGGCTTCCAGGAAATTAGGAAGTGAGCTTCTGCGATAAAGTTTGCCCAAAGGGAACCAAGTTTGAAACTGGCTTCTAGTCTGCCACCTGCCATGATGGCATGAGCGCACAGGGCAAAGTACATTTCGCCTTTGAGGGATAGAACACTGCCAACCTGCCAGTTAAAGCCGAGGCGAGGGACTGTGGGATAGTGGGCGGGTTTTTTGAATTCGGGATGGTAGCCGCCCAAAGTTATTACAAAGTCGCCTGCGTGGGGGCCATCAAACCAGAAGTACACCGCAAAGCCGCCAGTTAAGCGGCAAGCTTTGGATAGGATGTAGGAATCTGAACCGAGTTGGGCTTCAACGGAGATGACTCCCTCATCTAGGGAAAATCTAGCTCTGAGGAGCAACGTCACTTGGGCAATGCAGCTAAGATTTTTCGAGTCTTCTGTTGGGGTGGGAATTTTCATGCTGGCAATTCCCAGGAGGTTCATCTCGAAACCTTCCCCGAAGGCGATCGTCAGCAAGGCAAAACAGTCTACCATTTTGAAGCAGGTAAACTTGAGTCCGATCGCCACAAAACCCGACCCCGGCGATAGGGTAATGTATTTATCCAGTTGGCTCAGTTGGTCGGTGATCAGTTCGCCGGTTTCAGAAGTGTCTTTTTTGCTGACACCGCCCATTGCTTGAGCAACGAGGGGGAATTCGGTGAGTTTGTCGATTTCGGGAACTTTCAGGTAGCGGTTGTAGCCGAAACCGAGGGAGAATCCGGTAATTACGAAGCAAGGCGGAACCACCAGAGGGAATTCGAGGAGGACGTACAAGAACAGCGCGGGTTCGTCTTTGTAGTAGGTATAGGAACCAATGGCACTCACACCGAAAGATTTACCTGCCTTGCCACCCTTGCTCGATAGCTTAAATTTGATGATGGCAGTTCCTATATATTCCTCATAGGGAATGCCGTCTTTTACTTTTTGGGTATGCAGCAGTGCGCCAGCTACTTCTAAGTTTTTGCTCTTGTACTCTATCCCAACTCCAGGTAGGCTGAAGCCCGGTGTGAGTGTGCCATCCAACGGAAGTGTGAGGGTTAGATCGTCGCAGGCGAGGGTAAAGTCAGATACCTTGAGGGCGGCATCAAATAGGACTGCCAGTTCTCCTTTGTTGTCTGTTTCTGCGTACTGAAAGCCAATCTGTTTGAGGAAAAACGGGCCGAAGGTTTTTTCAATACTGAACCAAATGCCCAGGTTGCTAGCAGTGGCTTCGCTATCGCTAGCAGAATCTTCTGGGGTGCTTTCCCCTTGTCCTTCTGAACTTACGGGCAAAATGTTGGGGGCATCGGGTAATCCCAAGGTGCCGGACAAGCTAAAGCCTTTGCGGACGGAGATGTCTGCATCCTTGCCTTTTCCCTCACCGGGATCGGGCAGTTTGTCTATCTCGTCGGGGAGGTTTTCGTTGAATTTGCGAATTTCTTTGAGGGTAAAAGCTTTGGAAGCGGCGACAAATCGCAGGGATGGCTCGATAGTTATTTGGCCGATCGCATCGGGTAGGTTCTTGCCCACCAAGGGGAGGCTGTCCAATCTGAGTCCGTCGCCGAGGGCTATATCTAGCCCTAACAGCCATTTTGATGTTGTGCCAGTTTTATTTTTGCTGTAAATCACCATCAGATTATTGAAACTGATGGATTGATTTTTCAGTCCCAATGGCAGCAAATTGGCGATATCTGTAGAGAGTGTTTCGATCAGGCTTCCTACTTCTATATTTAATTCATTTTCGGCTGTGTAAGCGATAACATCCTTGATAGTTGTATCGGATTTGGTGTGGTAGTTGAAAGTGATTTCGGTATCGCCGACTTTAATTTCTATCTTACCGGGCGATGCTTCTGTTTTGTCGGGTGCGTTCTCTAGCTCTTGTTCTAATGGGGGTTTGGTGGTAGTCATGGTTTTTGGTTGGGCAATTAGTTATTGTTTATGAGGTGTTGCTGACAGAATTTTCAAGAATTAGGCGATCGCGATCGCACGCTTTAGAATGAATCGAAAAATGCGAGTTAATGCGCTAGCGATCGCCTTTTACAAAGAAAAAATTAACCCCTATTGGTAGTGTCAATATTTGATGATGTAGTTAACAGTCAAATATGGCTGTAAGTTATTGTGAGCTTGCCTACCGCCTGTATCTTGGATGGATATTCCAGTCCTTGCGCTTTCAGTCCAAGTAGCCGGTCGCCCTCCGCCACTAGCATCATCACACCGACTCTGACCGCCACTATCACCAGGATTTATTTGGTGATTGTGCCCCGGATCGTTAACCCCGTGATTGTGAGAGGGCATTTCGTTAACTGCTAGAGTGTGTGTTTTGCTTCCCCCTGTTTTGTTTAGCTGATTAAATTCCGATTCAGTTGAGGACAATCCTGTTGGTACTCGTCCTTTGAGGTTGGGAAGGCTAAAGTTATTTCCACTCCCGCCGTATTTGTATTCAATGACATCAAACAAATCCTTATATTCGTTGTTTTTATCGCGCGAGGTACCATCACACAGCAACCATCCCTCTGGCGCTGTTGCACCTGCATAGGGGAGGATACTACCTACTGGCATCACCAATCCAGTTTTATCTTTGATACGTCCATTAACGTGCAGTGTAGCTGATGGAGTAGTCGTCCCGATGCCGACGTTGCCACTAGGCATTAAAGCAATATGATCGTCTGTATCATTAGAAATACCAATCTCTAAAGTGCAGGCTTCCCCACTCCGTGCGTAGTAACGTATCCATGCAGCATCACTCCCGCCACCGCCGGGATCTTTAGGGAACATAATGCCTTGATTTTCAGTGTTTCCAGCACTAGGTCGTATTGCGCCAGTAGCCTTGATATTGCCTGATACTTCTAACTTTTCATTCGGAGAATTTGTGCCGATACCGAAGTTGCCAATTTTATCAATTCGCACCCGTTCTATATAGTCTGTATAGATAGCTAATTGGCCATCCCCTTGCTGCTGTAGCCCCGTGTCATTATCGCCAATTGCCAGATGAATCTTCGGGGCATTTGTGCCGATGCCAACTTTGTTTTCGCGATACAAAAGCGGCGTTTTTTCCAAAGGGACGACAAACTGCCCATCTGGATAGTTCGGAATATTTTTGTAGCGAACGTACAGATAGCCAGCACCGGAAGAATGGTTCGTCACTAGATTGGTAATAGTTAATTTGATTGCCTCGTTTGAAGCTAATTGATTAGTTCCCGGTTTCGGCTTAACTGTCCATTCTGTCCGATTTATCCCTGACGGCACATCCCACTTGTCAGATGGACTGGTCATGCTGATCGCTTTAACTTGCTCGGTGGTTGCTACTGCCCCTTCTTTTTTGTCTGTCTCGAAGCTAATGAGAAACTCAGAATCTGTACTTAAGGACAGGTTATTGTTAGGCCAGCTTTTGTTAGCAATTAATAGCTCCAAACTATTTGCAGTGCCATCGTTTAGAACAGAATTGCCTGCTGCAAAATCAACTTGCAGTGGCAGAGTTTTCTTACCCCCTCGATTGTTGGTAATGAAAATCGTATTTCCGTAGGAGAAATACTGATCGTGCTCATCCTGAAATGGCTGATTATTTTTATCTTTGAGCAAGGGGCCGTATGTCAAATCGGCACGGAGCGTGCGAGTTCCGCCATCTGGAGCGGCCCTGAATTTTTTCAGAACTAGCACGAGTTTGTTAGTTGAGCCGTTAGCAGCTTTTGGCTGCAACTCGCCTGCTTGCCTTTTGAGGAAATAGAAATTATTTCCGGTATTACTTCTGCTTAGTTCAACAGCTATGTCCCATCCCTCTGGGGCTTCTTCTAAGGTAAAATTTCCTTCCAATTCCAAGAAAAAATGGCAGTTATCTGCGCTGGCAGATAAATTATTAGGCTTCTCGAATTTGACAGTTTGTGTGGGGGACTGATTGAACAGTTCCACAGATAGGTCAACTATAGGACTCCCGTCATCTAGATAGACGGTATTGATAACTTCATAATCGCCGTAAAACAGCAGAAAGTTTAAAGGATGTGTGTCAAGAAAATTATCTAGGTCTATGGCTTTGAATTGATTTAATGGCATCGTATTTTCTCCTTGGTAAAAATGAACTACTCGCTGACAGTTTGGGTTTCTACGGGAATTGAGTTGGAATTGGCAGGCGGCGGCAATTGGTCTTCTGCTTGCCTCTGAATTTTGCCAATCAGTTGATAGATTTGGCGGTAAGGGATGTTGCCCAAAGCATCTAATATTTGGTTAACTTCCCCTAAACTTAACGTGAGTTGAATTTCCTGAGTCTCATTCATGGATTGGGCGTTTTTCGAGTTAATTTCAGCCAGCCTTCATAAATTTTTTGTGGGCCGGATAAAGTAGCTTGGGAATTAAATTGATTGAGTTCTGATGCTGACCAATTATTTCCAGCTTTCCCCAACCAAGACCAAGCATAGCCGGGGACTTCGGGAAGTGAGAGGTTAATTTGGTTGAGGTCGCTCAGGAGGGGTGCTGACAGGAACGTGACTTCGATCGCTTGTAAAGCGGGGACATACTGTTCGGGTGGGATTGAAATCGTTTTGGCGGGAAGTACGCCACAACTCGCGTGTACCTGACCGCGCGGATCTACTAACATAACTAGGGTTTGTGCGGTGTTTGCCTCCAAGGTTTGTTCCAAGTTTACTGGCGTGTCGGGGGTGCGATCGCGCGCATCGTCAAACAGCGTTTTTACCTGCGAGTGCGGGACAAAGCAACTCTGAGGAGCGTAAAAAGTGCTGTCTTTGTAAGTCCCCTCGGCTGTTTCCACCCAGTATCCCACCAGACAATCATTCAACTGCTGGTATTCGCCAATGCGGATAGGAAACTTAACTTGCGGGAACGCATGGGTTGTCCGGTAACGGTTATCTAAGACATCTGATCTCATATCAGCGGAATTCTGGCTAATGGCAGGCAGTCCTTGCAGTTCTAAGTTGACTTGCGATCGCACTAAGGCCAGAGGTCGCGCCACTAGCAGAGATATCGCCTGATTTTGAGCGAAGCTTTCCGGGTCAATCGTTTCTAAGGCTTTATTGAGCGTGGTCAGGAAATCTCTGAAAAAGTCTTCTCCCTGACTGACCAAATATTGCACCTGTTTGAGCAGGTATTGGTTGGTAATGGTTTTCGAGGAGATAGCAATCGCTGTGTCGCTGCCGGGAATTCCTCGCCAAGTTGCTGTGCGGTCAATGATACCCAAAGGACTGCCCTGATTGTCGTAAATCGTCAGGCTGCTGTCTAAATTGTTGGGCAAAATCCAGCCGCAAATCGGGGTCGTCGTCGGATGGTCGTTCATTTCCTGCTGTCCTTGACTGGCAGACAACCAGCGGAAATTCAGTCGGCCCGGTTGTGCGAGGCGCGGCGATAGGTAAATCGGATGCGGACAGTTCGACGGAGGTGTCACGGGTTGGCTGGTGACAACCTCGGTGGCTTGGGGATTTTTAATGTCAACCACGACTTTGACGCGCCCAAAGGTATCGACGATCCGCAACCCGCTAATTTTCAGCGCCCCGGCGCGGATGGGATTGAAGTCATTGAGCAAGTAGGGCGATCGCAACAGGCTACCCGGAACGGTGCTGCGGGTGACGGCTTCGCGCACCTCTTGCACAAACCTCCACCTTCCAGCAAATGGATCGTTTTGGTTTTTTGGAGGCTTCAGGCGCGTATCTTCCATGCCCAACTGCATTGTGCGCTGGTAAGTCAGCAGTCCGTCATTAAAGCCGCCAAGACCTTGAGCAAGGCAATTGAGGGATTGCAATTGCTCGTAAGCCCGCAGCGCTGTGTATTTGGGATCGCTGGCTGATGGCTGCTGCGGTTCGTACCAGCCCTTCACTTCGTTGAAATTTTGGCTCAGGAAGTCTTCTGTTTGTTGGTCTTGAGGCGTTTTCTTGGCTGAGTAATAGTCTGGCAGGAGGTGCTTGTTCAAGAAAGCGGTAAGATTCTCTTTGAGCAGCGTACTGGCAGAGGGAGTGAGGAAGCACGCACCGCTGTAAAGATTGGCTGTGCCGCCAAAATAATTGCTCCCGGCTGTGCTTTTAGGCGAGAGTTCATCGGCATTTACTCGCAGTTCGTAGTTTTCTTTGAGGGTATTGGCATCGTAGTCGCTACTGTTATTTTGTCGGCTGTGTTGTAGCGGGAAAAATTGCACTGACCACTCTAGCAGGAAAGGATTCCAAGGCTGATTTGTCCACTGGTGAAAGCCGATTTTTTCTCCAGGTAGCTTGGCAATATCGTCCAGTTTTTTCTTGAGAATTTCCAAAGTGTTGTTTTGGAGTTTCTGCAAGTCGATCGTCTCAGCTAACAACTGACATTCCAACAAACCATCTTCGCGCAAGCTACCGTCTTCACCGTGACGGTGGGTGGGCGTTACCGCATCGCCGGTCATTAAAATGACTGGATCGCTGGGCTGCCAGTAGCGCGGCCCAGGAATCACTTTCAGGACGTAAGATGGTCTTAGTAAACCAATTTTTTCCCCGTAACTCTGCTGAATTGCTTCAGGCGATAAAGACTCTTGGTGGAAGCCAACGCTGGCGATTTCGCCTGGTAATTTTTCAGCGCGGTTATGGTTGGACATCAAATGAATTGCACCGCTAAAAGAACTCTTAGCCTGCAAATAAAGGAAAATCCACTGATTCTTAGGAATATTCGTCCAATTAAGGGGCTTTTCTTTTCCATTGACGTACATTTTTTCCCAATTGCCACCAATCCCATTGGCAGCAAACCCGCTGTTTGCTAAGTTATTCCGAGCATCTAAGAGATAACCTTGCTGCTGGTTTGGGATTTTTACCCACATTGAGATAGCCTGGACATTATTCAATCCAGACACTTTGAGATAATTCTGATTCCCGTCAAACTGCAAACATTTACCCGCGACAGTCTCTTCAACTAGCACACAACTGCCTTCGAGGGCGATCGGGTTGCTGTTGGGAGCAACTAAGAAGCGGGATTCTTTATTAAACCGCTCGATATCGGCGATTAGGTTATCGATCGACTGGGCAAGTCGGGCGGCGATGGAGTTGGCTTCAGAATTAAGCGCTTCTATCTTGACAATTTCACCGTTGTTGTCTGTAGTCAAACTCAAAGTTCCAGCAGCCTTTACTTCCTCCTGCAAGGCGGGTAAGCCGCATTCATTCAGTCCTTTGCTTTGTTCGTTTCTACCCGTTCTGATGAATTCTTTGATTTGCTCAGCATCGGGCAATCTCTGCTTATTGGATAAGTATGAAGCGATCGCGTACTTGTACCAATCAGCATAAACTTGTTCTCGAATAGAACCAATCGTCGCTAACTTTCGGTCATATTCGTGCTGCAAATTGTTGGTAGTATTGAGTTGGTCTCCGATGCTGGTTGGTAATGTCACCTGCATCTGAGCTTCGCCTTGGGCGGCGTTGGCAGCAACCGACTCGTTGCTAGAGGGGACTACGCGCCAGAGATTCTCTGTAGCGGCGGCTGTAAAGCTGCTTTCGTGCAGCAATTCTCGAAACTTTGCCCCGAAATCTTGCTTTTGCTGTTGCAAGCGATCGCTCAGTTGTAGAGCTTCTAATTGTTCTTCAATAATTTTGCGGTTCTCTATGCTAGTCTCAAGCTGACGGGCTAAATAAGCGGCGATCGCTTCCTCTTGCGTATTTCCGACTGCGATCGTCGGATTATGAAGAGTTGCGGCTGGATCGGTAAGAGAAGTACCTGGCCTAAATGTCAATTGTGAGTAACATAGAATGCGATCGGGGAAGTTTTTGCTCCCTAGCTCCACTGTCCAACCCATTTTTTCTTGTAGGGTTTCTAATAGGGTTTGAGCGCTGTTCGCTGAATGCTCTCTCACAAATTGGGCAAGGCAATCTTTTTCGCGGTTGCTATACCAGCCAATCACATCGTATTGCAAGCCAGTCGGCGGAATTGCATCTTTAAATTCAGGATCGTGGAATCCGAAGACGCTACGACAGTTGGGATAAAAACCAGCGAAGGCGGCTTTTTCGTTATCTAAATTCTCGACTTTGGCAAAGGGGCCAATGGCTGTCAATTCCTCAACGTATAGGGCATTTGCCGGAGCAGAACGCCATTGCTCTAACTCCCACTTGCGTCCTAGAAAGCGGAAAGGTTGATATTCCTTCTTACTACTCTCTGGGTGATGGAGAATGTTAATAGGTTCTGTTAATTTGTCTACGCCGTCGGGGTAGAGGTAATCACTTTCAATAACCCATTGTTTGTCGCCTTTGTTGCCCCCACGCCGCACAATTAACCAGCGGTTGGGAACGAGGGGAAATGTAATGCCATCGGCTTTGGCAATCCCGTTAGTCAGGGCATCAGGCATTGCCCAGTGGAGGTGAATGCCTGCTTTCAGAGTCAAGTTTAGATTTTCAAAGGGCGGAGATAATACGCTGTTGCTGATATACGCTTTGTCAGAATTTTTTAGGATGTTTGCTTTATCAAAATAGGGGAGGTTCCTGTAGTCGGTCATTTCCTCCAGCACTGACGTATCCTTGGGGAGGTAGAGTGCATCGAGGTGAATGGGAACAAGGAGAGTATTGGTCATAGATAGCATCCTCTAATATGTGAATAAGTAATCTACTCGCCACGCAGAATTGTTTTTATCAAAAAAGCGATCGCCTATCGCTTTTTGATCTATGCGGCGCAAATCCCTATGGATGTACCACCGTATTCTTTTCTCGTATCCCTAGATCAAGGCGATCGGGAAAGTCGGGTCAATGGAGAAAAGCTTCACTCTGTTAAGTTTTAAGTTTAAGCTCACCTTTACATAGAAATAGTATAAAGATATACTTACAACTTGTAAGCAAAGTCTTCTTGAGTGAGGCACAACAGTCGCCCCATTTCGCGTAAGTCTGGCACTACTAACTGTTCTATCGCTGTCATCGGTAGAAAAATGAACTGACAGCTCTCAATATCTCATACAAGACAACAACTAATTTATCAGAGATCTGTTTTTGTAATAATTCTTTACGTCACACAAAATTCCCTAACCTATTGTCAAATACTAGGAACTTGTATTTCGACGAGTTCTGGAGTGCTGAAGGCAAAATGAGCGATTCAGATTGAGTATTACACCAGATTCCAGGTTGATTAAGTATAAATCTGAAACTCCGAAGGGTGGGCCCGCACCATCCACCGCCCTACAAACAAGGGGTTTTTGTACTTCATTTACCTAGAAAGTGCTGTATTTTGTGGTGCGTTGACGCAGCAGCGTTATCGGATCTGGGCAACTGTTCAGTCATTGGCGATCGCAGCCTGGACAAATTGGCAGTAGCTTTTAGCCTAGGTTGATCAATATAGCGTTTTTTCGGTAAAAATGGTTAAACTGGGTGCAAGCATGATCAAAAAATGATCTGGAAAGCTTTAAAGTTAAGTGTCTCAAGCCAATTCTGAAGCAACTGTCTTGATGTATTGGGATTTTAGTTAAGTAGGTCGGCGCTGTAAAACGCAACTATGTAAATGATTTTCAAGTATCCAACGGCCAAGAAAGCAGCACTCGTCAGCCCTGTTTACATACTGTTAAATAGTTCGGTTTAATCCCGCCTACCTACTTAATCGCTTTAAATTTAGTTCTCGCTCCAGTTCTTAACATTTCTTTACCTACCTTGGGTTTTTTATGGGGACTTATTAACAAGATTGACAGAAACCGGGTTTCTTCTACAATACCTTGGGGATCATCTTAGTTTGACTTTTGTATGAGTTCAGAGCTAAGGGCGAGATCGAAGGGATATCAGGGCGGAAGTTGTAGGGTGCGTTAGCGATCGGGCGATCGCACGTACTTAAATCGTGGAGAGATCAAAATTTTAGATCAAAGTTCAAGATCCCAGATTCAATGCTGCAAGTAAATCTCAAATCTCAAATCTCAAATCGACGCACCCTACAAAACCTTATTCCACCGTCACCGACTTCGCCAAATTCCGAGGCTGATCCACATCCAAACCCCGGCGCGCCGCAATGTGATAAGCCAACAATTGCAGCGGAATCACTGTCACAATCGGCGACAACAATTCATCCACCAAAGGCACCGGCAAAATGTAGTCAAAAATATCGGCTTCCGCTGCGCCGTGCTTCGGCGTAACGCCAATTAAACGAGCGTCGCGGGCTTTGGCTTCCTGGGCGTTGGAAAGGACTTTTTCGTAGACGCTTCCGGGCATGGCGATCGCCACTACAGGCACTTTAGCATCCAAAAGGGCGATCGGGCCATGTTTCATCTCTCCGGCGGGATATCCTTCAGCGTGAATGTAGCTAATTTCCTTCAGTTTCAGCGCCCCTTCCAAAGCAATCGGAAAATTAATTCCCCGCCCCAAAAAGATAAAATCTTGGGTTTCGACAAACTGGTGGGACAATTCCTCGACATACTGTTCTTGAATCTCCAAAAACTTCTCAATTTCCGCTGGTAACTGGCGCAAACCAGCAATAACTTCTGCCAATCTTTCAGTGCTGATTGTTTGCCGCTGGTGCGCCAAATCCAAAGCTAAGAAATAGAAAGCCATCAACTGAGAGACAAAAGTCTTAGTTGCAGCCACGCCGATTTCTATACCAGCGTGGGTATTTATGACGTGCGGCATCATGTGGGCGATCGAGCTTTCAGTCCTGTTAGTAATGCCCAACATTCGCGATCGGAATTTATCCGTAAAACCCGCGCGGCGCTGCTGTTCCATCCCCAAAGCAGCCAGAGTGTCCGCCGTTTCTCCCGACTGAGTTACCCCAATAATTAAAGTATTTGCTGTCAGCGGTGCGGGCGCGTAGCGGTACTCAGAAGCATACTGCACCGCAGTAGGAATATTAGCTAACTGTTCCAACAAATATTTGCCAATTAGCGAGGCGTGCCAACTCGTTCCGCAGGCGAGAATTGAAATTTGTTCGACATCAGCGCCAAGTTCCTTGGGCAAGTTGAGATTGATGGGAGAGCGCCGATTTCCAGGCTGCCAATCGCTGTCTAAATAAGCCTCCAAACAAGCTCGGACTACGGCCGGCTGTTCGTAAATTTCCTTGTGCATGAAATGTTTAAAGCCCTGTTTCTCCACAGAAACCGGACTCCAACCGAGGAGGCGCGGAGTTTTTTTCAGCCTTTCCCCTGCAAAGCTATAAACTTCTACTCCCATCGGAGTTAGTCTTGCCAATTCCCCATTTTCTAAGGACAAAACGGCGCGAGTTTGAGAGATTAGGGCTGGCGTGTCGGAAGCGCAGAAAAATTCGCCGGCACCAAAACCAATCACCAAAGGAGCTTGCTGTCTGGCGACAATTAGTTCATCAGGAAAATCTGCACAAATAACGGCGATCGCAAAAGCTCCTTCTAACCGATTTACAGCCTTGGAAACCACTTCCAAAAACGACAAATCTGCAAGTTCATCGGCTGTTTGATCTTTTCCTTCTTCCTTCTTCCTTCTTCCTTCTTCCTTCTTCCTTCTTTCTTCTTTGAAAAATTCCGCGATTAAGTGAGGAATAACTTCTGTATCCGTATCCGAGACAAATTTATGTCCCTTCGCTTTCAATTCTTCCCGCAACTCGCGATAATTTTCGACAATTCCATTTTGAACTACGGCTATTCGCCCGCTATTATCCATGTGAGGATGAGCGTTATATTTCT
>Ga0335397_10005737_pt1 | contig 16158 bp, 12 predicted proteins | sample MAT04_FD_205740 | JGI IMG/M metagenome (GOLD analysis project Ga0335397, IMG submission 205740) | Freshwater microbial communities from Lake Fryxell liftoff mats and glacier meltwater in Antarctica - MAT-04 (spades assembly) (version 2) ... | reverse complement strand
GGGGTGCAGAACGTCGAGGATGGTGACTTCGTCATCCCCGAACTCGCCGATTCGTGCGATGGCCTCCCGGCACTCGAGATCGAGGGCACGGGCAACGGCGGGACGGCCTCGAAGCTGATGCCCGGCTCGGTCAGCCTACGCGGCACCGACGCCAACGCTGAGTGCTCGACCACGATCGGGCCGGTGGACCTCGACGTACAAGCCGGCGCCAGCTATCTGATGGTCGCCTACGGTACGACAATCGACGATCGCAAGATCCAGGTCATCGAGCTCGACACCTGATCGGGTTCGAGCCGAACGACGTCGACCGATCGACAACACGGAGGGGGCGGTCGATGGATCGCAGAACATTCCTGATCTCACTCGGCGCGGGAGCCGGAGCCATCGGGCTCGGCGCATGCTCGAAGGATTCGTCGGACACGGCGGCCGTCGGGGTCGGCGCTCCGTCGACGACCTCGTCGCTCCCGGTGCCCACGTTGGCGAAGGACCCCTTCACATTGGGGGTCGCCTCCGGTGACCCCGACCCCACATCGGTCATCCTGTGGACCCGACTCGCCATGGCCCCACTCGATGGCGGCGGCATGGGCGACGCGCAAGTTCCCGTGCAGTGGGAGGTCGCCACGGACGAGTCGTTCGCCACGATCGTCGCCAACGGCACCGCCGTTGCCGACGCCAAGTGGGGCCATGCGTTGCATGTCACCGCCAGCGGGCTCGAGAGCGCTACCCGCTACTTCTATCGGTTCAAGGTCGGCGACTACACGTCGGCGAGCGGCCGAACCATGACGACCCCCGCCGAGAAGGCCTCAGTCGATCGACTCCGTTTCGGCTTCGCGAGTTGCCAGGACTGGCAGTCGGGCTACTACAACGCCCACCGCGACATTGCCGCCACCGAGAACCTCGATCTGTTGTTGTTCCTCGGCGACTACATCTATGAATACGGCGCCCAGGAGGTGGGCAAAGGCAACACCAAACGCACCCACGGCGCCGACGAGGCCACGGATCTGGCGGCCTACCGGAACCGCTACGCGCTCTATCGGAGCGACGAACACCTCCAGGCAGCTCAGGCCCGTTGTGCCTGGGTGAACATCTGGGACGACCACGAGGTGGAGAACAACTACGCCGGGATGCAGAGCGAGGACCCGAAGATCGCGCCGGAGACCTTCTCCTCCCGTCGGGCCGCTGCCTACCAAGCGTGGTACGAGCACACTCCAGTTCGGCTCGAGGCGCCGACCGGCGCCGACTACAAGATCTACCGATCGTTCGCGTGGGGAGCGCTCGCCACGTTCTTCATGACCGACGAGCGGCAGTATCGGACCGACCAGGCGTGTGGCGACCAAACACTGAAGCTCACGCCGGCCTGCGACGAAGTCAACAGCGGGGGTCGAACGCTGATGGGTCCTGAGCAGCTGGCATGGCTGCTCGACGGACTCGATACGGCCGACACGACGTGGCGGGTCTGGGGCAACGAGGTCGTCATGACACCGGTCACCGTGGGCGCTGCCATCCTCAACTACGACCAGTGGGACGGCTACCCGGCGGAACGCAAACAGGTGCTCGATCACATCAAAGCCGAAGACATCACCAACCTGGTGGTCGTAACCGGTGACATCCACCTCGCCGGCGTCGGCGATCTGACCGTGGGCACCGGCGAGGCCCGCGAGGTGGTGGCCACCGAGTTCGTGGGGACATCCATTTCGTCGGACGGACTGCTCCCGCCGGGGACCGAGGAGGTCGTTCGCTCCGCGGTTCCGGCCATCAAATACGTGAACTCGAGCCAGCGCGGCTGGACCTACTGCGACGTCACCGCCGAAGAATGGATCACCGAATACCGGATGGTCGACGACAACCTCGTCGACGGCTCGCCGCTCCAGGTCGATGCCCGCTTCCGCGTCACCCCCACCGTCCCCGGCGCCATCCAACTCTGACGCCGCCACCAACCACCGTTCTGGCGTTTCTTGTGGGTGAGCGGCGAAGGTCAGGTGATGACGAAGTCGCCGTCGAGAACGTCGACGGTGACCACGTCGCCCTCGGACACGTTGCCTTCGAGAATGGCGATCGCCAGTCGATCGCCGATCTCGCGTTGGATCAGGCGCTTGAGCGGGCGTGCCCCGAAATCCGGGTCGTAGCCCAACGTCGCCAAGGCCGTTCGCGCCGCGTCGGTCACGGCCAAGGTCAGCCGTCGATCGGCGACACGCCGGGTGAGGATCTCCAACTGGATGTCGACGATGTGCGACAGATCCTCTGGGCGCAACGCCGAGAACTGCACGATCTCGTCGAGCCGATTGATGAACTCCGGGCGGAAGAAGTCCGCCGGGTCCTCTCGCAGGTTCGACGTCATGATCAGCACCACATTGGTGAAGTCGACCGTTCGACCCTGGCCATCGGTCAGTCGACCATCGTCGAGCAGCTGCAGCAACACGTTGAAGACATCAGGGTGCGCCTTTTCCACCTCGTCGAGCAACACCACTGAATAGGGCCGGCGTCGCACGGCCTCGGTGAGTTGGCCGCCCTCGTCGTAGCCCACATATCCCGGGGGCGCACCGATGAGCCGCGACACAGCGAACTTCTCCATGTACTCACTCATGTCGATGCGCACCATGGCCCGCTCGTCGTCGAACAGGAAGTCCGCAAGGCTTCGCGCCAGCTCGGTCTTGCCAACACCCGTCGGTCCGACGAACAGGAACGATCCGATCGGTCGGTTGGGATCTGACAGACCAGCGCGACTGCGGCGGATGGCGTTCGCCACGGCGCGAACTGGGCCGTCCTGTCCGATGACCCGCTCGTGCAGAACGTCCTCGAGGCGAATGAGCTTGTGCATCTCGCCCTCGACGAGCCGCGAGATCGGCACACCCGTCCACTTGGAGACGACCTCGGCGATGTCTTCCTCGTCGACCTCCTCCTTCAAGAAGCGTCGACCTTGCTGGAGCTCAGCGAGCCGCGAGGTCGCCGCATTGATCTGACGTTCGAGTTCGGGAAGCTGGCCGTAGCGGATCTCCGACGCCTTTTCGAGATCGGACTCCCGTTCCATGTCGAGGCGCGCCGTCTCCTGTTGGCTCTTCAGCGTGGAGATGACGGTGATGGCCTCCTTCTCCTGCTGCCAGTGACCCTTCATGGAATCCGACTGCTCGCTCAGGTTGGCGAGCTCGGCATCGAGCACGCCGAGCCGCTCGACCGACGCCTCGTCGGTTTCCTTGGCGAGCGCCAGCCGTTCGATCTCGAGACCACGGATCCGTCGCTCGACGACATCGATCTCGGTCGGCATGGAGTCGATCTCGATGCGCAAGCTCGATGCTGCCTCGTCGACCAAGTCGATGGCCTTGTCGGGCAGAAACCGACCCGTCAGGTAGCGGTCGGACAACACCGCTGCCGCCACGAGGGCGGCGTCCTGGATCCGCACGCCGTGATGTACCTCGTAGCGCTCCTTGAGACCTCGAAGGATCGAGATCGAATCCTCGACCGACGGTTCACCCACGAACACCTGTTGGAATCGACGCTCCAACGCCTTGTCCTTCTCGATGTACTTCCGGAACTCGTCGAGCGTGGTGGCGCCGATCATGCGGAGCTCGCCTCGCGCCAGCAGGGGCTTCAACATGTTGCCGGCATCCATTCCCGATTCGCCGGTGGCACCGGCGCCGACAACGGTGTGCATCTCGTCGATGAACGTGATCACTTGGCCATCGGAATCCTGGATCTCCTTCAGCACGGCCTTGAGCCGTTCCTCGAAGTCGCCGCGATACTTGGCGCCCGCCACCATCGACGAGATGTCAAGGGATATCAGGCGTTTGTTCCGGAGCGTCTCGGGAACGTCGCCCTCAACGATGCGCTGGGCGAGACCTTCGACGACCGCCGTCTTGCCGACACCCGGCTCACCGATCAGCACGGGGTTGTTCTTGGTGCGACGAGACAACACCTGGATGACCCGACGAATCTCCTCGTCGCGACCGATGACCGGGTCGAGCTTCTGGCGCCGAGCCTCGGCGGTGAGATCGCGCCCGTATTTCTCCAACGACTGGTACTGGTCCTCGGGATTCTGGGAGGTCACACGGTGCGAACCGCGGATGTCCGCCAGCGCCGTGAGGATCTGGTCGGTGGTGACGCCACCCAATCGTTTGGTACCCGACACGTTCTCGTCGGCTCCCGCGAGCGCCAACAGGAGGTGCTCGGTCGACAGGTAGTCGTCGCCCATCTCGGACTTGGACTTCTCGGCGCTGTCGAAGAGCTTGGTCAGCTCGCGACCGATCTTGGTGTCGCCACCATGGGCTCGAGGCAGGGCCTCGACGGCCGCGTCCGCAGCCGCCCGCAACCCGTCGGCGGGCACGCCGATCTTGGCGAGCACGGGGAGCACGATGCCGTCCTCTTGTTTCAGCAGAGCGCTGAGGAGGTGATCGGGGGTCACTTCGGGGTTCGCAAACTCGCGAGCGGCGGCCAGTGCCAGGTTGGTGGCGTCGGTGGTCTTGAGGGTCCAGCTAGTGGGGTCGAGTGCCATGTCGGCTGCTACTTCCGTGGAGTGTTGCTTCGGTGTGTAGGTATCTGTTGCTTCGTTGTTCGTCGGGGAGACGGTTCGCTCTTCGAGCGGATGGGTCGCCGCTCAGCGGCGACGGGTGCGAGAGTCGTCGTACAGCACCACTTCCTGACGGAGCGGCACGATGTCTCGGCGGTACTTGCGGTGGGTAGCGGCGACGGCCTGCTCACGCTCGTCGGTGAGCTGTTCAACGTGGTGACGGAGCCGCATGATCTGTCGCTCGAGTTCGATGACCCGGATGACGCCAGCAAGGTTCAGGCCGTCGTTGGTCAGTTCCTGGATCCGCCGGAGCTGATCGATGTCGGCCTCGCTGTAGCGACGGCTGTTGCCACCCGTTCGTGCGGGAGACAACAACCCTTTGCGTTCGTAGATCCGCAGCGTCTGGGGATGAACCCCGGCGAGTTCCGCGGCAACGGAGATGACGTACACAGCCTGGGTGTACTCAGGCATCACACCCCCAGTCCGGCCCTCGGTGACTCCGAGGTGGCATCACGCAGCGCCTCAAGAGCGCTTCGTTGATCATCTGACAACTCCGTCGGGACTGCAAGCTCCACGGTGACGAGCAGGTCGCCACGACCATTGGCGGTCGTGACCCCGCGGTTCTTGATGCGGAACGTTCGTCCAGCCGGGGTCCCCGGAGGAATCCGGATGGTGACGGCGTCGCCGTCGATCGTGGGAACCCTCACGTCGGACCCCAACGCTGCTTCGAAGAAGCTGACCGGGAGCGACACCGTGAGGTGGTCGCCATCACGACCGAAGAGGGCGTGGGAATCGACCAGGACACGAACGTAGAGATCGCCGGCAGGACCATTGTTCCTGCCGGGCCCACCCTTGCCCTTGAGTCGGATCTGTTGACCGTCCCGAACTCCCTCGGGCAGCTTGACTTTGACCATTCGGGGCCGGGTCACCACACCACCCCCGGAGCACGCCGGACACGGAAGATCGATGATGGTCCCGGCACCCCCACAGCCGTTGCACGGTCGGCTGAAGGAGAAAAATCCTTGGTTGTCGTCCTGGACGCCGCGGCCACGACACTCCGGACAGACGCGCGGCGTGGTCCCCGAAGCGGCGCCCGTGCCGGTGCAGTCAGGACAGGCCACCTCGCTCACGAGGTTCACCGAGGTGGTCGCGCCGCGGATGGCGTCGAGGAAGGCCAGATGCAGATCGGCCTCGAGATCAGCGCCTCGCTGAGGCCCTCGACTGAACGGAGTGTTCGGATCGGTGGCACCCGTCGCGCCCCGGCCGAACAAGTTGCCAAGAAGATCACCAATGTCGGCTGCACCGAAGCGCGACCCATCAACACCGCTGGGGCCGCCGGTCCCGCGCATGCCGCCACCCCGCGCCGCCATGGCACGAACCTCGTCGTACTCGCGTCGCTTGGTTTCGTCGCCTACCACCTCATAGGCCGCCGAGATGGCCTTGAACTGCTCCTCCGCCGATTGGTCGTTGGGGTTGGCGTCGGGGTGGAACTTCCGCGCAAGTTGGCGGTAGGAGGTGGTGATCTCCTTGGGAGTAGCCGTTTTCGTGACGCCCAGAATCGAGTAGTAGTCCTTGTCGAACCATTCTCGTTGCACGCTCATTCATCACCTCCCGCCGGCTCGTATCGACACAGCAGCTTCTCGTGTTTCACGATGTCGATGCACAACTGATGGACATCGGTCGCTCCGACCATCGGAGCGGTCAACCTCGGACCTTCACCATGGCGGCGCGAACCACCCGCCCGTTCCAGGCGTACCCGGTACGCAGCACCTCGGCCACTCGTTGGCCCTCGTCGCCCTCGGCAGAGGGTTCGCTCATCACGGCCTCGTGGATATTCGGGTCGAAGGCAACCTCGACCTCGGACACCGTCGCCAAGCCGAGCTTGGCCAACGATCCCTGGAGTGCCGCGGCGATGGGCTCGACCTCGGCTGCCCCGTGCGCCAGCGCTGCTTCGCAGGCATCGAGCACGGGGAGGAGTTCGTTGACGACCCTCGTGGCACCACGCAGTGCGGCGTCGCTCTTCTCGACCTCGACACGCTTGCGGTAGTTCTCGAACTCCGCCTGGACGCGCCGAGCGAGATCGAGGTACTCGTCACGCTCGGCTTCGAGTCGTTGCGCCAAGTCGACCACCTCGGCCAGGTCGGCGTCTTCGATGTCCGACGATGCCGTCGGGTCGAGCCCGTCCACCGATCCGCTCACCATGCCGGTGCTGAAGAGTTCTGCCAGTTCGGCGTCGAGTGGGTCAGTCGGTCCACCCGACGCGGCATCGCCGTCGTCGGGTGTCCCGTCAGCGGATGGTTCGCCGTCGCTCACCGGGGTGATTCCGAATCGACCGTGTCGGCCGGATCGACGGTGTCGTCATCGTCTTCGACAACTTCGGCGTCAACGACCTCTTCGTCGGTGTCGGACCCGGCAGTGGCTGCACCACTCGAGTTCTCTTGTGCTGCCTGCTCGTACACCTGCTGGCTGAACTGCTGGCTGGCAATCATGAGACCTTCGGTGGCGAGCTTGATCTTCTCGAGGTCGGTGCCGTCGAGCGCTTCGCGAACTGACGCAATGGCCTGCTCGGTCTGTACCCGATCGTCGGCGCCGACCTTGTCGCCGGAGTCCTTGAGGAACTTCTCCGTCTGGTAGATGAGGCTCTCGGCTCGGTTGCGCTCGTCGGCCTCCTCACGGCGGACACGGTCCTCCTCGGCGTGGGCTTCGGCGTCCTTCACCATTTGGTTGATGGCGTCCTTCGAGAGCGACGACTGACCGGTAATGGTGATGGACTGCTCGCGGTTGGTGGCACGGTCCTTGGCGGACACATTGACAATGCCATTGGCATCGATGTCGAAAGTGACTTCGATCTGGGGCACGCCACGGGGTGCTGGCGGCAGGTCAACCAGTTGGAACTTGCCGAGCGTCTTGTTGAAGTCGGCCATTTCGCGTTCGCCCTGCAACACGTGGATCTCCACCGATGGCTGCATGTCCTCGGCGGTGGTGAACACCTCGGTGCGACGTGTGGGGATGGTCGTGTTGCGCTCGATGAGCTTGGTCATGACACCGCCCTTGGTCTCGAGACCAAGTGACAGCGGCGTGACGTCGAGGAGCAAGACATCCTTGACGTCGCCCTTGAGGACACCAGCCTGTACCGCAGCACCCATGGCGACGACCTCGTCGGGGTTGACACCCTTGTGCGGTTCCTTGCCCAGGATGGTCTGCGCGAGTTCCTGCACGGCGGGCATGCGGGTCGAGCCGCCCACCAGAATGACGTGGTCGATCTTGCCGACACCGAGATTGGCGTCCTTGATGGCTTGCTCGAAGGGCTTGCGGCACCGCTCGAGGAGGTGCGACGTGAGCTCTTGGAACTTGGACCGCGAGAGCGACTCGTCGAGGTGCAGCGGGCCCTGATCGGTGGCCGTGATGAACGGAAGGTTGATCTGCGTCTGCTGGACCTGCGAGAGCTCGATCTTGGCCTTCTCCGCAGCTTCCTTCAGACGCTGCATGGCCATGTTGTCCTTGGACAGATCCACGCCGTGAGCCGACTTGAACGAGTTGATGAGCCAGTCCATGACAGCGGTGTCCCAATCGTCGCCGCCGAGTTTGTCGTCACCGGAGGTCGACTTGACCTCGAAGACGCCGTCACCGATCTCCAGGACGGACACGTCGAAGGTGCCGCCACCGAGGTCGAAGACCAGGACGGTCTCTTCTTCGGACTCGCGCTCGAGGCCGTACGCCAACGCCGCGGCGGTCGGCTCGTTGATGATTCGGAGGACCTCGAGGCCGGCGATCTGGCCGGCTTCCTTGGTGGCCGTGCGCTGGCTGTCGTCGAAGTAGGCCGGGACCGTGATCACGGCCTGGGTCACGCTGTCACCGAGGAAGGCCTCGGCGTCGCGTTTCAGCTTCATCAGCGTGCGTGCCGAGATCTCCTGCGAGGTGTACTTCTTGCCGTCGATGTCGATGGACCAGTTGGTGCCCATATGTCGTTTGACCGAACGGATGGTTCGATCCGGGTTGGTGATGGACTGCCGTTTGGCGACCTCGCCCACCAGTACCTCGCCGTCCTTGGCGAAGGCCACCACCGACGGTGTGGTCCTGGCACCCTCGGAATTGGGGATGACGACGGGCTCGCCCGCCTCCAAGACACTGACCACCGAGTTGGTCGTGCCGAGATCGATACCGACTGCTTTCGCCATGATTGCTCCTGCGTATGGCCCGTCCTCGGGCCGTGGGGGGTGGGTCCCGGAGGCCCCGGAACGAACTGTTCTCGACCAGTGTAATCCGCTGATCGCTGACACCCTCAGTCGGGTGACAGAGACCATCATAAAGGTTGATGGTCCTCGACTCAAGTTATTGAATTGTGACACTGAGCACATCGACGCCTACCGTTGAGATCGGCAACAGGCCGCACGAGGCGGCCGAGCCACCGCCGGAGGTCTCCGATGTCTGATCTGATCCTGTTGCGTCACGGCGAGAGCGAATGGAACCGCCTCAACCTGTTCACCGGCTGGTGGGATTGCGACCTCACCGACACCGGTCGAGCAGAGGCGACAGCGGCCGGCGGGGTCCTCACCGACAGCGGGTTGCTTCCCACGGTGTTGCACACGTCGTTACAGGTGCGGGCCATCCGTACCGCCAACCTGGCGCTCGATGCCATGGGTCGACTCTGGCTCCCGACCCGCCGACACTGGCGGCTCAACGAGCGGCACTATGGCGATCTGACCGGCCGGAACAAGGCCGAGGCGTCGGAGATGTTCGGTCCGGAACAGGTGAAGATCTGGCGGCGAAGCTACGACACGCCGCCGCCGCCGATCTCCCCCGAGAACCAGTTCGACCCCAATGCCGATGCCCGCTACGACCGGATACCGTCCGAGTTGCTCCCCCAGGGCGAGTGTCTCAAGGATGTCGTCGCCCGGATGCTTCCCTATTGGTATGACGGAATCGTTCCCGATCTCCAAGCCGGCCACACCGTGGTCGTCGTCGCCCACGGCAACTCGTTGCGAGCGCTGGTCAAGCACCTCGACAACATCTCAGATGATGACATCACCGAGCTGAACATCCCCACCGGGATGCCGTTGCACTACCAACTGGATGACCAACTCCGCCCGACCACCGTCATGCCCACGGCACAGCGGTACCTCGGCGACCCCGAAGCGGCCGCCGCCGCCGCCGCGGCGGTCGCGGCGCAAGCAACCGCATGAACGGTGGACACGCCTGAGGGGCTCCGAGCGCCTGAGGCGGTCAGAAGTTCTTCGAAGAACCGTGTACGTGATCGCACGACACAGCGTCGCCCTCGCGTACCTGGCCACCGGCGATGCCTTCCAGCGCCGCGAACGGGCCGCACATATTGGGCTTGATCCACACATGGAACATCGGCGACGGCGTGAACTTCTTGCCCTGTCGGCAGCCGCCCGACCCGTCGGTCAGGCCGATGACAACGGGCGCCGCGCCCTCGGTGAAGCACAGGTTGTTGTGGATGTGGAACTGGATCAGCGGGCCACCGATCGCGGGCACCGAATCCAGGGTCATGGTGCTGGGCAGCAGGAACATCACGGCTTCGAGTTGTTTGCCGCCACCGGTCGTTCGATACACGAGTGACTCGGGATGATCAGGATCGAAGAACGTGGTGTCGTTGATCTCGTCCCACTTGATGTAGTGCTCGTGGCCGGTGTACCCGTCGCCGATCGAGCGGTAGCCCTTCGAGTACGCGTACTCGGGGTCAGCGAACTGCGGAAGCTTCTCGAGGGTGTTGGTCAGGAGCGCCTCGGCCTCGGCCTGTTGTGCCGGGGTCACCCCTGGAGTCCCGGACAGGTTCACGGGCTTGGTGGGATCGAACGGCGTCGGCAACGACAGGGTGGCCGTCGAACTCGCCGCTCCGGACGCAGAGGGCGCCCCGGCCGCCGCCCCGGTGGCCCCGGTGGACGCCGCGGCGTCGTGGGCGTGAACCGAGCCGTGAGAGTGCGATCCGGCAGCGCCCAATGCTGGAACGACGAGTAGACCGGCCGCCAGGATGACCGGGACCACCATGGCCCCAGCGGCCGGGAAGGCAATGGCACGGCGCGGACGCAAGGCCATGATCGCCGCAAGTCCGGCGATCAGGCCCAACAGCGCGCAGGCGCCATCGGTGAGTGCTACCGGTTCAACCGTCTTCAACGAGCCCACGAATCCGATGCCGATCGTTCGGGTCAATGCCCACACTGAGAACGAACCGAGGTTGATGAGCGCTGCCGCTACGGCGACTGAACGGGCCGGCACCTGCAGGGCCGCGAGCCCAACGCCGATCTGCGCAATCGCTGCCAGCGAGAACATCCAGACCAAGAACCGGTTGTCGCCGTGGACGCCAATCACGGCGCCGTGGACCAAGCCAGCCGCGATCGACATGAGTCCGCACAGCATCCACGCTGGCGTCGGCACGCTGACGGCGACCGTGGGCCCGGTGGCGGGCGGGGTGTCGCGGACCACCGACCCAGCGTTGGTCGGGCGACCCCCCAACGGGGTCGTCTCGCGTGTCATCAGATCGACCATCATCCACCCCCGTGTGGGAACTCCTACCAGGCTACCGGGCCCCGTGCTGTCTGCACAGTGTCTCTGAATTCGCGATGGCCATCGGGGGTGGTCGGCTTTCGGGAGTGGGGGTCCGATCGGCCGTGATCACCGGTTGGTGGCCGGGATTTCGAACACGCAGGCGCTTCCGGCGGGACAGATGTCCGACACATCGCTCGACCCACCCCAGAACGCATCCTTCAGCAACTGGATCTGTGGGATGTTCGGCGTGTCATCGTGGGGATCGTGACCGTCCCGCGGCGGCACGTTGCCCGGCGGCGACGGGGGCGAGCCGGTATCGGAGAGCACATAGCCCGACCCTGTGAAGGGGAAGGTGTCGGTCGTCTCCATCGCCCATGCCGGCTCGGTTTCAGCGGTCCGGCCGGGCGTAGCGAGCGGAACTCGCGCCGGGATCTTCGCCGTTCTGGCCTCGACACGCAGTGAGTACTCGGTGACCTGGTGATCCCCGACGGCTCCCAACAACAAGAGCCGGTGTGGCTTGGTCCCGGGGAACTGATCGCTGACCAGATGTTGCAGATACCCGGTGGTCTCGCCGCGATCCCACAGCAGTTGTGCCAGCGCTATCGCGAGGATGCGATCGGTCCGGGAGAGGTAGGCAGGCGCAAAGGCCGCCGCCAGGTACTCGTCGAAGTCAACGCTGCGGTCCAACAGCAGGGAGTAGTTCATACCAGCTTCGCCCAACACGATGCGCGTGATGTCCGGCGACACCGACGAAATTGCACCGCCGACGATGGCGCCTTGGCTGTTGCCGTCGTAGAAGAGTTCGCCGTCGGCGAGCGCTGAGGTCCCGTTGAACTGAAAGGCAGCATCGGCCGCGAACCCGGCGCGATTCGTCATCAAGCGGCCAAGAAACATCACGCTGATGAAGCCTTGTTGCAGGCGATCGGGAATCGAGGCGAAGTTCGACATGTCGCCCAAGGCGTTCACCGCGTTGCCGAGGTCGAATTCACTCATCCCCGCCAGGTCGGTAGCGCAGTAGGCGACGTTGTGATTGTTCGACATGTCCACGACCATGTCGGAGTTCACCTCGTCGAGGCTGCCGAGCAGCCCGTGCCCATAGAGCGACATTCGCGCCGGTGATGTCTTCGACGCTGGCGGCAGTATGCACCGGAAGCGCGCCGTGAAGACGCCCGGCTGGCGCACGGGTGTGCCCGACTCGTCGAACACCAATCGGCCCCCGGGCGCTCCGCCCTCGGTGAGATAGAGGGGGCTCTCGAAGGTGCCGTCGATCTGGCGAGCGATCCGAGGCTCCGGATCGTCGACGGGCTTGTCCACCGAGTACCTGGGGGAAGCAGTGGCGAGCCGTCCGAAAGCGTCGTCGCGCATCGACAACAACCGAGATGACAACGAGACCTGGCTGGCGACGGTGAAGGACCACGCCAGCTGCAACGTCGAGCGTTCAACGCCCTGGCCAGCCAGCGAATCGAAGACCGACTCCATGTCGGCTCGACGTGCCTCGAAGTCGATGTCGGTCGTTCGTTGGCCACTTCGATAGGCGTTGAAGGCGGGGCTCGCGTCGACGGCAGCTCCGCCGGGAGCGACCATCGAACGTATCCCGACGACGATCCGATGACCTTCGGGGTAGGACACGGCCGGGTGGATCATCAGCCACCCTGCGCCGCCGTCGTCTGGTTGGGCATCGAGTTCCGCCCAGAACGGAATCCGAGCGCTATCGGTGGCATCGAGCACCACGATCGGGGACTCCTGCTCAATGGACGCCGCGATCCTTGCGATCGACGGCGCCTTCGAGGCAGCAAGATCGAGCGGACCAAGATCGACCAAGAGCGCCGATCCGGGGCTGAAACCATCGGCACGATTCTGGTCAGCGGGGTCGATGTGGACGCCCCTGACGTTGGCTGGCAGCGCCTCGCGCCGCAGCGCCAACCGTCGGCCCGTCGGGGTGGTCGAGTCGGCCACGCTGAGGCCATCGCTCGGGAACGGCAGTAGGCACTCTCCGGGGACCAACGCATCGCAGCCGGGCGCCATCGTGACTCCCATCGAAACCAGCGGCACCGGTTCCTGCTGCGCGTCGGGACCGTCGGGAGCAGTCATCGGAGCTGTGACGTCGCCGGCGCCATCGGTCGCCGTGTCGCTTGTCGACGCGCATCCAGCAAGCACCATGCACGTCGCTGTCACGATGCCCAGGGCGACACGAATGCGAGGATGCATCACGATGCCGTCGCCGATGAATCGTCGCTGGGAGCGGTTGCGACCTTGAACGCCGTCCACATCATCGGGAGCTGGAACGGGAGCCGGATCCACGCTGCGGCGGCGGAGTTCATCGGGCCCTTCGGAGCACCCTCGATGCCGCCGTCGAGTGCCATCTGAATATTCGCCGGGTAGACCACGACGAACGTCGCCAACGCGCACCAACCTCCGAGCTTTCGAGTGGATGGATTGAGCACAAGGGCGGCGCTGGCGAGTTCCGCAACACCCGACACGTAGGTGACGGTTCGGGCCGATCCCGGCATCCACTCGGGCACGACCGCGTCGAAAAACTTGGGACTCACGAAATGCATGACGCCGGCCCCGCCGAGTATTGCTGCGATGTTGTAGGCCTGGCGGTCACGTCGTTTCATGGCGACAGCATGGCCGATTCCGCTCCGCCCTGGTGGACCAAATGAGCGAGCGCGTCGAAGAACGTTGGGCGGCACCGTAGGGTGATGCAGGTTGATGGCTCCGGCGAGCTGATCGTTGGAAGGAACCGAGAATGAGCGAAGAATGAGTTACGCATCAGAACCCTGGACAAACGCCGAACAGGCTGGCGGATCCACGGTGGTCGCTGCCGAGGCGATCAACGCGTCCAAAGTCTACGGGCGAGGCGACACCGAGGTCGTTGCACTCGACGGCGTCAACGCTCGCTTCATGCGCGGCCAGTTCACCGCCATCATGGGCCCATCCGGATCGGGCAAGTCGACCCTCATGCATTGCCTCGCTGGCCTCGACCGGCTCACCAGCGGCTCCGTCGAGGTAGCTGGCGTGGACCTCTCGAAGCTCGACGAAAAGGGCCTCACCCAGCTCCGACGTGACCAGGTCGGCTTCATCTTCCAGGCGTTCAACCTCATCCCCACCTTGTCCGCCGCCGAGAACATCACGCTGCCCATGGACCTCGGCGGACGCAAAGTCGACCAGCCGTGGATGGACCAAGTCGTCACGACCGTCGGTCTGAAGGATCGCCTCACCCACCGGCCGAGCGAGTTGTCGGGCGGTCAGCAACAGCGCGTGGCCGTGGCCCGCGCGTTGGCGAGTCGACCACAGATCATTTTCGCTGACGAGCCCACCGGCAACCTGGACTCTCGGACCAGCTCTGAGATCCTCACCTTCATGCGAACGGCCGTCGACGAACTTCGACAGACCATCGTGATGGTGACCCACGACCCAACCGCCGCCGCCTACGCCGACCGAGTTGTGTTCCTGGCCGATGGCCGCATCGTGGACGAGATCTTCGAGCCGACCGCCACGTCGGTACTCGACAAAATGAAGGCCCTCGGCGACTGACATGTTCCGTATCGCCCTCGCAGGGATACGGGCGCGGAAATGGAGGCTGATCGCCACATCGATCGCCATCGTCTTCGGCGTCGCGTTCATCTCCGGCACCGACGTCCTGTCGGGCGTGTTGACCAAGTCCGTCGGCGACCTCGTCAACGATGCCTACAAGGGCGTTGACGGCGTCGTCCGCGACCGAGAAGCGCAGGAGAATCCCTTTTCGTCGCAACCGATCAGGGCACCACTCAATGCCGAGGTGGTGGATCTGGTCCGCTCCACCGCCGGAGTTCGCGAGGCCACCGGCGTCATCCAGATCCCTGCCACACTCCTCGACAAAAACGACAAGCCGGTGTCCTCGTTCGGACCACCCACCTTCGTGTTCAACTGGATCACCGACGACGTCTTGGCGCCGGGAACGCTGACCGAGGGAGTGGCGCCCGTCGGTCCGGACCAGGCCGTCATCGACTTCAAAACGGCCGGCGAATACGGCTTCAAACTCGGCGATCCCGTCACCATCTCCCTGAACAACGGTCGCCAGACCTTCACCATCGTGGGGATCGGGGGCATCGGTGCCGACGGCAAGAAGTCGGCAGGCTCGCGGATCGTGCTGATCGACACCACTCGACTGCAGGAACTCGCCAACCTTCAAGCCAAGTTCAACTCCGTCGAGCTCTCGATCAAGGACGGGGAGAACCAGGTTGCGGTTCGCGACCGCCTGACCCAGATCCTGCCTCCGAACCTCGAGGCCAAAACCGGCGAAGAGTTCATCGCTGAGAACCAGGCGCAGGTTGCGCAACTCACCGGCATCATCACCGACTTCGTTGCAGCCTTCGGATGGGTGGCGGCGTTCGTCGGCACGTTCGTGATCTACAACACGTTCTCGATTCTCATCGCGCAACGAACCCGCGAGCTGGCGTTGCTGCGGGCGGTCGGAGCCAGTCGGCGACAGCTGCTCGGTTCCGTGCTGATCGAAGCGTTCGCCACAGGTCTGGTGGCGTCGACCGCTGGGCTGTTCGGTGGGCTCGCGTTGGCGACACTGCTCCAACAGGGGCTCGGCGGGTTCATCACCGTTCCGAGCGGAGTTCCCGCACTGACCTTCGGAGCCGTCTGGAAATCCTTCGCCGTCGGTGTTCTCGCCACCATGATCTCCGCGGTCATTCCTGCCTACCGCGCCACCCGGGTCCCGCCAGTCGCGGCCATGAGTGACATCATCATCGAGACATCCGGCGTGGGCAAGGCTCGGATCGTTTTCGGCGCACTTTTCACCCTGGCCGGCGCCGGATTGTTGATCGCCGGCGTCGAGGAAGTCGTTGCCAACCCGCTGCCCCTCATCGGCGGCGGCGCGGCGCTGCTCTTCATCGCCATTGCGGTGATCGGGCCGCTGATCGCTGGTCAAGTCTCGCTGATGATCGGGCGTCCCGCTGCCTTGATCGCCGGACTGCCCGGCCGCTTGGCGCGCCAGAACGCCGCCCGCAATCCCAAACGCACCACGGCCACTGGTGTGGCGTTGACGATCGGCGTGGCCTTGGTCGTCATGATCACGGTGGTCGCGGCGTCGATCCAGCAGAGCTTCTCGAGCGTGTACGAGGACCAACTCGCCGCCGATGTGATCATCGACGCCGGAG
>Ga0335397_10005735_pt1 | contig 16159 bp, 6 predicted proteins | sample MAT04_FD_205740 | JGI IMG/M metagenome (GOLD analysis project Ga0335397, IMG submission 205740) | Freshwater microbial communities from Lake Fryxell liftoff mats and glacier meltwater in Antarctica - MAT-04 (spades assembly) (version 2) ... | reverse complement strand
AAAAGAACCAAAAAATAGAATCTCCCCTTCTCTCCCCGGTTTTTGGGGAGAGAAGGGGGCAGGGGGATGAGAGGGGTGGGCGGATGATCTTATGTTACCGCTTATGGGGGCGGCAGGTACGGCAGCGACGCGCTCAATGAGGGCGTTGGCGCGGGCATAGGCGAGGCGGCCCGAGGCGAAGAGTTGCTCGAGCTCGGTTTCGAGGGAGGCGGCGTCGGTGAGAGTTTCGGGATCAGGGTCACGATTGGGCGGGGGGCAGCAGGCTGGCACCACCGCAGCAATAATTTACACTCGGATGCGAACGCTCGGCTGGGGACCCTACCGTTCCTCTGATTTACGAATGGATGGGTAATTCAATGAATGCCACCGTCCCGACCCCCGACTGGCTTTCATATCGAATGGTACCCTGATGGCGTTGGATAATGCCAAAACTGACGGCCAGGCCCAGCCCCACGCCGCTGCCCACCGGCTTGGTGGTAAAGAAAGGTTCACCCAATTTCGCTATGGTCGCTGGATCCATGCCGTGCCCGGAATCTTCGATGCGGATGGTGACGAGATTGGCGCCGGCGTGGGTGCTGACCAAAATTCGGCCCGGGCCCGCTATGGCCTGGATGGAATTGTTCAGTATATTTAAGAATACCTGGTTCAATTCTCCCGGATGGCAGTGGATCCGGGGCAGGGTGGCATAGGTCTCCTCAATTTCGACGCGATCCTTACACAATGGCCTGAGCAAGCGAATGGTGCTGCGCAGGCCTTCACTCAAATCGACTTCTTTTTCATCAGCCTCATCCAAACGCGAGAAGTTGCGCAGCGATAAGACAATTTCGCGAATGCGGTTGATGCCAGCCAACCCTTCCTGAACGGCTTCGTTAAAATCATCCCATAAATAATCGATGCCGGCCTTCTGTTCTGCCAGCAGGATGGTTTGCAGTTCGCCTGGGGCCGCTCTGCTTTTTAAACCGACGTAGCGCGAAAAAAGCGCCTGCAGGTTCGGCAGTTTCTCGGTGAGGAAGATGAAGTTGTTGCGGGCAAAACTAAGCGGGTTGTTGATTTCGTGGGCAACGCCGGCGACCATTTGTCCCAGTGCGCGCATTTTTTCCGATTGCAGCAACTGGGCCTGGGTAGATTTTAATTCGGCGTGCGCTTTTTCCAATTGGAGCAAAGCGCCTTCCAACTGTTGATTGGTGGTGGCAAGCTGCTCGGTCAATTCCAGTTTGGCGTCCAAATCGCTGCCCACCGCGCCAATTCCGACGATCTGATTATTTTCGTCACGCAAAACGCAGGTGGTATAGCCCACCAGCACCGGCGGGGAGTCGGGTTGGGCGTGGTTCAACTCCCACTCTTTGACGCCGCCTTGCGCATAAGTCAAAGAGAGCATCAGGTCTGCTTTTGAAAAGCTGTACTCATCCAGCACGCGATGAAAGGATTGGCCGAGCAGAGCGGCGGTGCTCTCATGAAATAAACGCGCCGCCGCCGGATTTAGGGAGACAAAGCGCCCCTCAGAATCTAAAACGAATAGAATGAAATGGGTTTGATCGAATAATAAGGCGTCTGGCTGGATCAATGGACTACTTCTTTTGGCGTTTATTGAGGTACATTTGCGTGTCAGACCGGTTGAGCAGGCTTTCCAGGGTCTCATCCGGGCCAAATTCGACCATGGTATAACCCACGCTGACACTGAGTTTAATAATTTGGCCTTCAACCACCCATCGTGTCGCTTCAAACAGGGTCAGAATCCTTTCCGTGATGTTTTCGGCGATTTCAGGGTCACAATCGGGTATGAGCAATGCGAATTCATCGCCGCCGTAGCGGCAGATCAGGTCGAGGGGGCGAATACAGGCGTTTAACACTTCGGCAATCTTTTTAAGGGCGCGATCACCGACCAGGTGGCCATAGTGATCATTGATCGGTTTGAAATGGTCGGCATCTATCATGAATGCGGCCAGGGGCGACTGCCTTTTTCTGGCACGCTGGTATAGGCGCTCTGCCAAATCAAAGAAGTAACCGCGGTTATACAGTCCGGTGAGATTATCAAAATGAGCCTGGCGTTGCAGCTCATCCACCAGCAGCTCGTTCAGGCGCGCGCCGGCAATCTGATCGCCGGTCAACGTCAGCAAAGCCAGATCTTCACCATCGAATAAGCGCGTGTAACGGGTAAAGACCGCCAGAAAACCCACCAGGCCGGTGGCGTCGAACATCGGGGCCACGGCGGCCGAGGCGATTTTTTCGGACTCACACACGTCCGGGAATATCTGAAATCCTTCTGACTCAATTTCCAATACGGTTTTTGCCCGCGCGGCAAAGCTGCTATTTTCGCCTGGCGCGGTACAGCGAATGCCCTCATGCTGCACCAGATGGGCGATGGTATCTGGGTGTAGGCCCACACTGCCTTCATATTGAAACAATAGCTCATCGGATTTTTTAAAAAAGGCCGCCGCCGCGTCGGCCATAAAGCCCTGGGTACAGGCCTGCAGCGCTAAAGCGAGCGCCGCGCTAAAGGGCCTGGTTTGGGTGAGCGCGGCCGCCACAGTATTCATCGATTTCAGATGGGCAATCGTCTGCTCTCTTTCCGTTTGATCGCGAAGGACCAGCACGGTTTGAAAGGTGTTGTCAGCCCCAGAAACAGGGGTTGTGCCAATCTCAAGAAAATATAGCCTGCCCGCCGGCGAAAATATTCTGCCATTGGTATGGGTGTACTCTCCACTCAGTCCCTTTTCAATTGCCCGGACAATTTCTGGAAATGGCTGCAGATCTGCCATCGTCACCGGTTGGGATGGCGTTATTTCGTGGATCGAAAGCATTTTTGAAAATACCGCATTGCAAAACAAGAAACTTCCATCAGCCCGAATCGCCGCGAAACCATCTTGCATGCGGTCTAAAAATTGATAATTGAGGGCTGCCTCCCCAACCAGGGCGACGGAGGCACTGGCAGCCGGTTGAAAAAGTGAATCCAGCGCGTTGGCGCTCAACATTTCCAGCAGGCTCTTCATCTCATCAAGCTGTTGGTGATCGAAGCCGGCATCCGGGCTGGCGGCCCCATCATTGGGCTTTATCAGAGATTCAAAGACTTTGACGGCTTCCTGAAGCTTATTACGCACGATGTCCATATCCCATGGTTTTGGGATAAAACCGCGCACGCTGCCCAGGTTTAATGCATCCGCCAGGGCCGAACTATCGCTATAGCCCGAGAGGATGATGCCGGTTGCGAAGGGATATTTCTCGCGAACCACGGTGAGCAGTTCAACCCCGGTCATATCGGGCATACGCTGATCGGTCAGAACCACTCCCACATTCTGGGTGTTGAGAATGTCCAGCGCTTCGCGGGCAGAATTGGCAGTGAAGACATTATATTGATCCCGCAAACTACGCTTCAGGGAGCGGGTAACGTGTTCTTCATCATCTACGATCAGCAAATTTGGCTTTTCTGGCATGTCTTAAGCCTTTGGGATCTTCAAGGTAAAATTTTAGGGTTGATTTTTGAACCCTCGTGAAATTTCACGATATTGGGCCACGGCCTCTTCCAATTTGGTGCGCAGCACATCCAGATCCCAGGGTTTGGGGATGAAGCCACGCACGGTGGAGAGGTTGAGGGCCGCGGTGAGCGCGACCGCATCGGAATAGCCCGAAATCAAGATGCCGACGGATTTTGGTTTGATGGCGCGAATGCGTTCCAGCAGCTCCACGCCGCTCATTCCCAGCATGCGCTGATCGGTCAGCACCACGGCCGGGTCGGAGCGTTCCACTATCTTGAGCGCATCGGCGCCAGAGTTGGCGGTTAGCACCGTGAAATGGTCCTTCAAGCTGCGCGCCAGCGAGCGCGTGACGCTTTCTTCATCATCCACAATTAAGATGGTCGGTTTTAACTGCGAACTTTCTTCGGATAAATAGCTGTTAATAAACGCCTCGACCACCTGCGGATCGAAATGTTTGCCGGCCTGCTCGCGAATATATTCAACAGCCTGGCTCTGTGGCCAGGCCGCGCGATAGGGCCGGTCGGAAATGAGCGCATCCCACACATCGGCGACGGCAAAGAGGCGCGCCGACAGGGGTATTTGCTCGCCCTTTAACCCACGCGGATAGCCGCTGCCATCCCATTTTTCGTGATGACAGTAGGGAATATCCAGGGCTTGTTTAAGAAACGCGATCGGTGAAAGCAGTTGGTAGGCGTAATCGGGATGCTTGCGCATGATCATCCATTCTTCAGCGGTCAGGCTGCCCGGTTTTAATAAGATACGATCAAAGATGCCCATCTTGCCAATGTCGTGCAGCAGCGCCCCCCTGCGAATATGCAGCAGTTCTTCGCCCTGAACGCCAATGGCTTTGGCCAGCCGCACCGTGATTTCGGTGACGCGCCGGGCATGGCCCTCGGTTTCCCGATCGCGCAGGTCTAGCGCGCTCGACCAGCCCTCGATGGTGGCATCGTAGGCCATGGCTAATTCGTCATTGGAGCGCTGCAGGTTTTCAAACATCTGAATATTATCAATCGCAATCGCGGTCTGCCCCGCCAGCGTCTCCAGAAATTCTACCCAGGAATCATCTGTTTTCAAAGGGGAGCGGTGAAAAACTTCCAGCACACCTTTGACCGTTCCTTTGGAAACGAGCGGAATGCCATAATATTCAAAAAATCGTTCTTCTTGTAAAAATAGCGAGCGCTTGAAGAATTCGTCACACGCGCTCAGGTTAGAAACGTGGACCATCTGGCGCTCGTTGGCAGCCCGGCCCGCCAATCCCTGGCCCAGCAGTAAATCGGTATGCTGCAACGCGGCGGTGTTGAAACCGCGGCCATTGATAAAATTGAGACTGCGGGTAAATGGGTTGAATAATAAAATATCGGCGGCATCCACCCGCAGTTGGTAGGTAATTTGCTCCAACAGGATGCCGGCGGTTATGCCTAAATCCAGACTGGAATTAATCGCTTCATCGATCTTGCGCAACGATTTTAGCCGCTGCACCTGCACGCTCGTTTCCGCAATCAGGTTGGCGTTTTCGAGCACAATCGCGGCCTGGTTGGCGAATATCTGAAGTAACTTTTCGTCCCCGCTGGTGAAGTTCGACAGTTTGTCGCTTTCCAGATTGAGAGCGCCAATGGCAGACTCATTCAAAAATAGCGGAATTACAAGTTCTGACCGGGCAGCCTCCCATCCAACCACATAATCAGGGTGAGCGCTCACATCGGCAACATTTTGCACCTGGCGGGTGCGTATGGCCAACGCAATGATTCCTGCCCCATCGATCGATAACTTATCGGCTAAATATTTTTCGGAAATCTCACCCGTATAGGCTAAACGGACTAATTCGTTGGTAATTTTCTTTCTTAAATACAAGCAGCAGGTTGGGATATCGAACTCCCGGACGACGGTATCCACAATAGTTTGCGCCAGGCGCAACAGGTCGAAGGGTTTGGGCGAGATCAACGCTGCCGAAATGCGGTAGAGGCGCGCCAGTTCATTATTGCTGCGCTGTAATAACTCGGATTGGCTTAACAGCGCCGCTTCAGCCGCGATGCGATCGGTGATATCGACAATGGTGGTGATAAAATGCAAGGGGTTGCCCTGCGCATCGTAACGCAAGGCAACGCTGACATCTACCCAGATCATGGCTCCGTTTTTATGCAGACAGCGTTTGGTAAAGCGGGTTGATTTTTTGGCACCACTCATCAGCAGGGCTATTTCTTTGTTGACGATTTCAATATCTTGCGGTGGAGTCAGTTCCTGCCAGTTCTTGTGCCGCAGTTCATCCCGGGTGTAGCCTAACAGATCACAAAAGGCCTGGTTAACATTAATTTCACCGCTGAACGAGGTGAGCGATTTGCCAACATTGGCGGTTTCAAACACATCCTTAAATTTGGCTTCGCTTTCGCGCAGTTGTGCTTCGGCCTGGGTTTTTTCTTTGCGCACCTGCTGCTGTTTCAGGGCATCCTGCACGGCCAGCGGCAGGCGCTGCAGGCGATCTTTGAGCACGTAATTGGTGGCTCCGGCTTTCATACAATTGACGGCGGTTTCTTCATTCATCGCGCCGGTTAAGATGATGAAGGGCAGCTCGCTGTCATAATTTTGGGCGAGAATGAGCGCCTGCATGCCGGTAAAATCTGGCATGGAATAATCCGAAATAATCAGATCGGGTTGGAATTCTTGCAGAGCCTGCAAAAAAGGTTCACGCGCATCGACGCACACCGCAGTAAATTGCAGCCCGGCGGCGCGCAGTTCGCGTTGGGCCAGTTCATGCTCTGCGGGGAGATCTTCCAAAAACAAAATTCTCAGCAGTGGCGCCATAGGGAAACCTCGCGGTAGTATAAAGAACCCCTCCCCCAACCCCTCCCCGCCAGCGGGGAGGGGAGCGGAGAAAATCGAGATTTTTGCACCCATAGGGTGCAAACACTCTCCAAATCTCTTGCTTTCTCTTGACCTTCCCTTCAGGGAAGGGGGTCGGGAGGTTAGGTCGGTGCAATTCCGCAACACTCTCCCAGCGGGTAAGGGAGCAGTACCATCCTCACAAATTCTCAGGGGCTTTATTCAGCAGCATCCAGTACAGGCCCATGTTTTTCACAGATTCCATAAAGCTGTCAAATTCTACCGGTTTGGAGATATAGCTGTTAACACCCAGTTGGTAGCTATTAATTATATCTTCTTCTTCCGTGGATGAGGTTAACACTACCACGGGAATCTGCCGGGTGCGCGGGTCAGTTTTAAGCGCTTTCAGCACTTCCAACCCACTGAACCCGGGCAGCTTTAAATCGAGCAGGATCAGTTTTGGTTTAGCGTTCTGCGCCTCAGCCGATTGCGGCGGCGGGAGCAGAAAATCGAGCGCCTCCTGGCCATCATCGAAGCGGATGACCTGATTGGCCAGATGGTTTTGGTGTAATGCGCGCAGGGTCAGCTCGGCATCAAAATCATTATCTTCAACCAGCAAAATTTCGAGCGATTCAGATTTACTCATCCTTTTCCTGCCTTTCTGGGATTGTGAAAGTAAACGTAGCGCCGGCGCCGGGCTGGCTTTCGGCTGAGACCCGCCCACCGTGACGATGGACAATGCGCTGCACGATGGCCAGGCCCACCCCGGTGCCTTCAAATTCCCCGGCTTTGTGCAGGCGTTGAAACAGACCAAACAAGCGATCGTAAAATTTTGGATTAAAGCCTACCCCGCTATCTTTAATCGCATAGGTGCACACGCCAGCCTGCTCCCAGCCACTGATTTCGATACTGCGTTCCGCTTGAGGCAAAGTATACTTGATCGCATTGGAGATCAGGTTCATCCATACTTGCCGCAGCAGGGTCGGGTCGCCGGCAGCGCGCGGCAGGTTTGCCACGCGCAAGACGAATTTTTCCAACACCTCGGGTGTGGCAAGTTCAGCATAAACGGAACGCACCAGGCCGGTCATATCGACCGAAGAATAGCTTAACTCACTGCGCGACACGCGTGAAAGCGCCAGCAAATCGGTAATCAGGTGGTCCATCTTGCCAGTGTTATCGCGCACCACCTTCAACAAACGGTTGCCCTCCTCATCCAAATTTTGCGCGTATTCTTGCTGTAAAATGCGGGAGAAGCCATCGATGGCGCGCAGGGGGGCGCGCAGGTCATGCGAAACGGAATAGGCAAAGGACTCGAGCTCTTTATTCGAGGCTTGCAACTGCGCCGTGCGAAGAAGTACGCGCTGCTCAAGCTCGGCATTCAGGCGGCGAATTTCTTCATCAGCCAGTTTCTGGTCTTCTACCATGCTCAGCAGCGAGCGGCGCGACTGGTCTGCATTGGCCAGCAGGCGCTGCAGCTCGGTTTGGGCGGCCATGATTTGCGCCGCCTGGTGCTTGCGTTCGGCAATTTCCCAGGCCACGTCGCCAAAGTAAGCCACCAGGTCCGCATCTTCCGGGGTATAGTCGGTGGGTTTATTGCCGACGCCCAAAATTGCGACCACCCGCCCGGAGCGCAAAATCGGTACCACCAGTTCGCGCAGCAAGGGAACGTGGCCTTCGGGATAACCCTTGCGACCCGGCAGGCTGGCATAATCGTTATGGAACACCGGTTTTTGGGTGTACGCGCATTCCACCCACACCCCGGCCTGGTCAATCGAGTAATACAGTCCCTGGCCCTCGGCCTTGCAAAACTCGCGCTGGGTGCGGGTGGACCAGACCTGCAGGGAAATAGTTTTCTGATCTGCCGCCACAAAATGATAAAAGCCCACAGGGCTGGCGGTTAATTCTCCAATTTCGTCGAGGGTGGCCCGCAGCACTTGCTCCAGCGTGTCAACGGCAGAGAGTTCCAGCAGGTTGAGACGCACACGGATCAGTTTTTCGGCGCGATTGTGTTCCACAAGCTCTTGTTGGGCTACCGCGAACAGGCGCGCCTTTTCAATGGCAATCGCCGCCAGGCTGGCAAACTGGGTCAGTATTTCGACGTCTTCTGGTTCAAAGCTGCGCTGGCCAGCAAATGTGCGCCCCAATCCCAACACCCCCAGGATCTGGCCCCGGTAAAGCAGCGGCACGCCGATGACCGCTGCCAGCAGGCCGGTGGTGTAATTGGGGATGCGACCCGACCAGTGATCGTAATCATTCACCACCACAGGCTGCCTGCTCTGCCAGACCATGCCGGTGACCCCTTTACCCAATTGGACCGGGTGTTGCAGCGATTCGACCAGCGCGCCCATGCCAACCTGGGGTAACAGCAGCCCGCTGCGCGTTTCCAGCAGGTCGAGGTAGCCGGAAGCAGTTCCCATCAACAAACCCGCGCGCCTGACAATATTTTCCAACAGGGCATTAATTTCCAAGTGTGAAAGCAGGTCCAGAGTGGTTTCCTGCAACGCCACCAGGTATTCGTTGCGCCGGCGCAGCGCATCTGCCGCCTGTTTACGCTCGGAAATATTGTGCACTATGCCCAGCAGGCGGCCATCCGCAAGCGTACTGCCGCTGATTTCCACGTCGATCAGGGCGCCGCTTTTAGGCCGCATTTTCCGCTGGCTGATCAGTTTTTTGCCGGCTTTTAACTCATCGACGCGCAACGGCACTTTTATCTGATCTTCTGCCGCCACCAGATCGCGCAGGTTGAACTGTAAAATTTCTTCGCGGGTGTAACCCAGCAGGGCGCAGCCGCTCAAGTTGACATCCACATAATTCCCCCGGGCATCGGCGATAAAGATGCCGTCTGTGGCCTGTTCAAAGAGCTGGCGATAGTTTTCTTCACTTTTGTGCAGCGCCTCAGATGCCTTGAAGTGCACCTGGTAAAAACGCAAGCGCTGCTGCCACCAAACCTGAACCAGCCCCACCCCGGCTGCCAGAATCAGGAGGCCACAGAAAGTAATTGTCAGCCACAAACGGTCCCACAGCGGCGCATAAACCTCGGCCGTGTCGATGCGCGAGATCAGGAACCAGGGTGAATCGGGCACGGCGTGCAGATCACCGATCACCGGCACGCCGCGGTAATCCAGCGCCTCTACGATACCGGTCTGCCCCAGGACGGCTTTAACCGCCAGATTTTCCGTATCCACCAATGGTACGCGCAGATTCAGGGCGGCATCGGGGCGGAAGCTCAGGGTATTCAGGTAAAGTACATCGGCCCCATCACGGCGCACCAGCAGGGTCTCGGCGCTGGCTCTGGGAACAGGCCACTGTTGGATAAAGGGATAGAGATAGGTCTCGGGGGCGATGTGCAAGACCACCCCGCCCAACCCATGCTGGTCCTGATTGGCCAAAATGGGCACCAGCAGCGCGAGATGGATCGGACCCGCGGCGGCATTGCGGTGGAAATCTAGAAAAGTCACCTGCGCGGCGCTGATACCCGCCGTCAGCACCTGGGACAGGAGCGCGGAATCTGGTTCGGACGCAGCGGAAGCTGAAAGTCGCTCAACGCCGCTGGTATCTACCAGGAAAACCCGATCATACTGATGCCGGTCATTGAAATTTTTCAGCCAGGTCTGAAGTTCGGTTTGGGCCTGGGCATCCGCCGGATTTTCTAAATAACGCTGCACCAACGTACTGAACGCTGCATTTTTGAATAGGATGCGGGCATCCGCCAGGCGCTCGCTGCGCCATTCCCGCAATCCGGCTACTTTTAAGGCGGCAATACTGGCCAGTTGGCTTTTCGCCTGGGTCAGTAATTGGCTCTCAAAGTTTATATAAGTCAGATAGCCCACGGCGGTAAAACACGCGGCCATCACCACAAATATTAATACAAAAAGCCCCAGCGAACGTTTCTCCTGCGCCTGCAGCGGGGTGCTGTTGGGCAAATTCTCTTGGGCCGGGGCGCGCTGGAGAAACTGAAAGCGGAAAATGGCCAGGGCATACAGCAGGGCGCTGGCCCCAATGCCCGGAATGAACGGATTAAAGCCACCTTTTGGCAGCCAGTTGAAGACCGGAAAAAGGGTGGTGACGAGCGCGATCAGCGCACCGCCAGCCAGCAACAGCGCCTGAACTTTAAAAAGGCGGCGTTTTCCCCAGGCAGCCAGCAGCAGCAGGCCAATCCCCAGCAGCAGCACGATCAGGCTGTAAAACGTATGCAGCATAAACCAAATGCCCGGGATGCGCGCGCCGGTTTCGACCAGCCAAAACGGCCCGCTTTGAAAAAAATCGACTTCCTGTTTTACCCAAATTCCGTGCAGGCTGTTGCTCCACAGCAGGATCTGCGTCAGAACGGGGATGACGAACAAGCCGGCACCCACGTAATTTGAGAGCCAGTCTTTACCACCCTGGTACGCCAGGACAAACACCACAAACAAAACCGGGATGGTCGCGGTAAAGAGGAAGCGCAGATTGAACCAGACCAGGGCCTGCTGCCGGGTGGGGCTGAGCATGGATAAGATCTCCGCCAACGCCAGCAGGCATTCGCACAACGCCATGCCCGCATAAACCCGGGCGCCCGCCACGCCGGGCCGACGCCAGGCGAAATAAGCCAGCCAGCCGGTCAAAGCGCAGGTACACACGATTGAGGCGAAATACAGGTTAGTTTGCACCGCTGCTCCCCGCGGGTTCTTCCGCCGCGGCGCTGGGGTAGCGCGGAGATTGGCCGGTTTGAGCCAGCAATTGGTTGACCTCACGCTTGAGGTCCAAAATGCGTACCTCGCGCCCCAGGGTGGCCTCGTGCCAGCGGCGCAGCTCGTCGAGCTGGGCCTGGAGCTGCAGCTCTGCCTGTTTGCGTTCGGTGATATCCATGATATTGCCAAAAACGCGGGTTATTTTTCCATCCTCCCGCTCCGCCTGCCCCATGGTTCGCACCCAAAGGGTCTGGCCCTGGGCATTAATCAAGCGGACTTCAAGGTCGTAGGGGATACCCTGCGCGACCGCGTTTTGGAACGCTTCAGAAATCAAGCGCTGGTCCTGCGGGGCGTAAAACTGTTTGTCTTGGGTGACATTGTTGGGGCTATATTCCCTGGTAACACCGTGGATTTGATAAACCTCATCGGTCCAGGTGACCTGGTTGGCAGCCGGGTCAAATTCCCAGCCGCCCACTTTTGTAATATGCTGGGTTTCGTTGAGCAGGAGCTGGCTTTTGCGCAGGGCGGCTTCGGCCCGCACCCTTTGTTCGTCGGTTTCGCCGAACTGCATCGCGTAAGATAAGTCGAGGGCCAGCTCATCCAGCAGTTTCAGTTCGTCTTCATCAAAATGGTCGGTTTCGTTGGCGTACAGGTTGAGGGTACCGCGCACCACGCCATTCACCACCAACGGAAAAGCGGCCATCGAGCCGAAGTTGAATTTTAGCGAATAGATGGCGGCCGAGGAAGAGTGATCTTCCTTAGAGATAAAATTGCAGATCACATGCCGGCCGGTACGCAGCGCCTGGTCAATCGGGCAATCGTTCTGGGGCGGGTTGTCCAGAGACATTTCGATCCCTGGCTGCATGGGGGCGTTTCTACCGGCGCCGGCTGCCGGGCGAAACATGCGCGTGTCGGGCGCTACAAGGCCGATCCAGGCCAGGCCGAAGCCGCCATTTTCGATCGCAATCTGGCAGGCCGTTGCAAACATGGGCTGCAATTTGCGATTACGCAAAATGGCCTGGTTGACGTCGCTCAGCACAGTATAGACCCGGTTTAGTCTTAAGATCTGGGCTTCGGCCTGCTGCCTTTCTTTCAATTGCTGAGCCAGTCGCACCGTGCGTTGAATGACGCGCTGTTCGACACCCGCGTAAGCCTGGCGCAGGTCAGCCTGCGCGCGCTCCAGCGCCGCCTTTTCTGTAGACAGTTGCAGGTTCAGCACGCGCAGTTGCTCTGGGCTGGGTATGGCTAATAAGCGCGGCAGCAGCGGCCACAACAATATCGCCGAGCTGACCGAGATGAGCGCGGTGACGGTGTCGGCAGCGGCCTGCCAGCCATCCACCGGCGCCCACAGGCCGATGACATGCATCAAATGGGTGGTGCCGCAGGCCAGGATAAACCCCCCAAACATAATGAAGATATTCGAATAAGGGATATCTTTGCGCTTTTTGACAAAAACGATCAGGAAGAGCGGGATGGAAAAATAGGAGATGGCGGTCAGGCTGTTGGCAATGGCCATCAGCATCATGGTGAGCGGGGCTGTATCGCCCATGTTGGCACCCCGAATCACCATGCCACCCGGCATGCCGATCATTGGAACGGCGATCAGCACCGTCAGCGCGCCCACGGGGGTCAGCACGCGGGGCAGGTATTCGACCCATTGGCGCAGCCGCGACTTGGGCGTAACAAACGTTTGCATTGTATAGCCGCGCAAACGCAGGCTATTGGTGACCACAAAAATCGAACTGAAGGCCATTGCGCCGGCCGCGAACATGGGAATGAGCAAACCCAACGCGGCTATCGGAATGAGGGCGATATTGTAGAAAAAGGCCCAGACCAAATTTTGAGTGATGGTCTGCACGGTGGCGCGCGACAGAGAAATGGCGCGCGCCACCCCGCGCAGGTCGCCGCTGATCAGGGTAATGCCCGCGGCAGCCATGGCCACAGCGCTGCCGGTGCCAACCGCGATGCCCACATCGGCCTGTGCCAACGCGGGGGCATCATTAATCCCATCACCCACCATGGCCACCACCGGGTGGGGCTGGTGGGGCGCGGCGGTTTGCAGTCTTATTATCGCGGCGGTCTTGGCGTCTGGCAGCACATCGGCCAGCACGCGCTGGATGCCCACCTGCCGGGCAATGGCATCGGCGGTGCGCTGGTTATCCCCGGTGATCATCACCACCTCAATCCCAAGCTGGCGCAGTTCGGCGATGGCTTGCTGTGAGCCCGGCTTGAGCGTATCGGCAACGGCCACCAGGCCCAGCAGTTGCAGCGGGCCGGCGGCCTGGGCAGGCCCCATGGCCACCAGCATGACCGTCTTGCCCGCGGTTTGCAACCGCAGCAGATCGGCCTGGAATGGCGCGATATCGATGCCTTCATTTTGCATCAGGCGCGCATTGCCAATGAGCAGCGCCTGTCCGGCGACGGCCGCGCGAATGCCAAAGCCGCTGACGGCCTGGAAATGCTCTGAATCCTGCAGGCGCAGCCCTTTGGCCTGCCCGGCGCGCACCAGGGCGCGGCCCAACGGGTGCTCCGATCCGCGCTCAGCGCTGGCTGCCAGGCGCAGCAGCTCATCTGGCGGCATGTGGCCGGCGGGAAGCACATCGGTCACTTGCGGTTCGCCGCTCGTAATGGTGCCGGTTTTGTCCAGCGCAATGTGTGTAATGCGGCTGGCGCATTGCAGCGCTTCACTGTTCTTAAAGAGAATGCCGTGTTCAGCCCCCCGGATGGTGCCCACCTGGATGGCGGTGGGCGTTGCCAGGCCCAGCGCGCAGGGGCAGGCGATGACCAGCACCGCCACCGCATTGATCATGGCTCCCACCCAACCCACCTGATCCACCAGCAGCCAGGCCACAAAGGTGAGCAGCGCGATACCAATCACGATCGGCACAAAATATTTGCCGATCTCATCGGTCAGTTTTTGAATGGGGGCCTTGCCCGCCTGAGCCTGTTGTACCAGGCGCACGATCTGCGCCAGGGTGGTGTTCTTGCCCACCTGGGTGGCTTCGAAGCGCAGCATGCCTTCCAGGTTGATCGTCGCGCCGATGACGGCATCGCCGGGACCTTTACTCACGGGCAGCGACTCGCCGGTGAGCATGGCTTCATCTATCGTTGTGCGTCCACTGCTGATAATGCCATCCACCGGCACCTTTTCGCCGGGGCGCACCAGCACCAGATCACCCACGCGCACATCCTCGATGCTGATCTCAGCTTCCACGCCGTCGCGCAGCACGCACGCAGTGCTGGCGCGCAAGCCCATTAAGGCTTTCAGCGCCTGCGATGCTTTGCCGCGGGTGCGCGCTTCCAGAAATTTTCCCAGCCGGATCAGGGTGATGATCGCGGCGCCGGTCTCAAAATACACATTGGGGCTGTGGATCAGGCCGGCGGTGACCCCCAGGCTGAAGAAATAGGCGACCGAGGAGCCCAGTACGATCAAGACATCCATATTGGGGCCGCCCGCGCGCAGGCTCTGAAAAGCGCCCACATAAAACTGCCAGCCGACCACAAACTGCACCAGGGTGGCCGGGATGAGCATGGCGATTTGAGCGTAGGGCAAATCTACCAGCTTGAAATCGCGAAGCATGCTGAAAACGATCAGTGGCAGGGTGAAGATCAGGCCAAGCCACAGCAGGCGCTTTTGCTGAGAAATTTCGCGGGCGCGCACACCGGCGTCGGTATCCTCAAAGGCCGCCACCTCGCCCGGTTGGACGAAATCGAAGCCGGCGCCGCGCATGGGGTTGGCAAGTTGGGCGATGCGGGCTATGCCGGGAATATATTCCAGCACAACCCGGCCGGTGGCCGCATTCACCCGGGCCGAGAGCACCCCCTCCTGGCCGGCGAGCAGCCTCTCCAGCGCAGCCGCGGCCGCGGCATCTGCCACACCCACCACGGCCAGGTCGGCCCGGCTGGTGGCAATGCCATAGCCGCTGTGCTGCACGCTGGCGATAATGGCATTTTCGTCGGTCTGGGCGGTATCAAACAGGATGGTGAGTTTTTCATCGGCCAGATTAACACTGGCGCTGGTTACCCCCGGCAGTTTGCGCAGCCGGCGTTCGATCGTCCCCGCGCAATTGGAACAGGTCATACCGGTAACGGGCATGGAAGCGCTTTTGAGGGTAGCCATAATTTGCTCCATTAATGGATTGATATAAACAGAAAGAAAACACCCCCAAAGCAGGTAAGGACCGTTTAATTGTAGCGCAAAAATGCGTTTGGAACCGTTAGATTCACACCCGGCTATCGACAAATATGCAATGTAAGATAACTGCTCACCCCACCCCCGGCCCCGCCCCACACCCCTACGGGTGACCTTCCCCCGGTTTTGTGGACAGAGTTAATGGGTGAATAGTTGTTCAAATTCGATGGGGCTGAAGTAGCCCAAAGTAGAGTGTAGCCGTTGACGATTGTACCAGACCTCCAAGTACTCAAAGATAGTCGTGCGGGCCAAGGCACAGGTGCTAAAAGGGCCCGTCACGCATTCGGTTTTGAGGGTGCCAAAGAAACTCTCCGCGACGGCATTATCGTAGCAGTTGCCTACCCCGCTCATGCTGAGTTGGGCCGCTGCTGCGCTCAGGCAGATGCGGTAAGCGGAGCTGGTGTATTGGCTGCCCTGATCGGAGTGGTGCAGCAGCCCAGCCGGTGGACGGCGTTCCAGCAGCGCCATGCGCAAAGCAGCCGTCACCAGGGCGGTGTCCATCGTCTGGCTCATCGACCAGCCAATCACTCTGCGCGAGAACAGATCCAGTACCACGGCCAGATACAGCCAGCCTTGGCCCGTCTCGATGTAGGTGAAATCGCTGACCCATTTCTGGTTTGGCGCTGTAGCAGAAAAGTCCTGGTTCAGCCGGTTGGGGGCCGGAACCACGCCTGGCTGGCGTTGGGTGGTCCTCGGATGGTACGTACGCCGCTTGAGGGCAGCTATCCCGTTCAGACGCATCAAGCGCGCCACCCGGTTATGCCCGCACAGGATCCCTTTGCGACGCAAGACCACATGCAGGCGCGGACTGCCGTAGGTTTTTCGACTTTTCTGATGTTCCGCCTCGATCAGCGCCAGCAAGGCCTTGTTCGCTTGGGCCCGCGTACTGGGTGTGCGCTTCCGCCAGGCATAATACCCGCTGCGCCCCACTCCCAGAACGTGACACATCCGATTGACCTGATATTGCGGCTCGTGAGCCTTGATGAAGGTGTACTTCATGCGCCTTTCCG
>Ga0335397_10005731_pt1 | contig 16162 bp, 10 predicted proteins | sample MAT04_FD_205740 | JGI IMG/M metagenome (GOLD analysis project Ga0335397, IMG submission 205740) | Freshwater microbial communities from Lake Fryxell liftoff mats and glacier meltwater in Antarctica - MAT-04 (spades assembly) (version 2) ... | reverse complement strand
GGTCTGAGCGCTCCTGGCATAGTGACCTACAGCTACGTGGTGACGAACACTGGTAACGTGACATTGACTGGTATTGCGCTGAGCGATGACAACGACAACAACGACATGAGTTGCCCGGCGACCACGCTGGCTCCGAGTGTGGCAATGACCTGTTCAGCCACGCATACGTTTACGCAGGCGGAATTGGATGCGAACGGCTCGCCGACCGCCTTGAGCGGCAAGCTGACCAACACGGTGACAGCCAGCTCGATTGAAGCGCCAAACGCGACTTCCACGCTGAATATCCCGATCACCTACACTGCCACGATGACGGTGTTGAAGAGTTCGCTGACGACCAGCCTGAACGCGCCCGGTACTGTAACCTACAGTTACCTGGTGACAAACACGGGTAACGTGACGCTGACCGGTATCGCGCTGAGCGACGACAACGACAATAATGATATGAGCTGCCCGGCAACCACACTGGCTCCGGCGGGTACGATGAATTGCAGCGCTACGCACACCTTTACGCTTGTGGAACTGGATGCGAACGGATCGCTGACAGCTGCGAGCGGCAATTTGACCAATACCGTGACGGTCAGCTCGAACGAAGCGCCAAACGCGACGGATACGTTGAATATCCCGCTTACGCAAAGCCCATCGCTAGGCATTGTGAAGACAGCCTTGCCAGCCACCTACAACGCAGTGGGCGATGTGATCGGCTACAGCTTTGAAGTGACGAACACGGGCAATGTGACGCTGTACGCGCCGTTCACGGTGGCGGATGATAAGGCTGGGGATGAAAGCTGCCCGGCGACGCCTGTCAGCCTGGCACCGAATGGAATGATCACCTGCACGGCGAGCTACACGATTACGCTGGCAGACCTGGACGCGGGCAGTGTGACCAACACGGCAAGAGCGACTGGCAAGGATGCGGCGACCAACGGCAATGACGTGACATCGGCGCAGGATACCGCCACGGTGACCGCCGTACAAAGCCCTTCGTTGGGCATGGTGAAGACGGCACTGCCGACCACCTACAACGCGTTGGGCGATGTGATCGGCTACAGCTATGAAGTGACGAACACAGGTAATGTGACGCTGTACGCGCCGTTCACAGTGGATGATGATAAGGCAGCGGATGAAGCCTGCCCGGCAACGCCTGTCAGCCTGGCGCCTGGCGACAAGATCACCTGCACGGCGAGCTACACGATCACGCAGGTGGACCTGGACGCGGGTTCTGTGACGAATGTCGCCTCGGTCTCCAGCGGTACAACCACTTCTCCGACCGACACAGCCACAGTTAATGCCGTACAAAGCCCATCCATCACGATTAAGAAGAGTGCGAATCCGCTTATCTATTTTGCCCCAGGCAATGTAATTAATTACAGTTACCTGGTTTCCAATAACGGGAATGTGACACTTTATGCTCCGATCTCGGTAGCGGATGACAGGGCAGCGGATGAAGCCTGTCCGACTGGGAATCTGGCACCGGGTGGTACGATGACCTGCTCAGCCACATACAGCATTACTCAGGGCGATTTGGACGCTGGTTCGGTGACGAACATCGCCTCGGCCTCGGGTAAGGATTCGGGCGGTAGGGATATTACATCCGCAACAGATACTGTGACTGTGAATGCCATCCAGAACCCGGTGTTCACTATTCTCAAAAGTGAGACAATCCCGGGTACTTATATAGTGGGCGATACGATACCTTACGACATTGTTGTAAAGAATACAGGCAATGTTACGTTGACGAGTGTCGTTGTCTCGGATAACAGCGCAAATGTTGGTGTATGCAGCCCGGCGCAGCCTGCGAGCCTGGCTCCAGGCGCAAAAATGACCTGCCCGGCGACACATACAGTCAGCCAGGCCGACGTTAACATTGGAAGCTATGTAAACACCGCCACAGCAGACAGCGATCAGACATTGTCTTTGACGAGCACCGTGACTGTGAATTTTGTGGCAGCACCTGCCCTGACAATCGTCAAGACAGCCACACCGGCCACATATTCGGCTGTGGGTGATGTGATAAGTTACAGCTATTTGCTTACCAACACCGGGAATGTGAGCCTGTATGGTCTGTTCACGGTGGCAGATGACAAGGCAGCGGATGAAGCCTGCGCGGCGGGAGACCTGACGCCCGGTGCATCGATGACCTGCACTGCCAGCTACACGATTACGCAAGGCGACCTAAACGCAGGTACTGTAACAAATGTCGCTTCAGCCACTGGCAAGGATCCGGGTGGTAAAGATGTAACTTCAGCAACGGATAGCGAGACAGTTAGCGCTGTTCAAAATCCTGTTTTGGGCATCGTCAAGACAGCCGCACCAGCCACGTATTCTGTGGTGGGTGATGTGATCAGCTACAGCTATGCGTTGACCAATAACGGGAATGTGACCCTGTACGGTCTGTTTACAGTGGCGGATGACAAAGCAACAGACGAAGCCTGCCCGGCAGGTGACCTTGTGCCTGGCGCGTCTATGACCTGCACGGCCAGCTACACAATTACCCAGGGAGATTTGGATGCGGGTTCAGTGACGAACATTGCATCGGCTACAGGCAAGGACCTGAATGGCAAGGATGTCACTTCGGCAACCGATACCAGAACGGTGACTGCCAGCCAGGGTCCGGCGCTGAGTATCGTCAAAACGGCTTCACCACTGACATATTCAGCCTTGAATGATGTGATCAATTACAGCTATCTGTTAACCAACAACGGCAATGTCACGTTGTATGGTCTTTTCACGGTGGCGGATGACAGGGCGACAGACGAAGCCTGCCCGGCAGGGAACCTGATGCCTGGTGCGTCGATGACCTGTACGGCAACCTACAGCATAAGGCAGGCAGACCTGGATGCAGGTTCGGTGATGAATATCGCATCTGCTACGGGTAAAGATCCGAACGGCAAGAGTATTACTTCGGCGACAGATACGGAGACTGTGACTGCCAGCCAGGGTGCGGCACTGAGTATCGTCAAGACGGCTTCACCACTGACTTATTCAGCGGTGAATGATGTAATCAGCTACAGCTACGAGGTTACCAACAGCGGCAATGTAACACTTTACGCGCCGTTCTCGGTGGCGGATGATAAGGCGACCGACGAAGCCTGCACAGGCGCGCCTGCCAGCCTGGCTCCTGGAGGAAAACTGATCTGTACCGCCAGCTACACTATTACCCTGGCGGATCTGAACGCTGGTTCGGTGACCAATATTGCTTCAGCCACGGGTAAGGATGCTGGTGGCACGGATGTGAATTCTGCCACCGATACCGCAACAGTGACTGCCAGCCAGAACCCGGCGCTGACAATTATCAAAACAGCCAGCCCGTTGACCTATTCAGCGGTGAACGACGTAATCAGCTACAGCTATGAAGTGACCAACAGCGGCAACGTAACACTTTACGCGCCGTTCTCGGTGGCGGATGACAAGGCAAGCGACGAAGCCTGCACAGGTGCGCCCGCCAGCCTGGCCCCGACAGAAAAGCTGAACTGCACTGCCAGCTATAGCATTACCCAGGCGGATCTGGACGCTGGTTCCGTAACGAACATCGCATCCGCTACCGGTAAGGACGGCGGCGGCAAGGATGTCACATCTGCCACAGATAGCGCAACTGTGACTGGCCATCAGAGTGCGGCCCTGAAGATGGAAAAGAAGGAGACTTCAAAGGGTCCTTATCTGAAGAATGGTACGGTTACCTATGATATCGTTGTAACCAACACCGGAAATGTTAGTCTGACGAATTTAACTGTGGCAGATGACAGCGCAGTTCTTGGAACCTGTGTACCCGCCCAGCCAGGCAGTTTGCTGCCGGGTGAGTCGATGACGTGTGCGGCAACGCATGTGGTAACCCAGTCAGATATTGAGAAGGGCAGCTACACCAATATTGCTTCTGCCGATAGCGTAGAAACAGAGCCGGGCACCAGTACGGTGACCGTGCCTGTAACTGCCCAGCCAATGATCGGGATCGCTAAACAAATGGTAAGCAGCACAAAGGTCAGTGCTGGTGTCTATGACGTTACTTTCAACATGCTTGTAGAGAACTATGGCAATGTTGATCTGAGTGATTTGCAGGTGACAGATGACCTGGCCGCGGTGTTTACGCTGCCAACCACATTTACGGTGCAATCGGTGAGTAGTGCAGATTTCAAGGTTAATAGCGCTTATAACGGCGGTAGCGACATAAACCTGCTTCAGGGTACAGATACGCTGGTGATAGGTGGTAAAGGCAGCCTTCAACTGGTGGTGAGAGTTGTGCCCACGGTAATCGGGCCATTCAACAATGCAGCGATTGCCAGTGGTGTCCCACCAGTTGGAGACCCGCTGGTGGACAATTCGCAGGATGGAGTGGATCCGGATCAGGATGGTGATGGAAATCCGACCAATAATGATGATCCAACCCCTGTCAATTTTGCTGCCGGTATATTTGACCCGCCGCTGGGCATTAAGCTGCTGGATGATAGCGGTTTGCCGGTCTTGAAGTGGACGATGATCTGGATCAATGAAACCAACATTCCCGAGTTGAATGCCAGGGTGAGCGATCCGGTTCCAGCAGGGACCAGTTTCAGCCCAACAGGCGTCCAGAGCGGATATGCAGTTCCTGTGAGCGCTCCGGTTGGATCAAGCAACCTAGGTATTGAGTGTAAAGCTGCCGATGGGGCGGTGGGTACGACCACGAGTCTGTGCTACTATGAAGGGCCAACAGGTGAATATTCACTTGGACGGATCGTTTGGGAAGGTACACTGGGTCCGGATTTGGGTGCGGTTGATGCAACCACTGCGAAGAATGAAATTTATATCCGGTTTAATCTGACCCTGGGTGAAGGCGTTACTTCTGTTCTCAATGTGGCAAGTATTGATGCCGATTTGAATAACAACGATGTCTTCATTGATCCTGGAGAGAGCAATGCAGCCAGCGCCCGGCAAGAATGGCAGGGAAAGGCAGTGTTTAGCAGGTCAGACAAGCCAGACAAACTGCCAGCTACTGGTTTTGCGCCAGGTTTAATCACGATGCTGCCGGAGAAGTCGACGGATTGGTTGTACGGTAGTTATGGAAATCTGAAGATTGAAATCCCGGGGCTCAAAGTAACAGAAAACATTGTGGGCGTGCCGTATGTGAATGGTCAATGGGATCTGAGCTGGTTGGGTAGCAGCGCTGGATATTTGAACGGCACAGCATTCCCGACCTGGAAGGGCAACAGTGTGATCACGGCGCATGTCTATTTGTCGAATGGGCTGCCCGGGCCATTTGTCGATATTGGCAAGCTGAAATGGGGCGATCGTGTGAATATCCGCGCCTTTGGGCAGAAGTATGTATACGAAGTGCGCTCAACGGAAACGGTTAAACCGGATGATGTATCGGTACTGGGGCATAAGGATCAGGCGTGGGTGACACTGATCACCTGCAAGGAATTTAATGCTCGTACCGGTCAGTACCGTATGAGGACAGCAGTACAGGCTGTGCTTATTGCGGTTTTTGATGATGAAGGAATAATCGAGAAACGGTAGAGAAAACGTAATTTAATAAAAAAGCCACTTCGCTTTCAATTGATGCGAAGTGGCTTTTTGTTACTGTTAAACAGGTTATTGAACCAGTAACAGGTGGAACTTTCTGCGCAAGTAAGCAAGGTGACCATAATAGATGAAAAATTAACCTTGATTGAGGCTTTTTTGCGCTAAAATCAGACACGGGTTGGATGATTCTGACTTTGATACGAAAAGCAGAATTATTGAACTGCTTGATGTTCGTGGAAAAATCGCCTTTGACTATGCCAAGAAAGTGATTTATCATCAAATGTCTGATCACACCGAAAGAACTGCTACAAGTATCGCCTGTGCAAATATCGCCTTCATCAAGTATTGGGGTAATCGCGATTCTGCGCTCCGGCTGCCGGTTAATGGTTCACTCTCCATGAATCTTGATGGGCTGTTTACGCGCACGACTGTCAGCTTTCAAAATTCTCTTGGTTTTGATGAGCTGATCATCAATGGGCATGAGGTGATGGGTAAGGGGTTGGAACGCGTATCGGCGATCCTTGATATTGTTCGCCAAAATGCGGGGCTTGATATAAAGGCCCAGGTGGTGAGTGAGAATAATTTCCCTACAGGCGCGGGGATTGCCAGTTCTGCGGCGGCTTTTTCAGCGTTGGCGTTGGCTTCAACAAAGGCTGCCGGGCTGGATTGGCCGGAGTTTGCGGTTTCACGGCTGGCTCGTCTGGGCTCTGGTTCGGCTTCGCGCAGCATTCCTGCTGGTTTTGTTGAGTGGAAAATGGGGAGCGGTGACGAGGATAGTTACGCTGTTTCCATCGCGCCGCCAGAGCACTGGGACCTGGTGGATTGTGTTGCCATTGTAAGCGCCGGCCATAAAGAAACGGGCTCCACGGAAGGCCATGCGCTCGCGCCTACAAGTCCATTGCAGGCTGCCCGCGTAGTAGATGGGCCCCGGCGGCTGGAGATTTGCCGAAGGGCCATTTTGGAACGGGATTTTGACAGTCTTGCTTCTATTATTGAGCATGATTCGGATATGATGCATGCTGTAATGATGACAAGCCAACCGGCCCTGTTCTATTGGAAGCCTGCCACACTGGCTGTGATGGGATCGGTGCGCGAATGGCGCTATTCTGGTTTGCCTGTGGCGTATACTATTGATGCTGGTCCAAATGTGCATGTTATTTGCCTGTCTGAAAGCGCTTCTACAATAGTGGAATTATTAAAGGCACTTCCGGGCGTGGAAAACGTTCTTATTGCCAAGGTGGGGCCAGCAGCGCGCCTTGAGCCATAATGCGCCAGATTTATCTAATATTCTGCTAACATAAAGGCGTTATAATCTTTTTACTGTACTCAATCAATGTTGCTGGTACAGGAAAGGAAAATTATGACTCTGTTAATTGTGGTATTGGTATTTGGTGGTATGGTTTTTCTGCACGAGTTTGGACATTTTCTGGCGGCACGTCTGTTCAAAATTGAAGTGGAAGAATTTGGCTTTGGTTTCCCCCCCAAGGTGCTTACTTTATTTAAATGGCAGGGGACTGAATTTACCCTTAACCTTTTGCCACTGGGTGGTTTTGTGCGCCCAAAGGGCGAAAATGACCCCAATGTGTTGGACGGCCTATCGGCTGCCAACCCCTGGAAGCGTTTGGGAGTGCTTTTTGCTGGTCCAATGATGAATCTGTTGACTGCAGTTGTGGTCACTTCGATTATTGTTGCTCAAAGTGGTGTTGGCGTGGAAGGCAGGGTGCTGATCGAGAATGTTTCGGAAGCTTCTCCCGCATTGCAGGCCGGGATCCAGCCCAACGATGTGCTAGTGGCGATCAATGGTACCCAAGTCTCCACGCTGGACGAAGCCAGGGCGTTGATTCTCAAAGGTGTGGACACTTCCATTCTTTTTAAATTGGATCGCGCCGGCCAGCCGCTGGAAATAAATGCTACTCCGCTATCCACGCGCAGCAAGGAGCAGGGCGCTTTGGGGGTAGGCCTTGCTTATCCACGTAGAAGTGCAACCATTGGTGAAATCGTTTCGGGTGGTTTTATTTATACAGGTGCGCAGGCGCTAAGTATTCTTTATATCCCGGTGGGGTTGATACAGGGCGCCATCGCGCCGGGCGATGCCCGGCTGTTGGGAATGAAGGGTATTTATGATATTTTTGGTCAGGCAGTGCAGCGTGACGTGCAAACACGGCAAGTCCCGGCCGGGACAACTGCTGCAGGCCAGACTGCCCAGGCGGCTGAGCCCACAAACTACATTCTCTCTCTGATTGCTATGTTGAGTGTTTCGCTGGCTGTTTTTAACCTGCTGCCTATTCCGGCGTTGGACGGCGGGCGCATTTTATTTACCCTGCCCGAAATCCTTTTCCGCCGCCGTATTCCATATAAATTGGAAAATGTGATCAATGGCGTGGCCATGCTGCTGCTGATCGCGTTGATGGTCTTTGTGAATGTCATGGACTTTATTAATCCATCGAATATTAAGTTACCATAATATAAAACAATGAAAGAAATTCCTTTTTCCACCATCCTGGCAGCTCTCACAGATGCCGACCGCGCTTTCCCTGAGCGCTATGTATCCCGTTTTAGCGACCTTCAGCCCGCAGACTTGAAAGCATTACTCCAAGCCTGGCCGCAAATACCTTTGAAACGCAAGAAAACGTTTCTCACCAATCTTGTTGATCGCTTTGAAGAAGATTTGCTGCTTTCTTATGAAGCCATCGGTGGTTCCATTTTATTTGATGAAGATGCAGATGTGCGCGTTATGGCACTAAAACTGTTGGACGAGACCATCGATGCGCGTTTGATCCCGACGCTGATTAAACTACTTGAAACCGATCCTGAAGCGGCGGTACGTGCGCGCGCGGCCACAGTTTTGGGCCAATTTGTGCGAATGGCTGAACTGGGGGATTTGCCGGAAGGGAGAAAGGCGCTTCTTGAAGATGTTCTGTTTAAAGCTGCAAGTGATAAACAGCATCTTGTGGCTCGCGCTGCACTTGAATCCCTTGCTTATTCCAGCAGCGCGGAAGTGGATGATTTAATTACAGCTGCTTTCAATCGTCCCGATCCGCTCTGGCAGGCGACCGCGCTTTTTGCTGCTGGACGATCATCGGATAACCGGTGGCAGGAACAAATTCTGCTGGGTTTGCTAAGCGAAGATATGCCTGTGCGGCTGGCAGCTGTTCAGAGCGCGGGCGATCTGGAACTCAAGTCTGCCAGGAAAGTCTTGCTTGAGATGCTTGAGGATGAAGCAGATGATGATGTTTTTCAGGCATTGATCTGGGCGCTTTCTCAAATTGGCGGCGAGGATGTGCGAACCTACCTGGAAGCCCTTCTGGCTGAGGCGGAAGGTGACGAGCAGATAGAGTTTATCGAAGAAGCTCTCGCCAATCTTTCTTTTACAGAAGATATGGAAGGGTTTGATATGCTGGCGATTGACCCGGATGATGTAGAAGATTTAAATTAGTGCGGGTGTTTTTGCTTAAAGATATCTTTACGTTGATGATTTGGTTGTCCGGCAAGCCTTTTGCCGGACAAGCGATTTAATTGTGAGTTTTTTCAAGACAATGTGCAAGGTGCCTCCCCTTATTTCAAAAGAGGGGTTTACAATTGGATGATAATCACTATTCATTGAGCCTGGATGTCCATCTCAGACCTTTTTGCAACTTTTGCTGAAAATCTCCTGCCCATTATGCTGATCAGCGCGGCAGGGTATGTATTAGGAAAAAAGCTAAATATTGATTCGCGTTCTGTGGGACGAATCTCGTTTTATTTTTTTAGTCCCATCCTTGTTTTTAATCTACTTGTACACAGCCAATTGGCCGTTGGAGAGATCATTAAGACCGGCAGCCTGGCGATTGGTGTGATGCTTTTTTCAGGCGCGATTGCGCTGGCTGGCGGTCTTTTTCTTAAACTTGAGCGCACCATTCTTGTTTCGATGTTGATCACCGCTATGTTCGCTAACAATGGTAATTATGGTTTGCCGCTCATTTCTTTCGCTTTTGGGCCAGAAGCGCTGGCTCATTCAAGTATTTATTTTGTCTTTTCTTCGTTGTTGACCAATACCGTGGGTGTGCTGATTGCATCTCTTGGACATCTAAACCTCAAGCAGGCTGTATTTGGAATGTTCAAAATTCCAACTCTTTATGCAGTGCTTTTGGCTGCTCTTATCAATCAATTTCACCTTGGCATTCCACAACCTTTGGAACGTACAGTATCATTGGCGGCAGGCGCTGGTGTTCCGGTCATGATCTTGTTGCTTGGTTTGGAACTTCGCCAGGTGCGTTCAACAAAGTATTTATCTGCTCTTGGTATTAGCGCCGGGGTGCGGTTGTTGGCTGGACCTATCATCGGAATAGCGCTCACATCCGTGCTGGGTATTTCCAGTACTGGCCGCCAGGCTGGAATTATTGAAGCATCCATGTCATCTGCGGTGGCTTGCACCAACCTGGCCGCGGAATACAAATTGGATTCATCACTGGTTGCAGCAACTGTGCTTGTCAGTACTTTGCTCAGCCCGCTTACATTAACACCTCTCATTCTTTTCCTGGGAAAGTAAATATGCGCCGATTTGCCCTCTTGCTTCTTGTTTTCATATCGATATTTGCTTTTTACCGGCCAGTTAAGGCTCAAACTGCTGCCCCCTTCTCGGTCAGCAATTTGGGGATAGCATACGAATACGGCAGCTATATTGTTTTTCAGGCGCGGCTTATTTTGCCTTCCCCTATTGAAGAGGCTTTTTTAATGTTTCATACAGATGGTGAGAGTACAACGCGAGTCATTCCAATCCTGTTAGACAATCTTGGAAATACTTCACAGCGTTATGATCTCAGTCAAGGGTCGGTGCGCCCTTTTGCCACAGTTCGTTTTCAGTATCGTGTTAAGTTAAAAACAGGTCAGCAATTTGTCAGTGAGGAGTTTTTCTTTCAATATGAAGATAACCGCTTCCCCTGGCAAACACTCACACTGGATAAGTTAACTGTTCATTGGTACGCTGGTGATCAGGAATTTGGGCAGAAAGCGTTGGATGCTGCTGTTCGCGGTACTGCGCGTGCTAATAAACTGCTGCTTGTAAATCCGGCCAAACCTATAAACATCTATATTTATGCATCGGCGACCGATCTAAGCGACGCGCTTGAAATAGGCGGCCTATCCTGGGCTGGCGGGCAGGCCAGCCCGGATCTACATCTGGCCCTGGTCACCATTCCTCCTGGGCCAGAACAGACTGTAGAAATGGAACGGAAAATTCCACATGAGATTGCGCATATCCTGACATACGATTTGTTGGGAGAACGTTACGCACTCGAGCCTGTCTGGCTGCGTGAGGGGATCGCCAGCCTGATGGAACTATCGGTGAACCCGGATTATCCACGCGCATTATTGATGGCGTCTGAGAAAAAAAACCTGATGCCGATTGCGGATTTATGCAAAGCTTTTCCGCCCGAGAGTGGACGCGCTTTCCTGGCTTATGCTCAATCCCAATCGTTTACAAATTTTATTATCGAAAACTTTGGGCAGACGGGTTTGCTGGCCTTGACCAGTGCTTATGGAGATGGATTGGATTGTGACCAGGGTATGCGGCGTGCTTTGGGGCAGCCGCTCAGCCAGGTGGAATCTGGCTGGCGCATGAAATCCCTGGGCGAAGAGGCTGGTTTGACTGCTTTTAATAACCTATTCCCCTATCTGGCAATTATTGTCGTTTTGTTTACTGTTTCGATGGTTAATGCGCTTGTATTCCAAAGGATTCAGAATGCCTGAGCCTGACATCCGGGTGCATATTTGGGTTAGCGGGCGTGTTCAAGGGGTTGGATTTCGCGCTTTTGTAGTTTCGAGCGCGGGATTTACAGGCGTTTGCGGTTGGGTGCGAAATGTAGGCTGGGATTCAGTGGAAGCCATGGCGGAAGGTAACCGCGCCCAGGTTGACCAGTTTATTCAAGCGGTAAAAGCTGGACCGCGCGCATCGCGTGTGAACGAAAGCAGGGTGGAAGAAGAGTTAGCCACTGGCGAATTCTCTGATTTTGAAATGATTTCTTCGCGTTGAACTTCACTAATTGTATTTTTAAAGAACCGGGCGAAAGTTTTCAATGACTGAACAATGGCGTACTATCATAACCGCTCCCGCGCGCGGTGCATGGAATATGGCCGTGGATGAGGCCGTTCTGGAATCGGTTGGGCGCGGAGATTCTTTGCCAACGCTCAGGCTGTATGATTGGTTTCCAGCCTGTTTATCTTTAGGTTATGCCCAGCCATACAGTGATGTGGATGTGGAGCGCATCAGGGCACACGGTTGGGATGTTGTTCGCCGGGCTACAGGCGGGCGGGCCATCTTACACGTTGATGAACTGACATATTCTGTTATTGCACCCCTGGACGAAGAGCGTGTACAGGGTTCCGTATTGGAAAGTTATTACCGGCTGGCAGGAGCTTTAATCAGGGCTGTGCGCTCACTTGGGCTATCTGTAGAGATGGAAGAAAACGCTTCAGCGCCCGGCACAGCCAAAGGCCCGGTGTGTTTCGAGGTTCCTTCCGCTTATGAAATTGTTGTGGGCGGCAAAAAGTTGATTGGCTCGGCCCAGGCTCGCAAAAAAGAGGGCGTCTTGCAGCACGGTACATTTCCTTTGTGCGGTGACTTAACGCGAATTACTGATGTATTGGTTTTTGCAGATCAACAAGCGCGCGCTGCCGCTGCTCAAAAATTGCTTGCGCGAGCCTCCACCGCAGAATCTGCTTCTGGCAGAGTCATCGAATGGCAGATAGCAGCCCAGGCTTTTGTGAAAGCATTTGAGTCTGAGCTTGATCTCGAGTTAGAGCGCGGGGAATTGACAGCGGTTGAGGCTTCGCGTGCTGAAGAACTTGTGGAACAAAAATACAGCAATCCTGTCTGGACTGAACGGTCTTAGAAGTTAGCCTGGTATTTCACAAGGTCACTTGCGGACATATTTTATTTTCCCAAATTTAGAGATTTGCCTTTTACTGGTAAAATCCCTTAAATGTCTAAGAAATTAATAAAAATGGTGTTTAAGATGTTCTGGTACCTGCTGTTGGGTAGTGTGATTGCGGTGATACTTGCCAGGGGCATAACCGGGTTTGTGGCGTGGAACAAGACTTACTCTGAAAGCTCTGTTCCCGCACGGCGAATCGCGATTATTTTTGGCGCTGGTTTATGGCGGGATGGCAGCCCAACGCCTGTTCTACAAGACCGTGTGGAAACAGGCGCAAAATTGTATTTTTCTGGCAAGGTTGAAAAGTTGTTAATGACCGGTGATAACAGCCAGGTTGAATACAATGAGCCGCAGGCTATGCGTGAATATGCCCTCAGTCTTGGGGTACCTGATTCGGCGATTGTGCTTGATTATGCCGGACGGCGAACTTATGACTCTTGTTATCGCGCTACCAGTATCTTTCGCGTCAGCCAGGCGATATTGGTAACGCAAAAATTCCATCTGGCGCGCGCTCTGTTTCTGTGCAATGCGCTTGGATTGGATGGGGTTGGGGTGGAGGCTAATAACCACAGTTACCTGAAGCGTTCTCTGTTTTTTTGGAATTTGCGCGAACTGCCCGCTACGTTGACTGCTTTTGCAGATGTTATTACGCGACCGGAGCCGATTCTCGGCGTTCCCGAACCTATTTTTCCGGAGAATTCCCAATGATGAATCGAAATGAAGCCCTTGAATATGTACGCGAATATGTTAAAAACGAGGGATTGGTGCGCCACATGTTGTGCGTGGAGGCTGCGATGCGCTTTTACGCCGAAAAAATGGGTGCAGATGTGGAATTGTGGGGGATTACCGGGCTGCTGCATGATTTTGATTGGGAGATTCACCCGACCGCGGAACAGCATCCGATTGATGGCGCGCTGATGTTACGCGCGCGCGGTGTGGACGAGGTGATTATACGCGCAATATTGAGCCATGGCGATAACACAGGCGTGCTGCGGAAGAGTAAGATGGAAAAAGCACTGAATGCCTGTGATGAAGTAACGGGGTTGATTACAGCCGTGGCCCTGGTAAGACCATCCCGGTCCATTCTTGATCTGGAGCCATCTTCAGTAAGAAAGAAATGGAAAGATAAAGCTTTTGCTGCCGGAACGGATCGGACTGGTATGGGGCAGGCGGCGACTGAGTTTGGTGTTGAACTTTGGGAGCATGTTGGTAATGTGATCACGGCCATGCGCCATATTGCGCCTGAATTAGGATTGGTTGGCGATAAATAATAAATTCCTGGTGCTAGAAATGGTTATCTTGTGCGTTTTGAGACAAACAGGCATGGTTTTACCTTAAAAACTTGGTTTTTTGCCCAGCTGAAAGGTGTCTGTAAGTTATAGGGCTTGAAGTTTCGATAAATATAATTTAGAATATCAATGTAAGAAAAAATCATTCAATTCTTCGGGAAACCGGAGAAAATTTCAGGGAAAGGAGGAATACACCTATGTTATTCTCATTGAAAGAAAAAGGCCAGGGCATGGTTGAATACGCATTGATCCTCGTTTTAGTTGCCGTTGTAGTTATTGCCGCTTTGACCATTATGGGACCGTTAGTCACCAACGTTTTCAACACCGTTAATAAGAGCCTGTAATTTGTCCATTTTTTGAACATAATAAAGTCCGGACTCTTTCTGAGTCCGGACTTTATTATTTAACATAGTTGTTCGAAAATCTTTTTTCATACAGGCACGGACTAATGTAAAATAGAGTCAGTGTTATCAATGAAAAGAGGCTCCAATGAAATTAAGAATCGTATTTTCAGGATTATTCTTTTTTATCATTCTTAGTGCGTGCGCCAATCCGATTGTGATCCCTGCCAATGTGGCGGTAACTCTGCCGGCTGATCAGAATTTTATTATCAGCGCCACAGTGCCGGTGACTCCGGATGCAGGCACAGAAGCGCCAGTCTTTGTGGTTAGCGCGACACCCAGCGCCACACCCATCCCAAGTTTTACTCCAACGCAGTCACCTACAGCTACGCTTCGGCCAACGCGCAAATCTCCTTACCCGGTGGTGCAGGGGACACCTGTCATTGACATGGGTTTTCAACCTATTGATGTACCAAGCCTGGATCAAATTAAAGTAGTGTTCAATGCGCTGACAACGGGTTTGCGCCACGCAGCCGTAAGCGGAGATGGGCAGAAACTTTTTTTAAGCACATCTACAGGCATGTTCCTGTTCGATCGAAGGGGAAAGCTGCAGGCGCAATGGCCGGGTATTTTTACCGCTCCAATCGCATGTGAGAGTTGTATTTCTGTAAATTACGACGGCAGCCGGGTGGCGGTTATCACCCGCAACTCAGGCGTTTGGGAAGCGCAGGTTTACCAGATCGATAATGGACAGGCGGTCTTGCTTTTTGCCCTGCCTGCAGATTCAAGCTATCTTGGCATTGCTGACGAAGCCAGCATCGCCATCTCTCCCGATAATACTTTCCTGGCCTTTAAAGCCGGTCAGGCAGTCTTGCGCGTAATAAACCTGGAGACGAAACTTCAGGTGCTTGGTTATGAGCGCTCTGTGAGCGGCATCTCCTTTACGCCGGACGGGGCCAATTTTGTCATTCACGGCGGGCAGGAATTGCTTTTTTATGATGTAAAAACCTGGAAAAGTCCTTCGAACCTGCTGCTGCCGCGCGTTGATACGCCTTTTGCTTTTTCGCCGGACGGCAAATTAGTGGCGATTGCCTTGCCCACTAAAATGCGAGTATATAGCGTTGATAAATTTAAGATGCTGCGTGAAATCAATGTGCCGCCCAGTAATTTCACATTGCGCCATTGGCAGATAGCCTTTCAGGATAATAAAACACTCTCAGGCTACGCCGTACAATGGGATACGTATCACACCAATGCAACGGTGGAGACTGGTCACTGGGATATTGAAACTGGCAGCGCGCAGGGTTTTGAGACCTCCACCAGCTCATCACCGGATGCCCTGGGCTGGTTTTGGGGAAAATCGCTGGTGTTACCGACTATGCCGAGTGATCTTGAAGCGGACCCGGCGAATTATGCGGCTCTACGCTTTGTCAGCGATTCCATGTTGATGGTGAACAGTACGCATTCGGCCTGTTGGCTAAAGTTGTTTGTGGCAGAAACAACATGTTTCCGAGATCCCAATCAGGTGTTGTTTGCAACAGACAGCACTACATTTATAGAAAAGCTTGATAAGAGCAGCACAAGTTTGGTGGATCGCAGTGGAGTTGTAAGTATGCTGCTCGGCCCGTACCGGATTGCGGCCATCAATCGTACAGGTGAATGGCTGCTGGTGGACAATGGAACTGGTACCGATCTGTACACAAAGGGCAAAAAACTGCCTCAAGAATCGGTGAAGGGTAAATTGCAGGGTTTTGCTGAAAATGCAAAACTGCTTGTTTTCACTGCGCTGGAAAAAGAGAACACGTTTACCATTACGGTGGTTAGCAAAGAAAACGGCAATGCCATCTATCAGAAAAAAGATAATTTTCTGTATAAACCGGTGTTGATGACAGCGGATGGCACTATTTATTATATGCAGAATGAATTAGACCGGTTTCAGACGATCCTCAATGTGATTGACCCGAAAACATTGAAAATAAGCGAGGTGGTACGGCTCTCGTTACCGGCTGCGCCTGGCGCGCTCACGCTATCATCCACCGGCCTGTTTGCGATTGGACAGGATGATGGCTCGGTAATGATCATGAGCAAGGATGGCAGCCAGAGCGCAGTTTTTCAGGCTGCGACCAGC